>Ga0068707_1003000_pt1 | contig 11837 bp, 16 predicted proteins | sample YNPNPMetaG_FD_66600 | JGI IMG/M metagenome (GOLD analysis project Ga0068707, IMG submission 66600) | Anoxygenic and chlorotrophic microbial mat microbial communities from Yellowstone National Park, USA - YNP NP MetaG | ecosystem: Environmental > Aquatic > Thermal springs > Hot (42-90C) >... | reverse complement strand
TGGCCTACACCGAGGAATCGGCCCTGCAGGCCATCGAGACCCTGGGCTATCCGGTGGTGTTAAAGCCGGCCGTGGGCTCGTGGGGGCGGCTCATCTCCAAGGTGAACGACCGCGACGCCGCCGAGGCCATCTTGGAACACAAGACCATCCTCGGCTCCTATCACCATTCCATCTTTTACATTCAAGAATACATCGCCAAGCCCCAGCGCGATATCCGCACCTTTGTGGTGGGCGATGAGACCATCTGCGGCATCTACCGCAGCTCAAGCCATTGGATCACCAACACTGCCCGGGGCGGCCAGGCGAGCAACTGCCCCATCACCCCAGAGCTGGATGCCCTCTCCCGGGCAGCAGCCAAAGCGGTGGGCGGCGGCGTGGTGGCCGTGGATATCCTGGAGGCCCCCGATGGGCGACTCTTGGTCAATGAGGTCAACTATACCATGGAGTTCCGCAATAGCATCGCCACCACCGGCGTGGATATCCCCGGCAAAGTGGTGGATTACGTGCTCAAGGTGGGGAGGGGCGAGCTATGACCCGGCTCAAGGCCTCCATCATCGGCGGTTCCGGCTACGCGGGAGGAGAACTCTTGCGCTTGCTGTTGGATCACCCGTATGTGGAGATCGGCCAGGTGACCTCGGAGAGCAACACCGGCCATTATGTCCACGCCCTGCACCCCAATTTGCGCAAGCGCACGAACCTGAAATTCTCCTCCCTGGCCACGTTAGAGCCGTGTGATATCCTTTTTATCGCCCTGCCCCACGGGGAGGTGATGAAGCGCATCGCCCAATTGGCCCAGCTTGCTCCGCGCGTGATCGATCTTTCCGCCGATTTTCGCCTGCGGGACCCGCGGGATTATGTCACATGGTACGGCCAAGAGCACACTGCCCTTGAGTGGCTGGGGCGTTTCGTCTACGGGCTGCCCGAGATCAACCGCGAGGCTATCCGCCAGGCCCACTATGTGAGCGGCGTGGGCTGTAACGCCACGGCCACCATTTTGGCCCTCTGGCCCCTCTTTGTGGCCGACCTGGTGGACCGGGAACGCGGGGTGATCGTGGAGGTCAAGGCCGGCTCCTCGGAGGGCGGGGCGACGGCGGGGCCTTCGTCCCATCATCCCGATCGCAGCCACGCCGTGCGCTCCTTCGCCCCCACGGGCCATCGCCACACCGCCGAAGTGGTGCAGGCGCTACGGCGCGCTGGTGAGACGGTGCCGGTGCACATGTCCGTCACGGCGGTGGAGCTGGTGCGCGGCGTGTTGGCCACGGCCCATGTCTTTGCGCAAAAGCCTTTGGAACTGAAGGATCTCTGGAAGACCTACCGCCAAGTGTACGGCCCAGAGCCCTTTATTCGGCTGGTGCGGGAACAGCAAGGGGTCTACCGTTATCCTGAACCCAAGATCCTAGCAGGCAGCAACTATGCCGACGTGGGGTTTGATTATGACCCCACCACAGGCCGCATCGTGGCCATCGCCGCCATCGACAACCTGATGAAAGGCGCCGCCGGCACCGCCGTGCAATGCATGAACCTGATGTGTGGCTGGGAGGAGACGGCAGGACTGGGATTTCCGGGCTTGCACCCAATCTAAGGTTGAAGGCGGAAGGATGAAGGAGGAAAAGGGCAAGCCGGAAAACCTCATTGTGAGGACACGGGAATTTGCGTTGCGCATTATCCGGCTGTATACCGCCTTGCCACAACAAACGGTAGCCCAAGTTTTGGGCAAGCAAATGCTGAGGTCGGGTACTTCGGTTGGGGCGCATTACCGCGAAGCCCAGCGCGCCAAGTCGGATGCCGATTTCATTAACAAGATTGAGGGGGCGCTCCAGGAGTTGGAAGAGACCGTCTACTGGTTGGAGTTACTGGCCGAGTCCGGCGTAATGGCGGCAGAAAGACTCGCTCCTTTGCAGCAAGAAGCCGATGAGCTTCTGGCCATCTTGACCGCCATCGTCAGGAACGTCAAGAACAAATCCGCACCATGATTTCATCCTTCATCCTTCCGCCTTCATCCTTCCAAAGGAGTTGCCATGATTGTCATCAAAGTGGGGGGCAGCGAGGGCATTGATTTGGGCGCCGTGTGCCGCGATGTGGCCGCCTTGGTCAAGGAGGGCCAGCGGCTGATCTTGGTCCATGGCGGTTCTCACCGCACCAACGTGGTGGCCGAGCAGCTGGGCCATCCGCCCCAGTTCGTCACCTCCGTCTCGGGGTTCACCAGCCGCCGCACCGACCGCGAAACGCTCAAAATCTTTGAGATGGTCTATTGCGGCGAGGTGAACAAGGGCATCGTGGAGCTGCTCCAGGCCCAAGGGGTGAACGCCGTGGGCCTTTCCGGCCTGGATGGTCGCCTGTTGGAGGGCAAACGCAAGGACGCCATCAAGATCATCGAAAACGGCCGCCGGCGCGTGCTGCGTGATGATTACACCGGCACGGTGGAGAAGGTGAACACCGCGCTACTGCAGCTGTTGTTGGACCACGGCTACCTGCCGGTGGTCACGCCGCCGGCCATCAGCACCGAAAATGAGGCCATCAACGTGGACGGCGACCGGGCCGCAGCCATGATCGCCGCCGCCATGAAGGCCGAGACGCTGATCATCCTCTCCAACGTGCCGGGCCTCTTGCGCAACTTCCCCGACGAGAGCACCCTGATCCGGCGCATCGAGCCGGCCCGGGCCAACGAATTCATGGAGCACGCCCAAGGGCGTATGCGCATCAAAGTGTTGGGGGCCATGGAGGCCATCGAGATGGGCGTGGGCCGGGTGATCTTTGCCGACGGCCGCCGCGAGGCCCCGGTGCGGGCCGCGCTGGCGGGCGAAGGGACGGTCATCGGCTGAGCCTGAGCGGCCGAGGCCGCGCAGCGCTTGAGGATGTTGACCGCAGCCGGGTCCCGAGCTACCATGACCTCATCGCCGGCGTTGCTATCTGGGCAAACGGAGGGCCAAGATGAAACGCGACCTGCGCAAGGAACTGAGCCCCTTCTACGCCCCCTCTGCCAAGCAGGTGCAGGTGGTCAAGAAGCTGCGCACCATTCTGCGGCAGCCGGTGGAGAAGGTTGTGGGGTGATGGGTGTATTTCGAAATCATCGGTGAAATCAGCAACATTGAAACGATCGCCACGGGCAGGTCCATTCGCGAGCTGGCTCGCCTCTGCAAGGTTTATGGCTCTGGACGTTGGCGCAAGCTCAAAGGAATAGCTATGGTGCGTCTTATAAACGGAGTAATGTGCATGGCCGAGGTGCACTGGTATGAGGCCCACGGGATCGGTTGCAAAGAGTTCAAAATCAAGCGTCTGTTGGGAGAATAGCTATGAACCGGAACGACCCTGAGATTCGCTATGTTGTTTGCATCCGTAACACAGGTTACGAGACCTCATTGGAATTGCGCAAGATCTACCAGGCAATTTCCGATCCAACAGCAACAGCGCAAGGTCTGGTGAGGGTCATAGACGAATCCGGCGAAGACTATTTGTACCCTAACACATACTTTGTAGAAATCCAGGTACCTGCAGCGGTCGAAAAGGTTTTCTCGCAGGCGGCTTGAGGTCTGTCATGCCTTGCCGATCGGCATACTCAACGCCAGGAGCAGACTCTTGAAGCAGGAGGTAAACATGCTGAGACAATTCAAAGTTGTTGTTGAGAAACATTCTGATGGCTATGTCGCCTACCCCTTAGGTCTGAAAGGGGTTGTCATCGGGGAGGGTGACACGTATGAAGAGGCCCTGGCTGATGTCAAATCCGCCATTGCCTTCCATATCGAGACTTTTGGCACCGAGGTTTTGGATAGATCAGCCGATGCTTGAGACCTTCGTAGCAGACGAGTTTATGAAAGCTTATGACAAATAAGAGCTGCTAACCTCTTGCAGGAGGCCCCTTTGTGAGCATCATGGATCTTGAGGCCCGCTACACCAGCGGCGTCTACCCCAAGCGCGAGCTGGCCATCGTCCGCGGCCTGGGGGCGCAAGTGTGGGATGAGGCGGGCCGCGCCTACATCGATTGCGTCGGCGGCCACGGCGTGGCCATCGTCGGCCATTGCAACCCGGCCGTAGTGGAGGCCATCCGCCAGCAGGCGGGCCGGCTCATCACCTGCCCCGAGATTTTCTACAACGACGTCCGCGCCCAGCTCTTGGAGAGGTTGGTCGCCATCGCTCCGGACGGCTTGGGGCGGGCCTATTTGTGCAATTCGGGGGCCGAGGCCATCGAAGCGGCGATCAAATTCGCCCGGCTGAGCACCGGTCGGCCCGGGATCGTCGCCGCCATGCGCGGCTTCCACGGGCGCACATTGGGCGCCCTCTCGGCCACCTGGGAGCCGAAATACCGCGATCCCTTCCTGCCCTTGGTGCCCGGCTTTAGCCATGTGCCCTACAACAAACTGGAGGCGTTGGAGCAAGCCGTGGACGAGAACACCGCCGCGGTGCTCTTGGAGGTGGTACAAGGGGAAGGCGGCGTCAACCTCGGCCAGGGAGATTATCTGCGGGGCGCCCAGGAGATCTGCCAACGCAAAGGGGCGCTATTGATCATCGATGAGGTGCAAACCGGGTTCGGGCGCACGGGCAAGCTCTTTGCCTGCCAACACTATGATTTGCAGCCCGATCTTTTGGCCCTGGCCAAGGGGATCGCCGGCGGGCTGCCCATGGGCGCGGTGCTCATGGGTGAGCGCATCGCCAACATCAACCCCGGCGTGCATGGCTCCACCTTTGGCGGCAATCCCCTCACCTGCGCCGCCGCGCTGGCCACCATCGCATATATCCTGGAGCAAGACCTCCCCGGCCAAGCGGCGCGCAAGGGCGCCTGGGCCTTGGAGCGGTTGCGCCGCATCCCTGCGCGTCTCATCCGCGAAGTGCGCGGCCTGGGATTGATGATCGGCATCGAACTGCGCCAAAAGGTAACACCTTACCTCAAGGCTTTGATGGACGAGGGCGTTTTGGCCCTGCCGGCGGGCACCACCGTCCTGCGCCTGCTCCCGCCCCTGGTCATCACCGAGGAGGAGCTGGCCCAAGCGTGCGCTGCCATCGAGAGGGTGCTCACCCGTGAGTGATGCTGCGCCCTACCCCAGCGATGCAGAGGCCATCGCCCTCCTGGAGGCGCTGGTGCGCCTTTACAGCCCCTCGGCCCAAGAGGGTCCGGCGGTAGCCTTGTTGGTGCGCACCATGGCTGCCTGGGGCTTGGCCGCCCATGTGGACGCGGCCGGGAACGCGGTGGGCGAGATAGGTCAGGGCGAAAGCCAGATCGTTCTGCTGGGCCATATTGACACCGCCCCCGGTGAGATCCCCGTGCGCCGGGAGGGCGCGCTCCTTTATGGCCGCGGCGCGGTGGATGCCAAAGGCCCCCTGGCCGCCTTGGCCGTGGCGGCGGCCCGGGCGGGGAACCTGAGAGATGTGCGCATCACCGTTATCGGCGCGGTGGAGGAGGAGGCGGCCACCTCCAAAGGAGCCTACTACGCCGCCGAGCGGTATCGCCCCGCCTATTGCATCATCGGCGAACCCAGCGGGTGGAACCGCATCACCCTGGGGTACAAGGGTCGTTTGCTGGTGGATTACGTGCTGGAGCGTCCCATGAGCCACACGGCCGGCCGCCAGCGCAGCGCTGCCGAGGAGGCGGTGGCTTTCTGGGCACGCCTGACGGCTTGGGCCGAGGAGTACAACCGCGACAAATCGGCGGCCTTTGCTACCTTGGATCCCTCCCTGCGCCATATCTGCACCCAGGATGACGGCCTGCGTGAGCGGGTGGAGATGACCATCGGCCTACGCCTGCCCATGGAGCTGGATGTGGCGGCCCTGCGCCAGGAGATGGAGGCCTGGCGCGGTCTCGCCCAGGTGACCTATTACGCCCACGAACAACCCTTCCGCGCCGAAAAGCGCAATCCCCTCACCGGCGCCTTCTTGGCCGCCATCCGTGCCGAAGGCGGCTCCCCGGCCTTTGTCCTCAAGACGGGCACAGCGGATATGAACGTGGTGGGGCCACGCTGGGGCTGCCCCATCGTGGCCTATGGCCCCGGCGATTCGGCCCTGGACCATACCCCGGAGGAACATCTCGACCTTGAGGAGTATTTGCGGGCCATTCGCGTGTTGACCGATGTGCTCCGGCGGTTAGCACGGCAGAGCTAAAAGAAACCCTCGACATACGCAAACAAAATGAGGGTGTCGAAGAAATGAAAATCGAGAGCGCATCTCTGGCGTCATAACGCCGATGCGACACATTACGCGAGTTGTTTAGGCGGATATTGGGGTGTGAGTTGCCTCCCCTCAGCGAGTTTGCGGTGCAAAAGCGAGGGAGGGTGCCATCCGGCGCTCCTGCTATTTGCGCAAGAGCGCCCAGAGCACCCCGCCGAGCAGCAGCATAGGGGCAAAGGCCATCATGCAAAAGCCGAATATGAACAGCCCCGAAGCCATCTTCCGCTGCGACGCCTCGAACGCCGGCCGGTTGCCGGCAAACAGGTGTCCGGGAAGCACGCTGCCGTTTGCAGCTTTCTTCCCCAAGACCGTGATCAGGTCGCCATCGTAGAGTCCACGGTAACGCCTGGTGCCGTCGGGCAGGCGTTCTCCTTCATACGCAGCCTGATAGGGGCTATCCCCTTTGACTATCTGGATATGGAGATTGCCGCTCAGCCGGCCGCTCCTGGTCTCCTCAAGCGACACGGGCTGCCCATTCAGTTCGAGCGTCAGCGCCGGTATGACGGTTTCGGCGTTTTCCCAATGGCCGCTCAGCTCGGATGAACCTCGCGTATCGTCTGAGGGGCGGCTTACTTTCCATTCCTCGACGGCGCAGGCGACAAAGTCGAGACCTTCGACCAGCGGGACGTTGTCTTGCAGCACGCCCGTGAACAAAAGTTCCTCTCCTGTCTCTGCCGCTGCCACCTGCGCGATATCTTCTGTCACCGGCATACGGGAAATGCGGTACGCCTGAATAGCCTGGGCGGTAGCAAATCCAAAAGCCATCAGCCCGCCGCACAGCAGGCAGAGAACGGCAATCGCCGCTACTGCCAGGATGGAGCGGATACGTCGGTGAACCGATGAGAGAAGATCGAATCCCAGCAGTCTCATGGAAACGTCCTCTTTCCCAATCTCTAGTTGCAGCGGCATGATCATTGCCGTAGGCTAATGGCTCTGCTCCCATCGAACATACGCATCATACATCTCCGGCAGCGTCTTCCACTGCACCCGACCGGACTCTACGTAAGGCTGAATTCTCTGCAGCCACGCCTCCAGAAGCGCCTTGTCCAGGGGCGAGCCCAGACTCCACGAAACGTAATAGATGTTGATCTGGTCTGGTCTGGTGTAGGAGAGCGCCTCTTCCAGTTGTTGGATGAAAGCATCTATGTCCTGAGCGGTGAAATCGCACTTGGGCAACACCCCCGACGAAGCGCTTTCCTCCTGCATACAGGCCAGCCCTCCACTGGACGGCAGAAGAACCAGGCGTCCCTTGGGGTTATGTATCGTCCAGTTGGCCCCATTGCTCATTCTCCACGGGTGGAGCCGGTCGGCCAAAGCGGACGGGAAGTTCTGGTGACACACCGACGGACTGGGGCAGTTCTTGTACGGCTCTGGCCGCTGCTCCACCGGCAGGGAAGAGACGCAATAGGCCACCTGCCCGGTGGTGAAAAGGTAGCCGGCATCGGCCGCCGCCGTGACCCAATCGCAATGCGAACAAATGCCAGAGACGTGGCGGACGGTGATACCCAGTGACTCGAGTTGTTCCCTCTCAGCGCGCAGGTCGGCGACAAAGCGGCTGCAATCATAGTTCCTTTGCCCGCCTATATCGGCGTGGACGCCTACGCCGTGTCCGCGTCGCTGCATTTCCAGGAGCACGTTATCGCCCCAACGCAGAATACCCTCGGTGACCTCTTTGCTCTCCCAGGTCAACTTGGCCCCGTACTTTTCGAACAGAGCGGCATAGTCGCGCATCAATTGGACGTGGCGCTCGAAGCTTGCCTGGCTCTGGTCATCGCGCCAGCCTTCCAGATGCACCATGATGCCCAAGTAAAGGACGGCTTTTGATTCTGTTCTTGCTGCGGTCGGGAGGGGGCGCTGGGTTGCCATCATTTGTTGGACGTATTTCAACACCAGCGCAGGCAGAACGCGAGAGTCATCTTCCGAAAGCATGGCCGGCGGGTTGGCGGGGTCGTAGGTTTGGTTGGGCGGCAGGTCGTTCAGGCGCACCCAGGGGACGCCGCCGCGGACCGCATTGTTCACCATCAGGATGGCGTGGGCATTATCCGGCTGGACGTGGTCTTTTTCGCTCTGGATGCGCTGATACGGCACGCAAATCCGCCCGATGAACGTGCTGGCTTCGCGTTGGCTCCAAAAGGCCTCGTCGGTGCAGGAAGCGACCTGTGTCAGATGTCCCAGCCCGGCGCCGTCACAGCCCCCGGTGTCGTCCCGGTTGGCAGGACCTTCCCAGTCGATCAGGAACTTGACCGGCAGCTCGGAGTGACGCGCGAGCGCGCCGGAAGCCATCGTCACGCCGTAGGAATACGAAATCAACCCGATGCGCGCTGGGTCCACCTGGGGCAACCTGGCGGCAAACTCGATGACCGCCGCTAGCCCGTCCTGCTGCATGAAGCCGTTGTAATCTTCTTTGCCTGTGCTTTTTCCGCGCCCGTCGGGGTCGAAGACGATGACCACATAGCCTGCCTGCGCAAAGGCATAGAACTCGCCGTCAGGTTTGCGGAAGGAGGAACTGCCGCCCGAGCCGCCTGGCACGAGAATCAGCGCGGGGGCAGGGGAGGAGGCGGCGGGCGTGTTGACATACACCGCCAGCGACGCACCGCTCGCCGGGTTGGTGACGGTGTATTGCTGGACCCCTCCCGATCCCGTAGGGGTAGTTGCTGCGGCCGTCGCGCTGCAATCCGACGGGCAGTTCCGGGGATTCTCCGGGCCTTCGCAGCGGCCGTCACCACAAGAGCCCCGCGCCGGCGAAGGCTGGGCCACCGGCGGCGTTGGTGGGCGGAGCGATGGGTTGAGCGAAGGCCGGGCCACCGGCGGCGTTGGTGTGACGCCCGATGGATTGGGCGAAGGGTGCACTGCTTGCGGCGTCGGCGTGGCTACGAATGTGGTGAGTTGGCAAGCAACCAGCAGCAAGCTCGCAAGCAAAAGACAGGGAAAGCATGCAATGATCCTTTTCATTTCTCCTCCTTTGCCAGCATGACAATATCCTCACCGGTCACCACGCACAGATTCTGCGCCGCGTAGGCGACCAACTCCTCGTACGCCCTGAAGATCGCTTCCGTCTCTTCTGGAGTACGTGGTCTGGATGTATCGGGCGCGGTCAGATTATACGGCGGAGAGAGCGGTTTGTCATTCGCATCGTAGAAGAATGATCGCCACGGACTGCCACTCCGGTAGAAGTCATCCTCGTGAATCAAGACGGTGATGAACGGGGGGCGTGGCGCGTTCCACTGCGCCAATCTTTCTTGCAGCATCCTGGTTGGATTGTATTGCTCACCACGCGGTGTAAAAATGAGATTCCACCAAAAGTTTCCGTTGACGCGCGTGATGCTGAAATCGCTGGGGCGCTGCAATAGCCCCTGCTCGTAGACAAACGGATGGGCAATGTCCGTCCCTTCTTCGTGATACGCCACCACCATCCTTGCACCCATTCCGGCATAGATTCTCTCCAGCGTGCCCCGGATACGCCGATCGCCACTCATCGGCGAGACGACCACCGGATTACGCCCAAAGACCTGAGCGACGTACCGGTAGCCACCCGGCTGCGACCTGTCCGGGTTCCCTGTGGTCAAATCCAGACGATATGTTTCGTAATCGCGCAGCGTTTGCTCCAGCGTCCTGTCATCCAGCGCTTTCAAGCGCGAATCAAAACCCGGATACGCCGGATGCGGCGGGCGGAAGTGATAGCTGATGGTCATCTGGCTGTTGCGCAATCGCGCAATCACATCAGGACGCTGTCGGCCGTAGAGTTCAACGAGCGGCGCGGTAAAGTAGAAATCGCCGCGCACGTTGTGTTTTTCCAAGATGCCAACGAGCCGCAGAAGGGTGTCTGCGCTGTCCGAGACATACCGGATGTCGTGCGCGTTGATAGCGAAGGTCAGGTAGCCATTGGGGCACCAGACGGCGGGGCGCGTGGCCGGTTGCATGGTAGGACATGTCTGTTCCGGCAGCGTTGACGACGTCTCCTGGGTAGATACGGTCGGCGTTGCCGATGGCACACAGGCAACCAACACGATGACCAAAGACACTGAGAATAGCAGGAACTTGGCAACTCTTGAAAACATGGCGTGCGATGCCATTCACGCAGAGTACATATCGCCAATCAAATGCTGCACCGCCACGCGAGAGAGCTCGGGCAGATGCTCCGCAATGTAGCGGTCGAGGCGCGCGCCGCCCATTTCAACTTGAAGCGCTGTTGCGTTGCTCATTCCGCCGCTGTTTCAAATACTGTTTGATGACCCACGCCTCCGCGCCATCCGGATCCTTCCATGCGACGAACTCACCGGTTCGCTTGTCCACCACGCGATAATCACCTTCTCCCTGAAAATGTGTCAGCTCATACGGCGATTCGCGCAGCACCATTTCCATCGTTACGCCCGCCGGAAGGCGATACTGCCGTTTGCGGATCCGCTCACGCAATGTATATATTCCCCAAAACACCAGCGCCAAGAAAATGATCGCTCCAACCAACGCAAACGTCCAACCGAAGAGCATTGGCATCAAACGGCCATTCGCAATGGCATCTCGAATCCCTACATAGAGAACCCAGAAGAGGCCCACTCCAAATGCACCGATAATGAGCCAAGCGGTGCGACGGTTCATTGTGCCACTTAAATCGTAATCGTTCAGGTGTCGTGGGAAACCATTGTTTTTCTTCCGATCGCCGAACGCGACTCGACGAACAGCGTTCTTCCCTGTTTTTCTCGCGCCCGCCATGCATTTTGACCGCGTTCCGGGCACCGGCTAATGGCCCGCGTTTCAGCCGCCGACGACTCTGGCAAGACGCGCTTCAACAACCAGAGCGCTGGCCAGCGAGTGTCACACATATGCCCGCGCCGCAGGCGGTCGACCTGCAAGCACATTTTGGGCGATGGCGCAGGGAGTAATCGCCTTTGTAAAGGCTTCATCGTGAGCCTTCTCCCAAGTTGCCGAACGCGCCCGCTCACCCAGGTCGGCTGCTCGACCAAAAACTCCGCCAAACAGGCTGCTTGCTGCACCCAGCGCGTTGGAGATTGTGCCCAACGCGAAGGGTTGAAAGCGCGTCCGAAACCCCGATCCGCACCGATCGCAATAAAACTCGAATTGAAAGCCCTGATCTGTGCTGAGGTCCGAGTAATTCCGAGTAAATTCTATTTTGGTCATAGTTTTCTCCTCCCATGAGCAAAGCTGTCCCTCTGGGGACGCTTCTGGCCTTGCCCGCACAGCCGACCAACTATATGTTTAGTTGTGGGCTTCAATATAATAGCCTATATCTTGTTCCTCTTCATAATAGGTGAAAAAATCGGCCAATTTCCTGAATTTCAAATCAAACATGGAAAATTTCGGCCTAAAAAGAAAAGTCCCGACAACCTGACGGGACAGAGTATATAATTACTGCACGCATTATATCCCAACTTGTAAGAGCCGTCAATCCCTCTGGCGAAAAACACACGCAAAATATTACTTGACACCCGGCGCCACCCGTGATATAATGATGGGTGCTCAAGGATAGATGAACCATGCGGGGGGAGACTTGCCCTCAGCGATGAGAGCGGGTGGCTTCCGTAGAGACCGACGTAGAGGAAGCAGGCGTCGGTTTTCTATCCCCGGCGATTTGACAGATTCAGGCAAGTGGTGTAGAATCCCGCCCCGTGCGTGAGGGCAGGAAGCTCCAAAGGCTCCTTAACAACTGAAGAGTGACAGAAACG
>Ga0068707_1002997_pt1 | contig 11840 bp, 9 predicted proteins | sample YNPNPMetaG_FD_66600 | JGI IMG/M metagenome (GOLD analysis project Ga0068707, IMG submission 66600) | Anoxygenic and chlorotrophic microbial mat microbial communities from Yellowstone National Park, USA - YNP NP MetaG | ecosystem: Environmental > Aquatic > Thermal springs > Hot (42-90C) >... | reverse complement strand
AACCAGGTTTATCTTAGAGCGGCGGTACACGGCCGCCTGCTCCTCAAAGGGCACAAAGGGGGTCTCCCCCAGGCTGGGGAAGATCTTCCCCCACTCCTCTCCTCCGAAGAGCTGTAGGTCCACGCCGGCATCGAGGAGCCAACCTATGGTCTTGAGCATGTTCAGTCTGGCGGCCTCGAACATCAGGTGGATCTCCAACTGTCTCTCCAGAAATAGCCTCACATACTGGGTAAACCCCTCTGCCAGCCCGTCAAAGGCCGAAAGCTCCAGGGACGGATCCCGCTCAAGGCTGCGGAGAAACTCCTCATCAAGCCTGGGCAGGACCTCCTTTTGAAAATGGAGGAGGGTGCTGTTGTGCCTCCCCCACAGGGATGGCCACACCAGGGGGGCCGGCCCGTTGCCTCTCCAGCCATTGGGTACGGCCACCTTGGGCCTCCCTATGAAGCTCACCTGGTAAAGGTAAGAGTTCCCTGCCTCTGTCGGGGCCTGAAACCACTCGGGCGTGACGGCTAAAGGGAGGTACCCAGCAAAGTGGCCCATGGCCTTGAGCAGCCTTGTTATCTCGGGCGAGAAGGACAAAAAGAGGCAGTTTTCATGGGTTCTAGAGTATAAGGGGATGGTGCTGTCTGAGGTCCCAGAGGCAAGCGGGTTCTCGGTGAACCAGCAGACGTGAGGTATTCTGTGGAGGTGGAGAAACTCATCCAGCTCCAGCCCGTGGGGGTTGAACCCCCTATCCAGGACTCTTCGGTTCCTCATGAGACAAAAGTCGAAAGAGGTCTGCTCCAAGAGTCCCCGCAGCGATTCCAGGGTGAGGACGTAGTTGCCGGCTTGACCGTGGAGGGTCACCTGGTGTCCGTTCTTCTCCAGAGCCAGGGCGGCCTGCCGGGTCATCAGGTCGTTGTTTAAGATCAGGATCCTCATGGACATGCTCTCAGATGAAGTTCACGTGCAACCTGTTCTGGTCCAAGATCTCGTCCATGATCTGGTTGTAGAGATGCCACCTGCAGTCATACAGGTTGCACTCCTCGACGCGCAGCCCCTGGAGCACCTCCATGTGTCTGGGACCGAACCAAACCTTTTCCACTGGATGCTCGAAGAGGTTTCCAAGCAGCATCCGATCAGCCCGATACTGGTAGTAACAGCAGGGGTACATGTCCCCCAGAGGGTCCACAACCACATGGATGGGCGTGAGCCAGCACTTCCCGGCATAGCTGGATCCTGTGGCGCCGCCGTAGACCATTATCCCTGGGGTATTGGCCTTTATCCCGGCCAGTATGTAGTTGGCGGTCTCCACCTCAGAGGGGCCAAGGCTGTGGGGGGAGTTCCTCAGGGGCTTGAACTGCACGTAGTCGAGCCCCGCCTCCCTGCAAAAACGAACCATCTCCACCAGGGCGCCGTAATTGAGCCTGGACAACAGGACCTTGGCACCAATGGTAAGAGGGGATCCAGCCCGGTCCCTTGCCTCCCTGAGGGCCCTGATGTTCTCGACCACCCTTTCTAGCCCGGCTGCGGCCGAGGGCCTTCGGATCAGGTCGAAGAGCTCAGGGGTATGCCCGTCGATGCTTATTCTGATGTAGGTGAAGTGGTTGACCACGGCCTCCAGTGTCTCCCCGCGGATCATGGTGCCGTTGGTGAGAAGCCCCATTTCCAGGCCCTCATTGGCCAACAAGCAGACCAGCCGAGTGAAATTGGGGTGGAGCGTGGGCTCCCCTCCCCCAGAGAACTCAACGGCCTTGATCCTCAAAGAGACTAAGGCATCCACCAATTCGGGGAACCTACGCGCGTCCATGATCACATGGTGAGAACGGTTCCACTCCCCGTACAGACAGTCCTGGCAGTTGTGGTTGCACACGTAGGTGGGGTAAACAATGGCCATGCGAGGGTAAGGTATCTTTCCCTCCCTGATCCGCTTGGCCTCGCTGTACATGCCCAGGATCTTCATCCTCTCGAAGGGGGTCACAAGCCCCTTGACCGGCGGCAGGGGTCTTGAAAGGTGATTTTGGCTCTTCTCTCCACAGGGAGAGACCTCTGGAGCGATATCTTTTCTTGCTGCGTTCAGGCTGGACATGGAACCCCCAGAGCGTTCAGTTTGTCCCGGTTCTCTTGGAAAACGTGGTCCAGGGAAAGGCAAAGCTGCCCCAAGGTGGAAAAGAAGTCCCTGGCCAACTTCAGTCGGTAAGCCATCCCCCAGGCCTCATCCCGGAAGCGCTCCCCCACAACCTGCCACTCGCACGCAAAGGGGATGCCGCAAGGCTGGAGCAAGTACTCCCCCAACTGCCGGACCGGGCCTGGATCCCAGATCAACCTGTCCAGGATCTGCCCCACTCGATCCACCGCATTCCTCAGCGAGGAAGCAAGGGGAGGGGGGATCCGCTCTTGACCGGTGCCGGCCCTGGCCTCAACCTGGGCCAGTGGGACAGTGAGGGCCTCAAGACCTTCCTTGCACCAGCCCAAGGTCCGGCGACTCAGCTCCTGAATCATGCTAACCCCTTTGGCGAATTGTGCAGGGCCATTGCCGAGGGGCTCTCTCAAACGACTCAGCAGCACTTCCCTGGGCCCAAAGGCGTCCCGGCAGTGGAGCTCTATGGCTTCTGAGAAACTCATGACCAGAGTGCCGCAGATGCGGGCCCCGCCTTCGGTGGCGTTGATGCAGGTGCCTTGGTACTCGCTTAGGTGCTGCTCATATTGCTTGAGAAACTTGAACCAAGTGCTGCAGGTTTTGACCGTGGGCTCCACGTTGCCTGGCACCTCCAAGGCCTTGTCATCATGGAAGAAGGTCTGTTTTTCCCCGTGGACGCAACCCTGGGCATGGGTAAGACCAGATGAGTCAAAGGCCAGATCCTGTCCTATGAGGATGATGGGGTCACAGCCCATGTAGGCGGCGATCTTGAACGCCATGTGGGCGGTGGAGTTGCCCATGGCAAGGCAATCCTCCCCCATGCCCAAGAGGTGAAAAAAGTTGTATGCCCGGTTCACGAACACCCTGGGGCCTTTGTAAGAGGCCAAGGTCTCTGGGAAGATGAATGAGACCATGGCATACACGCACTGAGCATCCTTGTCCAGCCCCTCCACAAAACGGTGGGTCCCCGGGGTCCTCTCCACCGATGTGACCATATGGGGCCGGATCCCAAGACCTTTGAGGATCCTCCAGGAGGCATCCACTGACAGGATCACAGCACGATCCTCCACCAGTTTCAGCAAGTGAACGTTCTTGTTGAGAGATGGGCCGCTGGCCACCACAACAGCTGGCCGGCCCGGAAAGAGGTCCTTGATTCGACTAAGCCTTGGCCCGGCCATGACCTCGGGGGAATTTCGCAGGAAATGGTCGTAAGCCACCAGGGTGTCAAAGGGGTCGTTTCCCAGACTTCCCATCCATGTTGAAATGGCCTCCGAGACCGCCTTTCGAACTCCCAGGTAATAGTCCGGATCCGAGGCCAAGGCCCCCGGCCATGGTAGGAACTTAAGGGCCTTGGCGTGCAACATTTCGGGCCAGAGAGCCTGCGCCAACCGGATGAAGAGGGATTCCTGGGGGACTCCGACCAAGAGTTCCACACTGGGGGAGGCCAGCACCCCGTTCAGATCGCATACTTGAAGGGCCATGCGGAAGCACTCCGGATCCTTCTCCACCACAAAGAGCTTGCGAGGCGGCTTGGGAGAATCCAGGACTCGGCTCAATTGGGAGAGCCCGTAGCCCAGCCCTATGCCCAGAAGCACCAGGATGTGCGCCCTTTCGGGCTCCATACCCCTCAAGAAAGAGCTCGAGTGGGTAAGCGGGTCATTGGGGTCATAGTGAAGAAGCGGAGGCCTCCCTGGGCGGCGATGGAGCAGGTTGGGGACTCCGGGCTTTGCCGAGGGCACAAGTTCATAGGTCTCAGGGCGCAGATGGGCAATGGCCTTGGCCAGCTCGGGGTCGCGAGCAGCCAGGACCTCCAGGTTTCTCTCAAGATTGGATCGAGCTTTCATATCATCCCCTCAGAGCGTTATCCCTTTGGGAAGGGATCTCCTGGGAAAGGATCCTCTCCAGCCATTGCGCGGCGGCAAAAAGCATTGAGCTCTCAGTGTGGAACCCACGGGCCTTGAGAGCGCCGGTCACCTGTTCCAGAAGCTGGATGAGTCTGTGGAGATCCCCTTGGCCCTCAGGAACCCCGAGACAAAGCAACCCAGCCATGTCCTCCAGGGCCCAAAGTGCACTTCCCAACTCCCTGGCCATGACTAGAAGCAGGAACCTTGCGCCTTGGGCCAAGAGAAAGCCAGGATCCTCCGCCAAGGCCGCCCCAACCAAGTCTGCAGCCCGGGAGAGATCCCCTTCCAAGGCGGTGGCTAACCCCCAATAGGTCAGAAGGGCCGTTTTCTGCTCTACTGGTAGCTCTGTGAGCTCAACCCTCTCCCACTCAAGCCCTCTCAGTTCCTCCATTTCCCCCAGCTTCACCAGGAGACCGGCCAGGCCCAGAAGGGCCTCGGAAGCAACAGGTTGCAAACCCGTAAGCTTGCTGTATAGCAGACATGCCCGGTCTGGATCCCTGGCCTCCAGGAAACGGGCCAGACCAACGCAATACGGCCAAACCGAAGGCATGTGCCCGAATCGGTCATGCAGGAGCCAGAGCCACTTCAATAGCCCCTGGATCTCCCCCGAGGAGGCATACTCCTCAACGGCCGCCAGGGCCACAGTCAGGCTGGGCTCCGGAATGGCGTCATAAAGTGGCAGCTTCCGCCTTATCCTCTCTGACCTGGAGAAGGGATCGTGAAAGATGGTCACATCCGAGGCAGCTACGTTGGCCACAGGCACACCGCATTCGGCCAAGGAGGCCTCCACCTCTTCCTGGATCTTCCCCCTGTAACGCACACCGCTGATCCTCGGGATAATCCTGACCGCCTCCTTCTCCAACTTAGGGTTTATGGCTCTCACAAAGACAAGCCAATTGTGCCTTGTCTGAATGTGCGCGATAGGCAGTCGAAAGGCCATGGGGCTTTCTACGGGTAGCAGGGCTTTTAGCACATGGAGGTTGAGAAGATGTTCGGGGGAGATGTACTCGTCGGCATCCAGCATGAGCACATAGTCGCAGGTTGCCATGTCCAAAGCGAAGTTACGCGCCTGGGAAAAATCCCCTGCCCAGGAGAACTCCTCCACCCTTGCCCCCAAGGATGTGGCCACCTCCCTGGTCCTGTCCAGCGAACCGGTGTCAACCACCAGGATCTCATCCATGACCCTCCCGAGGGAGGAGATGCAGTTGCCGATGTGTGCCTCCTCCTCTCGAGCTATAACACAGGCCCCAAGGCTGGCTCTTCTGCCCCCATTGGCCTCTATTCGGGCCGCCATGGCCTCAAGCTCATATGCCCGCTGGCCCTTCTCCACCCCATCCCTGGCTAGATCCCTAAGACACAGGACTGCCTCTTGATCCCTGCCCAAGACCAGGAGAAGCTTGGCTATGTTGAGCCTGATGGATCCTGACAAGGAGGCCGCCTCTTGGAGGGAGGGCAATAGTTTTTCGGCCTCCTCAGGGCGCCCAGAGGCCAAGGCCACCAGTGCCGCCATCTGAGCCAGAGCAGGGGTGCTTTTCATCCAGAGCTCCGGGATCTTGCTGGAAAAGCTGTGTGCCTCTTCGTACAGGCCGAACCGGACCATGTAGGAGAGGGCCTGGGCCGCCATCTCCGGATTCCCCCAGCCCTCCACCATGCCCCTCTCCACAGCCGGTATATGTTCCTTGCGCATGGTCAGATAGCCCGTCCAGGGCCATTGGAACTGAGGGCAAAAACGAGTGTCATCAAAATGGCGGGCATGACCATCCAAGAAGAGCCTCAGGTCAGAGGGGGTTGAACTCCTCCCAGAACCCTCGTTGTCGGCCAAGCGCCTGCGAATCACGAGGGGAGAAGGCCTTCTATCCAGGCTGGGCGACACAACTGAGGCTAAATCAAATGGATCGTTCTCGCCCCCTGCTAGAGCCCAAAGCGCATTGCTTGGCAGCAGGCGTGGCTCCAAGGAGTAATATCTCCTACCCTTTGCCCCAAGAAGCGAGCACATATCAGGAGTGGTCACCCACTCGAAACTCGAGAGAATCTCTTCTTCCAGCATGCTTTCGATGGCTACATCCCAGGCGCAGCAAGGCTCCGAGGAGAGCAGATCCCGCAAAATGGCCACCCCCTGGGCGTCCAGTTCCTCTCCCTCCTTCATAAGGAGAATCCATGGGGTCTTGATGGCCTGGGGCTCCAGGCTGGCCCTCCCCTGGTCTGAAGAGGAAAAGGCTGAACTGCCGACCGGGAGGAGCTCCAACCGGCCGGAGGACCCCCTTGCCAGTCTGAAGGACTCAACGTTCCCCAACCTGGGCGGCTCCCATGAATCCTGGCCCAAGAGTATTAGGCTGACACGGTCTGCCACTCTGAAATCCCCGGTTCTGGTTTTTCCCCGGCGTTTTTCTTTCATGTCCGGCCACCTGCTCCTTGTTGGAGAAGGCCCTGAAAATAATCCCTGACCTTCTTAGCCAGGAAGATTTCTGTCTTGGCCATGGATTCGTGGGTGGCCCCCCCGATGTGGGGGGTAAGGATAAGGTTCGTGTGCTCTCTGGCATAGCGGACCAGAGCGGGCAACTCCTGCCAGGCTCTCCCGAGCCCGGGCTCGTGGCAAAGCACATCCAGGGCCGCACCTGCAATGGCACCTTTCTCCAAAGCTTCCAGCAAGGCCCCCTCCTCCACCACTGCCCCCCTGCTGGTATTGACTAAGACCGCCTCGGGCCTCATCCATGAAAGCTCCTCTTTTCCCACCAGCCCCACGGTCTCAGCACACAGAGGCACGTGAACAGAGACCACATGGGACTCCCGGAAAAGCCTTTCCCTGGAAACCATCTCCACACCGGGCGCTCCGATGCCCTCTCTCACATCAAAGGCCAGCACCTCCATCCCAAGGGCCTTGCCATAGGAAGCCACCTGTCTCCCAAGCCTGCCAAGCCCCAAGATCCCCAGTGTTTTGCCGAAGAGCTCATGGCCGCGAAACAGATCCCGGTTCCAATCCCCCCGGAGCACAGACTCATGGGCCCATGGTATCCTCCTCAGGAGAGATAAAATGAGGGCGAGGGTATGCTCTGCAGTGGCACGAACAGTGTCCAGGAACTTGCTCTCCCCGAAGAGGGATATGACCATCACCCCTTGTCTTTGGGCCTCGGCCACGTCTATATGGTCAAGGCCCGTGGTGGGGGTTCCGATAAGCTCCAGCCTCCCCTTGTGGGCCAGGATGTCTTTGCCGATCCTGTATCCCAGTCTTAGGATGAGCCCATGGTATACCCCGATCTCCCTGATGAGTTCTCCGGGTGGGATGGCTTTCTCATCCAGTTCTGCGAACTCTTTCAGGATGTTCCTGGCCTCCTGGCTGTAGCCCTCCGGCTCCAGGTTGAGAAGCCTGATGCGATCAGCCAAGTTCCACCCCCCCCGCTTCCAGCGCACACCGGAACTTAAGACGAATCTCCGCCATTTTCAGGTCCTCTTCTGTGTCTATGCTCACAGATCGGCTAGCTGGCATCTCGTAGAGCAGGGGTCTGTCTCCCACCACCTTCTTGCCTTCCATGACAAGTTCTCGCCTGGAGATGTACACGGCCCCGTTTCGCCAAAAGACTTTCTCCCACTCCTGCCTTCGGCGGGTGTGGTTCTCGCCAGGCAAAAAGGGCCTAAGCCAGATCCCCTCTGCCCTGTACAGGGTCAAGGGGTGCATGTGGTTGACCTGGCAAGCGGATACCAAGCAATCCGCCTCTGGCTGCGCAGCCATGTATTTCTCTATGGCCCCGTCGATATCCTCCGGGAGCCTGAGGGGGGTTGTGGGCTGAAGCGTGACCACACTGTGCACGCTTGCCCCTGTGATCTCTTCGTAGAACATTATGGCGTGGCGCAGGGTGTTCCAGGTGGGGGCCTCGTCCGTGGCAAGCTCCGCCGGCCTTAGAAATGGCACCCAGGCACCGGCCTCCATGGCCACTTGAGCTATCTGCTCAGAATCAGTGGAAACCAAACAGGCATCCATGCCCTTGGCTCTCCGGGCTGCCTCAATGGTGTAGGAGATGAGGGGTCTACCCAGAAGAGGGCGAATGTTCTTGAGCGGGATTCCTCTGGAACCCCCCCTGGCCGGGATCACCCCCAGAATGTGGCCGCTGCCTGTTGATGGCTCCATGAACTCCATCTTCCCATGTAGAGTCTTTTCTGCACCGCTGGCTCGTATTCTGCTAGGACCCTGGCTATCCTTTCCCCGGCGTGGCCATCTCCGTAGGTGTGGTCCGAGGGGTATTTGCCGTGGTCCATCTGCCGCTTGATGGCCCTCAGTATCTCCTTCTCCTCATAGCCCACATCCACCACATTGGGTCCCCTTTCCCTGCCCTGTTGACGAGTTCCCACATTCACTGCAGGTACTCCCAGGAAGGCCCCCTCCCGGATGGCGCTGCTGCTGTTACCCACGAGGCAGGCGCAGTTGTTGATGAGCTTCAGGTAATCCTCTGGCGCAAAGTTCCTGTAAAAGTGTATGTACTCAGGCTTGTGCTGCTCGCGGAATACCCGCAGTCCCTTGGAGATGTCGTCCGAGCCGGCATCCACGTTGGGCCAAAGCCACACGGTCTGCATTTTTAGACAGGCGATCGCCCTTAGAGTCTCCCACACTTGGTCCCAGGCCTGACCATATTCCGTTGTCACAGGATGCTGCACCACCACCAGATAAGGTTTGGATGGATCCACCGGGGCCCCTACCCCGGTATACCGGTCGAAGAGTCCGTTGAGGCCAAGGTCGGTGCTGGGGATCAGGTCCAAAGAGGGGCACCCGACCCAAAAGACGCTCTCCGGGTCCTCGCCCATGTCTATTAGGCGTTCCCTGGCTTGCTCGGTTGCCGGGAAATGGATGTGGGCCAGGCGGGTGATAGCGTGCCTCACGCTCTCGTCAATGGAGCCCGTCAGTTCGCCCCCTTGGGTGTGTGCCAACCGAATGTTCATGTAGCTTGCAGCCACTGCAGTGGCCAGGGTCTCATAGCGGTCCGCCACTGTTATGACTCGGTGGGGTTTGAGGTTCTCAAACAAGGTTGCAAGCTCGATGATGGCCATGCCGGTGGACTTGGCCATGGTGGTGGGGGTCTCCCCCTCCACAACGCAGTAGACTGTGGCCGAGGGCTCAAACCCGTCGCGCCGAATCACATCTATGGCGCTTCCGAACCGAAAAAGCAAAGCCGAGGCCCCAACCACAAGCTGTAATTCCAAATCAGGGTGTTCCTTTACGGCCTTTAGCACACTCTTGATCCTGCCGTAATTGGCTCGACTGGCCACAACAACCAAGATCCTCTTCTTCATCTGTTATCTCCCCATTTGCCCACATAGAGGCCCCTGAGCCTAAGCTCCTCATCCGACATCCTTGGGTGGGGCTCTCCCCTCATCTGCTCCACCAGGGAAGCCCACCTGACCAACTGTGCGAACTCCTCCGGGGTGCTGGACATGGCCTGGTCTTTACCAGGCAGACTGCGGCTCAAGGTAAAGTGCTTCTCCACCACCTCAGCTCCCATGCTTATGGCCAACATGGAAGCCTCCACCCCCAAGCTGTGGTCCGAGAAGCCCACCTTTACCCCAAAGGATTTGAGCCAGTTCATCCTATCCAGATTCACTCGCTCCAATGGGGTGGGATACAAGGAAACGCAGTGCAACACAGTGACACTGTGACCCCGGGTGTGCTGGATCATTCTCTCCACCTCCTCATCCGTGGCCATACCGGTGGAAATAATGATGTGCTCAAATTTCTCCATCAGGCGATCCAGCAACCTGAGGCTTGCGCAGTCAGGGCTTGCTACCTTGATGGTTTTAAGGCCCAGACTTGCAAGAAAGTCCACCCTCTCCAGATCGAAGCAAGTGGTGAGGAACTCAACCCCTTTCTCACGGCAAACTTTCAACAGGTGCTGATGGTCTTCATCCGAAAGCTCTGTGGAGCGGTGCCTGGCAAAAGTTGCCCGGTAGTCTGGAAAATCTGTTCTGAGCTTCCTGGCCTGCCAGGACTGGAATTTCACTATGTCCACACCAGCATCGGCTGCAGCACCCACCATGGCCTCCGCTATGGCCATGTTTCCCATGTGGTTGGAACTCATATCGGCGATGATGCGGGTTCTCATTTGTCCCAAAATCTCTCTTGTTAAACTTCTCTTTCCGACTCTTCCACGGACCTGCCTCCCCTGGAAAAGCGAAAAGCATGCCATTTCCCATCTTGTTTCAATGGAGGGTTCTGGATCTCTCAATAACCTGTGGTGGAACTTAAACTGCCAGAGGCCTCTTTAGGTCTGAGCCTGGGCGCAAAGAAGGCCCAAGCATGTTTTGGGGGGCCTTGAAAAGCCAATCCTCAAAAAAACTATGGAAGGGAGTGACACGTTCAAGTCACACATGTGACATGAGAGATTAGCTGGCCATATTATTCTCCCACTCGGGGAAGGGGGGAAAAAGCCTGGCCTTCTGGCCAAGACTTTAGTATGAGCCCAAGGCCCAGCCTGCGGATATCCGCCGACTGAAGTCGGCGGGTTTATCGGTCGGCCTCAGCTTCGCTTCGGCCGAGAGGACTTCCCCCAGGTCCAACTCCTGGAAAATCGAAGCGCCTCCGCCAAGCCGCTCCGAGAAACGCCGCCACCCTGTGATCACTTAGGGCCAACCTCTTTGTGCACCGGGTGGAGGCTCTCAAGAGGGTCCTAGTTCAAGAGGTTTTGTGGGGCCAGCCCCATCAAGACTGGCTTTCCATTTGGGCTTGCCCGTTGGTCAAGACGGGCTGTTTAATTTCGTAGCCAGAGCCCAAAAGAATGACCTGTTTCCCGCTTCTGCTTTGGGGATTGATGATGAGGGGGGCCAATAGGTTGGCCGTGATCATGCGACTCGCCCTTTGGATGTTCACTATGACCAGCACCGCTGCCTGAGCGGCCTCTTCCAAATCCAGCTCGGCCAGGGCTTCCTGCGGGATGGCCTTCAAGTAGTCGCGGTCCAAGAGCATGGGGTCCATTACCACAAAGGCCAGGGCCCCTTCCTCAACGCTTTGGAGCCAGTGGAAGGGGCTCTCAGGGGAGTGTTCCAAGAGGGCGAAGCGCCTGGCTTGCGGAAACCCTGGCAGCCCTTCTTGGAAGCTCACAATCCTTGCCTCATCCACCTCTATGGTACCGAATCTCGTGGTCTCAAGAAGCATCCGGATTCGCCTTCCCCTTTTTCCCTGTTTTTAGGAGACCGGCAGCAAGATTCAAATCCATGAGCCCGGCCTGAGCAGCCTCCCTGTTCTCTTCCTGGATGCGCTCATAGATCTCCTGACGGTGAACCGAGGTCTGGGCCGGAGCCTGTATACCCAGCCTCACCTGTTTCCCCTTCACATCCAGGATCCTTATCACAACATCATCGCCTACAGCAATACTCTCCCCAACCTTTCTTGTCAGAATCAACATTCCTGCACCCTCCCTGGCGCTCTTTCCGAAGGCCTCCTGCCTTCTTTTCTTCAGCTCCTTTCATGTCTCTAACTCAAGAACTCGATCAGGCTCAACCTGGTTATCATGGCCGTTGTCCTGAGGGCAGCTTCGTAGGCTGTCTGCTGGTTTGCCAGGTCTGTGAGGAGCTTGGCCATGTCGGCGTCCTGGTAGTCCGAAAGAGTCCCCTCAAGGTTCAACTGCAGATCCCCGAGGTTCTCCAAGTTGGACTCCACGGCCTTCACCCTGGAGCCCACCTCCCCATGCAGCTGCAACAGAGCATCATAGCCTCTGTCCAAGCCATCCAGGCTGGCTGAAACGGCCTGGGGATCATTGTTCTCCAAACCCTGTATGAGTCCCCTCAGGGTATCCAGCACCTGATTGTCCCTAAGCAACCCAGTGATCCCCACGTTC
>Ga0068707_1002994_pt1 | contig 11842 bp, 13 predicted proteins | sample YNPNPMetaG_FD_66600 | JGI IMG/M metagenome (GOLD analysis project Ga0068707, IMG submission 66600) | Anoxygenic and chlorotrophic microbial mat microbial communities from Yellowstone National Park, USA - YNP NP MetaG | ecosystem: Environmental > Aquatic > Thermal springs > Hot (42-90C) >... | reverse complement strand
CCCTGATAAAATCAAGAGAAATTGCAGATCACCTCAGCTAAGCCTCAGGGCCAACGCCACTTACATGAAACTCCTTGATGGCCAAGGACTTAGCTAGGGTTGAAAGGGTGCCAGATGAGCTATCCTGTTTCAAGCTAAGGTCCGGGTTCTATTGTTCTGCTGTCTTTGCTTCATTTCACGAAATCCCTCCAGGCCTCAGATGAGATTACGGTTTTCGCGATCCGGTATCCGCTCTCCGCGGCCTCATCTGCCCTGTGAAACTCCATGTAGCCGACCTCTATCGGAAGGTCCAAGACGAGCTCCGGCGCGCCCGGGCCCGTAAGGCTCCACTCCACTATAGCGGATTCCATCGTGAGGACCGCTTTTTCGGTGAGCCTGAATATGTTGAATTCCCTGAGGCGCTCTATCTCCTGGATTATCTCCGCGAGGAGCTTCGTTTTCCGTTCAACCTCAAGGGGCCTTTTGAGGGTAAGCCTCTTGAGATTGTGTTTCCTCCGGGGTATGACATTCACCGCCAGCACCCTTTTGGCGCCCATATCCCTGGCAACCCTCACAGGAACAGGGTCCAAAAGCCCGCCATCAACGAGGATCATCTTGCCCCTTCTCAGCGGAGGGAATACACCTGGTATGGAGATGGAGGCCCTCACGGCCGGGGCTATGAGTCCGGCATCAAACACCAGCTCCTCCCCCTCCGCTATGTCAACCGCTACGCAAGCGAACCGAAGCGGAAGCTCCTCTATCCTCCTCTCCCCGAAGAAATCCACCAGAAACTCCTCTATCTTTGAGGCATCAAAGAGCGCTGAGGACGAGAGCTTTGCCGGAATGAAATCAGAGGCCTTTTTCTTCGTGCCCGAAACCATTCTGGCTATTCCGCGCATTATGTGGGATTTGACCCCGTCCGAGTAAAAAGCGCCCACCAGCGCGCCCATTGAGCAACCGACAACAAGATCGGGCCTGAAGCCGGCCTCCTCAAGGGCCTTCACTACCCCTATGTGAGCGAACCCCTTGGCCGCGCCGCCACCCAGCACGAGGGCGTTTTCGTATTCCGCCACGAGAAAATTATGTAGCAGGTTCAGGGAGGGGGGCAATCCGAAAGCCGGGCCCAAACATACCCTTCCTTCACGAGGCGTGAGATATCAGCCTCTGGGCCGAAGGCCTCGGAGAAAAGCGCCGGGAAACTGCCGGAGCCGATTCTATGAATGAGCTTTCTGCCGCTGATCACCAGCCCATCAACGGGCTTTTTCGGAATCATGCCTTCGGGCAGTTCGTAGACCAACCCAGTTATCTCGCGCCAGCGGGGTTTTTCGCTTTCCTCGCACGAGAGCACGGCAAAACCTTCGGGCAAAGCCCTCCTGAGGCGTTCTGAGAGGGTCTCAGGGTCATCCGCGTCCAGCTCCAGGTAAAACATCTCTGCCCTGGACTCCACGCCCAGAGGAGCCGGCGGGCCAGCGCTGATGCCAGGCCTTTTCACATATCCCTGGGTGTGCCTCGTGAAAAAACCGGCCCTCGCTATTGACCTGAGCAGAACCCTCATCGTGTCGGTGCCTGATAAGAAACGGGCAATCCCCTCCTTTGAAAGCGTGATCGTGAACCCCCTAAGCTTTCGGTTTTGCATCGGGCGCGGGGGGGCTATAGCTGGAGCATTCTGGGGTTTCGGAAGGCCAAAGCAGTTCGGCCAACCCTCCGCCCGGTAGGGCCCGCAGTTAGCGCAGAGGCCCCCGCGGCACGAAGGGGTCATCTCCCCGCCGAGGGCCCTTGCCCTTTCGGCAAGGAGAAAATCTCGGCTAATGCCCTGATCAATCGCATCGTAAGGGAGGGGGGAACGGGGGTCCTTGGGCTCAGCGTAATTCTCAGGGGTTATCCCGGTCGCTTCGCACGCTCTGAGCCAGAGCTCCGGCCTCATTCCCTCTGTCCAGTCATCAAAGAGCGCTCCTCGTGAGTAGGCCTCAAACAAAAGATCGCCCATCTCCACCCCGCCCCTGGCAAAAATCCCCTCGAGGAGCGAGGCAAACGGGTCTTTCAGGGTCAGGGAGAGGTTCCTCGCCCTCGCTTTTGCCCTTATCAATCCGAAACGCCTCCGGGCTTCGTCGGGGCTGATCTGGGCCTCCCACTGGAAGGGCGTAAAAGGCCTCGGGACAAAGGTGGCAAAAGAGGCCTTGATATCCAGGGATGGAAAAGCCTTTGCCAGCTCCGCGAGGAAGCGGCCCGTTTCCAGGAGATCGGATTCGCTTTCGGTAGGGAGGCCGATCATAAAGTAAAGCTTTATGTGCTTTACGCGGAAACGCCGCGCCGCTTCCAGGCTTTTCTCAACCGTCTCCGGCGGCACTGATTTGTTTATGACCCGCGAAAGCCTCTCAGACGCGGTCTCCGGCGCGAGGGTGAAGGATGATGTCCTGGAGCCTTCAAGAAGGGGAAGGATTTCATCAAGGGCGTCTGCCGGCAAAGAAGGCAGGGATACCCTCGTTCCTGGAAAATCCTCACGGACCGCGGATATGACCTCCCCGAGCCAAGGGTATTCTGAAAGCGAAAAACCTGAAAGCCCAACCTCCTCCCAACCCGTTGCGGCGAGCCCCTGCCTGATCATAGAGATAGCCTCGTCCGGCGGCCTCGTCCTGAGGGGCCTTGAGCAGAACCCACCTTGGCAGAACCTGCACCCAGAAAGACAACCCCGGCTAAGCTCCACAGTTAGCCTGTCGTGGGTTATGGCGATGTTTGGGACAACTGGCCTCGTCGGCAAGCGGGGAAGCTCCGCTATCCTCCTTCTGGCGGTGGTATTATAACCAGGCACATAAACCCCCTCAATCCGAGAGAGCTCCCGGAGGGCCTCGTCCCGGCGCAGTTCCCTCCTTGCCCAGGAGAGCAAAGGCCCCTCCATCTCATAAACAACATCCTCGCCATCGCCTATCACGAAAGCGTCAAAGAACCGGGAAAGCGGGAAAGGGTTTCCGGCGCACGGCCCGCCCGCGATGACCAGGGGGTGGTCATCCTCCCTCAGGGAGGAGAGAACCGGTATTCCCGAAAGCTCAAGGACCTTGAGGACATTGGTATATGTGAGCTCAGTCTGCAATGTAATGCCTATCACATGAAAATCCGAAAGCGGAGTCCTCGTCTCCAGGCTAAAGAGAGGAATCCCTTCCCTCTCCATGAGCTTTATAGCATCAAGCCAGGGCAAAAAGGCCCTCTCCGCCTGGACGCCGGGCCTCGCGTTGAGGAGCTCGTAGAGGATTGCGAGGCCCAGGTTGCTCATGCCCATTTCGTAGACATCGGGATAAACCAGGCACCAGCGGAGGAGAGGGCTTTCCTTCAGGACAGAATTGACCTCCCCGCCAGTGTAGCGGCCGGGCTTCTGGAGCCTGAGAAGATGGGGAGAGAGAGGATGGGTCAAGTTAGGGTTTGGGGCACTCCTGGCATTCCACAACCCTCAGAAATCGCTGGGCAAGTTTCTGCTTTTCTACCAGATCAATGTTTCCGCTTGATTGAGCCAGATAAGGAATGTCCCTTTTCCTGGGTTTTGGGATACCTAAGGCTTTGGCAAACCAGTCTTCTATGTTTTCCGGGACTATTACAACACAACCTTTATCCTTAACCTCCTGCTTTACATGGAAGGCTTCCTTTAATTTATCCGCCGCTAGGCCCTCTTCATCCGCCAACAGGATGATTTTCCTCCACTCCTCCTTTGAACATGTTTCCACAAAAGGTTCAATAGCACCCGTGAGCCCGTCGTTGGCTACCTCATAGGAGATTTTTTGGCTGGGCGTTGGTGAGTATTTTCTATCGGTAAGTCTTTTGAATACTATCTTGAGATTTCTATCCTCAGCTATTACCCGGACCATCCAAAAGACCTCCAAAATAAGCGGTACCCAGGAGCTTGTCTATCTTTCTGAGATAGTTTTTATCCCTTTCGGTAATTCTGGCGGCCTTCCCCTTGTCCATCATAATTAGGGAATCGGGCATATCCGAAAGTAGGTTCACCAGCACGGGCGAATGGGTTGTCATTATAACCTGTAAACCTTCTTTAATCCTTTCAGCTCCATAAAGTAATTAATCAATCCCGGGTGAAGATAGTTCTCCGGCTCCTCAGTTACAAAAAGGCTTTCCGCTGTTTCAAGGGCTACTATAAGGGCGAGAAACTTTTTCCAGCCGTCGGGCCAGTCTCGGTAGGGAAGTGTTAAAGAGTCATTAAATACGGAAAGGCCCATAAATACAATATCTCCGACATCAAAAACAAGATCCCCATCGGTTGCCTGATTCGCTACAGCCTCAAGGAAAATCCCCTTTATTACGCGAAATGTTTTCTCATCTCTTATCTTAAGGCCTAAAAGAACTTGAGGGAGATTATCCCCTGCATCAAATAAGTATCTGTCATTTTCGCCAGGAGCGTATGCCAAATCTTTGAAATCTCTTCCCAGATTGTAGACATCTTTAAATTTGTGAATCCGCCACCCCCTTACAAATCTTGCGATCTCCTGACGATCCGACAAAAGCGAAGCACTCGCGGGCTTTGGGTTACCCTTTTCGTCCAACATAAAGTTGACCGAGAAATCGTTTCCCTGATTATCCGAAAATCCTAAGATCATATCTTTTGTGTTTAATCGGATTGCGCTCCTAAAGCCTCCGGCCGATACCCATCTGAATACCCTCGGCAGATCCTCCTCAAGAGAAAACCCGGGCCTGGCCATATTTCTGAATATCTGAAGCACTTCAACGATCGCGGTTTTGCCGGCGCCGTTTGGCCCAACAAGAACATTAAGGGGGCCCAGAATGAGCTCTAGCTTTTCTATGACCTTATAATTCTCTATCCTGAGAAGGCTTATCACTTCTTCTCTTTCTCAAAACCCACAAGGGAAAGGAGAACCCTCTCGGCGCAATCGCCGCGCCGGGGGCCAATCTTGATTATACGGGTGTAGCCGCCAGGCCTCTCCCTGTAAAACGGAGCTATATCGGCGAAGAGCTTGTTGGTCAAAACCCTGTCCACGAGGAAGCGCCTTACCTCCCTCCTGTTGTGGACGGTATCCTCCTTAGCTCTGGTTATCAAGCGCTCCGCCACCTGCCTCGCGGCCCTGGCCCTTGCGAGGGTTGTCTCCACCTTGCCGGAAAGGAAAAGCCCCCTCACTATGTTTCTGATGATGGCCTTCCGGTGCTCAGGCTCCCTGTTCAGCTTTATGACTCGCTTCCTGTGCCTCACAGTTCCTCCTCCTCTTTCAGGACCTCGGAAAGGTCCATTCCAAAGTCCATATCAAACTTCTCAAGGACCTCCCTTATCTCCTTCAGGGATTTTTCGCCGAAGTTCTTTATCTTGAGCATCTCCTTGGGCGTCTTCGTGACGAGGTCGCCTATGGTCACGAAGCCTGCCTCCTTAAGACAGGTGAGCGTCCTCTTCTGGAGCTCAAGGGATTCAATGGGCTGGGATATTATGGCCTTAATGCGCTGGCGCTGTTCAAACCTGAGCCTGCGCTCCTCGTATGAGGGCAGGGGCGGGGCCTCCAGTTTTATCTGCAGTTTCTCCGCCAGCTGGCCAAAAATGTCCATGGCCTCGGTGAATACCTCATCAGGTTTCCTGGTCCCGTCGGTCCATATTTCCAGGTTCAGCTTCTCCTTGTCCATCGCGGCTTTCACCCGGACATTCTCCACTGAGTAATTGACCCTCTTCACCGGGTTGAATAGCCCATCAAGGAATATGGTGCCGGCCGGGAATCCTTCCCTGATGGAATCCGGGTAGCTTTCTGCGGGAACAAACCCTATGCCGCGCATAGCGGTCATCTCGGCATATATCTCGCCATCCTTTAGATCGCCTGTGACCGAAAAGAGATACTCCTCCGGGTTAACTATCTCAACGCCTGGCGGAGCCTCTATGGCGGAGGCTCTCACCTCGCCCTTTTCCCTCACCCTGAGGTAGAGCTCCTGCCTGTCATCAGCCTGAGGATCAAATGCCAGGCGGACGCGTTTCAGATTAAGGATAATGATCGGAACCTCCTCAAGCACTCCGGGTATGGTTGAGAATTCGTGCAGGACATCCTTTATACGGACGGCAATCAGCGCCGTTCCCTTTATGGAAGAAAGAAGGATTCGCCTTAGGGAGTTGCCAACGGTGTCGCCGTATCCCCTTTCAAGAGGGGATATGACGAATTTGCCGTAGCTTCGTTCAAGGCGCTCTGCGTGAAAACCAACGGGAAGAACCAGCTCAAACATCTTTAACTCTCCTTATCTAGAGTAAAACTCCACTATGTGCCTCTCGTTTATCGGATGGGTTATATCTATCCTGGTGGGCAACTCTACAACCGTGCCCGAAAAGGGTTCAGTCCTGGAAAGCCAAGGAGGCACGGCCGAGGAAGAAACCGACTCAACCGCGGCAACGAGCTCCGGATTAGAAATGAAATCCTCATCTACGGATACCCTATCACCCTTCTTGATTAGGTAAGAAGGGATGTTGATCCTTCTGCCGTTAACCCTGATGTGGCCGTGAGAGACAAATTGCCTGGCCTGGGCTCTTGACTTCGCGAAACCCAGTCGGAACACAACATTATCAAGGCGCCTTTCTAGAAGGGAAAGGAGGTTTTCCCCGGTATTGCCCGGCATCCGCAAGGCCATCTGATAGTATCGGCGAAACTGACGCTCGCCAACCCCGTATATCCTCCTAACCTTTTGCTTTTCGCGCAGTTGTATCCCGTATATGGATAGCTTGCGGCCCTTTTTGCGGAGGCCGTGCATCCCTGGGGGATAAGGCCTTCTGTCGTAAGCGCATTTGCCGCTGGTGCACCTTTCACCCCTGAGGAAAAGTTTCTCTCCCTCCCTTCTACAAAGCCTGCACTTGGGTCCGGTATATCGTGCCATTTACATACGCCTCCTCTTTGGCGGCCTACAGCCATTGTGGGGGATGGGAGTCACATCCCTTATGGCGAAAACTGAAAGGCCGGAAGCCCCGACTGCCCTTATCGCGGCCTCACGGCCCGGGCCGGGGCCTTTTACCCTAATCTCCACCTTCTCTATGCCGAGGTTCTTGGCCTCTCGGGCCGCCGATTCGGCCGCCTTGGAAGCCGCGAACGGGGTTCCCTTCCTCGTTCCAGTGAATCCCAGGGTTCCGGCAGAGGACCAAGTGATAACATTGCCTTCGGTGTCGGTAACGGTCACTATGGTGTTGTTAAAGGTGGAGTGTATGTGAACTATGCCGACATTGTCAACCCTTCTGGCTTTTTTCTTCCGGGCCATCGCGCGGGCCCTGTCTCTTTTGGCCATTTTTACCTCTTCTTGGTCTTCTTAAACATGTTGCCGCGCGGGCCTTTCCGGGTCCTGGCATTTGACCTGGTTCTCTGGCCCCGCACAGGCAGGCCCTGTTTGTGCCTGAGACCTCTATAACAGCCGATGTCTACCAGACGCTTGATGTTCTGATTGATCTCGGTCCTGAGCGCGCCCTCTATCTTGTAGGATTCTATAGCCTTACGTAGGGCCTGAACCTCATCATCCGTGAGGTCTTTCACGCGCTTAGCCGGGTCTATTCCCTCCCCGGCAAGAAGCCTGATCGCGGTTGCGCGGCCTATGCCGAATATGTGGGTCAAGCCCACATCAACCCGCTTATTCTTTGGAAGATCAACGCCTCCTATTCTCGCCATACGCTAGCCCTGTCTTTGCTTGTGCTTGGGGTTATCGCAGATAACCCTCACCCTTCCGCGGCGGCGGATGATCCTGCACCGCGGACACATCTTCTTTACCGATGCCCTTACTTTCATAAAAATACTCCCAACCCGTCAGCAAAGAGAAAATTATACGGCCAACCGCGGGAAGCGATCAACCCTCACGCGGCCATCCGTAAGACTCTTAGCCACGAGGTAGCGCCTTTGATCCGGGGCTTTCCTGTGCCTTATAATCTCAATCGTGCCCGAACACATACTGCCCTCTTCCATAACCGACGAGATGCGCACCTCCTACCTGGATTACGCCATGAGCGTGATAGTGGGGCGCGCCTTGCCAGATGTGCGCGATGGTCTCAAGCCTGTGCAGAGGCGAATCCTCTTCGCGCTCCGGGAGCTCGGCCTCACCCCTGATAAGCCCTTCAGGAAGTCGGCGACCGTTGTAGGGGAGGTCATAGGAAAGTATCACCCGCACGGGGATGCCGCTGTCTACGACGCGCTCGTCAGGATGGCGCAGGAGTTTTCCCTCAGATACCCGCTAGTTCAGGGCCAGGGGAACTTTGGAAGCATTGACGGTGATCCTCCAGCGGCATACCGCTACACGGAGGCGAGGCTCTCCAGGGTCGCTGTTGAGCTCCTCGCGGATATAGACCAGGATACCGTTGACTTCATCCCAAACTTTGACGGAAGGCTTCAGGAACCGGTTGTTCTGCCTTCGGCTTTCCCGAACCTCCTCGCAAACGGCTCGTCCGGCATCGCGGTTGGCATGGCAACTAATATACCTCCCCACAATATTTCCGAGATCATTGAAGGACTAGTAGCCCTTATAGATAACCCTGAGCTTTCCGACGAGACCCTGTTTTCCCTGGTAAAAGGCCCTGATTTCCCCACCGGAGGAGTCATACTCGGCGAGAGGGGCATAAAGGAAGCCTATTCCACGGGCAAAGGCAGGATAGTCGTGAGGGCCCGCTACAGGATAGAGGAAAAACCCAAAAAGCCCCCGGCGATCGTTTTCACTGAGATACCCTATATGGTTAGCAAGGCCGCTATCATAGAACAGATAGCGGCGCTCGTTCGTGAAAAGAAGCTGGAGGGTATCTCTGACCTCAGGGATGAGTCTGACAGGGAGGGGATGAGGATCGTGGTGGAACTGAGGAAAGGTTTTGACCCTGAGGTCCTAGTAAGGCAACTTTTCAAGCACACCGCGCTTCAAACCACATTCGGCGCGATAATGCTCGCGCTTGACGGCCTCCAGCCAAGGCTCATGTCCTTGCGGGAAATGATGATGAAGTTCCTCGCTCACAGAGAAGAGGTCGTCACGAGGCGCACCAGGTTCCGGCTCGCAAAGGCCCGCGCCAGGGCGCACATCCTTGAAGGGTTCCTAAAAGCCCTGGATGTAATAGACGAGATCATCGCCGCGATAAAGTCCTCAGAGGAGGTCTCTGAGGCGAAAGAAGCCCTGACGAGCAGGTTCGGCTTCTCGGAGGCTCAGGCAAAGGCCATCCTTGAGATGAGGCTCTCGCAGTTGACCCGTCTTGAGGGGGACAAGATAAAATCAGAGCACAAAGGGCTTCTGAAGGATATAGAGTATTACGAATCCCTGCTGGCGGACAGGCGTCTCCTTCTCTCAGCCATAAAGGATGAGCTCCTTGAGATAAAGAGAAGGTTCGGGGACGAGAGGAGGACGACGATAGCCCCCGAGGAGGGGGACTTTGAGGCAGAAGAGCTCATTCAGGAGGAGGATATGGTGGTCCTCGTTACGAAGGAGGGCTACATAAAGCGCATCCCTCTTAGGCAATACAGGACCTACAAGCGCCGCGTCCAGGGAAGGAGCGCGCTCTCCACATACGAGGACGACTGGCCCATAGCTACTAGGATAGCGTCCACCCACTCCTACACAATGTGGATAATGAACAACGGAGCGGTCTACTGGATGAAGACATACAGGATTCCTCAGGCCGGTTTCGGCGCGAAGGGCAAACCCCTTTCCCTCTTCTTTAAGACGAGGGAAGAGGAGTTCGTCGTTGACGCGCTTGTCTTTGACCCTGAGGTTGACGCGGAGAAGTTCCTGGTTATCGGGACCGCTAACGGTTTCATCAAAAAGGTAAGGTTCGCTGATGTGCTCAAAGGACGCAAGGGCACGCCCGTCATAACCCTCAAGGAGAACGATTCTGTCGCTGACGCTATTTTGGTTTCGGATGAGGATGTGGCTATGGCAAAGCAGGACGGCAGGGCCGTCCGTCTCAGGCTTAAGGATATACCCGAAAGGTCAAGGAGAGCGGGCGCGGTCAAGGGGACAACGGGCGCGAAAGTTGTCTCGCTTGTGCCGGTTGGGCCAGAGACCATCCTCTTCACCATAACCCAGCAGGGCTACGGCAAGCGTTTTGACCCCAATAAGGAGGAGGACGGCAGAAAGCAACTGCACCCCCTCGGAAGGGGTTCAAGGGGCGTTGTTGTCCAGAGGGTAAACGAGAAAACTGGGAAGCTCGTTAAACTTCTCGCTTGCGACGAGGCCGAGGTCCAGATGGTCATCCTCACAGAGGGCGGCGTTTCCGCTCGCATAGATGTTTCCGGAGTGCCGGAATACCGGAGGGATTCCCAGGGCGTGAGGATAATGAGCGTATCGGAGAATGACGCCGTTGTTGACGCCTCGCTGGTCCCAAAGGAAGAGGAGTAGGTGAATCCCATATTTCCTCCCTGCCAAACAACGCATATCACAGGGAATTTTTCCCCTGTCGGACTAGAAACCGATCTGGGAAGGCGGAGAACTATGGGGGACAGCGAAACCGCAGGCTGGAACCCGGAACCTCGCCATTCGGATGATTCCTGGAAATTCGTTCAAAATCTCATTTATGCACTTCGTCCAGCCTCTACCCGAGCCATCTCATAGATCTCAAGATACTCCGATAATTTCCCCGGCCCCCAAGCGAACCGCTTCCCGAACTCCGCTATTCGCTCCCTGTTCCACTCCCTGCCGAGGGCATCGGTTATTCCCCTGGCTATATCCGCTGGGTCTCTTGAGTTCACGAGGACACAATTCTCAGGGCCTACAAGCTCGGCAGGTATGCTCCTGTCAGCGAGAAAAGGCGTGCCGCAGAGCATTGCCTCCATGTAGGAGAGCGCGAAGCCCTCGGAGTGGCTCGGCAGGGCAAAGAGGTCGGCCGCGTTGTAATAGAGGGCCATCCTGTCCCTCGGAACCGGCCCCAGGAGCGAAACCCTTTCCCATAGGCCGAGCTCGCGGATAAGCGCCCTGGCCTCAGGTTCCTTGGGGCCGTAGCCTATCATTAGGAGGAGCGCGTTTTCCTTTATGAGCGAGAACGCCCTTATCAGCTCTTGCTCTCCTTTGCGTCCGGTCATTACCCCGGAGAATAGGATGATCCTCTCGTCCGGAGGAAGGCCGAGCCTTGTCCTCGCCTCACATCTCGGCATCAGGCCGAAGGATTCCGGATTAACGGCATTTATTATAACCCTTTCGGGCGTATCCCACGATATCCCTAGGCCCCTCGCCTCATCAAGGACATGCGGATGAACCGCTATGATAACCTCCGAAAGCCTCATGCTGTCCTGAAAGAGCGCCCTCATCCGCGCCCGGTCCCTACGCTTGCTCGTTCCGTATGTGATGTCGTGGACTGAGTGGACCGTGAGGACAACAGGGCCGCGGTATCCCAGCGCTCTAGCGACCGGAACGAAGAAGAAAGACGGGATGTGCGAATGGATGAGGTCTGGCCTCGCGGAGTTCAGAACCTCCCTGACCCAGTATGCCTTTCCCAGTCCCTTGAGCCAGTTTCCCCTTGAGGCAAGGGCGGCCTTCATTACGCTCAAAGAAGGCCTCGCCCTCAGGGAGATGAGAAAAGCCTCTCTGCCTCCGGCAAGGTGGCGAACCCTTATCCGGTCTGAAACCGTATCCTTGCCGCGCCTGTTGTGAGCCAGGATTTCAACATGGTGGCCTGAGTCCCGCAGGGCCGCTGAAAGCTCCCAGATGTGCGTTGCTATTCCGCCGGCGGAATCCCCGCCCTTTTCCAGAGGGACATAGCCTATCTGAAGAATTCTCAAGGCTCTTTTCTCGCTCGCTGACAAATGATAAACCATACGGATGCCCCAGTGCCCTAAGAGGGTGCGCCCTGACCCCCTGTAGCTTTAGAATTTCTGCCTATGCGAGGGAAAAGAGGGTTTTCCGCTCTTTTCGTTGACGGAAACGAAACTTACAAAGGAGGCGT
>Ga0068707_1002993_pt1 | contig 11844 bp, 7 predicted proteins | sample YNPNPMetaG_FD_66600 | JGI IMG/M metagenome (GOLD analysis project Ga0068707, IMG submission 66600) | Anoxygenic and chlorotrophic microbial mat microbial communities from Yellowstone National Park, USA - YNP NP MetaG | ecosystem: Environmental > Aquatic > Thermal springs > Hot (42-90C) >... | reverse complement strand
TGACCTGGGACTGGACATAGAGAAGCAAACGGGCCTGGCGGCGGTCCAGGTCCAGGCGATGCAAGATGCCAAAACGTTCCCGGGGGCCTTCACCGGGGTTATCTGAGGGGGGGAAGGCGGACATAATGGTGCGGTGCAGTTCCTGGGGGTCCGCCAGATCCCGCTGCACCGCTTTGCTCCGAGGATTAAGCAGCAGACGGGAGAGATACAAGGGACACCTCCATGATCATCTCGGGGCGCAGTTCCTGGAAGAGGGTGCGCACATACCGCAAAGTATATTGGCGATGAAGAATGGCAAAGGATAGAGGCTGGTCCGGCCGAACTTCCGCTGTGGAGCCGGGCTCCGCCTCCAGCACCAGACGCAAGAAGACCGATTGTCCAGTTGCTCGGGCCTTTTCCAGCTCTTGGCGGCGGCGGGCCGCCTCTTTGGGAGTGCGAACCATCAGGGGATAGCTCCGGAGGGCCTCCTCCAAGGGGAGGTGCACCAGACCGGGAACCTCAGGCGGCCCGGGTAAATTCTCAGGGCGGTAGTTTATTCTGACCGGGGTGCCGGGGACAAAAGCCTTGCGGCCGAGATAGAGGGGCCACACGGGCCGGGCCAGGGCCGCGTCCAGCCGGCGCAGGAACCCTTCATCTTCTACTTCCAGGCCTACCAGGAAGTCGGCATCGGCCAGGAAATAGCGGCGGGAGGTGACGGGCCGGGGATCGCTGCCACTAGCCAGGGCCACACCATATTTTTCGCCCCGACGATGCGTCCCGCCGGCAGTGTGGAAATCCATTTTAAGGACGCCCTCCCGGTCCACCCGGACGCCCATTTTGAGGGCAGCCAAATCATCCAGGGGTTCTTGGCGCCCCCGGCCCAAGGCTGCGGCCAGGAGGCCCACCACGCCGCTTTTGGAGGGCTCGAGCAGGGTGTCCCGCTCCGTGAAGCGACTTTGCACCCCCCAGGACTGCATGGGCCCGGCAAGCCGTAACAGCAGGGTGCTCATGGCCGGCCTCCGGGGAGGGCTTTCATGACCGTGTCGGTGACCTCCTGAAGACTTTTTTTCTCACAGTCATTGAGACCGGAGAGTTGCCCATCCACGGCCAGGGCAGCGCGAGCCTGGATAACATCATCGCCATAGGCGGCGACCAGACGCGCCCAGTAATCCTCCAGGGCGGTGATGGACTTCTGCACCAGATGGCCGTCCCGTCCTGGCCGCACCGGTTCCACAAAGGCGTTGGCCAGGCTCCAGAAGCCGTGATCCCTGACCACTGCGAAGATGAAGGAGGGGGGGTTGTGGGCCGCCATGCTGTTCTGCTTGCCGGTGGGGATGGCCTTGACCGCGGCGGTGAGGAAGGCTGCCACGGCGGTGCGGGCCAACTCCTGGTCGCCACCCAGGTTTTTAGTGAGCTGGTTAAAATCGATGTTGGCATAGCGGTAGAAGCAGGCGGAATTGAATTCCACGGTGCCCATCATGCCGGCGCCGGTTTCCTCTTTGGGGCTGAGGTCATCCACGGCGGTGTAGAAGTCGAACTCCATGCTCACCTGGTTGGTGGACAGGGCATGGGCCACCTGACAGGCGGCGTCGATGTTTTTGTCAGGCAAATCCGCCAACATGCGGCCGAAAAGGGCCAGATCTACGGCTTTTCCGCCTTGGAAAAGTTCTTGTAGTTCCTTACGGATAGAGTCTGGCAAGGCGGCCTTAGCGGCTTTTTTACGGGCTTTTTTCCCGGCTTCTGCTTCAGTCTGTGTGTCAGCTACTGCAGCTAAGGTTTCCCAATGCTTTTCACAAGCTTCAGCCAAGGAGCTCACTTCACCTTCTCCCAGGAAGATGAGATATTCGGTTTTGCCGTCGCTCTTGATATCGAAGCCACAACTCCGCAGGGCGGCCTCTGCCACGGCTACTGCGGCCTCCGGGTCTTTGCCGCGGTTAACCAGCCGTTCCGTGAGCAATTCCACCACGCGTTTGGTGCGTTTGGCCAGGTATCCCGGGGGGAGAAGCAATTCATTCTGGAATTGTCGGCGTATGGCCCGCTTGATACACTGGCTGGAGATGCGCGCCCGGCGGTAACCGCCGAATTCGCAGTCCTTGGGGGAATTGGTGTCGTCCCGGTTCAGACAGGACGGGGCGAAATTTTGCAAAAGATGCAGTTCCACAATCATGGTGCGGCCTCCTCGTTTAATTCTTTTAAAGTATCCAACTCAGGGGTGCCAGCGGTGGACCGGCGCCCCCAAAAGCTCCTGGCCCAATTCCGCTGGACAAACTGGTCCTCGTGGTTCCAGTTAAGCAAGTCTTTCAGGAGCTGCGACCAGTCCACTGGTATATCTTTGGATTTCAGCAGGCCCACCACCTGGCGCAGGTGGTGGGGCAGGTCCTCCCGGTGGCTTTTCAACAGGGCGATGAACCGGCGGTCCAGGCTGTCTTGGTTGTCACCGGTGGCCATCTGGGCCAAGGAGGCTCCCAGGTCTGGCGGGGGATTAACAGTCAGTGTGTCTTTTCCTTGGTGCCAATAAGCAAACAACGCCGCCAGGAGAAAATATTCTTCTTCTTGCGTCCAGGTGAGTTTTTGGGGGAGATAGGGGACCACATAGCGGTGCATGTCCAAGGCCTTTCCCGGGGGCTTGCCCAAGCCACGGCGTAGGGCGGCCAAGGCGCTCCGGTCCTGGTTTCGCACCAGTTCTTCCAGATAACGAATGAAGGGTGATTTTTCCTCACCGGCAGGGTTCATGTCTTACCTCCAGTTAATGAGTTCTTTTATAACCCGGGCATGAAAAATTCCCTGTGCTTGGGCCACGGCCTTAAGGAGGCGCACCGATCTTTCCAAGCCGCCAGCGACTTCCTGAAAACTCTGCAGAGCAGCGTCGGCCACTTCTCGTCGCCATTCCGGCAAACGCCGGCTTCCATATACCGTCTCGCCCTCCTCATCCTCCTTGCGGTCCTCGGGGAGCTCCATTAAAAGGCGCCGGAAAGGAAGCTCCAGGCGGGGCCAATAGTGGCGGCCTGGGGCCCAAGATTGCAGGAGGCGGCCCACTTCATTACGATCCGGGGTGCGGGGGGGCGGCGACAGAACCTCCTGGGCCACCTGCCGGAGGGCCGTTCGCATAAGGTCATGACCCTTTTCCGCCAAAGCCAAGGCCTCCTGCAGTTTATCCAGGAGGTCTATGTCCTCCAGATACGCTAAAGGCAAAGGCAGACGCTCCTGCCGCCATAGGATTAGGTTGGCTGCTTTTCCTGGTTCCGTCACCACCCCCGTAACCATAAAACGGTAATTTTTGAGAGCCTCTATTTTCCCGGTCTTTCTTAAGGTTTCAATTCTGGCGGCCCAATCAAAAACCCCCGGCCGCCTGTAGGAGTTTTGCGCTTTCTGAAACAAGGCATGGCAATCCCGCCAAACAGCCCGTTCAGGTTGAAGTCGTTTGGCCTCCCAACCTCTTTTCTCATCGCGGGTGTAAGTTTTAAAGGGATCCAGAGGCGATGGGTCTGGAAGTTTGAGATTCTGCTGGATTTGGCAGAAGCGCACCTGGACCGGTTCTCCTTCAGGAATGAGATGGATTCTGCGACTCTGCCAAGTTAGGTAAAAAAGATATCCTGAAACGATATTTCCGAATTTATCCGGATCGGGCAAGTGCTCCATTTCCCAACAGGGTAAATCCTGACCCTGGTGGGGGAAAGGTCTATCTTGATTATAATTGACCAGGTTGAGCATCAGATTTTCCCATAAGTTATTGCCAAGGATAAAAACTGTATACCCTTTGATTAATGTTGAGTCATGTAAATTGAAAGGTTGGCTCGCGCCTCCACGGATGGAATAGCTTTGCCGGGCCAGAAGGTAACAAGCTGCCTGAGATGCAGGGAATACAAGGGGACGACCATCGAAGTTGTGATCAAACAAGGTAGTGTTGTGACCCGCGGCGGCCTCCAAAGCCAGAATCTGCACCGGATGTGTTTTGGCTTCGGGCATTTCCGGCACCTGATAAAAGGGCCGTTCGGGGTGGAAGAGGTAGAAGCGGTCATGCCATTGGGCAAAGTAATTCTTGAGCTGATTTTCCTCAAAGCGGCCTCGGTACCAAAGTTTTTGCCAATCTTTAAGGGTCTCTGGGCCGAAGTTGCGGTGCAGGATGGCCAGCAGCAAACGGTGCAGGGCCGTGACCACCAAGGGTGAAGTATGAAAAATCTCCCGTATTTCATGGGCCCGGACCAGGGTTTCCAAAAGACCCAGGTGGATAACGCGGTTGTCAGGCAAGACACAGGGGACCCAAGATTCATCTATGAGGTTGAATCGGGGCTGCATGAGATCTCCTTTCCCAGCCGCTGGACTACTATTCCCAGTTCCGGGTCCAGGCGGAGTTCATGGTTACCTCCCTGCCAGCGGTGATGAATATCCAATATAATCAAACGGTAGCGACACAACAAGGGGTGTTTTAGCCATCCTGGAGGAATATGGCCGTGCTCCAGCAGCCAGAAAGTCAATCCCCGGTGGGAGAGGCTCACGGAGCGGGCCAGCAATGCCCGGGTGGTGGGGCCGTTGGGCTTTTCCTCGAGGTTCACCGGGTGTTGTCGCTTCGGGTCCAGGAAGACTTTGCCGCCCTTCTCAAAGAGGCAGATCACCGAGACCGAGGGGTCCCCCAAGCGGGTGACGGCCTGAAGAGACCGGTGGATGTCAGGGTCGTCCTCCTCCAGCTGGGGATTGGGGTCTTCCAGGAGGTCGTCCCGGTAATAGGGCGGTAGGATGTAACGATATTTAGCTTGCATTTCTTCTTCTTTTTTCTGTTTGAGCAATTTTTGTCGGCTTTCTTCCCACTGACGCAGAATCTCAGGGGTTAACCCCTCATGAGGGGGGCCTTCTCCATATACCGCCTCAATCAGTTCTTCCATCTCTTGGGGAATAGCAATGGTGGCGCGCGGTCTTAAGGCCAGCCAGGAACGCAGAAGGAGGTGGTAATCGTACACGGCTTCGGTGCCCTCCCCAAAAGCGGGAACGGGACCCGCCATTTCAGGCCCCAAAATCCAGAGGGTGGGTTCCTGAAGCTTATTTGGTCGCGGGCGGTCATGGCGGTGGAGGCGGCCGGCCCGCTGGAGGATAAGGTCCACCGGAGCCATCTCGGTCACCAGGAGGTCGAAATCCAGGTCCAGACTTTGTTCGATGACTTGAGTGGCCACCAGCACCGCCCGCTGGGGTCGCTGCACCTTGACTGCACGGTTTTCACCCACATCAACCAGGCCCTCCGGTTTGCCGAAGCGCATTAGGGCGCGGTGTTCCCGGTTTTCCCGGTCCTGGAAAAGACAGCGGGCATGGAAGAGGTCCAGCTCCGGGAGTCCGTCCCCGGCGTCTTGGCCCGGGAAATAAGGTTTAAGTGCGGCATAAACATCCTGAGCCCGGCGCACCGTGTTGCAGATGATGGCCGCACAGCCGCCCGGCTGCAGGGTCTCCTGCAACTTCTCACCCAAACTGAAGGGGGATGAGGTCGAGCTCGGCAGCGGGCCATCAAACCACTTCACCTTGAGCCTCCGGTGGAATGGTGGCGAGGCCTCGAAGTGTCGGGAGCCGGTCCCGGAAGAGGTAGCCCAAGTAATTCTGGGGTAAGGTGGTGAGGGCGGCGTCCCGGCCGCTGAGTCATCCTTTCCCAGACCTCGTTGGTAGGCCAGTAGCAGGGCCTCCCGTCTGGCCCGGGGCAGGGTGGCCGACAGCATCACCACAGAGCAGCCTAAGGCCGCCAACCACTCCAGGAGGCGCTCCAGAAGGGTGCCCATGTAGGCGTCATAGGCATGCACTTCGTCCACTATCACGGTTTTGTGGGCCAGACCGAACAGTCGGACAAAGTAATGCTGGGTCTTAAGCACCGCTAGGAGGGCCTGGTCCACCGTGCCCACTCCGAAGGGGGCCAGCAGGCCCCGCTTACGGTGGGTGAACCATTCGGCGGCCACCACCTCGGCTGTGGGCCGGCCGGTTGTCTCCCTCTCCGTTTCAATATATTTGGGACAAAATAGCTGATCGGCTTTTTGCCGCAAGGCCTGGAATTCCGCCGTCAGAGAGGCGTGTCCGTGGAGCAGCTGGAGGTTGACTAGATTTTCCGGGTAGCGCCGTCCGAGAAACTCCTTGACGCGGCGGAACATCTGGTTACTAGTGGCCATGGTGGGCAGGGCGAAATAGCACCCTTTCCGACCCAGGGCCACTCCCCACTGATCGGCCAGGTACATGGCCGCCTCGGTTTTGCCTTCTCCCATAGGGGCTTCCAGAATAACCAGACCAGGTTCAGGCCGATTCTGACTCCAGGACTTGACGGCCTGTTGTAATGGACGCAAACCATAAATCCTGACCACGGGGAAGAGGTCAGCCAAATCCCGGAAGTCGGAGGGGGCCTGCCAGCCGGTGAAGGCCAGCTCCTGCAACGCCGCCCGGGCCTTTTGTAACGTCTGGGCGTGATACTCTTCCAGAGGGACACCGGGGGAAGTAAAGGAAAAAAATTCTTCATTGGATGCGACCCAGTCGGCCACGCATACCAAGCCGGCCAATTTCAGGAAAAAGGCGTGGCCTGGGTTAAGGACTTTGGGGGGAGGCAGCTCCGTCATTCCCCATAGCCGGCCGAACTCCTGAAGAAGGTCAAGCCGTAGGCGGTGCCACTTTTTTCCGCCCGCAGCCTCGCGACTTACCTGCTCCAAATCCCCGGATCGGGGAAAAACCCCATGATGGCCTCCCAGGGCTTTCCCCAAACGGTCCATCCAGGGGAGTGGGGGGAGGAATTCTTGGACAAGTTGCGGTAAAAATAGAGCGGTAAGATAGCCATGGGGGACCTGCCGGGCAAGAACCGGGCAAGGCAAACCTGCTTCCCTAAGCCACCGCCAGGCGGGGGGCCATTTCCCCTGAAAAGCGGGGCTGGCCTTGCCCAGATCATGCAGTCCCGCCCAAACGGTCACCCATCCTCCGGCCGCCTCCTCAGTCAGGCCCAAGGCGGCGCACATGGCAGCCCGGCCCGACTTGTCCAAAAACTCCTGCCAGAGGCAGCGGGCCACGGCGGCTGTGTCCAGTAGATGGAAGATCAAAGGGTGGAAGGTCTCATTATGGCCTGATCGTTTTCCCCATAATCTCTTAATCATGGCTCGCCCGGACCTGGGTTTATGAGCTACATGGTCTCGGCTTTGCGGAGGAAATCTTTCTAAGGATGTCCCGGATATCGAGATTTTTGAATCAGGGTTTCTTACTTTCCGTCGTCTTTCGGGAAGCCTTGGGGTTATTGTTCCCAGAGGATGGTGCCGCAGTCTTTGAGGTCATAGCCGCCCAGGGCTGCGGCGGCCTCTTGGAACTCCGGGGAGCGGAGGACAGAGAGCAGGGTCTGGAACCGGTGATCCTGGAAGGTGGCTTCGGGCACCACCAGGTCATAGCGTTCCGGGGTCAGAGGTAGGAAATCCAAGCCGAGGGCTTTGGCGGCGGCCCAGATGCCCAGGCCGACGTCGGCGGTGCCGGCGAGGACGTTCACCGCCACGGCCATGTGGGTGTATTCCTCCCGGTCATAGCCGTGGACGTCGTTGGGGGAAAGATTGTGCTTTTTGAGGAGGTAATCCAGAAGCAGTCTGGTGCCGGCGCCGCGTTGGCGGTTGATGAAGCGCACGCCGGGGCGCACCAAATCAAGGATGGTGCGGATGTTTTTGGGGTTGCCGGGGGCTACCATCAGGCCCTGTTGCCGCCAGGCCAGGTTGATGAGTTTCAGGGGTAACCCGGGGAGGTAGCGTTGGATGAAGGGGACATTGTAGGAGTTGGTCTCGGGGTCAAAGAGGTGGCAGCCCGCCAGGTGGGCGCGACCCTGGCGCAAGGCCATCAGTCCCCCCTGGCTGCCGAGGTGTCCGGAAGACAAGCGGAGACGGGGGTCTTGTCTTTTCAGCCGGGTGGCCAAGAGGTCCAGGGTGTTGTCGTGGCTGCCCAGGATTACCAGGGTGCCGTCAATTTCCTCCGGAGGGACTAAAAGTTCGGCGGTGACAGGACGATCCTCTTCCAGGCCCTCACTCAAAGGTGGTATCACCAGCAGGCCATCGGCTTTGGTCAGAGAGGTGATGGTGCCGGCCCCTCGGGGAAGGGGGGTGGCGATGACTTTGTCGCCCACCCGTCCTAAGGTGACGCGGATAAACTCGGTGAGGCCCGGCTTGGAGGGCAGGTTTTGGGCGGGGAAGACCGTCAGGGTGGGGCGGGATTTTAGGGGTTTGCCCACCAGGCGGGCCAACAGGGGGGCGACGAACTGCTCGAAGGAGAGCACTGCGGAGACGGGATAGCCCGGGTTGCCGATGACGGGTTTGCCGTCCACCACTCCCAGCAGGGTGGGTTTGCCCGGCATCATGGCGACGCCGTGCACCAGGACTTCCCCCAGGGCAGCTACGGCCTGATAGGTGAAATCTTCCGTGCCGGCGGAGGAGCCGGCGTTGATAATCACCAGGTGGGCGCTGGCCAAGGCATTTCTAAGGGCGTTGCGGAGAGAGGTGGGGTCATCGGGGATAATGGGGCGGACTTCGGGGAGGCCGCCGGCTTGGGCCACCATCCCGGCGAGGATGACGGAGTTGAACTCCGGCAGGCGGTGAGGTGGGAGCTCCTGGTCCAAAAGGGTGGCCGGTACCAGTTCGGAGCCGGTGGGCAGGATGATAACTTTGGGCAGACGCCTGACCAAGACTTTGGTAACCCCGGCGGCCAGGAGGGCTCCTTGGCCCCAGGGGGTGATCTCCACGCCTTCGGGGAGAACCATTTCCCCGGCGACCAGGTCTTCTCCCACGCGCCGCACATTCTGCCACGGGAACACCGGTGCCTCCACCATAATGGGGTCCGCCTCCGGGTCTGGAACGTGTTCCACCATAATCACCGCGTCGGTGCCCGGGGGCATCACATGGCCGGTATTGACAGGAAAAGCCTGGCGGCCCACTTGTAAAAATTTGGGGTTATCGGGGGTGGCCCCAAAGGTGGCGGCGGCGGCCACCGCAAAGCCGTCCATGGCGGCCTGGTGAGCAGCCGGGGAGGAGCGGCGGGCCCAGACGGGGGCGGCGGTGACCCGGCCGGCGGCGGATATGGTGGGGATTTCCTCCGGAGGCAGGAGTGCTTGGGGGTCGAACCGGGAGAGAAATATTTCCCGGGCCTCGGCCAACGATTTCATCCGCAGATAGATATGGCGTTTCATGCAATTCCACCGGTTGGGAAAAGTTTCCGTTTTCAGGTGGCTCGATGGGAAGGATGAGCCTGACTGTGGAGCGGTCCGGAGGGCCATGACGAGGGAGATGGTCCTGCCAACTCCAGGAGTTTGGCTCTCAGAGCCGCCGGGTCGGTAATGGGTGGCCAACAGGTAAAGTTTTGACAGATATAGGCCGCCGCCTTCTCCTGGGGAGCATAGTCCTTAAGAGGCGGGGCCATTTTTTCCAGGTTGTGGCAGTCAGTGGGATTTTTTACCATCAGGCGACGGGTGGGGAGGAAGTGCTGCCAGCAGGCGGTAATCATGGCCAGGAGATGGGGGTCGGCGGGATCGCCCACCAGGGTGAGGTCAAGAGGGGGGGTGAGGGAAAGGGTGGCCACAGTGAGCAGATGGCCGAAACCGAAGGGATTATCCTTGGACTGGGAGTGAAAGCGGCGTAAGATGACTTGGGCGCGAGCAAAGAAGCGTTCTTCTCCGGTGAAGCGGAAAAGGCGCCACAAGAGGCGGGCCGCCATGGAGTTGCCCGAGGGGATGGCCTGGTCATAAAAGTTTTTGGAGCGGACCAAGGGGGTTTCCTGGTCATGCGCGACGAAAAAATAAACGCCGTCGTTGAGGTCTAGGAAGTAAGCGTCCATCATCTCTGTCAGGCGGCGGGCCTCGGCCAGCCACTGGGGGTCAAAATCGGTCTCATAGAGGTCCAGGCAGGCATTAGCGAAGAAGGCGTAATCCTCCAGAAAGCCGGGGACACTCACTTGGCCGGCGGCCCACAGGCGGTAGAGCCGGTCATTCTGACGGAGGGTGGAGAGGATGAAGGCGGCGGCCCGGAGTGCAGCCTGATGGTAGTCTTTATTTCCCAAAACCTGGGCGCCCAGGGCCAAGGCGGAGATCATGAGAGCATTCCAGGAAGTGATGATCTTTTCATCCCGATGAGGGCGCACCCTGGCCTCCCGCACCTGGTAAAGGCGGGCCAGAATACGGGCCAGTTTTTGTTGGACCGCGGTTTCGGTGAGGGAGAAGCGGGCGGCCAGCTCGGCGTCGGTAAGGCGTCGGGTGAGGATGTTTTGGCCCTCGAAATTTCCGGTGGCGGTGACCCCCAGGGCGGTGAGGGCCAAGGGGAGGTCATCAGGGTCCAAAGCGGCTTCCACCTCGGAGAGGTGCCAGAGATAAAATTTGCCTTCCTGTCCTTCGCTGTCGGCGTCCCAGGCGGCGAAGAAGCCTCCTTGGGGGGCGGTGAGCTCCCTTAAGACAAAGTTTAGGGTCTCCTGGGCCAGGCGTTTTCCCAGGGGGCTGCCGGTGAGTTGGTAGAGAGCCAGATAGAGGGGGACCAGCAAGGCGTTGTCGTACAGCATCTTTTCAAAATGGGGCACCACCCAGGCGGCGTCCACGGTGTAGCGATGGAAGCCGCCGCCCACCTGGTCATAGATGCCGCCTTGGGCCATGGCGGCAAGGCTTTGGGCCACCGCCCGCCATGCGGGGAGATCTTTTTGTGAGTGGGCATAATGCAAGAGAAAGCTCAGTTCCAACGCCCGGGGGAATTTGGGGGCGCCTCCCAGACCGCCGTGCAGGTTGTCAAAGTCTTTCAGGAGATGGGCGGCGGCGAGGTCCAGGTCTTCCCAGGTGAACTCCTGAGGGCTGGTGGGGAGTTGGGCCAGGAGGTGCAGGCGGTCCACGATCTGTTGGGTGAAGCCGGTGAGAAAGTCCCGTTTCTCCCGGTAGGCCTGACTCAAGGCTACCAGCAACCGCTGGAAGCCTGGCAGTCCGGCTCGGTCTTGGGGAGGGAAATAGGTGCCGGCATAGAAGGGTTTCAGGTCCGGGGTGAGGAAGACGCTCATGGGCCAGCCGCCCCGGCCGGCCAGGAGGTGGACGGCGTTCATGTAGGTCTCGTCCAGGTCCGGACGTTCCTCCCGGTCCACCTTGATATTGACGAAATGCTCGTTCATGAAGGCGGCGATCTCCGGGTTTTCAAAGCACTCGTGGGCCATGACATGGCACCAGTGGCAGGTGGAATAGCCGATGGAAAGAAAGATGGGCTTGTCTTCCTGCCGCGCTTTGTTAAGGGCCTCAGCCCCCCAGGGGTACCAGTCCACCGGCTGGTGGGCGTGCTGCCTGAGATAAGGGCTGGTTTCATGCTGCAGACGGTTGGCTGGGGTAGTCATGGTATCCTTCAAGTATTATTATTTGCGACAGTGCCGAAGGGGGGGGACGGCAAGGTCGATGATGGTATGGTTATTTTATAACGGTTTTTTAAGGGAAAAGGAAGGGAGGCCGGGGAGGGTGGAGGGATGTTTTCAAATTGACAAGAGTGGGTCCAGCTCCTGGTTTCTGAGCAGTTGGAGTATTAAGGTGAGGTACTGTTCCAGTTCCTTTTGGTCCCGGAAGGCCAGTTTCAGGTGGAAGTCGGGTCCTTCAAAGGCCGGTGGGGGGGTGAGGTGGATTCTCGGGTGGCCGCTTAGCCCCAGGCGGCGAAGATGGCCGGCGAAGGCGGCCTCGGCGGCGGTGAGGCGGGGCAGCAGCCAGGAGCGCAGTTGTCGGCGCAAGGCCTGGGCCTTTTCATGTGGCGCGGTGGTTTGATTGTTGAAAATTTCCTGAATTTCCCGGCGGTTCAGAACCTCTGTGGGGGTGGTACCGTGGCGGCGGGCCAGAAGTGCCAGAGTGTCCAAGAGTTCCTCCTGCTTGCTTTGGCTAAGGGTGAGGGAGGA
>Ga0068707_1002989_pt1 | contig 11849 bp, 8 predicted proteins | sample YNPNPMetaG_FD_66600 | JGI IMG/M metagenome (GOLD analysis project Ga0068707, IMG submission 66600) | Anoxygenic and chlorotrophic microbial mat microbial communities from Yellowstone National Park, USA - YNP NP MetaG | ecosystem: Environmental > Aquatic > Thermal springs > Hot (42-90C) >... | reverse complement strand
GCGTAGCCTCGAATTAAGCCACATCCTCCACCGCTTGTGTGAGCCCCCGTCAATTCCTTTGAGTTTCAGCCTTGCGACCATACTCCCCAGGCGGAGCACTTAACGGTTTCCCTACGACCAAGAAACCATGGAGAGTCCCTCGGTCTAGTGCTCATCGTTTAGGGCTAGGACTACCGGGGTATCTAATCCCGTTCGCTCCCCTAGCTTTCGTGCCTCAGCGTCAGGAAAGACCCAGTGAGCCGCTTTCGCCTCCGGTGTTCCTTGCGATATCAACGCATTTCACCGCTCCACCGCAAGTTCCGCTCACCTCTATCTCCCTCGAGCCTCACAGTATCGAGCGCAATTCCTCGGTTAAGCCGAGGGCTTTCACACCCGACTTGCAAGGCAGCCTACGCACCCTTTAAGCCCAGTAATTCCGAGTAACGTTCGGACGGTCCGTCTTACCGCGGCTGCTGGCACGGACTTAGCCCGTCCTTCCTCTGGGGATAGGTCAAGCCGACCCTGAGGGCCGACATTTCCTCCCCCCTGACAGCGGTTTACAACACAACGGCCTTCGTCCCGCACGCGGCGTCGCTCGGTCAGGCTTGCGCCCATTGCCGAAGATTCTCGACTGCAGCCACCCGTAGGTGTCTGGGCAGTGTCTCAGTCCCAGTGAGCGGGGACATGCTCTCACACCCCGTACCCGTCGTAGCCTTGGTGAGCCGTTACCCCACCAACTAGCTGATAGGACACGGGCCCCTCCTCAGGCGGACTCGCACCTTTGGTTCGATGACCGGAGTCACCAAACATCATCTGGTATTACCCACAGTTTCCCGTGGCTATCCCAGTCCTGAGGGCAGGTTACCCATGCATTACTCTCCCTTTCGCCGCTCGAGCACCCTTGCGGGCCTCGTCGCACGACTTGCATGCCTAATCCACGCCGCCAACGTTCACTCTGAGCCAGGATCAAACCCTTCAATTGTTTGTACGCCTGTTCCCCTTGACACTTTCGCGCCAAGCGGAACTTTGCGAACACAGGAAAGGCTTGATCACAGTACCACTCCAGGTCGCCCGGAGTGGCTTCTGACGCATCCGGTTTATCCGGCGTCTTCAGGGGCTTGTAAACTCACGCTACCAAATTGTCAAAGATCAACGCGGAATGCCGCACTCAATTTCTGATCGGCAATTTCAATTCTACCCCATGTTTTTCTCGGGTCAACCGGGGGCAATTTTTTTCCTCGGCTTACCCATCGTCCACCCCTTATTACGGATCATTTCACCGTCTCAAAGTGGGGATTGCAAGGCGGGGTAGCTTTTGCCGCCACATCCGTCGGCCATCTCTGCCTCGGACATTTTTTATATTATCGTCCGTTTTCTGCTGCGGCAAGAGGCCCTCTCAAATTTTCCCTTTGCCCGCAGTTGGCCTTAGATGATGGCTTTCTGCACGCCGAACACTTACAATATTTACCGATGGATGATCGCTCGTCAAGGGGAGTGTCCAGAATGGCTACCACAAGGTGTCTTATGTGCAATCAGGGCTGCCGCTTCCGGTCTCTGTTCGAGGCAGGCCCAAGCGGCCCAAAGACATTCCAGATGATCTGCTTCGTAACCGTCCTTACCTACTGGTGTTGCCTTGGCTCCCGATCGTTGCAAGCCCAGCAGGTCCAGACGGGTATCGCCAGCCAATCGCTCACCGAAGGCTTTTTTGAGTATCAGGGAACGAGTTGGACCCTGGTCGGCCCCAGCGGTTTTGCCCGTTTTGGACCGGCTCAAAGACAGGTCTCACCATTCGCCGTGTTTGACACGTCACCTCCTTCCATCGGTCTTTATTTCGACAGCCGGCGAACACGTGGGGAATTCTATGGATATTGGTCTCAGGGCGTCCAGCGCAGCCACCAATCCATCGATCTATCGCTGACTTTGTCGGACGGCGTTTACGGATCATTCGCTTGTCAATCGTTGAGGCCCTTTGTGACGGGTTTTCGCCCGGTATTTGCTTCAACTGCAAACGAAGATTTTGAACCACCTTCGCTGCCGAATCGCTTCGCAGGATCGCGCATCGCCTCTGTCGCCACGAACAAACGGGGTTCAGCCAGACCGGAACAGGCTCAGATGGATCAAGCTTTGTTGCAGAAGCCTGATACGGGATCTCCCCCGCGGGAAGAGCCACCCTTGGTGCTCGGCCAGCAAAATGCGCAAGACCGGCCTGGAGATTCTGCAAGTCGAGAAGCTGTGCAGCTTGTGTCGGGAAGCTCGGCCGAACGGGTTGTCATGAGCGTCGATGAAGCCCGAAAGGCACGTCAAGCCGATTTAGATCGCATGAATCAGATTGCTCATTCGTATCTCGATTTGTCTCAATCTGCAGTGAAGTCTGGCCGTCCTGAGCAGGCCAGAATCTATCTGCGGTTGGCCGAGCAATATGCCTCGGGTCACCTTCGCGAAGAGATCATGCAGTTTCAAAAAGAGCTCGAGGATGCAGAGAGATGATTTTCTGCATCAGGCAACTGAATGCTCAATCGCATACAGTCTGCCGGAATGTCCCGTGGTCTGAGAGACATCAGCCAGGGTGAGTTTTTCTTTCCTGAACTGCCGGTGATGGCCTCCCATAGATGGGCGTAGGTGCGATGATGGAGCAAATATCGGAAAGCGAACGACACTTGATCGCCCGTGTCCGGGCCGGTGATTCTGACGGCTGGGAGGAGATTATCCGCCGCTACGAGGGCCGACTTTATTCGTATTTTTTCAGTCATGTCAAAAACCGACAAACGGCCGAGGATCTCGTTCAGGAGGCACTTGTCGGTTTTCTTATCAGCTTGCCAAATTACGACAGTCGGCGGTCGCTGGAGAACTGGTTGTTTTCGATCGCAGCGCACAAGTTGACAGATCACTACCGGCGATTGGGACGACGAACGATCTTGTCCCTGGAGGACGGGAACGATCCGACGAATCGCCAGGGAATTGGTGGCAGACGCCAGCGCGGCCCGAGTACGATCGCGGCAAGTCACGAACGCAGGAGGATCGAGGAACAGGCCCTTTCTCAGGCTATCGCCGAACAAATCGCCTCCTGGAAAACTGCTCACGAGTGGCCAAGAGTCTCATGCATGGAATTGCTCTTCCTCCGTGGTTGGGGAAATAAGCAAACAGCTCAGTTTCTCCAAGTTGATGAGCAACAAGTTGCCAATTGGAAGTTTGATTTTTTACGGCGGATCCGGGAGAGGTTACGGGCACAGGGCCTACCCCATGAGGTCTTTCCCGAGCTTCAAGGTGATTTTTCGTAACAATTGGTAAGGGCCGCAAGATCGGCAATATCCAAAAAGCCGCATGACCTTGTGATCAAATCAGAGACAGACATGTTTCGAGACGAAATCCCCGACCAGGACTTAGAGGCTTATCTGGACGAGGCCTTGCCACCGGACCGTATGGTGGCCATCGAGCGGGCCTTGCGTCAAGACCATGATTTGTTAGCACGGTTGCGGGAGATTGTCTCGCGGACAGATCAGGGAACGCATTCTCTGGCCCAGATCTGGCGGCGCAACCGGCTGAGTTGTCCCTCACGCGAGGTCCTCGGGGCCTATTTGCTGGATGCCCTATCGGAGGCAGAAGCCCAGTACGTGAAAACTCACCTGGAAGTTGTTGGCTGCACGATTTGCTTGGCAAATTTGAGAGACCTGGAGACCCATGCAAGCGATGCGGAGGGGGCGGACCAGAACCTCGAAAGACGGCGCCGCCGTTATTTTCAGTCTAGTATCGGTCATCTGCCGCGGCAGCGGTGATTCGTAAGCCATACTTTTCTTGGATGACCATGTCTAACCGGTTTTGGAGTGCTGTTGATGCCATCCCATCCTGATTGGCTATTGGAGATATCTTCCCTATTGGCCGAAGTCCCTCAATTAGAGGTACCAACGATCTTTGGACGTCTCGGGATGGCCGCCCTTCTCGGTTTTCTTGTTGGAATGCAGCGAGAACACACCGAGGTGGGCATGCCCGGTCTGCGAACGTTCCCTTTGATCACGCTATCGGGCAGTGTTTTTGCTCTCCTGGGCCTCTGGTTTGGAGGCTGGTTACCAGCAACTGCTTTGATTGGCGTGGTCGGACTGCTCTTTTTCCCGCATTGGCTGCGAATCCGTCGAGCTGATCCAGACCCTGGATTGACCACCAGTGTGGCCGTCATCTTGATGTATGGCGTCGGGGCACTCCTGATTGTTTCGCGATTGGAAATCGGTGTCGTTTTGGGAGGCGCCGTGGCAGTCCTCCTGCAATTCAAGCCCGAGCTTCACCGTATTTCAGAACGATTGAAGGACGAAGATGTGCGGGCGATCATGCAGTTTGTCCTGATTACCTGCATTATTTTGCCCATTCTGCCGCGGAACACGGTGGACCCACTTGGTGTGATTAGCCCCTTCAACGTCTGGATGATGGTCGTTCTGATCGTTGGCATCAGTTTGGGGGGCTACATCGCGTACAAGTTCTTCGGCCAAAAGGCCGGTATTTTTCTTGCAGGGATCCTTGGCGGGGCCGTCTCCAGCACCGCGACGACGATCAGTGCCGCAAGACAATCTCGCGACAATCATGGGAACGAAGCGGCGGCTATGATTATCGTTCTTCTTGCTTCGACCGTCATGTATGCACGGGTCTTTGTTGAAGTCGCTGCTGTCCATATCGATATGCTTCGTCATTGCGTTATTCCCTTTGCGGTGATGGCAGCAGCAACTTATCTTCCGGTCGTGCTCCTTTGGCGGCAAGTCCGTGGGCAACAGCCTCAAATCGCGCCTTCGCATGAGAATCCCACACAGCTTCGTGCTGCCCTGTACTTCGCGGCACTTTATGCCATTGTCCTTTTCCTCATCGCGTGGATGAAACAGCACGCGGGAACAAGCGGACTTTATCCGCTGGCCATCCTTTCGGGGCTGCACGATATGGACGCCATTACGCTTTCCATCAGCCGCATGGCAATCCAAGATCAGGAACTGAGCCTTCACGGCTGGCGGTATATCGCCGCAGGCATCCTGGCGAACATCGTAGTCAAGGCCGTTCTGGGGGGAGTTATGGGCAATACCCGATTTGGCCTCCGTCTGGCCCTCGGATTTGTCCCCGCGTTTCTTGTCGGGCTAAGCCTCATCCTGTTCTGGCCGTAAAATGAATGTGGGGACTTTAAAGTAGCCCCTCAGATTGGGCATCTTTATGTCCTCATGATATTGCGAGCAATTATTGAACCGATTGCATGGTACGAAGAGGTTTTTAGCCCATGAAGGCCAGTCGGCCAGGTGAAGCAAATGGGCACAGAGAAGGAGTTGCAAGGCTATGGCCCGTCACGTGGAATTATCCCCTTCTTCTCAAGCGACTGCCGATGGGATTTGTCCTGGTGGTTGGTGGCATGAAGAAGACGGCAAGGCGGTTTGCGACCTGTGTCCCCGGCGATGTCGCCTCGGCGAGGGACAACGGGGATTCTGCTTTGTTCGGCAGAATCGAAACGGTGAAATCGTTTTGACGACGTATGGTCGGAGTACCGGATTCTGCATCGATCCCATTGAAAAGAAGCCCCTGAATCACTTCTTTCCCGGAACTTCTGTGCTCTCGTTTGGCACAGCGGGGTGCAATTTGGGCTGCAAGTTTTGCCAGAATTGGTCCATTTCCAAGTCACGGGAAATCGAACGGCTCAGCGAAACGGCGTCACCCATGGCAATCGCCCGAGCCGCCCAGCATCTGGGATGTACCAGCGTCGCTTACACGTATAACGATCCCGTCATCTTTGCCGAATACGCTGTCGATACCGCGAAGGCCTGTCGTGAGCTCGGCATCAAGAATGTGGCCGTTACGGCAGGATATATTTCGCCTTCCGCCCGAGAGTATTTCTTCCAGTTCATGGATGCCGCCAATGTTGATTTGAAGGCTTTTTCCGAAAGGTTTTACCGAGAATTATGCAGCGCTCAATTGCAGCCAGTTCTCGACACTCTGAAATATCTTGTGGAAAAGACCTCGGTTTGGCTAGAAATCACGAATTTGATTATTCCCCAAGAAAACGACGATCCCGGGGAAATCCGCGAGATGTGCCGATGGATCATGAATGAACTGGGGCCTGATGTCCCCGTCCACTTTACAGCGTTTCATCCCGATTTTCGGCTTGTTGACCGGTCGCCGACCCCTGCGGAGAAACTTATCGAGGCCTATGATATCGCGCGAGACGTTGGTTTGCACTATGTTTATACAGGGAATGTTCTCGACATCGCCCGCCAGAGCACCTATTGTCCACAGTGCAAGCAGGTGGTTATCGAGCGGAATGGATACTGGATCGGTCGATATGGTCTGGAGGGAAACCGATGCCGTTTTTGTGGATCAGAGATTGCCGGGCGGTTCAGTTCCGAGAGCGCTCCCGGTACCTGGGGACCACGTCGCTGTCCTGTGAGAATCGCGGATTATGCCTGACAGAGGGCGTGGTCATTTCCCAGCATGGATCGGCTGAGTGACGATCATCCGCCGGCTGCGTTTTCATAGCGGCAGATTGACGTCTCCTCATCTTTTGATGAGGTATGCGATACTTAGAGATTGCTTTGACCAAGGAGAGTCAGCATCATGTTCGAATCATCGACCCCGTTTCGTTGGGATGCGACGGCTTCCAGTGGCTCGCCAGAAAAAAGCGTCTGTGTTCCGCACAAGCCGGAACTGAACAACGACCAGAAGGAAGTTGTCATGCAATGTGCGGCCAAAAGCGTTTTTGAAGCCGTCACCGGATTTCGGGGAGACGATTTCGCCGCTATGTCGGCGACAGTCCCTGCCGTTCCGGTCTGGGGGGTATTCGTCAGTTTGAAAAACGCACAGCAACTGCGGGCTTGTTGCGGACATATGGAAAATGAGGTGTCACTCCCGGTGGCCCTCGAGTGTGCCGCCCAGGTCGCTGCAAGATGGGATCTTCGTTTTCCGGCCATTCAGCCTGCGGAATTACCTCAACTTAACCTGGAAGTTTGGATTCTGTGGAATCGTCGGAAGGTCGAATCGCTTGGTGAGGACCGCCTGAAATCAATCGAGATCGGAAAACATGGCGTCCAAATTGTGAAGGGACAGCAGCGGGGACTTCTCCTCCCCGGGGTAGCGGTGGAACATCGCCTTAACGCCCAACAGTTTCTGGAACATGCCTGTCGAAAAGCCGGGCTTGGCCCAAGGGCCTGGCTGGACGCAAACACCGAGCTGTTTACTTTTGAAGGATACGCCCTGAGTGCTGCTTTGGCCGAGCTGCTGTCGCCGGATCTTCTCGGGTCGCTTTCCCGCGGGCCTGGGATGGGGGATCTGGTCCGTCTTGCGGAATTCGCCCGGCAGAACCTGCTGTCAATGAGCATGGGTGCAACACCGAGCTTTTACACCGCAGCGGCCTTCGATGGACCGGTCCAGGGTCTCATCCTGACGTTGAAGCGTACCACACAGGAGGGCCAGCTCGAACGCGTGATGGAGGCAAGCCGCGTCTTTCCCCAGGGGAGCCTTCCGCTTCAGGCAACAATCATGGACCTATTGCAGGCCCTACTGGCAGGACTCAAAGGGCAACAGGTGGGTCCCGAGACCGTCTCGCAACTGAGGATGGGAATGACGATATTCACCGATCCTCGCATGATTGGAACGGGGAGCGATTGCGCTCTGGAAGCCGTTGATCCCCGACGCCATGCCTTGTGTGCCGTCCTCGATAAGGTTTGGGCGGTCCGCTATGCGCCGCAACAGGCCCCGCAGACACTCCTGGAAGAAACACTCTCTCGAATTCGACTTCCCGATGCAAAACAGTCCCAGATCTTCGCCCTCTCAGTTTTGAGCAGTGAACCTGGGGTGGAAGCCAGCAATCTGCCGAAGCCAGTTGCTGGTCCCGCGATTCGTCCGCCCGCAGTTGCCGGGCAGTTTTATCCGGCCCATGCAAACGCGATTGACGAGTTCTTGTCGGCGACTCACACGACGACCGCCGAAAGGGGAAGCTGGTCGGGGGCTGTGGTTCCCCATGCCGGTTGGAAATACTCTGGCCGTCTTGCCGTTAAAGTATGGGAGCAAATTCGGATTCCATCACATGTCATCATTTTTGCTCCCAAACATCAGGCGCTTGGTTGCGATTGGGCCGTCGCACCTCATGAGACATGGGCGCTACCCGGTCTGAGTCTGAAATCGGACAAGACCCTTGCCCAGGCCCTGAGCGAGGCCATTCCCCTTTTTGAACTTGATGCAGCGGCCCATGCCATGGAACACGCCATTGAGGTCCAGCTTCCGATTGTCGCACGGTTTGCCCCGGCCGCACGTGTCGTCGGGATCGTTATGCGCGGCGGTCGTTACGAGACACTGTGTGACGTTGCCCAAAGGTTCGCCGCGTTTCTGCAGACACTTCCAGAAATGCCCCTGCTTGTGATCTCCACCGACATGAACCATTACGCCGACGAAAACACAACGCGGCAACTGGATCGCCTGGCTATCGAAGCGGTTGAGGATCGCGATCCAGAGCGGCTTTGGAAAACGGTTCACGACCGTCGTATTAGCATGTGCGGGATTGTTCCGGCTGTCTTCGTTATGGCAACCTTGAAGGTGTTAGGACGGCTGGAAAAATGTCAACTTGTGGGATACACCACGAGTGCGGAGACATCCGGCGATGCGTCCCGGGTCGTCGGCTATCTCGGGGCACTCTTTGCGTGAACGGTCAATGACCTTCTACGGGGAAGCGCCGTCATCAAAACGGGATCGCGTACCAACGAAATCTGAATTGTTACGGCTAAACGAAACAGGTAAACTAAGGCAAGGTGTTTGTTCGAGGTTTCTCACAGAGAAATCGGATCTCTCGATGAACAATGTCGCAAGCATCCTGATTTGCGCGAATTAGTGCCGTGCATTGGCTAACCTTATGGAATTTGGGCCATCTTATCCATCAAACGACGATGCGGATTCGCAACATGGGTATGGCAGGATTCCAGACCCGTCTGCTCGGCCTGTTGCCCCCGGCGGTCATCAGGCCCCTAACGTGAGCCGCTCCGAGGTGCCGCCGGCCCCGAGCGTTATCAATCCTTCGTCGGGTACAGGAAACCTCGGCGTCAATCCCGCAAGCAGCCGTCGCCCCGTGCCAATTCCTACGACAGGTGGACAGGTCCGAAGTTCTGCTCCTGGTGGCTTGCCCGTATCTGCCCGCCAAACGAATAAAACTCTCAGGACGAAGAAGGAACCGGTGCTGGACCCTTCGCAATCTGAGGAGGAGTTGGCCGATGTCGTCGCCAATTATGCCCCGCCCTGGCTGATCAGCGGCATTGTCCACATGCTGATCTTGATCGTGATGGCCCTGATTATGCTTCCCCAATTCTTTCGGCCTGAGGTGGAATTAACGGCCGAAATTTACGCGGAGAAGCTGGGAGATCAGCTTGAGTTCGATTCGCCCTTTGCAGGAACGGATCGCGAAAAGCTGGAGGAGCCGCTCTGGACGCCACCGGATCTGCCGAAGGTGACGGACCCCTTCGCGACCCCACCACCTTCAGAACTCGTGCCGGATGGGGCCACGTCCACCAGCGACATTCAGGCCCAGGTCATCGGCTACGCCCTGAAAGGCCGCGATGCAGGGTCCAAACAGGCCCTCCTGGGACTCTATGGTGGCACAAAGACAACTCAGGCGGCTGTCCAGCTCGGCCTGCAATGGCTTGCCCGACAACAACGCAAAGATGGGTCGTGGAGTTTGACCGGACCGTATCCGAATGGCTGCGAAACCGAGAATCCCGAGGCGGCAACGGCGCTTGCGCTGCTTGCTTTTCAGGGAGACGGAAACACCCACAAAACGGGACAATTTCGTGATAATGTCTCGCGGGCATGGAATTGGCTGCTTCAACAACAAGACGCCAACGGGAATTTTTTTCACGAGGGAAACTTTAACCATCCGTTCTATACCCAGGGGCTTTGCACCATCGCTATTTGCGAAATTTACGGCATGACCAAGGACGAAAGGTTTCGCGAACCGGCATCGCGGGCAATTGATTACGCCATCAAGTCTCAGAGTTCCGAAGGGGGATGGCGCTACTCACCTAACGCCGATAGCGACGTCTCTGTCACCGGATGGATCGTTATGGCCCTTCAGAGCGCACGCATGGCGGGCTTCGAAGTACCCCAGGATGTCTTTCGCAAAGTGGAGCGATTCTTGGATCGAATCGCCCTTGAGGGCGGCAGCAAATACCCCTATCAAAAAGGTGGTCAGGCATCCTTGGCCATGACGGCGGAGGGGCTTCTCATGCGGCAATTCCTGGGTTGGTCCCACAGCGATGACCGTCTCGTCAAAGGCCTTGCCTGGATTACGCAACCTGTTAATTTGATCAACTTCGAACGCGATCGCGATGTCTATTACTGGTACTACGCAACCCAAGCCTGTCACCACATGGAAGGGGAGTTCTGGGAAAAATGGAATGGCGTCATGAGGCAGGCACTGCCAGAACAGCAGATCAAGACCGGTCCGCAGGCCGGAAGTTGGGACCCCGTTAAGCCTTCGCGTGACGCCTGGGCCAATGAGGGAGGACGACTCTATGTCACCTGTCTCTCCATCTACTGTTTGGAGGTCTATTACCGCCATTTGCCCCTGTATTCCCCACGAGCCTTGCGTTTGGTCGGTGGTCTGTGAAGCAATTCACCAAGTCTTGACCGTCCTGGATAATAATTTCACGGTTGGCAGTCAGCGAATGGATAGGTCCGTCACTTATCGCAAATTCACGTGAGGAGGTTTCTCAGAACGACCATGGCGCACACAATTGTGATTTTTGGTGCTTCGGGCGATTTGACGCGACGGAAATTGATCCCGGCCCTTTACGAACTGCATCGCAAAAAGCGACTCCCGGCGGAGACGACTATCGTCGGAATGTCGAGAACGCAATACTCTCACGAGCAGTGGCGCGAAATCCTTCGGGAAGCGACTGCCGCTCAGGTCGGCGCGAACCTTATCCCGAACTTATGGGACGAATTTGCCAGCCGGGTGTATTACTATCCGGGCGATGTTAGCCGCGCCGAGGACTTTCCGGGACTTCAGACCTTCATTGCGGGTTTGGAAAGAGAACAGACGACCACCCGCGTCTATTATCTCTCCCTTGCACCGGATTACTATGAATGCACCGTAGAACACCTTGGGCGGGCAGGGATGGCCCATGAAGCCAACGGCCCCCGGCGAATCGTTGTGGAAAAGCCTTTCGGTCGTGATCTTCAATCAGCCCGCCAACTCAACACCAAAATTCACGAGGTCTTTGCGGAACACCAAATCTATCGGATTGACCACTACCTGGGCAAGGAAACGGTGGCCAACGTCCTCGTCTTGCGATTTGCCAACACAATCTTCGAACCCATCTGGAATCGGCGATACGTCGATCACGTCCAGATTACGGCAGCAGAAAATTTGCCTGTCGGACGAAGGGCGGCGTTTTACGAATCGGCGGGTATTCTCCGCGATATGTTTCAAAATCATTTGCTCCAACTCTTGACATTGACGGCCATGGAGCCGCCAAGCCGTGTGAATGCCGATGATATCCGTGACGAAAAAGTGAAGGTCCTGCGCGCCGTGCGGCCGTTCAGCCCTTCAGATGTGGCGGCCAATACGATCCGCGGCCAGTACCGCAAATACCGCGACGAGCCAGGCGTTCCGGCAAATAGCCAAACTGCAACTTTCGGTGTTGTGAAACTTTACGTTGACAATTGGCGGTGGCAGGGCGTCCCCTTTTATTTGCGTTCAGGAAAGGCCATGTCCTGCCGCACGACGCAGATCGTCATTCAATTCCGTGAACCTCCCCATATGATGTTTGAAGGTGGTCCAAAACGGATTCACGAGGCAAACCGCTTGGTCCTCCAAATCCAACCGGCGGAGGGCATTCAAATCCATTTTCAAACTAAAGTCCCCGATGCAG
>Ga0068707_1002988_pt1 | contig 11851 bp, 8 predicted proteins | sample YNPNPMetaG_FD_66600 | JGI IMG/M metagenome (GOLD analysis project Ga0068707, IMG submission 66600) | Anoxygenic and chlorotrophic microbial mat microbial communities from Yellowstone National Park, USA - YNP NP MetaG | ecosystem: Environmental > Aquatic > Thermal springs > Hot (42-90C) >... | reverse complement strand
TGCTGCATGCCCTTGGAATACTTGCGCAGCGAGCGCCGGTCTTCGGGATCCAAACCTACCTTCTCCAATAGCTGAGGCACGCGGGCGCGCAGGGTGCGGCGGTCGATTCCAGAAAGCTGGCCCAGATGAAAGAGCAACTCTCGGGCGCTCAGGTAATCGTAGAAATTAGGTAGCTCCGGAAGGTAGGCCATTTTCTGCCGCACCAGCTTTTCCCGCGAAGGCATGCCAAAGATCAGGGCCACGCCTTCGTCGGCACGGATAAGATCTACCAGGATCTTGATGGTGGTGGTCTTGCCAGCACCGTTGGGGCCGAGAAAACCGAAAATCTCGCCCTGCTCCACCGCCAGATCCAGACCCCGCAGGGCTTCGGTCCTCTTGCGACGCAAGCCGGTCATGAAGAATTTCTTCAAACCGCGGATGTCGATGGCTTTTGCAGCGCTCATAGCCGACTTTTTAACGATTTTTTCGCAACCTGGCAACTGTTGGGAAAGCGAGCGAGATCGGCACCGTCGAAACTAGGTACCGCTGTTTAGCTTCTCCAGCTCTAGAGTCAGCCGGCCGCCTCCGGCCGCCGGGGGAAGCTGCTGCTCGCTCTTTATCAACAGGTGTGGGCTTTCCACCCTGAGCCAGTACTGACCGCCGCCCGGATCGTCGTCGAGGGCTTCCAGCCTTACCCGGAAGGCATCGAATTTTCCCGCCGCCGTCTGCACCTGTTCCCGCCCGCAGACCTTTACTTTGAAAGGCCGAACTTTTCGGGCGTTCATGTCGAAGGTGCGTAGCAGCGTGCTGAAATCATCGGTTAGCGGCAGCAGGCCCATGACCGCCTCCAGCGCAGCGCCATCTCCAAAGGCCGGTGCCGCAAGCGGAAGCTCGAAGGCCATCTCCTTGCCCCCCGCGGAGAGAATGGCGCGGATGGATTTTTCCTGGAACTGTAAGTGCAGCGCCGCCTTGCCCTCAAACTTTCGCTCTACGGGCAACAAATCAGCAATCCGTAGGCGGAAGGTATCCTTCTGTTCGCCGTCTGGAAACTTCACCGCTGAGCTAATCTGGAGCTCCTCTCCCACTTTCTTGAGCAGTCGCTCTACCGCGAAATCCATTTCTTTGGCGCCCTTCAGTTGTCCCCGATAATTCGCCGTATAGTCCCGGAAGGCGCCAGAATCCACTCGGGGTAGGGCACTTTTTTCGGCCAGATCGCGTTCTTTCTGCCGGTCGGCGGCGGGCAGTTTCACCGAGGCCGGGTCGACGGTCAAGGCGGCCAGTTTTTCTTTTATCGGCGGCGAATAATCCGGCTGCGCCCGGCCGCCCAGATGTTTGGCCAGAAAGCGGTCCATGGCCACGGCCAGGGCCAGCCGGTTTTCCGGAGCGCGGAAGCCGTGACCTTCGTCGGGCGCAACCAGGTATTCCACGGCGTGGCCCTTGTCGCGCAGGGCGACCACGATGCGATCGCTTTCGGCCTGCTTGACCCGCGGATCGTTGGCTCCGTGCACCACCAGTAGCGGCACCCGGATGCGATCGACAAAATTCAAGGGCGAGCGCGCCTCCAGCTCACGGCGATCCGCCTCGACTTCGGGATTTCCCAACCGCTTGTGGAACTCGCGGACCATGGGCTTCCAGTAAGGAGGAATCGACTCCAGTAGGGTGATTAAGTTGGAGGGCGCCACGTAGGCCACGCCGCAGCGATAGAGTTCGGGGGTGAAGGTCACTCCGGCCAGCGTGGCGTAGCCTCCGTAGGAGCCACCGAAGATAGCCACCTTGTTGGGATCTACGATGCCCTGCTCGACCAGCCATTTTACCCCATCGGAAATGTCGTGCTGCATGGTGCCGGTGCCCCACTGGCGGTCGCCCAGGTTCTGAAAGCGCTTGCCGTAGCCGGTCGAGCCGCGGAAGTTGGGCTGCAGCACGGCATAGCCGCGGTTGGCCAGGAACTGGCTGAAGGGATTGTAGCCCCACATATCGCGCGCCCAGGGACCGCCATGGGGGAAAATCACCGCCGGCAGCCCCTTGGGCTCGATGCCCTTGGGAAGGGTGAGATAGGCCGGGATTTCCAGCCCGTCACGAGCCCGGTAGCGCACCGGTTTCATCTGGGCCAGATGTTCTGAGGGAAGGTCCGGCCGGGTGCGGTAGAGAAGTTCGGCTTTCTTCTCCGCACGACGATAGAGGTAAGCCGAGCCGGGATCGACGTCGCTCTGTACCATCACCACCCAAAGTTTCATGTCCCTGGTCCAGGAAGGAAGCCCTAGCTCGCCATCGGGAAGCTGACGGCGCAGCGCTTCCAGATCCTTTTTGAACTCTTCGTCGCGCGGGTAAATGCGCACCCGCTCATCGATGTAAACAGTGGCGATGAGGCTGTCGTCGATTTCGGAAAAGACCGGGCCGCCAAAATCTACCCGCTTTTCGGGATCGGACTCGACCGGCTCGGTGGTCTTCTTCTCGACGTCCAAAAGTTCTAGCGCGGTCAGATCGCGATCGCCGCGGTTGGTTTGGATGTAGACCCTCTTGCCGTCGGGGTGGAAACGAATGGGCGAACAGTCCTCGCCGAAATCGCATTCATAGATCTTCTCGGGCTGGCCTTCGCCCAGGCGAAGAATTTCCCAGCCGGCGTCTTCCTTCTGGCGAAAAGCCAGGCGCAGGTTGCCCTGCAGATCGGTTATGAAGGCGGCCGCCTGCAGGTCGTTTTTCCTAAGCAGGGTACGCTCCCCCGTAGAAATGCGCAGTAAATAAACGTCATGATAGGAAGGATCGCGATCGTTCAGGCCAACAATGATTTCATCGGGGCGGTTTTTGGGTAGCTCGAAAATGTAAGCCCGGATATTTTCCAACGGGGTAAGATCGCGAGCCGGCGGAACGCCTTTTTCACCGGCCGGGGCACCGGGGTCGACCGCGTAAACATGGAAATTCTCATTTCCCTTCTGGTCCTGAACATAGAGCAGATACCGCCCGTCCCGGCTCCAGAAGTAGCCAACGACCGGCCGCTCGTCGGCGGTCATGGGCCGGGCTTTTTCGAAGGGTTCGTCGAGAGCCTTTATCCAAATGTTGCGCACGCCCCGGTAGGGCTTTATGAAACTCAGCCAGCGGCCGTCGGGTGATATCTGGGCCCCGGAGATTTCCGGATCGCCGAAGAATTTTTCGAGGTCAATAAGTGGCGGCAGATCCGTCACAGCGAATGGGGCCGGCCGGGGGCCGGCGGCGCAAGCGGCAAAGAAAAACCCCAAAAACACTACAGCCAGTTTTCTCATTTCGGCCTCCTTGGAAAGTATCCTTCCGGCACGCATCATCTCAACCAACGGTGCGCAATGCAATGTTTTTAGTTCCCGCCGGAAATTCTCCCGGGGCAAGAACTGCTGCCGTCTTCAAAAGGCGGAGGATTTCCTTGGTCGAAAACATCTTCCGTGACCTTTACGCTTACCAGAAATTTTGACAACACTTCGAAAACATGCTAGAAGGCGTCGCTTTGCTAGGGTCTCTGAATTACAACCGATTGCGGCACTAAGTTATTCCGCGAGAGGTAGTAACACCGGTGACAGACACGGCGGCTAAAGTCAGTTATTCGGATCTCGACAGCAAAAACCGGCAACTCAAGGCGCTGCTGAGCCGGCCTTCCCCGCAGCGGGCGGTTTTTGAAGAGCGTTTCGAGCTTTCCTGGCTTTTTCACGAAAACGCCCTGGACGGCCTGGTGCTGGATCCCTTGGACTTGAAGGCGGCTCTGGATCACGGCGGCAGCGACGACGAAGTGCTAATAGCCACCTACCAACGCATTCGCAACCACAAAAAGGCGCTGGAAACCATTCAGAAGGTGGTCAAAGACCAGGAGCATAGCATAACCGTTTCTTTCATGAAGGAGCTCCACCAGCAGATCTGCTACGGCCTGCCCGAACGCCAGGGTGGCGCTTACCGCAAGGAAATACCCATCCACCGCTCTTATTATCACGACATCTCCCAGCCCGGGCGCATCGCCTCGGAAATGAACAAGCTGGTGCGGGAGTTGAAAACCAAAGAGTTCCGCATGGCGCATGCCATCATGAAGGCTGCCGATTTTCACTTCCGCTTCATGCAAATATTCCCCTTCGACGACGACACGGGTAAGGTGGGTCGGCTTATATTGAATTACTACCTGCTCAGCGCAGGTTATCCTTTGGTAATAATCCCGGATTTCGAGCGCCAGCGTTACTACGACTCCCTGCGTTCTTCACCCAAGGTGGTGCACGATCTCATCGTCGACTCGCTGGATACCACCATCACCAATTCCATAAGGCTGATTACCGGCCGAAAAAACTAGCGTCAGGGCCCTCCAGAAAGCTGTCGCACCGCTTCTTGGAAAAGTTCCAGTGTGCCCGCCGGCAGGGGCCCGTCGAATTTGAAGTTGTGAAAACCCTGTAGCGATCCGAGCAACCCCAGCAATCGCTCCAGGCCGGATTCCAGATCCAACCCCAGCTGGGCTAGGTCCTCTTCCAGGTGGCGGCCGCGTAGCCAGCGTTCAAAAAGAGAAGCCGCCTGGGGATGGCAGAATGCGAGCTGCTCTTTCAGTTCGGCCGGGGTCAGGTGGCGGAAGGCAAAGCGCGCGCAAAGCGCTTTTAGGCAGTCAAGAAATTTCTCCCTACCCATAACCAGGCGCAACTTGTGGAAGAACAGGGCTCCCTTGCCATATACCAGCGCGCTGTATTCTAGAAGGTTCGCAAAAGCTTCGGCCGGTCGGTCCACCACCCCGTCCGTGCCGCCGAGAATGCGCCATAACCAGATGGGCGAAAGCAGCTGTAGTCCGAGCTGGTTTTCGGCGGCCGACGATCCATAGGCCTTTTCCAGGTACATTACCGCCAGATAATTGGCCGGAGCCTCGTCCACAAAAGGATGACGCCGCGAGTCCGAACCCACCAGGGCATGGAACCACTGATGGGCCGCTTCATGGGCCAGGACAAATTCCACCGTCTGGGCCTGGCCCAGCACCAAATCCAGCAGCGCCCCCAGGGGTCCGCCCTGCTGCGGGTGAAGCAGCTGGGAAGCAATAGCAGCCATCCCCGGGTACTCCATGCCTCCCGCCCCACCCGCCAGGGGAGCTTCGGCCAGCTGAAAACTTGCGTAGGGATAGGCCCCCAGCCAGCTGGAAAACGCCTTCAGGACCTTTTCCGACTCGGCGAGCATTTTTTCGGCGGTGGAGCGATCTTCATCAAGTGCCAGGACGCGCAGCTTTACCCCTGCCCAGTTTTTCTCCAGCTCCAAGTAGCGGGAAGACGCATGCAGGGCAAAGTGCCTGACGGCGGTGGCCATCAGATAAAGTTCCCTTTCCGCTTCCGGGCCACTTCCCAACGGTTGCTCACCCAGCTGCAAGCCGGTAAAGGCCACGCGCATGGCGCGGGGCAGGCGCAGTCGCACTAGAAAATTAGCCGGATCCAGATTTATGGGATCGCCCAGCGATGCCGGCGGCTCCTCGTCCCAGACGGCTCCTTGCCGCGCGGCCAGTAAGGGGTAAAAAAGCGCCAAATTGAACACCCCTCGCGCTTGCCCGAGAATGCCGTAACCGGCGTTGTTTGAGCCGGTAAGATCGGCAAGCACATCTTCACCGGAGCTCTCCGGTAAAAAGGGTATTTCGGTGCGGCAGGAAATATTTACCAGCACCCGCTCGCCTCCGGCCAACGGAGGCGATAGCTCCAGGCGTAGCACCGTAGGATGAGGCTGTGAAAATGACGCGGGCACGCCGTTTATCTTGACCTCGCGCACTGAAAGCAGCGAGCGAGGAGAAATGCTTTCAGAGTTGGCCAGGGTACGCAGCACCAGACGGTCCAGGGGGGCGCGGCCGGTGTTTTTGTAGTTTATCTCCAGCTCGACCAGGACCTCAGAAGAAACCGGACGCAGCCGCACGCTCATCTGGTAAAGCGGAAGATGGGAAAGGCTGTCTAGTCCCAGAGCGGAAGGCATCCGGGCCTTCCAGGCCGGTGAAAGTGCCTGCAAAAAAGGTCGGGCATCGTAATCAGCTACGGCCCCCGCCGACGAGGAACAAAACGCCCCCAGTGCCAGCGTCAGAAATACTGGAAATCTATTGAGGCTCAAGTCTCAACCTCGCCAGAAAAAGCGCCGCTTCGGCCGCCGGACCGATTAGCCGTAGTAAAAATCGAGGCCGCCGCGTCAGTTTCATGATCAGACCGCCCAGACCATAAATATCCGGCGGGCGCAGTCTTTGCTCCAGCCCGCCGCGCAAGATGCCGGGACAGGCGGATAAAAGCTCCAGCGTTTCCTCCACCAGTTCGCCGCTGCCACCAGCCAGAGCTCTGCTGAAGGCCGCGGCCATCGAAAAACCAACGCCGGAAAAGTCACGCCAGCGTCGGGCATAGCCGTCGAGCACCTCGGCCGCGCCCGGATCGGAAGCGCCGGCGCAGGCTTCAACTAAAAAACTGGCCGCCACAAGCCCGGCTCCGGTGCCGCTGGCGTGGGCGGCGAAAACCTGTCCCGCGGCGTCCCCCAGGACCGCCAGGCCTGGCGAAAAAAGCGCTCGCCGCGGCATCAAAGGTATCAATCCGCCGCCGCCGAAAAGCCGCTTGCCTAGCCAGCGATTCGCGGCGGCAAATTCTCCGACAAGCTTTTCCGAACCGCTTCTTCCCAAGCAGCCGGTGAGGGCATCCACCACCTCCAGCTCCGGATCGACGTGCACACTCAGCGTCGAAAAAGCCCCGGATATGCCGTTTCGGGCCAGTGTCTCCCCCGGCCGGATATCGTTGTAGCGACAAAAAGCCAGCGCCCCTTTTTTATCGCGCACCCGGTACCGCCACTGGCTGGCACAACAAAGCTGCTGGTCTTCCCAGCCGGGCTTTCCCAGCGCAGGAAGCTGAGCAGCCAGGGCGCGCCTTATCCCGCTGGCCTCTACAAAGAGCCCAGCCCGCAAAAGGCGCGAAGGGTTGCTTATCCGCAGCGCGCACGGGCGCCCTGCGGAAAACTCCAGCCGCCCGGCCGCTGAGCGCTCGAAAATCTCCACCCCCGCCTGGCGACAAAGCCGATGCAGGCGGGCGAGAAAAACCCCTACCCGCAGCGGGTAGAGATCCACCCCTGTCAGGCTCACCCGGGGACGTCCAGCCGGACCGGCAATGTGAAAAACCGCGGGTGGCGCACCAAGCTCGTCTTTCTCCAGCGGCCACCACCCGGCCCGCTCAATCAACCAGCGGGGCACCAGGTTGATCCAGCGGGCTCCTGCTCGGAAAAGAGGCCTGCGCTCCACCAGCGCCACCTTCAAGCCATGCCGCGCCAGTCCCAGGGCACAAGCGCTGCCGCTGGTGCCGGCTCCGACCACCACTGCGTCGAAAGTACTGCCGGGTTGGGGAGACAAGCGGGTTACTTCTGCAACACCTGTTCAAAACCGGGCATTTCGTCGATCTTGGGCATGAAGATTATTTCCACCCGGCGGTTTATTGCCCGGTTTTCCGGGGTGTCGTTTTCCACCAGTGGGTCGAATTCGGCCGCCCCGGCAGCGGTAAGCATCTCCGGCGGGACGCCGGCCTCGATCATGATCTTGGCCACCTCCACCGCCCGCTGAGTGGAAAGCTCCCAGTTGGAGGGGAAACGGGCGGTGCGAATGGGCGTGGAATCCGAGTGACCCAGAACCAGGAACTTTCGCCCCTTGAAGGTAGACAGGGTGTTGGCCAGCTCGACGATGGCCGAGCGGGCCTCGGGCTTGAGGTTGGTGGAAGCCGAAGGGAAGAGCACGTCCGAGGGCATCTGCACCAGCATCAGGCCGTTGCGGATCTTGACCTGCAAAGAGCCAGCGTCGATCATCCGCGCCAACTTGCTCAAAAGCTCCCGATAATCGGCCATGCGTTTTTCGGCCGCCTGACGCATGCGTTCGAGCTGCTGTATCTGCTCGGAGAGCTTCTTCTGTTCTTCGGCCATCTGTTGCCGTTCCTTGCTCAACGCGCCCTTCTCGCCCAGCAGTTTGTCGATCTGCATGTCTCGGGCCACCAGGTCGGCCTGGGTCTTCTGCAGGTTCTGGGTGGTCTGAGCCAGATTCTGCTCGCACTGTTCGCGAGCTTGAGTTTGCTGGTTGAGCTTTTCAGTAACGGCATCGACTTCCTTCTTCCAGGCAGCATCCTTGTCGCGTAGCGCCTGCTCATGAGTGCCAGTGGTTACACAGGCCGTCCCCACCAGGGCCAGGCAAAAAGCAAGAATCTTTTTCATCCAGCGCCTCCTTTCTCCCTTTATTGCAAGCGGCATGATATTCCCCGGCGGCCTGGGCCGCAAGGAAATTAGCATCTCCCGGCGCAGAGCGCCGGCTTATTTTTCAGCAGAACCCTTCTCTCCGCCTCGGGTGGCGGGCTTTTTCTCATCGTCGTCAAGCTTGTCTTTTACGACCGCCGCTCCTTTTTTGGCCAGCTCCGAAGCGGTGTCCTTCAGCTGCCTGCCGGTGTCTTCCAGGCGGCTGACGATCTTCTGCCGGTCACGCGGGCTAAGATACTGATGCCAGGCCAGATAGCCCACATAACCCAGGCCGGCGAGCACCAAAATAAAAATTAGCTTTTTGATCATGACACATCCGCCTCACAGCGATTCGAGGAGCTTAATCAGTTCTGCGGTTTTTTCTCGCTCTCCCTCCAGCCAGCGTACGATTATTTCCAGCCTTCCCCGTCGCAGAACTCCGCCTTCTTGCTTGTTGCGCATTAGGTCGTCGACATGCTGGGTGTGTGGATTTTCCACTATGGAACGCGCCTTTTTTTCATCCTCGCATTCGAAGACGGAAATGCGGAAGCGGGTCTGGCCCTGCGCGGCCAGAAATTCAAACGGCGTGCAACCGTGAACCGAGGGATTGGGCTTTTCCTTGGCAATAACATAGCCCCGATCGTTCAGTGCCCAAAAAACGTCCGTGGCCGCTTTAAGGGAAGTTCCACTCGCGGAGGGTGACCCACCTCGAGAGCAGCCGCAGATCAGAAACAGGCCTAAAAGTGTTGCAGCGGCTTTCATTTGATCAGTTCCTCGAAGCGCACCGAAAGGTTGGCCTCCTGCTGCGGGGCCGCCCCCTCGAAAAAGGCGTAATTTCCCTGAGCCAGTTGCAGCATGGCGTGCAGCGCCTCCATGCCGGAGCTTTCACCGGCCCGTGCATGGCTGAGCTCGCCGTCGACCAGTTGCAACTCCCCACGCCAGCCGTCTGCTTGCACGCTCAGCCGGCCGCTGCGGCGGTTGACGTGCAAAAAGCATAACACATCCAGCAGCTCCGTCTGGCGGAAGGGGCCGGCCAGTGTAGCCGGTAGATCGCCGGCCTCGGCCACCAAGCTGGCGCCCTCGGCAATCTGCTCCGCCCGCTCCCGCCCGTCGCCCTGCAGGACCTGGCGTATAACCAGCTCCCTCTCCCGACCGCTGTCTTCTTCCAGGGCTTTTACATGCAACACCCCGTCGCGGTCTATTTCAAAGGCCACCCGGATGCGGGCGCGAAAACGCTCCTGCTCTCGCAGCTGATCCAACACCACCTCGCCCAGGCGGAAATTTTCCGAAGCCACCGGATGATCTCCCTGCAGAATGGTAATGCGGGCCGACTGCTGGCCGTCGCGGTGGGTGGTAAAGACGTGCTCGCGACGCACCGGCACCTTGGTGTTTTTGGGCACCAGAGGATAGAGCCGGTTGCCGAAGATGTTAATCCCCAGGGTCATGGGGGTAACGTCCAGCAGCAACGCCCCTTTTCCTTCTTCCAGCAGGGCCGCTTCCCGGGCGGCACCCTCGGCCACCGCCGTGTCCGGATTGACCTGGGGATCGGGAGGACGACCGAAGAAGTCTTCCACCATTCTCCTTAGCAGTGGCATGCGTGTCTGTCCACCCACCAGCAACACCCGCTGGATATCCAAAGGCCGGATGCCGGTTTCTTCCAGAATGCGCTGGCAGATGCGCAGCGAGCGTTCCAGAAGCGGGCGGGCCAGATCCTCCAACCGGGCGCGGCTAAGTTGACCGCTTAGCAACTCCTCCCCCACCAACCGGGGCAGGAAAAACGAGCACACCTCCGAACGGCTAAGCTCTATCTTGGTACGCTGCGCGGCGTCTCGCACCCGGTACCAGGAAAGGGGAAAAGTGTACAGGCGCAGGCCCAGCCGCTTTTCGAAGTCGGCGATCATTTCCTGGCAAAGCAGCGCGTCGATATCCTCGCCACCCAGAAAAGTGTCGCCACCGGTAGCCAGCACTTCGTAAATGCTGCCCTGAACGCGAATGAGACTGAAATCGAAGGTTCCCCCACCGAAGTCGTATACCGCCACCAGTTGTTCCTTTTGCGACTGCGGGCCGAGACTCAGGGCGGCGGCGGTGGGTTCGTTAAGCAGCCGCAGCACTTTTAGGCCAGCCAGCGCCGCCGCTTGCTGGGTGGCCTGGCGTTGTGAGTGATTGAAATAAGCGGGCACGGTGATGACAGCCTGCTCCGGCTCCTGCCCCAGCCGCCGTCCGGCTAGCTGCTTCAGAGCCAGGAGCAACTGCGCCGAGATTTCTTCCGGAGATAGGCGCCGTTCGCCCAGCTCCAGCAGCACCCCGCCATTCGGGCCGGGTACCAGACGATAGGGATAAAGCTGCTGCGAGCGACCCACCACCGGATCGTCGAAATTGCGTCCCATCAACCGCTTTATGGCATGGACGGTGCGCGACGGTTGGGTGGCACCCAGGGCCAGAGCTTCCCTACCGGTCCAGATCTTGCCGCTTTCACCCAGGGTGAACACCGAGGGATAAAGCACCTGCCCTTGGTCGTCGGCAAGCACCCGGACCTGCTGGCCCTCCATTACCGCCACGGAACAGTTGGTGGTACCCAAATCTATTCCAACAGCGCGGGACATGTTCATTTCTCCTGTAGAGTTTCGTAAGCCGTGGTGAGACGACGGAACAGCTCATCGAGCAGGCGCAATTCCAGGGCGCCGAGCTTTCCGCGATAACGATCGGGATGAAAACGATCCACTAGGCGAAAATAGGCGCTGCGGACCTCCTCCGCCTCAGCCATCGGCCCCACACCCAGAAGCGCACGCGGTCCGGCGGCCGCGGTCTGCAGCAATCGGTGTGCTTCCTCCAGAAGCTGTTTCAGCTCGGGTGGTTTACGCTGGCGAGAGTCGATAAAATCCGCTAGTGCGGCTTTCAGCTCCTGTGGAGCGAGCAGAAATTGTACTCCTACCCCGAAGCGGGGTTTGCCGCTCACCGGGTCGGGCGAGGTGGCGGAGGAGGCGTGCGCTACTCTGGCCGCCAGGGTGAGCCGCTCGCCGCTGGTGGGATGAATCAGCGTGACGTCGATTTGTTCACCGGTGCGAAATTCCCGCTCGGTGTAGAGAAAAAGCCCGCCGAAAGAAATGTTATGAGTAAATTCCTTGATCAGTGTGGTCAAGTTGTCGAACCTGACCGGGATGGATTTTTCCAACCGCTCCTGCTCTCGGCGCTCCTCGACAGGGGGCGCTGCCGGTTTTTCCTGGGGCGCAGCCGCCGTGACTGGCGCAGGCGCAGGAGCAGGGGTAACCGTGGGAAGAGCCGCCCAGGCATGGGCCGGCAGTGGAGCCGTCCTTACCGGTTCGCCGTCGACCAGCTCAGCGGCGGTCACTCGGGAAACGGCCGGAGGGGTCCAGGAAAAATCTATGCGCATGCCCGGCCCCGCCGGCCGGTCGGGCTCGGCTTTGGAAGAGATCTCGGCGCCCGAATGCAACGCCGCACGGAACTGCTCCAGCATTTCCAGACTGTCGAGATCGACTGACTGAAAAGCCAGCCATATGCGATCGGTCGCCCGCCGCAGCACTTCGGCAGGAAGAGACAGCCTGCTAGAGCCGGACTGCAGGTCAAGCTCCAGCCGGCTCTCCTCGGGCGGCTGCGAGCAGGTCAGCTCGGCCCCCAATGGACCGAGATCCACCACCTCGGCCGGTATTTCCTTCCCGCC
>Ga0068707_1002985_pt1 | contig 11854 bp, 8 predicted proteins | sample YNPNPMetaG_FD_66600 | JGI IMG/M metagenome (GOLD analysis project Ga0068707, IMG submission 66600) | Anoxygenic and chlorotrophic microbial mat microbial communities from Yellowstone National Park, USA - YNP NP MetaG | ecosystem: Environmental > Aquatic > Thermal springs > Hot (42-90C) >... | reverse complement strand
CCCCGTCGGTTGGAAACCGACGTCTGTGGCTACTAAGCCCGCAACGCGGGCTTGGCAAGGAGAGCCGTCGGATTCTATCCGACGGCGGGAGCCGCCCACAACTGTGCCCCCCTTCAACACCCGCCTACGCGGTGGCCGGCTCCGGCGTGAGAAACTGGGTGCGGTAGAGCTGGGCATAGACGCCGCCACGGGCCAGGAGCTCGGCATGGGTCCCCCGCTCCACGATCCGCCCGCCATCTATCACCAGGATGGTATCCGCGCGCTGCACCGTGGCCAGGCGGTGGGCGATGATCAAGGAGGTGCGCCCCTGCATGAGGCCCTCCAGAGCCTCCTGGATCAAGCCCTCAGTGCGCAGGTCCACGCTGGAGGTGGCCTCATCCAGGATGAGGATGCGCGGCGCCGCCAGGATCACCCTGGCCAGGCAGATCAACTGGCGTTGCCCCAGGGAGAGGTTGGCCGAGCTCTCCAGGATCTCGGTGTCGTACCCTTGGGGCAGGCGCATGATAAACTCGTGGGCGTTGGCGGCCTGGGCGGCGCGGATGATCTCCTCGCGCGTGGCCTCCGGCCGGCCAAAGGCGATGTTGTAGGCGATGGAGCCCTGAAAAAGGAACGGCTCCTGGGGCACCACGCCCACTTGCCGCCGCAGCGAGGCAAGCTTGACCTGGCGGATGTCGTGGCCGTCAATCAGGATGGACCCTTCCGTCACCTCGTAAAAGCGCAAGAGGAGGTTGGCGATGGTCGTCTTGCCCGCGCCCGTGGGCCCCACCAAAGCCACCGTCTGGCCGGGCTGGATCTCAAAGCTCACCTCACTGAGCACCGGGGCCTCGGGCACATAGCGAAAGCTGACCCGATCAAAGACGATATGCCCACGGACAGGCGGCAGGTCAATGGCCCCCGGCGCATCGCGGATCTCGGGCTGAATGGCCAGCACCTCCAACACCCGCTCGCCGCCGGCCATGGCCGCCTGCCAGGTGGTAAAGATCATGCTCAAATCCAACACGGGCTGAAAGAGTCGTGCCGTATAGGTCAAAAAGGCCACCAGCACGCCCAAAGTCAAGGCGCCGCCGGCCACCGCGCGCCCGCCGAACCAAAGGATGATGGCCGTGGCCAGGGTGCTCAGAATCTCTAGTGTCGGCGTAAAGATGGAGGCCAGGGTAACCGCCGCCAGGTTGGCGTCGCGGTTTTGGCGGTTGATCGCGTCAAAATCGCGGCTGGTGCGCTCTTCCTCGGCAAAGGCCTGGATGACCCGCATGGCGCTGATGTCCTCGGCCAAGCGCCCGGTGAGGACGCTGATCTTTTCCCGCGTCTGGCGATAGGCCTGGCGCGCCCGACGCGAGAACCAGGCGGTGATCAGGACCATCAGCGGCAAGACGGAGAGAGTCAGCAGGGCCAGGCGGGCGTTGATGAGCACCATCACCACCACGGTGCTCACCAAAACCACCACGTCGCTGAGCATCTGCACCAACCCCTGGGAAAGGAGCTCGTTGATCACCCCCACATCGCTGAGCATCCGCGAGATCAGAGAACCAAAGCCGTGTTGGTCGTAGTAGCGCATGGAGAGGATCTGGTAATGGCGAAAGAGATCGCCGCGCATGGTTTGCAGCACTTCCGTGCCCACGGTCTGGAGCACCAACCGCCGACGCCAGCCGGTAAGGAAATCCAGGAGGTAGGCGCCCAAGATGGCCGCCGCCAGCCAACTCAAGCTGCGCAGATCGCCCACCTGGATGGCGCCATCAATGGCGTTCTTGGTGAGGTACGGCGTGAGCAGGGCCAGCCCCGCCCCCACCAGCATCCACAGCACGCCCTCCACCATCTGCCACTTGTAGGGCCGCAAGTAGCGCAGCAGCTTGCGGGTGATCTGCCAATCGAACACCTTGCCGGTGACATCCTGGTATCTCCCCAGCATGCCGCGGGGGCCTTGCCAAGCGCCGGCATCAATACTGAAGGTCATCGCTCCCTCCTCGCCAACACAGCCTCCGCGGGCTGCTGCTCGTCTCCCCGGAGCTGCCGATAGTAGATATCCGCATAAAGGCCCGATTCGCGGATCAGGTCGCTATGGCGCCCTTGGGCGACGAGCCGCCCCCGGTCGATCACCAAGATCAGGTCGGCATGGCGCACGGTGGAGACGCGCTGGGCGATGACGAAACTGGTGCGCCCGCGCATGAGGTGGGCCAGCGCCTGTTGGATCTGTTGCTCCGTCTCGGTATCCACGCTGGAGGTGGCATCATCCAAAATGAGGATGGCCGGGTTGAGGAGCAGGGCTCGGGCGATGGCGATGCGTTGCCGCTGGCCGCCGGAGAGAGTCACGCCGCGCTCGCCCACCTCGGTTTGGTATCCTTGGGGCATGGCCATGATGAAATCATGGGCTGCGGCAGCCTTGGCGGCGGCCTCCACCTCCCCTTGGGTGGCCTCGGGCCGTCCGAAGGTGATGTTCTCCCAGATGGTGCTGCCGAAAAGGGTGGTCTCTTGCAGGACGATGCCGATCTGGCGGCGCAGCGATTCCACCGTCACCCGGCGGATATCCACCCCATCCACCTTGATGCACCCGGAGGTCACATCGTAAAAGCGGGGGATCAGGTTGATGATGGTGCTCTTGCCCGAACCCGTGGGCCCCAAGAGCGCCACCACCTGGCCCGGCGCCACATGGAACGAGACATCGTCCAACACCTTGGCGCCGCCCACATAGGCAAAGGAGACATGCTCAAAGGTCACCTCACCCTTGATGGGCCCCAGCTCCACAGCATCGGGGGCGTCTTGCACCTCCGAGCGGGCGTCGAGGATCTCGAACACCCGCTCCGCCGAGGCGCCCGATTCACCCAGCAAGGTGGTGAGCATGCCCAACCGCCGGATAGGGTTGATGAGCTGCAAGAGATAACTATTAAAGGCCACCAATGCGCCCAAGGTCAGTTGCCCCTGAATGACCAACCGACCGCCCAGCCAAAGGATGAGCACGGTGCTGGCGCTGGCCAGGAAGATGATCAAGGGCATGGTGAACGATCCAGCCCGCACCAGGGCCATGGAGGTGCGATAGATGCGGTCGTTATCGGCATCGAACCGTCCGATCTCCGCTGCCTCCTGGGCGAATCCCCGCACCACGCGCATCCCCCGCAGGTTCTGCTCCAGGCGGGCGGTGAGGACGGCCGTCTGATCCTGGCGCTCATGCCAGAGAGGGTGCATGCGGTCCACATAACGCTTCATGATCACCACGATGGCCGGCATCACCACCAAAGAGAGGGCGGCCAGCGGGCCGTTCATGCGAAAGAGGATGATGGCCGTGCCCACCAGGAGCACCAGGGCATCCACCAGGTCCAAGATCCCCCGGCCGGTGATGCGCCGCAGCCGCTCCACGTCGCTGGTGGCGCGGGAGAGGAGTTGGCCCGCCTGCGCCCGGTCGTGATAGCTGAAGGAGAGGCTTTGCAGCTTGCGATAGACCTGGTTGCGCATGACATAGGCGATGCCCTGGGAGACCTGTTCCGTCAAGTATCCCTGGCCAAAGCGGAAGACACCTTGCACCAGGGTCACCCCCAGCAAGAGGAGGACAGATTGAGCCAACACCGCGCTTTGCCCTTGGCCGATGCCCCGATCCACCACGGCGCGGATCAATTGCGGCCGCAGCAAGTTGGCCCCGTTGATGCCCAACATGCATAGATATGCCGCGACCTCGCTGAGCCAGAAGGACCGCATATAGCCAAAGACCCGCCAAATGGCTTTCATTCCCTCGTCGCACCTCACTCCAACACGGATTCATCCACCTCGGCTAGCTCGGAGAGCTTTTTGAGAGCCTCGTCCATCTGGGTCAATTCCTCCACGCTCAACCGTGGGAGGCGCTCTCGCAACAGCCAGATCATCCCCGGAGGCGCCTGGGCCACCACAGTGCGCCCCAGCTCGGTGGGCTCGATGAGCACCTTGCGGTTATCCTCCGGAGCGCGGCGCCGGGTGATATAGCCATCGCGCTCCATGCGTTCCAGCATGGCGGAGGCGGTGGCATCGCGGACATAGAGAAATTGGCCGATCTGCCCCACCGTGCGCGGCCCTTTCTCCAGGAGATGACGCAGCACGGCGAGCTGCCGGCCCGAGATGTTGGCCGTCTTTTGGATCAGGCCGCCGCGATACCGCTGGTAGCGCACCAAGGTCAAATAACGATGCACGATGGATTCGGCCAATTCCTGAGCCTTGCCCATGGCGCCTCCGGTGTGAAAAATCCTTAGGATGCTAATCATTAGCTTGCAAATTATACCCGGCAAGCCGGGCAGAGGGCAAATCGCAGGAGGCTACTCGGCGCGAGGAGAGGCTAGAGGATAACCAGGATGATCCCGGCCACGCTCAGCAGAGTGCCCAGAAGGGTGTGGCGGGTGGGCCGCTCGTGCAAAAAGATGCTGCTCAGGGGGACGGCAAAAAGGGGCGCCGTGGCGCTGACGATGGAGGTTTTGCTGGGGCCGGCCAGTTGCACAGCCGTGACGTAAAGGGAGCTGCCCACGCCCCAGCCCAGAATGCCGGCAGCAAGGAGCTGGAGCAACGTGCGCCCCCTGAGCTGGCGCAGCTCGCCCAACTTCCCCCGGCGGGCGGCGGCCAAGAGGGAGAGGAGCATCACCACCGGCACACGGAAGGTGTTGGCCGAGATGCCGTGGACGCCCCGCAGCCCCAGGGCCAGAACCACCGCGCCAAAACCCCACAATATGGCCGTGCCCACGGCCAAGAGCGCGCCCTTGAGGAGCTGGCCGGGCAGCAGAGGGGGCGCCGAGGAAACCACCTGGCCCCGAGGCCGAGCCACCAAGTAGACGCCGAGCAGCACCAGGACCATCCCCACCCACAGGGTCCAGCCGACCTGTTCTCCCAGCAGCCAGAGGCTAAAGAGGACGGTGAACAGGGGATAGGTGTTGGTGATGGGGAACGCCCGGCTCACCCCGATGAGCTTGAGGCTGGTGACGTACAACGCATCGCCCACCACGCCGCCGATGATCACCGAGCCTAGGAGATAAACCACCTGCAAAAAGGTGAACTTTTGATAGTCGCTGACCGTGCCGGTAAGGAACATCAGCGGGATGATGACCAGCAGCCCGATGCCGGCGCGCAGGCCGTTCACCAAGAAGGCGTCCAGCTTGGTGGAGAGGGAGCGCAAAAGGATGCTGGTGCCGGACCAGGTCAACGCCTGGGCCAGGGCCAAAAGGATGCCCAAGATCATGGGTGAGCCCACCGCGCAAAAATAAGCGGCCCGCCGCCAAGTCGCCTCCTCGGCGAACCGCCGAGGCCAGTATCCCACGCTTGGGGCAAAAAGTCAAACCACGGCCTCGTTTGACAGGTTCTTCCGCAATCCCTATAGTGTGAAAATGCTCGATGAGGATGCGCAAGGTTCTACCGTGGGCCGCGGTGCCTTTCGGGAGCAAGGGGCCGACCACACACCGGCAGAGCGCGCGCCCACCGGGGCGCTGACCACCGATGATTGTGGACTGATCGCTACACTACAAGGGGGTTGGTCATGGTCTGGAAAGCCAGAGATGTGCACGAACATTTTCGCGCCGTGGGCACCTGGGTGGATTGGCAGGGTAACACGTGCGATGGCTTTAAACATGGCGCTCCAGAGACAGAACTCACCGGCATCGCCGTGGGTTGGCAGGCGCGGCAGGCGGCCCTGGAGGAAGCTTGGGCCAAGGGCTGCAACCTGTTCATCACCCACGAGCCAACGTTTTACAGCCATCTGGAGGACGACGCCACCTGGCGCGCCAGCGCGCCGGCCCAGCGCAAGCTGGCCTTGCTGGAGCGCACGGGGATGGTGATCTATCGTTGCCACGATGTGTGGGATAGCTTTCCCCGCTGGGGCATCCTCGATTCCTGGAGCGAGTTCCTGGGGTTGGGCCAGCCGGTGGCCACCGCCCGCTACTATAACCTGCACCAGGTGCCCTCGACCACCGTTTGGGAGTTGGTGCGGCGCATCGCCAGCCGGGTCGCCACCTTGGGCGAGCAAGGGGTGCAACTTCTGGGCCAAAAGTGGTGGATGGTCAACCGCCTGGCCGTGGGCACGGGGGCCATCACCGACGTGCGCCGCATGGTAGAGCTGGGGGCCGATGCCATCTTGGCCACCGACGACGGCATCCGCTTCTGGCGCGATGGCGCCTGGCTGGCCGACCTGGAGGTGCCGCTGATCGTGGTGAACCACATGGCGGCGGAGGTGCCCGGCCTGCGCAACCTGGTCGAATATCTGCGGCAACAGTTCCCTGGCCTGCCGGTGGAGTATATCGGCCCCGCCGGCTCGTACGAGATGTTCGCCACCGAGCGCGCCCGGGAATCCACGATCCGCATGCGCCGCGACGATCTGGAGAACCTGCCCCCCTTGACGCTGCCGGAGGGCTACATCTGCCGCCCCATGGCCGCCGACGAAGCATGGGCCTATTTACAGGTGATGAACCGCTCCAACTATGCCAACGAGATCGGGTACGAGTGGTTCGAGAATACCTTCGCCAAGGATCCCGACTATGATCCGAGCTATTTGCAGATCATCTGGAAGGGCAAACAACCGGTGGCCGCTGCGGGGGCTTGGCATCGGGAGGTCGCGGGCGAGCGTTGGGGTATGGTGCATTGGGTGGGCGCCGACGAAGCCGAGCGGGGCAAGGGGTTGGGCAAGGCCGTGGTGGTGGCAGTGTTGCACCGGTTGCGGGAGCGGGGGTTCCGCCGGGCCTTTTTGGATACCCAAGCCTGGCGCATGCCCGCCATCGCCACCTATCTGAGCTTGGGCTTTCGCCCCTGGCCCACCGAGACCGCTCCCCAGGCCCTGTGGGACCGGATCTTGGCCGATTTGGAGCTGTGGCGTCGGCAGGCCAAGGGCAAACAGGAAGCCCTCCAGGCAAACCCTACCACCTGAAGCCGGGCAGATAGTCTCGCGTCGCCTCCAACATGGCGGTGAACATCTCCCAGGCCTTGTCCAGGGGCAGCGTGGTGAGCGGATCGCTGAACACCGCCTGGAAGGCCAGGTCGGCATCTCGGGCCAACGCCGCCTCCACGATGAGCTCCTGGTTGCGCACGTGGGGCTCCACCAGGTTCAACACCCCCGCCGGGAGCGACCCTGCCACCAAGGGCCGCACGCTATCGCGGGAGAAATAGGCGTTGGTCTCCACCACGGCGCCCAAGGGGAGATTGGGGATCTGGCCTTGATTGGGCAGGTTGCAGTTGGTCATCATGTTGCCCAAACCCAAGAGGGCGCACATCTGCTCCACCCCCTCCTCGCTGGAATGGTGCAGCACAAAGGGCTCCTGACCGGCCATGAGGGCCCGGGTGCGGGCCGGGGCCTCGGCCCAGCGGGCGTAGCGGTAGCTTATGGGGGTGAGCAAAAAGCCCCAGCGATAGATGGTCTCCTCATCGCGCAAAAAGCCGGGCACGAACTCGGCCAAGTGGCGGTCGCCGGCGCAGGGCAACAACCCGTAGCGCTGCAAGAGCGCGAACTTGACCTGGTGGGCGCAGGCAAAATAGCTCCCCCAACCCAGCACTTCTTCCTTGGTATAGGGGCGCAACACGCCCTCTTGGGCGATATGGTGGCGCGCCAGCGCCAGCAGATCGTGCCCCTTGTACTGGGCGCGATCGATCCAGGTAAAATGGTTGATGCCCAACACATTGACCTCGATCTCCTGGCGCGCCGGGCGGGGCACGCCCAGGTATTTGGCCACCAGGTCGGCCAAGAGATCCTGGGTGCCGAAAACCTCATGGCAGCAGCCAAAGGCCTTGATCTGGGGATAGACCCGGTACAGGGCACGGGTGCAGATAGTCATGGGGTTGGTATAGTTGATCACCCAGGCCTGGGGGCAGAGCTCGGCGATTTTCTGGGCAAACCCCTCATAGATCAGGACGGCCCGCAGCCCGCGCACCAACCCCGGCGCGCCGATGGTATCGCCCACGGGGTAGAGCAGGCCATAGCGCGCGGGGATGGCCAGATCGGCCTCCATGGCCTCCAGGGGGCCGGGCTGGATGGAACAGACCACGAAATCGGCCCCGCGCAGCGCCTCCTCGATGGTGGGCACGGCCCGGTAGCGCCAGGAGGCGACGACGCCCGGCTGGGACTGGATCCAGTGGCCCAGTTGGGCATTGAGTTGGGCCGCCTCAAGGTTAATATCGTACAGGCACACCTCGCCGCCCAGGCGCGGGCAAAGGGCCAGGTCTTGCATCAGGATGCGCGCCCAGCCTCGGCTGCCGCCGCCCAGATAGGCAATCTTGAGCTGCAGGGGGTTCTTCTCCGCGGATACATCGGTGGTCATCGTCTGCTCCTTGAAAATATAGTGATTTCGGCTCTCGGCTTTTCCGGAGATCAAAAGGGATACTCGGCCAACTCCGCCAGGGTGGCCACCACCACGTCGGCCTGGGCCAGCTTCTCCGCCGGATGGGTGGTGGTGACGGCGACACAGCGCATGCCGGCGCGCTTGGCCGCCTCCACGCCCACGATGCCGTCCTCGATGACCAGGCTGGTGGCCGGCGTGGCGCCCAAGGCCGCGGCGGCCTGCAAAAAGATGGCCGGATCGGGCTTGCTGCGGGGCAAGAAGGCGCCCGAGATCAGGGCATCGAAATAGTTCCCGATCCCCAGCTCGGCGACCAGGGCCACGATGTTGGCCATCTCTCCCGAAGAGGCCACCGCCTGGCGATAGCCTCGCCTGCGCCCCCGCTCCAGCCACTCGCGCACCCCCGGCAACAGGCGCACATGGCCGCGCACCTTCTGCCGAAAGAGTTCCTCTTTGCGCGCTCCCAGCTCGGCGAGCAAGGCCTCCGGCGTCTCCTCGCCCAGCCAGCGCCTGAGGATGGCCGGATTGGCCATGCCAAAGGTTTCCTCGAACTGTTCGCGGGTGATGGAGCGGCCCCGCTCGGCCAAGAGGGCGCGCCAGGCCAGGAAATGGGCCTCGCCGCTATCCACCAACACGCCATCCATATCCCAAATGATCGCCTCGATCGTGGCCATGGCGCCCCTCACAACCATTGCTGTAAAAAGGCCACGATGGCGGCGCGTCCGTGGGCCGTCTCGAAATGGCCGGTGTCGTAGCGCAAGAGCCGCCATCTTTCGGGTACGCCGTGGGCCGCGTAAACCTGTTTGAGGGCGGCGTCGATCTTGTCCAGGCCGGCGGGGGGCGTCAGCCGGTCATAGTTGCCGGCCAGGGCCAGATGTGCCCGCGGCGCGATGAGGGCGTTGATCTGCGCCGTGTCAAAGTACTTGAGCAGGCCGGGCACGAAATAGTAGATGCCGTGGCCATCCAGGGCACGGGTAGCGATGAGCTCGTGAAAATCGGTCAGGCAGCAAATATCCACACAGACCTTGATGCGCTCGTCCAGCGCCGCCAGCCACCAGGCCATGGTGCTGCCCATGGAGATGCCCAACGTGGCCAGGCGCTGCGGATCCACCTCCGGGCGGCCGGCCAGATAATCCAGGGCGCGGAGGCTATCATAGACCATCATTCCCCACAGCACCCGGCCCTGCCAGAGCATCTCCTTAAAGAGTTCGGTCTCGGTGCGGCCCCGTCGTTCGCCAAAATTCCAGGCGTCGATGCACAGGGCGCAATAGCCCAAGTCGGTGAGTTGTTTGGCATAGGGCGGAGCCTGCAGGGCCTCGCGGCCAAGGATAAACTCCTGTTTGCCGATCTGCCATTGGCTGCCGTGGGCGTGGTTGTAGAGCACGCCCGGCGCCCCGCGCACCTCCCCTTTGGGCCGGGCCAAATAAGCGGGCACCGGCTCGATGCCGTTCAGATCCAGATGTAACGTCTCCAGCACATAACCATCGCGCTCCTCCACGCGCACCAGCTCCGCCGAGATGGGACGGTTGCGCTCCGGCAGATCGCCCAACAACCCGTAGAGCTCTTGGCGACGCGCCACAGGATCGTAAGCCATGGGATCACCTCCAATTGTGCAGCGCATAGTGCCTCGCGGCCGGGCCCAGTATAACCAAAGAGCCTGAAGGCCACAAATTGCCAGGCTTGGCCCGGCCGATTATACTCTGCCCGTGAAGCTTGACCATAGACCGCTCGTCCCCCTCATCTGTCTCCTTCTGGGCCTGGCCCTGGCCGGTTGCGCCGAGGTCTGGACCACGGCCGTGCCCTCGCCGGCCCCCGGCGGCGCCGAGGCCGGGCGCGACGGCGCCCCTGTTCAGAGCGCGCCCCTGCTCCAAGGGCCAACGCGGGAGGGGATCCTCCAGGCGGATGCTCCTACGCCCACGCCGATGCCCCTTGCCCCTTTGGTGGTGAAGGACGTCCCCCTCCAATGGTGGACCGACCCGAACGACATCACCGGCCTTCTTTTGCAGGGGGAGTTCCTCTGGGCTGTGGCCGGCGGCGTGGTCCGCTGGCGCGTGGATACGGGGGAGGCGCGCGTCTTTGGCCTTGGGGAGGGCCTCGCCTCCCACGCCGTGCGGGGCATCGCCCAGGACGCCCAGGGACACATCTGGGTGGGCTACAGCGACCATGGCGGCTGGAGCGTCTACGATGGGGAGCGCTGGCGCACATACGCAAGCCGTGAAGAGGCGGTGAAGGCGCACTATGCGGCCCTCAAGGAGATGCCAGGGGAGCCCCGCCTTTGGAGCGCCCGTCCGGGCAGCGCGTGGGTGTGGCTGCCCACGGCCGATGGCCGTGTCGCCGCGTACGACGGCAAGAGTTGGCATTATTACGGCGAGGAAGAAGGGGTGCGCCCCGGTGTTTGGCTGGTGGCCCTCTCCGCCCAAGGGCGGGTGTGGGCAGTGGGCGAGGGCCTCAGCACCACCATGGAGGGGCAACGGCGCTGGGAGGGCTATCCCTTTTTCCTGGATATCGCCGAGGGCGGGCGGATCACCTCCCTGGCCGTGGATGCCCAAGGCATGGCCTGGGTGACCTTCATCGGCCCGCCCGGTGCCCCAGGCGGCCTCGCCCGGTTCGATCCGGAGGCCAAACGCTGGAGCCGCTATAGCCAGGATTTGAACCCCGCCCTGCCGGCCCAAGTGTATGGCTTGGCTTTGGGGACGGAGGGCACGCTCTGGCTCTGCGGCCAGGGAGGCCTCGCCTGGCAGCGCCTCGGTGAGCCGTGGCGCGCGCTTCCGTGGAAGGGGCTTACCGTCCAGTGTTTCCTGCAAGATGGGATGAGGCGTTTCTGGCTGGGCACAGACCGGGGTCTTCAGCTGGCAGAGCCCCAGGCCCAGGAGCCCCGTGGCCCTTGGGCGCTCCCCGCGTCCCTTTGGGGGAACGAGATTCGGGCCCTGGCCTTGGATGGGCGAGGCACCCTGTGGATCGGCACCCCCCGTGGCCTTGTTCATGCCCAACCCTCCGGCGAGACAAGCCTGGCCCTGGCCGTGGGCGTGGAACACCTGGTCCTCGGCCCGCAAGGCCAGCTCTGGGCGGCCACGGAGGACGGCCTGTACCGGATGCGGCCCGATGGCCCGCCGGAGCGCTTGGACCCCCGCAAGTTTGTGGCCCTCGCCGGCGATGCCTCCGGCGCGCTATGGGCCTGCACCGCCGAGGGGGAGCTTGGCCGGTGGGCGGGGGGCGTTTGGCAGCCGCTGGTCAACATGCTGGAGCTGGCCAAGGCGCTGCCGACGGATCTCGCCCTCGGTGCCGGGGGCACCCTCTGGCTAGCCCTGCCCCGAGGCGTGGGCCGCTTGACGCCCCAAGGCGAGCTTACCCTGGAAACCACCAAGGATGGCCTGCCCGTCTCTGAGGTGCGGGCGCTGGCCTTGGCCACCGATGGCACCCTCTGGGCCGCCACACCCCGTGGGCTGGTGCGCCGCCAGCCCAGCGGCCAATGGATCCTGCTGACGGTGACCAGCACCGAAGGGGGATTGCGCTCCATGGATGTGAGGGATCTTGTGCTGGACGCGGAGGGCACGCTGTGGGTCGCCACGGCGGCGGGGATCTCGGCGCGCACCGTG
>Ga0068707_1002983_pt1 | contig 11860 bp, 8 predicted proteins | sample YNPNPMetaG_FD_66600 | JGI IMG/M metagenome (GOLD analysis project Ga0068707, IMG submission 66600) | Anoxygenic and chlorotrophic microbial mat microbial communities from Yellowstone National Park, USA - YNP NP MetaG | ecosystem: Environmental > Aquatic > Thermal springs > Hot (42-90C) >... | reverse complement strand
GATCCACCCTCCCCCCAGCACGGTATCCCCGTCGTAGAAAACGGCAGCCTGGCCCGGAGCGGGCGCCAGCACCGGCACCGAGAACGCCACCGTAACCCGCCCCCCTGCCTGGGGGGTGACCACCGCTTCGGTGGGCTCATGCCGGGAGCGAACCTGCACCGCCGCCCGCACAGGCCCCGCCGGCTCCCCCTCGTGCCACACCACATCCCGCACCTGGATCGCCCGCCGCAACGCCTCCTCCCGCGCCCCCACCACCACGCGGTTGTGTTGGGCGTCGATGGCGATCACGTAGCGGCGCTCCTGCCCGCTCACCTGGAGACCACGCCGCTGCCCGACGGTGAAGCGATGGATGCCGCTGTGCTGGCCCACCACCTCGCCCCGGACGGAAACGATGGGGCCCGAGGCGGGGCGGTGGTCCGGAGCCAGGCGTTCCACCACCTCCGGGTAGGAACACCCCACCGGAACGAAGCAGACCTCTTGGCTGTCCTTTCGCTCTGCCGCAGCGAACCCCAGGCGGCGGGCAATCTCCCGCACCTCGCTCTTCCGGTACTCGCCGAGGGGGAAGTAGACCCGCGACAGCACCTCCGGCACCAGTTCGAAGAGGAAGTACGACTGGTCCCGACCGACCTCCGCGGCGCGACAGAGGCGCGCGGTGCCGTCGCGCCGCACACGCGCGTAGTGCCCCGTGGCCACCGCCTCCGCCCCCAGGGTACGGGCCAGCTCCAAAAGTTCCGGAAACTTCACCCGCGAGTTGCAGCGGATGCAGGGGGAAGGCGTCCTCCCCCCAAGGTAGGAGGCAACGAAGGGGCGGATCACTTGCTCGGTAAACACGGCCTGACTGTCCACCAGGTAGTGGGGAACGCCCAGGGTCTTGGCCACGGCGCGTGCCGAGGCAATGGCATCGGGGGAGCAGCAGCGCGACACGTCGAGCCCCAGGTGGGACAGGTCCGCCAGGCGCAGCGTCACCCCAACCACCTCGAACCCTTCGCGCTGGAGAAGGGCCGCGGCCACCGACGAATCGACGCCGCCGGACAGGGCCACCAGGACTTTCACCGCTCCTGCTCAGGGCTCCTGGGCTTCGGTGACGATGAACATCAGAGTCGTGGTGCCGAGGCTGAACTCCTGATGGCTCGCAATGGTGGCGCGCTCCACCCGTACGCCGTTCACGAAGGAACCGTTGGAGGACCCCAGGTCCACCAGGTACGCCTCGTCGCCCCGGATGTCCAGGACCGCGTGCCGCCGGGAGACCTCGCTGTCCGGCAGCTGGAGATCCGCCTCGGCTCCGCGCCCCAGGAGGATGCGCGGCTTGGTGATGGGGTAGATCTGCCCCGCCGCAGCTCCCAGGATCACGGCCAGGGAGTAGCGACGATTGGGCGGCAGAGGTGCCAGCTCGGGCAGGTTGGCGAGCTCGGCATCGGCCGTGGCCTTGCGGATCTCGATCTCTTTGGTGGTCTCGTCGGGCTTGCTGCGCTTGCCGACGTGTGTGTCGTGGGTTTCCTCCGGCTCCGGCCTGTGCACCTCGAAGATGGTGCCGCACTTGGTGCAGCGGAGGCGTTTCGTCGTGGCCTGCCCGAACCGGGACTCGTCGTACTGGTACTTGGCCCCGCACCCTGTGCAGCTGACGATCATGCTCCCCCCTTCTGACAGGCTTCCAACCCTCCCGGGCACCGCCCACCCCGCCACCGTCCCACCGCGGGCTGGTACTAGTGTACGCCCACCGCCGCCTACCACCAAGCTGCGCGCCACGCCGTGCTAGCATTCCTGCATGGGCGACCCCGCACCCCTGCCGGAGCAGAGCAAGGCCGCGCCCGCCACCTCTGCTCTCGGGCAGACCCTCCACCTCCCGGTCAACCCAGAGGCGGAGCGGGCGGTGTTGGGGGCCATTCTCGCCGATGCCAACTGTTTCTTCCGCGTCGTGGACCGCCTCCGCGCCGAGGATTTCCACAACGCCGCCCACCGCACCCTCTTCGCAGCCTTTTCCCAGCTGGCGGCCACAAACCAGACCATTGACCTGGTCTCCACCATCGATCAGCTGGAGCGCACGGGTAACCTGGATGCAGCGGGAGGCCGTCTCTACCTCGCCAACCTCACCAGCCAGCTCCCCGACCCCGCCAACGTGGAGTACTACGCCGACATCGTCCGCGACCGCGCCGTGAAGCGCGAATTGGTGGGCGTCTCGCAGCAGCTCTTGGCCCTAAGCGCCCGGGACGAGGGGGAAGCCGCGGAGGCTCTGGAAGCCGCCGAGGCGGCCATCATTGCCGTGGCCCAGCGTACCCTGCAGGGCAGTTTGCGCCGGGCCGGGGAGGTGGCCAAGGAGGAGCTGGGGCGGATCGAGAGCATCTCCAAGGCCGGTCTCGCGTATACCGGCATTTCCACCGGTTTCTACAAGCTGGACGAACTCACCTCCGGCCTCCAGAAGCAGGACCTCATCATCCTCGCCGCCCGGCCCGGGGTTGGGAAGACGGCCATGGCCCTCAACATTGCCGCCCACTGTGCCATTCGCCAGCGCCTCCACGTGGCCATCTTTTCCCTGGAAATGTCCGCCAGCGCCCTGGTACGGCGCTTGCTCGCCGCCGAGGCTCGCATCAACCTGCGCAAGCTAACCCGCGGGGTGCTGAGCCGGACCCCCGTCAGCGGCAGCGGCAAGGAGGCCGACTGGACCATCCTGGCCGACGCCGCCGATCGCCTGGCCGAAGCCGACCTCTGGATCGACGACTCCGCCGTGCTGTCGCCCATGGAGCTGCGCGGCAAGTGCCGGCGCCTCGCCATGGAACGGGGGCTGGACCTGGTGGTGGTGGACTATCTCCAGCTCATGACCGCCGGGGTTCCCACCGAGAACCGCACCCAGGAGGTGTCGGCCATCTCGCGTGGGCTCAAGGCAGTGGCCAAACAGCTCAACGTGCCGGTCCTGGCCCTGTCGCAGCTGTCGCGGTACTCGGAGCGCCGCGGCGGCGACCAGCGCCCGCAGCTCTCGGACCTGCGCGAGTCCGGCTCCATCGAGCAAGATGCCGACGTGGTGCTGTTCATCAACCGCAAGAATCCCGCGCTGGCCTCGGAGGACGAGTCCCGCGAGGAGCTGCGGCAGGCGGAAGTGATCGTGGCCAAGCAGCGCAACGGCCCCACGGACCTGTTCCGTCTCCTCTACCTGGACGAGTACACCCGCTTCGAGAACATGGACTTCGTGCACAATGAGCAGTAGCGCCCGGCTCCTCCACAGCGTTCGCACCCCTCTCGAAGCGGTGGGGCTCCGCACCACCGCCCTCTTCGAAGAGGCGGGGCGCTTCTTTTTCATCCTCTACCAGACGGGCTACTGGCTGCTCCGGCGACCCTTCGACGGCCGGCAGTGGCTGCGGCAGATGGTGCGCGTGGGCGTGGACTCGATCCCCGTGGTGGGGCTCACCGCCCTGTTCACCGGCATGGTGATGGCCCTGCAAACGTACCGCGGTTTCGAGCGCTTCCATGCCGAGGCCTACGTGGGGTCGGTGGTCTCGCTCTCCCTCACCCGGGAGCTGGCGCCGGTGCTGGCGGCGCTCATGATTGCCGGCCGCATCGGCTCCTCCCTCGCGGCGGAACTGGGTTCCATGCGGGTGACGGAACAGATCGACGCGCTCTACGCCATGGCCACCGAACCCATCCACTACCTCATCGTGCCGCGGGTGGCAGCCACGACCCTGATGTTGCCGCCGCTGGTGGCGTGCGCCGATGGCCTGGGCATCCTGGGCGGCTACGGAGTTGCGGTGGGGTTGATGGGGGCCAACCCCGTCGTCTACTGGGAAAAGACCTTTCAGTACCTGGACCTCAACGACGTGTTTTCGGGGCTCATCAAGGCGGCAGCGTTCGGGCTCATCCTCTCGGTCACCGGCTGCGCCAAGGGGTTCTTCACCAGTGGCGGGGCCGAAGGGGTGGGACGCTCCACCACCGCTGCCGTGGTGATGGCTTCCCTCGTCATCCTCATCTCGGACTTCTTCCTCACCAAGCTCCTGTTCTAGCGGAAAGATGAACCCCTCCCCCACTCCCGCACCCTCCCCGGCCGCACCCCACAAGATTGCCGTTGTGGACCTGTGGAAGTCCTTCTCGGGCAAGCCGGTGCTCAAGGGTCTCACGGTGGAGATTTCCAGCGGCGAGTCGCTGGTCATCGTGGGGGGCTCGGGCGCGGGGAAGAGCGTTTTCCTCAAGCACCTGATCGGGCTCATCCGCCCCGACCGCGGCCGCGTCATCGTGGACGGGCAGGATCTGACCAGCGCCGACGCGGCGGTGGGTCTGGAGCTGCGCAAGAAGTTCGGCATGTCGTTCCAGGAGGGCGCCCTCTTCGACTCCCTCGACGTCTTCGAGAACATTGCCTTCCCCCTGCGCCGCCACACCAGGATGACGGCCGCGGAAATTGCCGACCGGGTGCGGGAGTGCCTCGAACTGGTCCACCTGCCAGGGGTCGAGAGGAAGTCCCCCAGCGAGCTCTCGGGCGGGATGCGGCGGCGCGTGGGGTTCGCCCGCGCCATTGCCATGAAGCCGGAGATTCTCCTCTTCGACGAACCCAACACCGGTCTCGACCCCATCACCTCGGCCGTGATCGACAACGTGATCGTGGAGATGCGGGAGCACCTGCCGGTCACCATGGTGACCATCACCCACGACATGAAGTCGGCCTTCCGCATTGCCGACCGCGTGGCCATGCTGCGCGAGGGCGTGCTCATCGCCACCGCGCCGCCGGACGAATTCCGCAGGATCCCGGACCCCTACATCCAGAAGTTCATCGCTGGAGAGCCGCTGGAGGAGGAAGTGGCATGAGCCCAATGGCCCGCGTCGGCGCTTTCATGCTCGCTGCCCTGGCCGTGCTTGGCGTGTTCATCGTCAAGATCGAGGAGATCCCCATTGGCACCAAGGGCGGCCGCTACCGCATCCAGGCCGTGTTCCCCTCGGTGGCCGGCCTGGACGAGAAGAGTCCGGTCCGCATCGCCGGTGTTCGCGTGGGCCTCGTGGAGCGGGTGGAACTGGTGGGCAACCGGGCCCGCGCAACCCTGGCTCTCGACCAGGGTGTGGTGCTGCGCCAAGGTGCCCGCGCTGCCGTCACCAGCCTGGGGATCCTGGGCGACAAGTACGTGGAGATCGAACCCGGGCCTCTCGATGCACCCCTCCTCCCCCCCGGCACGGTCCTGGAAGGGAGCAGCCCCACCGCCTTCGACGAGGTGCTGCACACCGTGGGCGAGGTGGGTACGGACATCAAGGCGGTGACTGCCTCCCTGCGCCAGTCCCTGGCGGGCGACGAGGGGCAGCGGCGGATCGACGAGATCCTCGAGAATATCCGCGCGCTCACCGAACACACCCGAGCCATGGTGGCCGCCAACCGCGCCAACGTCGACGAGACCATTGCCAACTTCCGCGCCTTTTCCGCCACCCTCAAGGAAGAGCTCCCGCGGCTCGCCGAGAAGCTCAACGCCCTCGCCGACCGGGTGGATACGGTGGTGGCCGAGAACCGTGGCAACCTCTCCGACTCCCTGGCCAACATTCGCGACCTGTCAGGGCGCCTGCGCACCTCCGCCGACAACTTGAACGAGATTTCCGGCAAGATCGCCCGCGGCGAGGGCACCATCGGCAAGCTGGTCAACGACGAGGAGACCGTCAACAACCTGAACTCGACCCTCAAGAGCGTGGAGGCGGGCGTCACCAGCCTCCGCAACACCATCGGTCGGGCCGAGCGCTGGCGTCTCGACGTCAACCTGCGCTCCGAAGCGCTGCCGGGACTCGACGGCAACAACACCTCTCGCAGCGCCCTCGGCATCGACCTGGCCACCAGCGAGCGCCGCTTCTTCCGCCTAGAGCTCGTGGATTCCCCCTTCGGGAGGCGCTCCATGCGCACCGAAACCACCACCGTGGTGCACCCCGACGGGACGCGCGACACCACCGTGGTGGAAACCGAGCGGGTGAGCGACGCTTCCACGGTCAACGCCCAGGTTGGCTACGTCTTCCCCCACTTCCGCCTGCGCGCGGGCCTCTTCGAGTCCACCGGCGGCGTCGGCATCGACCACCTGCTCCTGGACAAGCGGCTCACCCTCAGCCTGGAAGCGTACGACTTCAACCGCGACACAAAGCCCCCCCACTTCCGCCTGGAGGGACGCTACTTCTTCACCAAGAACGTGTTCGGCTACCTGGGGTGGGACGACCCAACCTGGGCTGCCCGATCCACGGCAATCCTCGGGGGCGGCGTGACCTGGGGCGACGAGGATCTCAAGTACCTCCTGGGGACCGCCGGGAGCCTGGCCGGACACTAGGGTGACCCGCGCCACCACCGTTCTCGAGTGCACCGCCTGCGGCCAGCGCTCCACCAAGTGGCTAGGCCGTTGCCCCGCCTGCGGTGGCTGGAACACCTTCGAAGAAGTTCCTGTGACGCCCCGAGCCCCGGGAGATGGCTCCGCCGCCCAGGCCGTGCCGATCACCGCCGCCGACACCGCCGAAGCGATTCGCCTCCCCACCGGGTTCCCGGCCGTGGATCGGGTGCTGGGAGGTGGCCTGGTGGCCGGCTCCGTGTGCCTGCTCGCCGGGGAGCCCGGCATTGGCAAGTCCACCCTCCTCCTCCAGGTGGCCCACCAGGTTGCAAGGGAGGGCACCGTGCTCTACGCCAGCGCCGAGGAATCGGTGCGACAAATCGCCCTCCGCGCCCGCCGCCTGGGGTGCTGCCACGACCGCCTCCTCGTCCTGGCCGAACCGTCGGTGGAGGAGGTCCTGGCGGCTGTCCACCGGCTGGCGCCGGCGCTGCTGATTGCCGACTCGGTGCAGGCCATGGTCTCGGATCGTGTCCCCGCGGTGCCGGGCACCGTCACGCAGGTGCGCGAGGTGGCCTCGCAGTTGGCCGCCGTCGCCAAACGCGACGGGCCACCGGTGGTGCTGGTGGGCCACGTGACCAAGGAAGGCTTGGTGGCCGGTCCCAAGTCGCTGGAACACCTGGTGGACGTGGTGCTGGAGTTCACCGGCTCCTCGGGGCACCCCTTCCGCTCGCTGCGAGCCACCAAGAACCGCTTCGGGCCTGCCCTGGAGATGGCCCTGCTCTCCATGGGGGACGCGGGCCTCGCCGAGGTGCCCAACCCCTCCGCCGCCCTGCTGGCCGACCGGCGCCCGGGGGCGGTGGGCTCGGCGGTGGCGGCAGTGCTGGAGGGAACCACGCCGCTGCTCGTGGAGGTGCAGGCGCTGGTGGCCCGCTCCCCCCTGGCCACGCCACGGCGGGTAGCGCAGGGGGTGGACGGGGGGCGGTTGGCCCTGCTCCTGGCCGTGCTGGAAAAGCGGGCGAGGCTGCAACTCGCGGATCGGGACGTGTTCCTGAACGTGGTGGGGGGCGTGTCGGTGGACGAGCCTGCCCTGGATCTGGCAGCCGCCGCCGCCATCCTCTCCTCGGCCAGAGAGCGAGCCCTGGTGGAGGACCTGGTGATGTTTGGGGAGGTGGGGCTGTTGGGCGAGGTGCGGGCGGTGGGGCGCACCCAGGAGCGGCTGCGCGAGGCGCAAACCTTGCGGTTTCGCCGTTGCGCCCTCCCCGCCTCCAGTGCGGCAGCGCCCCCACCCGACCTGGCGCTCGTGCCCCTTTCCCACGTGGGCCAGCTCGTGGACCTGTTGGCAGGCTAATATTGAGCGGGGAAACCCGGATGAGCGCTACCGCCCACGAAACGGCAACGTTGCGGCTCTTGCTCGAACTGGAGTCGCTCCGGCGCCTGGTCCGCCTCTACCCCGCCGGGCACCCGGCCATCCCCAGCGCGCAGCTGCGGGTGCAGCGCGCCGCCGAGGCCATGGGCGTGCCCGCCGCGAGCCTCGCCTTTGGTCCCGACGCCATCTTCCTGGACCAGGAGGAGCTGCAAATCCCCAAGGCAAGCCCGGTGGTGCGGCTGCGCCAGCTGCTCTGTCGGCTGGGACTTGCCGCCATCCACCTCACCTTCCCCGACGCCCGAGAGGGTCTGCCGCACTTTGCCGCGCGCCTGGCCCAACTCCACGACCCTCCCGGGGAGGACGACCGCGAGGCCCTCCTGGCCGACGCCACGGCGTTTCCCGGCATCGAACTCGTGGCGCTGGACCTGTCGCGGGTGCAGCTGGTAGAGGGGGGCGAGGCGGTCCCCGAGGAGAAGCTGGCCCTTCCCGTTTGGGCGGAGCTTGCCCGCGGACTCGGCCGGGACGGCGCCTTCGTGCTGGCCGACAAGATTCTCGACGGCGAGATGACCGCCGCGCTGCTGGCCGAGCTGGTGTCCCAGAGTGCCGACCCGGCCACCCTCTTCGACCAGATCTTCCGCCGCCTGGCCGAGCTGGTGGCTGCCATGGAGCCGTCGCGGCGGCGCCTGGCGCTCCGTCAACTGGCCGTGTTCCTCACCGAGTGGTTCGCCCTCCTGGCCCCCGAGCGGCGGCACCTGGCGGTGGTGGCAGCCTCGACCCACTTCCCTCCCGCTCTCGAGTCCCGGGACGGGGAGGAGGAGCGAGTCGTCGAGCTGGAAACGTTCTTGGAGGCCGTCGCCTACTTCCTGGAGGAACGCCTCCCCGTCCCCGAACCTGTGCAGCGCACCCTGGCTCGTCTCGCCGAGCTGGAGCCCGACCAGGTGGAGGGGGTCTCGGCGGCGGTGATCGCCCGCGCCCAGGCGCTCTTGGTGCGCATCTCCCTGCTGGGGGTGCAGGAGACGACCCCCAAACCGCCACCTCCGCCACCGACCCTTGCCCCACCCAGCGCCTACCGCACTGCCTTGGCGGCCTACGGCGAGTCCCTCGCCGAGGATCAGCTCCGCCGCCAGCTCGTCGGGATCCTCGGCGAGGTGATGACCCTCTGGCCAGAGGACACGGCGGCGCAGCGCGGATCGCTCCGCCTCGCCGAGGAACTCGTCGAGAGTCTCGAGGCTGGCGATCTGGACTCGGCAGCACGCATCGCTACGATCCTGTCGGCCACGCGGTTCGACGAAGCCAAGAAGCTGGTCTGCGACGCGGGGGTGATGGCAGCGGTGCGGGCCTTTGCCACCACCGACCGCAGCGATCACGCTCGCATTGCCGCCATCCTCCTGACGCTGGGGGAAGAGGCCATCCCCGCCATCCTGGAGGCCCTCGCCAACGAGGAGAACCTCTCCACCCGCAAGCGCCTCATGGAAGTGGTGCTCCACCACGGGGAGCGAGCCCTCCCGTACGTCCGGTCCCGCCTCCACGATCCCCGCTGGTACGTGGTGCGCAACGCCGTCTTCCTGCTTCGCCACCTGGGCGATCGAGCCAGTACCGGCGTCTTCAAGAGCCTCCTGCCCACCGCCAAGCCGCAGGTCGTGAGCGAAATCTTGAAAGCCCTGGTGGCCCTCGAGGACCCCCAGTGGCTCAACGTACTGTTGCGAGAGCTGGCCAGGGCCCAGGACGAGGAGCGGCGTCTGGTGGTCCTGGGGGTGGCGGCCCGCATCCACCACCCCGCGGTGGTTCGCGCCCTCACCGAGCAACTCCACCAGCAGAGCGGCAAGCGGTTGCGGGAGCCGTACACCATCGAACTCATCCGCGCCCTGGGTCGACTCGCGGATCCGGCAGCGGTGGGCGAACTCGCGCGCATCCTCGAGCTCCCCCGCTGGCGCGTGGGCGAGGCGCTGTCGGAGTTACGCCGGGAGGCGGCGCTGGCCCTGGTGCGCATCGATTCGGAAGAGGCCCGCACCCTCGTAAGCCGTCTCGCCTCCGACCGTGACCCGGCCGTGGCCGCAGCGGTCCGCCGGGCGCTCCGCACCCCGGCCCCGGTGGAGGAGTCGGCATGATCCCGCGCACCGAGTGGGAGCTGCAGATACACGAGTTGCTCTCGGGTCTGGTGGCCGGCGTCACCACCCTCTCCCTCTACCAACCGGATCACCCGCGCTCCCAGACCCTTCTGGATGCGCTCCTGCGCCGACTCGAAACCCTCCTCGCCGAGGACGGCGAACTGCCCATCGTGCTCCTCTCCGACGATCTCTTCGTCAAGGGCCGCCCGTTCACCAGGTTGTCCCGTCCCGCCGAGACGTTCCTGCGCCGGATGCGGCGGCGCCGCATCGAGCACGTCACCTTCCGGCGGGGGGTGCAGCGCGCACACATCCAGGCCTTCCTCCTGGACCTGGCCAAGGCCGACGACTCCCCCCCGCTGTCCCAGGACACCATTCAGGTGGGGCGGGTCGAGTTTTCCGAAGGCGGCGGGGGGCCCGACGCTGAGAGCGGCGGTGCCGGTAAGGCCCGTTTCGGTCTCGTTCGCGACCGGGTCACGGTGATCGCCGAATCGTTCCGCGCCATCCTCGGTGGGCGTCCCCCTGCCTTTTCCGACCTGGACGGGCTCGTCCACTACCTCCTCGGCGAGCTCCAGGCGGAAAAGCACCCCTTCTCGCTGGTTGCTGCCTGGGAGGGGGAAGAGCGCTGGCCCGCCGTGCACGCCCACAACACCTCGTGTCTCGCCCTGGCCCTGGCCACGCGTGCCGGCTTCTCCCCCTCGGCGGCTGTGGAGATCGGCCTCGCCGCCATCTTCCACGACGTGGGCAAGCTCTTCTGGCCCGACGAGTTGCTCCAGCAGGAGTTCGAACTGGGGGGCAAGGAACTGGAGCTGATCCTGGACCACCCGCGCGATGGACTCTCCCTCATGCTCACCTGGGGCCACCAGCTGCCGCCGGTGGCCCTGGTGGCCTGCTTCGAGCACCACATGTACTATGCCGGGGGTGGCTACCCCCGTCTCGCCAACGTGCGCCGCCCCCACCCCGCCAGTTCTCTGGTGGCCGTGGCCGACGCCTACTCGACCCTGCACACCGCCTCGCGGGAGCGCCTGGTGATCCCCGCGGAAACCGCCGACGCCTGGCTGGCGGAGCGCGCGGGCACGCACTTCGATCCCCACTGGTGCGCTGCCCTCGGGGAGATCGTGGGCACTCAGCGCGCCGGGTAGTACCCGGCGATGGTGCGCACCTCTACCCCCGGTCGCTTCACCTTCACAGTGACGGCCCGGAACCGGTCGGGTGGCGTGGTGGCACTGGAGGTATAGACCAGCAGGTACTGGGAGCGCAGTTCCCGGTCGATCCGCTCGTAGACTCGCTCCAGGCGGGCGTTACGTTCGAGGAAGAACGCGTCGCCACCGGTGCTTTGCGCCAGCCTCGAAAGCTGGGAGCGCGTCTTGATCTCGGTGATGGGCAGGTCGATACCGATGGTGTAGAGGATCACGCCGCTGCGCCGCGCGTAATCCATGGCCCGATCGAAGGTGGCTCGCGACACGTTGTCCTTGCCGTCGGTGAGCACCACCATCGCCTTGCGCCCCCGCACCCCCGAGAATTGGAACAACCCGTAGATGGTCGCGTCGTAGAAGGCGGTTTCCCGGTCGGCCCGCAGGGCGATGAGGGCCCGCTCGATGAGACCGAAGTCGGCCGTGAAGGCCTGTAGGAGCACCGGCTGATCCGAAAACGCCACGATGAAGGCCCGGTCCTTGGGGCGCAGCAGGTTCTTGAGGAAGCCCAGCACCACCCGCTGTACCTCCGGCAGCGTCTTCTCCATGGAGCCGGAGGTGTCGATCACGAGGCCCAAGCGAACCGGCAACTCCTGCTGCCGGGAAAAGTGTGACACGGTCTGGGGCACACCGTCCTCAAACACTTCGAAGTCAGCCTCCTGCAGATCCTCCACCGGGCGACCTGCGTTGTCCACCACCACCACCGGCAGCTCCACCGCGTCCACCTGGACACCGGTGAGGAAGGTGGGGGTGTTGACGAACTGTACGTCCTCGGCCTGGGCCCCGTCGTCCAGGCGCGCCAGGGCCCGCAGGTACCCTGCCGGTTCGCCAGCCGGCATGGTGACCCACACCTCCCAGGGCGGCTGGTAGAGGGTGGCGACCAGGGACTCGTTCCAGTACACCTCCAGGGCGGTGAGGGTGCGTTCCGAAGGGATG
>Ga0068707_1002982_pt1 | contig 11863 bp, 9 predicted proteins | sample YNPNPMetaG_FD_66600 | JGI IMG/M metagenome (GOLD analysis project Ga0068707, IMG submission 66600) | Anoxygenic and chlorotrophic microbial mat microbial communities from Yellowstone National Park, USA - YNP NP MetaG | ecosystem: Environmental > Aquatic > Thermal springs > Hot (42-90C) >... | reverse complement strand
GGCAGGAGCCGCGCTATACCCTGCCCATCGCCCTGGCGCAGATGGCCAGCGATCTCAACGTCCCGTGGGGGCAGTACGCCGCCGGCGCGCTGCTGGTCAGTATCCCGGTGGTGCTCCTCTTCCTGTGGTTGCAGAAGTACCTGGAATCGGGCCTGACCATGGGCGGGGTCAAGGGGTAGCCACCACGGACGACGGACGACGGACCACAGACGACGGACGACGGACGACGGACCACGGACGACAGACGAGTGACCACAGACCACAGACGACCGACCACTGTCGGCAGAGCGCTATAGGCGGTTAGTGGTCCGTGGTCTACGGTCCGTGGTCTGTGGTCTATCGTCCGTGGTCTCCCAAAGATGAAGCGCATCCGCGTCGCTCTGGTAGCGCTCATTCTCCTGCTGGGCCTGGCCCAGCGGGTGAGCCTGGCCTGCTCCCTGCCGGTGGACGCCGACGAGCCGGTGTACAGTTGGGCCGCTTCCTACTACGCCGGCCTGATGGCCCGCGGCGAGTGGGAACAGATTCCCCAATACACCTACACCCTTGAGCACCCGGCCTTCGTCAAACTGCTCTACGGGCTGGCGCTCTGGGCAGCAGGGGCAGCAGGCCCGCCCGACCAGCCGTTCGCCCCGCCGGCCGGCTTCCTCGAGTGGGGTGACGAAGCCGCGCGGCTGGGCCGTTTGGCGGTCAACCGCTATGTCTCCGTCCTCTTCGGCGCGCTCCAGGTGCTGGCCGTGACGCTGGTCAACCCCCTCTCTGGCCTCCTGCTGGCGGTACACACGATGACCGCCAAGTACACCTCGGAGATCTACCTGGAAGCGGTGCCTGCCTGCGCCATCACCGTGGCGATCCTGTCCTGCGGCCGCGCCCTGCGTCGCACCGACGGACGGGCCGGCGGCTGGCTCTGGCTCTCGGCGGCGTTGCTGGGCCTGGCTGCGGCCTCCAAGTACAACTACGCCGCTGCGGGGTTGGTGATGCTCCCCTTCGTCTTCTGGCAGCAGCGCCGTCGCCCGTGGAACGTCCTCCTCTATGGCCTGCTGGCACTGGCGGTCTTCTTCGCTCTCGATCCCATCCTGTGGCCCGACCCTGTGGGCCGGTTGCGGGACTCGCTCCTCTTCCATACCCGCTATACGCAGTCTGCGGAGGTCGCCCGCTACGACTACCCCTGGTATCAGCCGCTGCTGTGGATGAGCGGGGCGGGGGTCTGGCACCCCGGCCAGTTCTGGTTCCCGTTCGACATCCTCACTTTCCTGCTCAGCCTGGTGGGGCTGCCCTTCCTCTTCCGGCAGAACCGGCTGTACTTCGCCTGGCTCGTGTGGGGCTGGTTCCTCCTGTTCATCTGGCCCACCAAATGGCCGCAATACACCCTCATCATCACCCCGGCGCTGTGCCTCTCCGCCGGCGCGATCGCCCAGGCGGTGGCCGAGCGGTATCGGCTGCGTTTCGACGAGGAGACCTGGGAGCGTATCGCCTACTACCTGCCCGACAGGGAGTTCTGGATCAAACCGAGCCGTGGGTTGATCATCGCTGTGATCGTGCTGGTGACGCTCTACACCGTGGGCTACGTCGCCGTGCGCGTCGAGCGCAGCCGACAGGTGCGTGGTTGGACCACATACACGATGGCCGAGGGGGAGATCAGCGGCGATATGGTCACCGCGCTGGCTCTGGACGGTGCGGGCAGGGTCTGGGTGGGCACGCGCAGCGGCATCACCCTCTTCGAGGGCGATCAGGCCACCTTTCTATACGCCAACAACTCCCCCCTCAGCGACAACCGCGTCACCGCGCTGGCGCTGGACAGCGGGGGGCGGATGTGGATCGGCACCGAGAGTGGGGTGAACGTGGTGGAAGGGGAGGAGTGGCGCTCCTTCACGGCCGCCGAGATGGGCCTGCCGGAGGCGCGCGTGCGGGCCCTGGCCGCCGACCCGCGCGGCCCGCTGTGGGTGGGCACACGGCGCGGCGCGGCGGTGTGGGACGGGACGGCCTGGCAGGCCTTCTCTCCTCTGCAGGCCGGGCTTCAGAGCGAGACGGTGCTGGCGCTGACCGTGGACGCGGAGGGACGAGCCTGGATGGGCACGGAGCGTGGGCTGGCGGTGCTCGACCTGACCGGCACCGGGCCAGCCTGGATCACCTACACGGCCGCCACCCCCGGTCTCGACTCCGAGAGCATCCTGGCGCTGGTCACCGATCCGCAGGGCGGGGTGTGGGCTGGTACGGGCGGCGGCGGGCTGTGTCGGTTTGCATCGGAGGGGTGGGAGTGCTTCCGCACCGGCAACTCCGAACTGCCGTGGAACTCCGTCGTGGCGCTGGCCGTGGATGACCAGGGGCGGGTATGGTCGGCGGCAGAGATGCCCAACCAGCCAGGCGGGGCAGTGGCCGCCTTTGACGGTGCGCAGTGGCAGATCTACACGCCGCGCAACTCCGGGCTGGTCACCGGGCAGGTGACGGCCATCTTGCAGGACCGGCAGGGGCGCTTCTGGTTCGCCACTGGCGGCAGCGGGCTGAGCCGGTTCGAGCCGCCGCCGTGATTCGAGCCCGAACCTGCGGGAGGGTGGGCAGGCAGTTGTCAGAGGGTTATGTCATCGCGCCCCGCCGTTCGGCATCCGCCGTTTCGGCGGCCTCTTCTTCCCCCTCCTCCACCGGCCAGATCTCGCTGGCCCGGTCAATGAACAACACCCCGTTGAGGTGGTCAATCTCGTGTTGCAGGACGCGCGCCAGGTAGCCTCGCGCGCGCCGGCGCACGGGCTTACCCTGAGCATTCAACCCCTTCACCGTCACCTCGACGTGCCGCTCGACCGTGCCGGCCCAGCCGGGCACCGACAGGCAGCCCTCAGTCCCCTCCTCCGTCTCCTTCGACACACGGGCCAGGTCCGGGTTGAGCAGCGCGAAAGAGACTCCGGCGTCGGGATCCTCCAGGTCCTCAGGGATTTCGATGGTGATGACGCGCAGCGGCGCGCCCACCTGCACCGCGGCCAGTCCCACACCCCCATTGGCGCGCATGGTCTCGAACATGTCCTCGATCAACCGTTCGATCTCCGGCGTGACGCGCGGCACGCGGCGCGATTTCTCGCGCAGGAGAGGGTTGTCGGAGAAGATGATCTGCCGTAGGCTCATCCAAGAACTCCTTGTCACGTCGTCTCGGTCGGTGGACGACCGCGACGGATCTCGTCATAGACGCCGAACCAGTCCAACATCTCTGCCCGGCGTTGCCGTGCCTCTTGTTGTTGCCGGCTGCGCTGGAACGCCTCGATGTGGCTGAAGATCTCCGCCTGCACCCCGCGAGGGTTGGCTACTTTGTTCAGGTAGAAGGTGCCTGCCGCCGTCTCCACCACCACATCGCCGAAGCCCAATATCTTGCCCAGGAAGGATTGGTCGAAGCGGACGTTGGTGATGCGATCCAGCCGCGTCTCTCTCCGCTGTTCGCGGAGGAGGAGAGGCGTCCGCTCGATGTCAATCAGGCGGGTGGGGGTCACCTGATAGAGGTCGTTCTGCCAGTCCTGGAGTTGCCAGAGCAGCCAGGGGGTGACGATGAAGGCCCCCAGAGCCGCCAGGGCGAGAACGAGGTGCTGCCGCTCTTCCTCTTGGAGGCCAGGTATCAGCACCGCCGCGGCGACGATGATGCCAATCAAGAGCAACGTCGGCAGCCATATCTTCGCCGCCAGCACTGTCCAGTGCTTGCGCCAGGTGACCGTCGCTCCCTCGCGGTGAGAGGACCTGGGGATGAGGCTCGTGAGCCAGAGCAGGCAGCCGGGAGTCGTGCGGGGCGACGGCGCGGCGGGGGCCGACGGCTTGGGTTCCTCCATCTCCTCCTCGAGAAAGTGATGGCGCATCTCCCGGCGGATGGCGAGCCGCTCTTCCGCCCGGGCGCGCGCCCGTGTCCGTTCGATCTGGCTGAAGATGAAGTCCCGCATCCCGCCCGGATCGGGTATGGCGCGGAAAGCCACCTGTCCCTTCTCCCCTGCCGTCTCGACGATCAGGTCGCCGTAGGACCAGATGCGCGACATCACGCCGAGCTGCACCTGCGAGATGTCCTGGACCATCGCCAGCGGGGCGGCGGCGAAACTCTCGCGGAAGAGCCCCTTTCGCTCACGGCTGATCACCCGTTGATTGGTGACCAGATAGACATCGTTTTTCCAATCTATGTAGATATAGAGAGCGACCAGAAGCAGGACTACCTCCAGCAGTGCCGGGAGGAGGGCCCACCACGGGGAAATGCCCTTGATCAAGATCCAGGCAATAACTGTCAGGAGCGCCAGGAAGAGGAAACCCGGGAACAGTAACTGTCCGAGCAGAAAGTACGGGTGGCGGTACGCGATCTTGAGCGGCAATTCCCCGGGTTCCAGCCACGAAAAGCGAGGGTAGCGTCTCCGCTCGGCCACGTCGGGTCGCATCTGCAGCCGGCGCTCGATCTGCGGCATCGCTTTCAGCAGGCGATCGAAATCCTCTTTAGTGATGGCCCACAGGCCGGTCGGCTCGAGCGTCTCGACCGTGACGTCGCGCGCATCGCCCAGCAGGAGTGAGGTCTCGCCGAAAGCCGCGCCCCGCTCCAGGCGGCCCACCTCGAGGACTCGCCCCTCGGCGTCCACCCGTTGCAGGCGAAGGGTTCCCTTTGCGACGATAAAGTAACGCAGGTCGCCCGTGTCCCCCTGATGGTAGATGACCACGCCCTTGGGGTGCTCCTCATAGTGGAGGCGCTCGGCCAACGCGCGCCGTTCCCGCCTCTCGAGGCGGGAGAAGAGCGGCACCTCTTTCAGCAGTTCGACCAGTTCCTGTGCAGGCATCACCCTCAATTGTACCCCCACAACCGCCAGCAGACAAGGGGAGTTGTCGAATGTGGCAAACCGGGTATGATAGAGACGGTTTGGCCGGGGCGGTTACCATACTTGTTGGTGTTTACCCTTTCCTGGCGCAACGGAGCGGGAGTGTCCAACGACGAGGCAGAACTGATCCGCCGGGCTCAGCAGTGGGACCGGGCAGCGATCACGGAGATCTACGAGCGGCACCAACCGCAGATCTACCGGTACATTCTCTATCGCGTCCAGGATGCCGATCTGGCCGGAGAGTTGACCGGCGAGGTGTTTCTTCGACTGGTGGAGCACATCCCCCGCTTCACCTACCGGGGCCGGCCTCTTCTGGCCTGGCTGTACACCATCGCCCGCAACCTGATCGCCGACACCCACCGGCAGACCCGGCGCATCTACCCGGTGCCGGTAGAGGACCTCCCGCCGGCCAGCAGACCTGAACCCTTCGATCCCACCGAGCAATGGCTGACACGACAACGCCTGGAGCAGGCCCTGGCCTATCTCACGGAGGAACAGTACGAGGTCATCCTGTTGCGTTTTGTTGAGGGGGTGGACATCGAGTCGGTAGCCCGATTGTTGGGCAAATCCGTCCGCGCGGTCAAATCGCTCCAGTACAGAGGGTTGCGTGCCCTGCGCCAGGTGCTGGAGAGAAACGGCTGGTGAGCCACGGGCAACTGTCCCTTGCCGCGAGTCCTGACCCGGCCCTTCTGCGTTATTCCAGTGAAGCATATCCGCGGGAGGGAGGATAGAGATGGACGACAAGGGATACGGGATTCAAGCAGGCATAAGAGGAGGCGCCCCCCTGATAGGAGCCTTGTGCCTTTGCGCGGTGCTGGCCAGCCGGTTTCTGGGCCAGTCGGTAGGCGAAAGGGCGCTGGTGCTGGGGCTGGCGGCAGGGGTCGTGGTTGCTGTGGTGGGTGCTGTGCTGGCCCAACGGTCGGTGGCGCGGACACTGAGCGCACTGCGCGAGCAGCAGAAGGAACTGGAACAGTTGCGCGCCGAGTTCGTCCAGAACGTCACCCACGAACTGCGACAGCCGCTCACTCTGGTGCGTGGCTACATCGAATTGCTGGCCCGCGAACAGGTGGATGAGAAGATGCAACAGGAACTGGTAGACCGGGCACTGGCCAGGACACTCGAACTGGCAGAGCGGGTGGAGGCCATCACGACCTTTCACCACCTCCCTCAGCGCTCGCTCCAACTCTCTTTGACGGACCTGACCGATCTGGTGGACACAGCGCTGAAGATGGTGTGGCAGAAAGCGTTTCGGGCGGGGGTCACCTTCTGCCTGGAGCATCCCTCTCACCTCATCCTGGTGAAAGCCGATTCCTTGTGGTTGCTGGAGGCTATGAAGCAGCTGCTGGAGAATGCCATCAGGTTCAGCCCGGAAGGGGCTGTCATCTCGGTGCGCCTGTTCGCTACGGAGGACCAGGCAGGCATCGAGATCGCCGACCAGGGGACCGGAATACCGGTGACGGAACTGGATCGGGCATTTGTCCCGTTCCACCGGTCGGACTGGTCAACGCCCAGGCGGATCAGCAGCATGGAGGTGGGGTTGACGATCGCGCGGGAGATCGTCGAGGCCCACGGCGGCAGCCTGCGTGCAGAGTCGGGGGGGACGCTGATCCTCTCCCTTCCCTTACGCGGCGCCGGCAACCTGGAGACACGCGGCAACCTCTCGGCCCGGTTGCGGACTATGGCCCTGTACGTGTGAGACATGTGGCGAAGTAAGCCTGCACTGGATGACGCACTGGCGGAGTGTCTGAGCCTCCTCGAGAGGGGGAATACAACGCTCGAGGGGTGTCTGGCGCGCTACCCCGAACTCGCCGACGAACTGCGACCGCTGTTGCTGGTCGCGTTGCGGCTGCGGGAGGGGCCGGTCGCCAGTCCCAGTCCCGCCGTCGTCGCCCAGGGCCGGCGCAGGTTGATGGAGAAACTGGCCGAGGAGCAGGCCAGACGGGCTGAAGGACGTCCCCGGCTGGCCTGGGGCACCGTTCCCTTCGGCGCGCCGCTCCGTCTGGCCCTTTGGGTCACAACAGCGCTGGCCGTGTTCGTCATCGGTGCCTGGCTGATGCGGACGTGGATGGCCTCTCCCGTGGCAGGGGCCGCCGAACTGGTCGCCGTGGACGGGGCGGTGGAGGTCTTGCCGGCGGGGAGCGATGCCTGGGTCCCCGCGGCTCTCGGAGCGGACATCCGACCAGGCGACCGTATCCGCACGGGCCGGGCAGCCCAGGCGCTGCTGGCCTTCTTCGAGGGCAGCACAACGACGGTCGCACCGGAGACCGAGGTGACGGTCCAGCAGTTGAGCGCACGCAGGAATGGGGAGGGACGCACTGTCGTGCTCTATCAGGCGAGGGGGGAGACGACCCATCAGGTCGAACCCGCCGGTGCGGATGCCCGCTTTGAGGTGGTCACTCCTGTGGCCGTCGCGGCGGTGCATGGAACGCGGTTCGCTGTCCGCGTGCAGCCAGATGAGGTCACCTACGTGGTGGTGGAGAGCGGCGTGGTGAGCGTGCGGGCGCAAGAGGTGAGCCTGGCAGCGCGAGAAGGGCAAGAGGTGATCGTCGAGCCAGGCGGGCCGCCGCGCCTGGTCTCCCACCAGCCAACGCCAACGGCTACGCCAACCACCACGCCCGTGCCCACGCCCACGCCTCCCTTGCTGACCCCGAGCCCCACTGTGCTCCTGCCCACCGCCACGGCGACCCTCACGCCGACCCCGACGCCGCGCCCACCTTCGCCGACACCCGTCCCGCCCTCGCCAACCGCCATTCCACCCTCCTATTCAACGCCCGTGCCACCACCCCCTCCGCCTCCAACCCTGCCGCCAACGCCGCGACCACCGACATCCACACCCACGCCCTGCTGTGGGCCACCAACCCCCAGTCCGTAGGAGGAAAAGCCCCACGTCTCCTGCAGGTTGCCTGTCGTTTGACAAATGAATCCGGTAATGCCGCCTTGCCCGGCGAATCCCGCCCCCTCATCCCCCTCTCCTCCTTCTCCCCCGAAGCGGGGGAGAAGGAGGAGAGGGGAAGGGGTTTGTGACGGGCGGCTTCGCCGTCTGTCACAAACCCCCGTTTCCTCTCCCTCCCCGCGCCGCGAAGCGGCGGCGGGGAAGGGGGTAAGGGGGGAGGGGCAGGCCGTGAAGGCCCGAGAATGGATTGCCGGAACGACCTGTCAGGTCACAGACAACCTGTGGGAGACCCGAAAGTCGCAAAAGAAACCAGCAAGAACTCTCCGGAGGGTTACCATCATGAAACGGGCGGGACGGTTCATCCTGGTTCTCATCCTGGCTGTTACAGGCTTCCTGCTCAACGCTCCCAGACAGGTGGCCGGCCAGGCCACCTTGTACGTGGACGGGGCCTGCGCCGACGCGGACAGCGACGGACGTTGTGACGACGGGATCACGTACAGGACCATCCAGGCCGCCGTTGACGATGCGGAGGAGGGTGATACGATTTGGGTGGCCGCTGGCCTGTACGTCGAGCAACTGGAGATTGAGAAGAGCCTGACCGTCGTCGGCGCAGGCCCCTGCACGCTCATACGGCCCCCTGACACGCTCACCGAGTGTCCGCCACTCAGCGGCAGTTTCCCGGTGGTCTGTGTCCATGACGCCGACAACGTCCAGTTGAGCGACCTGACCGTGGATGGCGCGGGTCGCGGCAACGGACTGACCTTTCACGGCATCGGGTTCTACGAGGCTGGGGGGCGGGTGAGCGGTGTGGAGATCCGCGGGATACACGACACGCCCTTCGGAAGCAGCGCGGTGCGTGGCGTGGGCCTCTACGCCCGCAGCGACTCACCTCACACCCTCACCGTCGAGCAATCCACCATCCACCGCTTCCACAAGAACGGTCTGGAATTGGGCGGATCGGGCCTGACGGCGCAGGTGATGCGCAGCAGCGTCACCGGTGCGGGTCCCACTTCTCTGGTCGCCCAGAACGGCATCGTGGTGCGGGACGGCGCCATGGGAACCATCGGCCCGGCAAATCGGGTGGAGGGCGTGGCCCTCGTGCCCCAAGGCTCCTCCAGCGGGGTGCTCGTCTGGTTCGCCACCGCCGACGTGATGACGAACACGATCGCCGACGCCCAGGTCGGCATCTACTACTGGGCATCGGGGGGACGTGCCCTCGACAACGACGTGACGGCCTCCGCGGCCGGGGTGGGGAGCACGGACTACTGGGGGGTCATTATCGGCAGCCCCGACATCAGCCGCGTCAGCGCCGCGCCCGAACTGGCCGGGTACCCTTCCCCGTCCCTCGACGCCGGAGAGACGGAGAGTCCCGCCGGGATGGCTTTCGCCCAGCAGGCCACACTCCAGGTGGACGGCAACCGGCTGCTGGGAGGGGGAGATAGCGCTGAGTCCGCCGGCATCTGGCTGGTACCCGGAGCGGGGACTGGCGAGACGCGCTTGACCGGGGCGCGAAATCCCATCGCGGCCTGGGCCGACGGCATCCGCATCGTGCGCAAGGCTGGCGTAAATCTGGATGTCGGTGTAAACTGGAACTGGATCGCCGGCAATTCCGCCTACGGCCTGCGCATCTCCGGGGTCGTGGGCGGGGTGCAGGCGGAGAGAAACTGGTGGGGGGATGGCAGCGGCCCTGCCCCTTACGGGACTGGTGATGCTGTCGTGGCGGGCGTGCCGGTGACCCCGTGGCTCAGGCAGACCGTCCTGCCAGCGGTGATGAGGGAGGCCACACCTCCCCAACCCTACCCGGACCTGCGGATAAGCCGGGTGACGGTGGAGCCGGAGTACCCCACGGTAGGCGAGCCGGTGACGGTCACGGTGGAGGTGGAGAATACCGGCCCGGTGGCGGCTGCGCCCTTCTGGGTTGACCTGTACGACAACCCCGTGTCCCCGCCTGACCGGGCCAACCAAATCTGGAACTATCTGTGCCCGGGCCCGGTGATTGAGTGCTACGGCATCGCCTGGTACCTGGAAGAGGGCCTCCAGGCAGGGGGATCGGCTCAACTGAGTTCACTGGGGGGCACGGAGGAGCAGCAGACCCACTGGACGGGCGCGTTCGCCACAGCAGGCCGACACGACATCTACGCCTTTGCCGACTCGTGGAACCGGACGCTGTGGTACGGGGCGGTGCTGGAGCAGAACGAGGGGTTGGACAACCGCTTTGGCCCAGTCGTCGTCTGCGTGCAGCCGGGGGCCGGCAGGGCCTCTCTTCCCGTTTCCGCAGGAGCGGCTGAGATCCCGCCCCGTCCCGATCGGCCATGACGGGTCGGGCTGATAGACGGTCGCGTGGCGGGGTGTGCTGGCCTTTGTGCCGCTAACAACACCATAGAGGAGGTCGGCATGATGCGCTTATGGGCGGGGTATGTGAAGAGCCGGGCGGCGTTTGTCCTCTTGCTGTTCGCCGTCCTGGTCTCCATTGTGGGCCTCTCGGCGACAGCCCCTCCGCTCCTCCCTACCACCCAGGCTGCCGCTGCTGTGCTTCAGCCATCGCCTCGTCCCCCATGGTACGCCACCGAATCCTCCCCCACTCCTGTGCCGACGGCGACCGCGCAGCCGCCCCCGCCGCCCGCCTCATTGCCGTCAGAGGTCTCCCCAACACCGCTGCCCACCGCGACCGCCACCCCGATACCCCAGGTCCTGCCGGCGACCGGAACGGCGCCCTGGACGCTCATCTGGCTACCGTTGGGGGCGATTCTGGCGCTGGGGGCATTGGGGCTTGGCCTGCTGCGCCGCGCCAGGCACAGCGCCGACCGCGAGCAGTAGCGGCGCAATCTCATCCTCAAGACCGGCAGACCTGACAGGTCTTGCGGACCTGTCGGGTCTGCGTTGTCATCTCCCCAGAACGGTGTATACTGACAGTACGCACAACGCAAGGGAAAAGGAGGCGAGAAGAGCACGATGGATCGCACCTGCTTTCCAGATCGCCCTCTGCCCGACTGGGCGCGACCGCTGGAGTTCAAGTTCACGCCAACCGACTATATGTTCCTCTCGCAGACCGACGCCGACGGCCAGTGGGATGAGGGGCAGATCGTCCCGCTGCAGGACCTGACCCTCTCCCCTGCCGCAGCGGTCCTGAACTACGGCCAGGCGGTCTTCGAGGGCATGAAGGCCTTCCGCACGCCACAGGGCAAGGTTGTCCTCTTCCGCCCCGAAGACAACGCTCGCCGCTTCCGTCGCTCGGCGGCCAGGCTGGCGATGCCCCCGTATCCAGCGCCCGGCTTCGTCCGCGCCGTGCACCAGGTCGTCAAGGCCAATGCGCGCTGGGTGCCACCCTACGACCCCCACAGAGCGCTTCACCAGCAGAACAGCCTCTACATCCGCCCGGTGATGATCGGCAGCGGCACCGTGCTCGGCGTCAGACCGGCGCCGCAGTACACGTTCTACATTTTCGTCAGTCCCGTGGGCCCGTACCTGCCCGGCGAGGGCCGGGTCATTGTGCTGGATTCGACACATCGCGCCGCCCAGCACAGCACAGGGGACGTGAAAGCCGCCGGCAACTACGCCGGCACCCTCCTTCCACACGAGATTGCCAGGTCGCAGGGATACAAAGATGTCCTCTATCTCGATGCCCAGCACAGCCGCTATGTCCAGGAACTCGGCTCCAGCAACTTCTTCGCCATCCTCCGCGATGGCACTCTGGCCACCCCGCCGCTGGATGGGGCCATCCTCCCCGGCATCACCCGCGATTCGGTGATGGCCATCGCCCGTGAGCTGTTTGGGTGGAAGGTCGTGGAGCGCCCCCTGGACATCGAGGAAGTGCTGGCCCAGGCCGAAGAGGCCTTCTTCACGGGGACGGCTGCCGTCCTGCAGCCGATCACGGTGATCCACTATCGAGGACGCGACTACCCGATTGGGACGGGGAAAGCGGAGAGAGCCAACCGGCTCTTCCAATGCCTGGTCGAGATTCAGACCTGCCAGCGGCCCGACCCCTTCGGATGGGTGGAGGAGGTCGAGATTGTGCCCTAAGGAGTTTCCGATGAACCGCAAGTGGCTGATCGTTCTCATCGTCGCTGGCGCTGCATTGCTGGTGATCGCCGGCCTGGCCTATGCCGTCCTTTCCGCACGCGGTGGCATCCCCCGCCAGCCCACCCCGACTCCC
>Ga0068707_1002981_pt1 | contig 11866 bp, 6 predicted proteins | sample YNPNPMetaG_FD_66600 | JGI IMG/M metagenome (GOLD analysis project Ga0068707, IMG submission 66600) | Anoxygenic and chlorotrophic microbial mat microbial communities from Yellowstone National Park, USA - YNP NP MetaG | ecosystem: Environmental > Aquatic > Thermal springs > Hot (42-90C) >... | reverse complement strand
GCTGCTCGACGTGCGCATGCCGCGGCTCGACGGGATCGCCGCGCTGCGCCGGATCCGCGAGCGGCGGCCGGAGCTGCCGGTGGTGGTCGTCACGGCGCACGGCGACGTGCGACTCGCGGTCGAGGCGATGAAGCTCGGGGCGCGCGACTTCCTCGAAAAGCCGATCGACATCGACGAGCTGCGCAGCGTCGTGGCGGACATCCTGGATCGGCCCGGCCCGCCGGGGGAGCGGCCGGAGGACGGCAACGACGAGCCGCGGACGCTGGTGGGGGTGAGCGAGGCGCTGGCGCGCGCGAAGGAGATGGTCCGCCGCGCCGCCGCCTCCGCCGCCACCGTGCTGATCCACGGCGAGAGCGGCACGGGCAAGGAGCTGGCGGCCCGCGCGATCCACGAGCTGTCGGAACGCCGCGCCGGCCCGTTCGTCGCCGTCAACTGCGCCGCGGTCCCCGAGACGCTGCTGGAGAGCGAGCTGTTCGGCCACGAACGCGGGGCGTTCACCGGCGCCGACAGCCGGCGCATCGGCCGCTTCGAGCAGGCGGACGGCGGAACCCTGTTCCTCGACGAGATCGGCGAGATGCAACCGGCGCTCCAGGCGCGCCTGCTGCGCGCGCTCCAGGAGCGATCCTTCGAGCGTCTGGGCGGCACGACGCCGGTGCGGGTCGACATCCGCGTGGTCGCGGCGACGAATCGCGACCTCCGGGCCGCGATCGCCGCCGGCCGCTTCCGCGAGGACCTGTACTACCGTCTGGCGGTGGTCGAGATCGCGCTGCCGCCGTTGCGCGAGCGGCCCGAGGATATCCTGCCGACCGCGCAGCATCTGCTCGAGCGCCTGCGCCCCGACGACCCGCCGCGCTTGGCCCCCGAGACCGCCGCGGCGCTGGCGCTCCACGACTGGCCCGGCAACGTCCGCGAGCTGGCCAACGTGCTCGAACGCGCGCTCTTGTTCGCGGGTCACGGCGAGATCCGACCGGAACACCTGCCGCCGGCGCTGCGCGAGCTGGCCGGCGGGGAACCGTCCGCCGCGCCGGGTCCCGGCACGACCGGCGTGCGCCCCGGCGTGTCGCTGGAGGCGGTCGAGCGGGAGCTGATCGAGAAGACCCTGCGGTCGCTCGGCGGCAACCGGACCCGCACCGCCCGGGCGCTCGGCCTGTCCCGCCGCGCCCTGCTGTACAAGCTCAAACGCTACGGCCTCCGCTGACCTCCGCGACGACTGGCCCCGGGCCGCCGCCGACGATATGGTTCGGCCGGCGAGGCCGGCCGCAGGGGCGCGCTTCCCGGGCGCGACGCGGCCGACCGGGAGGGAGGTCGCGCATGCGCATCCTGTACGGCGTCGTCGGCGAGGGCATGGGCCATGCGATCCGCTCCGGCGTGGTGCTGCGCCACCTGGTCGACGCCGGGCATGAGGTGGTCGCGATGGCGTCGGATCGGGCGGTCGACTACTTGCGGAAGCGGCTGTTCGACGTCCGGCGGATCCACGGCTTCCACATCGTCTACGAAGAGAACCGCGTCCGGCGCGGCTCGACGCTGTGGTCGAACCTGCTCGAAGGAACCGGCGCGCTGCCGAGCCAGATCGTCGCCTATTTCGACCTGATCGGCGACTTCCGCCCCGAGATCGTGATCTCGGACTTCGAGTCGTGGGTCTGGCTCTATGCCAAGGTGCACGGCACCCCGATCCTCTCGATCGATAACATGCAGGTCATCCACCGCTGCCGTCATCCCGAGGAGCTGGTGTCGCGGCACCGGACCGACTTCGAGGTGACGCGGGCCTTCATCCAGAGCAAGCTCCCGTTCTGCCACCACTACTTCATCAGCACCTTCTTCCGTCCCCCGATCCGCAAGGAGCGCACCAGCCTGCACCCGCCGATCCTGCGCCCGGAGATCCTGGCCGCGACGCCGACCCGCGGCGACCACCTGCTGGTGTACCAGACGGCCGAGGGCCACCAGGCTCTGGTCGAGGCGCTGCGGGACTGCGGCCTGGAGTGCCGGATCTACGGTATGCGCCGCGGTATCACGGAGGAGCAGGTCGAGGGCCGGCTGCACTATCGCCCGTTCGACGAGCCCCGCTTCGTCGAGGACCTCGCCTCGGCCCGCGCCGTCGTCGCCGGCGGCGGCTTCACGCTCCTCGGCGAGGCGATCTATCTCCGCAAGCCGATCCTCTCGGTCCCCGTGCGGCGACAGTTCGAGCAGGTGCTGAACGCGTTCTACGTCGAGCGCGAGGGTTACGGGATGGCGGCGGACGAGGTCGATGCCGCACGCCTCGGCCGCTTCCTCGACGATCTGCCTCGCTTCGAGGAGCGGCTCGCCGCCTGGTCCCAGGACGGCAACGAGGATCTCTTCCGCGCCCTCGACGAGAAGCTTGACCAGGCCGCCGCCGGCCTGTTGACCTAGCGCGATGCCCCGGAGGGCCCTTCGTGGGCACGGGCCTCGACGGGGCGTCGGCGCGGGCGTCGGCGCCGGCGCGGGCGCGGGCGAGAGCGCCCGCGTTCCTCCCGGAGGCGTTCCGGGCGGCGGGTTCGTGTCCGCCGGGCGTCCTCGGCGGCACGCGGGGGCTCTCCCCTGCCGCCCGTGCCGTCCGTGGGCCGTCGCTCCTCCTCCCTGGGCCTCCTGCCGGGCGCGCCCGGGTCCCGCAGGCTGGACGAGCGGCCGGCTTTTCGGCTACAAGCGTCCCCGATGAGCGGTGCGGCGCAGCCCCCGAGCCTCGACGCGGAGGACGTGGAGTTCGTCCGCGCGGTCGCGCGTTCCATCCACCGGCTGTTACCGCCGAAGGTCGAGCTCGACGAGCTGGTTTCGTACGGCGCGCTGGGGATGATCGAGGCGCGGCAGCGGTTCGATGCCTCGCGCGGCGTGCCGTTCCGGACGTTCGCCTGGTACCGGGTCCGCGGCGCGATCTACGACGGCCTGCGCGAGCTGAGCTGGCTGCCGGCCAACGCCTACAAGCGCCTCCGGGCGGCGGAACGCACCGACCTGTACATGGAGACCCTGGCCGAGACGGCCTACGGCAATCCGACCCGGTCGGTCGCCACGAAGCTGGTGGGTGAGGCGGTGGCGGACCTGAGCGTGGTCTACCTGACGACGGAGGCGGGCGCGGCGGCGCGGGAGGCGGCGCCCGAGGCGGCGTCGCTCCCCGGCGAGGAGGTCTGCGACCTCGGCCGGGTTCTGGACGAGATCGAGAAGCTCTCGGAGCAGGAGCGGACGCTGCTGCGCCGGCTGTACCTGGAGGACGCCTCCCTTTCCGAGGCGGGGAAGGACCTGGGCCTGTCCCGCTCCTGGCTCTGCCGGCTGCACGCCTCCACGATCCGCAAGCTGCGCAAACGGCTCGGCATCCCAGAGAACGGTCTTCCGCCGCCCGGCGACTGAGCGGTTGCGGCCCGGCGCCGAACCGCAGGCCGGGGTCGTCCCACGGCGCGTCCGACCGGGCCGTCGCGGCGACCGGCGGGTGAACCCGTTCCATCCGCCCGCCGACGTGCTAGGCTACGGCTCGTCCGGACACGAGGACCGACCGGGGAGGAGGGAAGCATGCGCAACTGCATCTGGTCAATGGCCCTGCTGCTCGCCGCCGGGGCATCCGGCTGCGGCGACGACGATGCCACCCCCGACGACGGGGGCCGCGACGACGCGACCGGGGCGGACGCGGACGCGGACGCCGAGGCCGACGCCGAGGCCGACGCCGACGCCGATGCCGACGCCGACGCCGCCGACGAGGGCGGCGGCACGGGAACGCTGACCGTGCGGGTCACGATCGCCGATCCGTCCTCCGAGGAGGGCGTGCCTGCCGCGGGCGTCGTGGTGGCCGCCGACTTGCCCGGGGGCGGGCGGGTCGAGCAGGCGACCGGGGCCGACGGCCGGACGACGTTCGGCGGGATCGACTGGGCCGCCGGCACGGCCGCTGCCACGGCGTGGCGGGACGGCTACGGCCTGGTGAGCCGCGTCGGCATCACCGAGGCGGACGGCGAAATCGAGCTGGCGCTCGGTTTGCCGCTGGACGACGCGCCGGCGCGGGTCGAGGTTTCCGGCACGGCGCTCCACATGGCCGACCCGGTCCATCATTCGCTGCTCGTCAGCGCGACCACGGACGGCGAAAGCTTCTGGAGCGACCGCCCGGGGCCCCACTGGTCGATCCAGGTCGCCCCGGACGACCCGTTCACGATCATCGCCGCGGAGTTCGCCCAGGAGCCGCCGCCCTGCGTGGGTTGCCTCTCGATGCCGATCTCGGGCTGGGTCGTGCAGGAGCACGCGGCGGTCACGGCGCCCACAACGGTCGAACTCGACTTCGCGACGCCGGCCGCGGCCACCCGCGTGACGGGGTCGTTCCAGACGGTCACGCGCGGCGACAGCCCGCTGCGCACCCCGGACTACGCCTTCATCACCGTCTTCGACCTCGACTCGATGGCCGTGCTCGGGATGAGCGACTCGACCACCCTGGGCGCCGGGGGAACGATCGAGTTCGACCTGCAGTACGTGACGGTGGCCGCCGCCACGCATCCCCTCACCGGCTTCCGCGTGGTGGCCGATGACTGGGTCTCCGGGGTGGTCCTCGAGGGGTTCCCGGCGTCCGGCGCGCAGGACCTGCGGTTCGTCGACGCCCCCCGCCTGATCGCGCCGGCCCGGCCGACCGCGCACCATCCGTTCCACGAGCCGTTGCGCTGGGAGCTGTTCGATTCCGCGTTGACGCCGGTCCTGCGGATCTTCGACGACGAGCAGACCGTGTGGTGGGTCCGCGGTCCCGAGGATGCGACGACGGTCACGGTGCCCGAGGCGCCGTCCGGCTGCGACCTGGCCGCGCTCATCGGAACCGGCATCGTCGAGGCGCAACTCTATTTCTATCATCGCCACGAATCCGGCGACTACAGCGACCACTACGTGCAATCCCCTTCGCTGATTCTGGAACCGTAGGCGTCCCGGCAAGCCGCTTCTCGAGAGCCGGCGGGCGCTTCCCGCGTCTCCTGCCCGGACCGGAGGGCCCCGATGCCGGTGCGGCCGACTCTCGAAGAGCGACTCCCGGCGGCCCGGGGAGACGCCGAACGGCGCGGGGTCGTCGCCCGGCTCACCACGCTTCGAGCAGCAGCAGGGGGACGATTCGGGTCCGGTCGAGCAGCGGGGCGCGCAGCCGTTCCGCGGCCCGCTCGTCGCGCGCCGCCGTCGCGTCGTCGCCGAGGGCCCGGGCCAAGCGGCTGGAGGCGGTCCGGCAGGCCGCCGTGCGCCCCAGCGGTTCCGGGCCGTGCGCCGCACCGCACGGAGGCGGCGTCGCCGCGCGCAGCAGATCGAGCAATGCGGCGCGCCCGGCGCGCATCCGTTCCACGGCCGGCGCGAGCAGGGGCGGCGGCACGCCGGAGCGCGGTTGATCCACGAGCGCGGCGAGACCCGGGCCGTCGCCCGCCGCGGCGCGGCGCCAGGCCTCGGCCAGGCCCGGGTCGGGCACGGCGACCCGCGCGAGCCCGGCCAGGGTCCCGGTGCGGCGCGCCTCCGCCAGCGCGAGCAGCGGCGCACGCCACGGATCCTCGGCCGGAGGGCTCGCCGGCGGCCCGCCCAGCCGTTCCGCGGCCGACTCGTCCTCCCCCGCCAGCAGATCGACCGCCGCCTGTCGGAGGCGCAGCGCGTTCCGCAGCGCGTCTCGATCCGCCGGGCATGCCCCCGGCTCGGCCGCGTCGCCCGGCGGCCCGACGGAGGCCGCGCTGCGGGAAGGTTCCGCGCCGGTCGCATCGAGTTCCGCCAGCGCGGCGGCCAGCCGCCGGCGCGCCTCGTCGAGCATCCCGACGGCGGCGGCGAATCCCGCCGCCTCCAGCTCGAGGCCCGCCAGGGCGCGTCGTTCGGCGGGGGAGCGCGTCCGCCGGCCGGTCGCCTCGCGCAGGGCGTCCGCGACGAATCGCGCGAGCGCGCCGGGGCCGGCGGCCGTCGCTGCGGCCGCCGTGTCCCGCACGACGTCGTCCAGCCGCCGCTCGAACGGGTCACGCTCCGGGTCGCAGCGGTCGGCCGCGGCGGGCAAGACCTCCAGTTCCAGGAGGTCGGCCAGGCGTTCCAGCGGTGGTCCCGGCGCGGCGCGGCGCACCCGGGCGATCGCGGCGAGCCGCGCCGGGCCGTCGAGGAGATCGGCCAGCAGCAGGTTGCAGAAGGCGGCGGCCGGGCCTTGCGCGGCGGCCTCGAGGGCGACGCGCGCCCCCGGTGCGCCCGCCCGGGCCTCGAGGGCGAGGGCGAGGCATTCGAGCTGCGTGCGGCGAGGTCGAGGCGGCCGGCGGCTCGGCGGGCGGCGCCCCAGCGCCTCCGCCAGTTCCCGCAGGGCGCGGGCGGCGAGGTCGAGGCGGCCGGCGGCGAGATGCGCCTGGACGGGCCGCACGAGCTGACCCTCTTGCGATCGTCCCTGTCCGCCGCGCAGTCGGGCGAACAGCGCGCTGGCGGCGGCGGGATCGCCGTCGCGCAGCGCGGCGTCGCCGGCGGTCCACAGCGACTCCGGGTCGCCGCACCGCCCGCCCGCCTCGGCCGCCCGCCCCGGCGGCCCGTACCGCGCCAGCAGCTCGGTGGTGCGGCGGCAGCGTCCGAGGCGCGCGCCCAGCGCCTCCAGATCGTCCATGGTCCGCGGGTCGCCGGGGCAGTCGGCCAGCGAGCGCGCCAGCTCTTCGTAGAGGCGGTCGAGAGCTTCCGCGCGATGGGTCGGACTCAACGCGGCGAGCTGCAGGGCGAGCGAGTCGACGGGGGAGGGCGGCGGAGCGGCACAGACGCGGGGGGACGCGGCGGCGTGCGCCGGCGACTCCCAGGCGGCCAGCGCGGCTTTGCCGAGCGCGTCGAGCGCCCCGGCGGCGATCGCGCCGGCGAGCAGTCCCCCGGCGACCGGCGCGAACCACGCGCGGGCGGGGCGGCCCGGGCGCGGCGAGCCCTCGTAGGCGATGCGCAACGGAGCATCCCCCTCGCCGGTCAACCGCCATCCCCCCGGCGGGCCACCGGCCGGCACGCCGCGCACGCGGATGACGTCGCCCGGTGCCAGCGAGCGAAAGGCGACGCGGGAGCGGGCGAGCCGGGCGATCCGTTCGTCGTCGGGCGCGGCCGCGGCGATGCGGCCGAGCGGTCCGGGCCCCAACCAGCGGAGCGGCGGGAGCGGGCGGCTCTCGCGCGAGCCGACGGCCACCTCGATCGGCCCGTCGAGGCGCAGGCGTCGACGACCGGCGACCAGGTGCAGTTCGTCCCCGCGGGCGGAGACGGCATCCATCGTGCTCCGGGCGCGGGTCGGGCCGGCCGTGGCGGCGGCGACGGGCCGGCCATCGGCGAAGTCGCGGCACGCCGCGCCGGCCAGCTCGAGCCGTCCGACCAGGGTGACCGGGCGGCCGGCGAGGTCGTCGGCGAACTCGGGCGCCGGGCGCCCCAAGCGCTCGCGGCGTGCGGCGGCCTCGCGCCGCGTCCGGCGGCGGCCCGCGGACCAGGCGGCGAGGGCGGCGGTGCCGGCGCTCCAGGTCGCCAGGAGGATCCACATCGCGGTTCCGTGGAGAACCGGGGCGGGCAGATCGGTCATGCTCGTCCTGCGCGGCCGGGGTCCGCGGGAAGGCGGGCCGCGAGCGCGGGAGAATGCTACCACGGCTTCGGTCCCGCCCGGGCCGCCGGCGGGTTCGGCGCCGACGATTCGCCGGCGGCGGTCCGCACGGGCCGGACCCGGCGGACGCACGGACGCGCGAAAGGCCTTCCCGCGGCCCGCCAAGTTTGCGAGGATACCGCCATGTACGAACAGAAGGCGTTGCACGTCGACCTCGGAACCGGCTTCTACCGCGTGGAGCGGATCCGCGACGCATCGGTGCTGGGGCCGGTCGATTTCGGCTTCCGCGAATGGCGGCGGGCGCGGGCGTTCTGCTTCGGCGGCGGGGCCTTCATGGGCTCCGTGCTCCCGGGCTCGAACCGGCTGATCTTCACCGGCGAGTCGCCGTGCTGGGGCGGGTTTTACGTCTCGACGATGGGCGGGGCGGCACTGACGTTCGACGACGTCGGGTTGAACTACGTGGCGCTGACGGGGCGGGCCGCGGTGCCGTCGGCCTTGATCCTGCGCCGCGAGGGGCAGGAGGAGGTCGAGGTCGAGATCGTGCCGGTGGAAATGGGGGCGTTGCGGTTGCGCTGCGAGGGGGAGGACCGCGAGGCTGGCTGGAAGGCGCTGGAGCGGCGAATGTGGGACCGCTACGCCTCGACGTTCTCGAACCCGCCGCGCGTGCTGGCGGTGGGGCCGGCGGCGCTCGCCACCGACTTCGGCGCGATCGCCTCGTCGAAGATCGACTCGAAGGGCCCGACCCACGTCGATTGCTGGGCCGGTCGGGGCGGGCTGGGCAGTCGGCTGGCGCGCGAACACAACCTCCTCGCCGTCGTGTTCGGCGGCTCCCACGTCGACCGTGACCTCGACGACCGCAAACTGGCCGACCGGTACTTCGAGCAGCGGTACAGGATGCGAATGATGATCAAGGACGCGGAAGCGACGCGAAAGTACCGCTACGACCCCGACCTCAAGACCGGCGGCACGCTGGGGGTGAACTTCACGAAGCTGAAGGACAAGGTCCTGCACTTCAACTACCGCTCGGTGGAGTGGCCCAAGGAGCGCCGGCTGGCGCTGCACGCGGATCTGGTGTCGCACTACCTGGAGCAGTTCAACCGGGAAACGATCGAGAAGAAGCAGTTCTCGCACTGCGGCGAGCCGTGCCCGGCGGTCTGCAAGAAGATGAACGGGCCGTACAAGAAGGACTACGAGCCGTACCAGACCTTCGGGCCGCTGTGCGGGATCTACGACCAGCGCGCGGCGGAGCGGGCGGTGGGGTTCGCCGACCTGATGGGTTTCGACACCATCTCGGCCGGCGGCGTCGTCGCCTGGCTGCTGGAGCTGGTGGACGACGGGATCGTCGAGCCGTCGATGTGGCAGCTCCCGGGGCGTCCGAAGTTCTCGCCGGACGGTTTCCGGGTGACGGAAGACTCGGAACACAACGCCTCGCTGGTCACGACGCTGCTGCAGGGGATCATCGAGCGGCGGCCGGGGTTGGACCTCTCGCAGGGGGCCCGCGTCCTGGCCGACCGGCTGGGGGCGCAGACCGGCAAGCTCCGCGAGGTGCGCGACCGGCTGGTGGTGAACTGCTCTGCCGAGCAGGGTTGGATGGTGCCCAACCAGTACTGGGTCCCCGGGATGTTCTCGCCGATGCCGGTGATGGGCAAGTACTACTCCTACTACGGCGACGACTTCGTCCCACCGCGCGAGTTGGGTCGGATGAACGCCGGCCGGATGGTGGCGGAGCTGATGCTCGACAACCTCGGCTTCTGCCGGTTTCACCGCGAGTGGGCCGAGGAGCTGGTGCCGACGGTGTTCCGCGAGTTCTGGGAGCTGGACGTCGACCTGACGGCTCACCACCGCGCCCTGGCCCGGCGGATCAACGCTTATAACCGGTCGTCGTTCTACGAATCGAAGCGCACGGTGGCGGTGCTCCACGGCTTCCTGCGCCGCAAGGCGGAGGAGGGAACGCCGCGTCCCGAGCTGGAGGCGTGGCTTAGGCGCTTCGACGCCGACCCCCGCGAAGCGGCCCGGGACTTCTGGTACGAGATCCGCAAAGGGGTCGATGAGGCGCTGGAGGGGTAGTTCGGCCGGCGTGCGCCGAACCTGTGCTGTCCCGTCCCGGAGGCGCCGCGGCGTCCCGGCCGGTCGCGCCCGGCAGGCACCATTGCGGCGCCGCTGCCAGGTTGGCTAGAGTGGCGCCGGCGGAGGAGGAATGCTCGACTGGTTGACCAGCCCCGAGGCGTGGATCTCGCTCGGCGTGCTGACGCTGCTCGAGATCGTGCTCGGGATCGACAACATCGTGTTCATCACGATCCTCACCGGCCGCCTGCCGCGCGAGCGGCGGCTCACGGCCCGCCGGCTGGGGCTCGGGGTGGCGATGATCTCGCGCCTGCTGCTCTTGCTCGCGATCAGTTGGGTGATGCGCCTGCAGGACACGCTGTTCGTGCTGGTCGTGCCGTGGAGCGGCAAGGACCTGATCCTGCTGGCCGGCGGCCTGTTCCTGCTGTACAAGGCGACGCGCGAGATCTATGAGAACGTCGAGCATCCGGAGGAGGCGGGCGAGAAGGTCGGCGCCGACCGCATCCCCAAGGTGCGCGCCGCTCTCCCGTCCGTCGTGTTCCAGATCCTGCTGCTCGACGTGGTCTTCTCGCTCGACTCGGTGATCACCGCGGTCGGCATGGCGCGGCACGTGCCGGTGATGATGGCCGCGGTGGTGCTGGCGGTGATCGTGATGATGGCTTTCGCCGGGCCGGTGGGCGACTTCGTGCAGGACAACCCGTCGGTGCGCATCCTCGCCCTTGCGTTCCTCGTGCTGATCGGCTCGATGCTGATCATGGAGGCCACGGGCCAGCCCGTGTCCAAGGGATACATCTACTCGGCGATGGGCTTCTCGCTCTTCGTCCAGCTACTCGTCATGCGCCGCTCGTCGAAAGTCCGCCGGAGCACGCTCGGCCGGGACGACCACGCCGCTCCGGCCCCGGGCGGGAGCGCCGCGGCCGGCGACTGACCGCCGTCCCCGGCATGGGCGGGGCGGATCGCGCCGGCGGCCCGGTTGCGGCGGGCGGCCCGCGAGGCTTGCCGGCCTCCGCACGCTGCGGGTTCAGGGGGGCGCGCAGATCACTTCGAGCCGGTCGAGGCGGTCGCCGGCGCCGCCGGCGAGGCCGCGGGCCGCGGTGCCGCGCGGGCACCGCCCCTCGACCGGTCTTCCGCCCGTGCCGCCGATCACGGCGCCGCCGGCCGCCGGTTCGACCGCCGGGCCGTCGGGCCGACCGCACAGGATCCCCGCGGCGTCGAGGAACCGGCCCGCGCGTCCGAACAGACCCACCGCCATCGCGTCGGGCGAACAGACCAGCCGGCGGAACGGCGGAACGCCGCCGCCGAACGGCGGAAGCCCCAGCGTCGGTCCGACGTAGGGCTCGACGGTCTGCCGCCGGCGCACGGCGCGGGTCGGAGCGCAGAGCGGACGGACCGACGCGGGAAACACCCGGCGCCGGCCCGGCCGGCCGTCGTTCCCCTCGATGCCGATCAGCACGTGCTCCGCCGGGCATTCCCAGGCGAACGGTTCGCCACCGGGCGATCCGAGGCCGACGCGGGCGACCGGTGGCGGCCGCGGGTCGAGCAGGGTCCGCGTCGCCGAGGCCTGCGGGTCGGGCACCCAGTCGTCCGGCGGGTGGACCGGGTCGACGAGCCACGACCACCACCAGGGCGCCGGGCGCTCGCGCAGCACCCGCGCCTCGAACACCGGGCGCGGGTCGGTCAGATCGATCGCCATCCAGCGGCGGCCGTGGACCAGCGTCCGGTGCGAGGCGGCGAGCGGCCGGAGGCGGTCGGGCGCCGGGAAGGCCGCCAGGTCGAAAAGCGCGACGACGCGATCGGGGCCGTCGCCGCCGAGGGCGGGCGGTTCGTCGGGGACGGTCCAGTACGGGGCGTCGAGGTAGTAGTGCCACTCCACCCGCTTGTCGCGCTCGACGCTGTCGGAAACGAGGAACTCGGCCGAGCCCCGCGGGAACTCGCGCCGCACGTCCTGGATCCAGCGGATCGGCTCGTACTGGTCGCCGTACGGCTCGCGGGACCTGGCGATCGAGCCGTGCCCGGTGCGCGCGGCCCAGGCGAGGAAGCGCAGGGTCGACGGCACCTGCCAGCCGAGGAAACCGCCGAGCAGCAGGACGGGAGGTCCGAGGACGGCGGCGAGGCGGCGGATCGGGGAGCGCGGAGGGACGGGGCCGCGCCACGGAGGTCCCAGCACGAGGCGTCGGAGCAGGCGCGCGACGTCGACCAGCGCGCGGCCCCCGCCCGCCGCCACGGCGACGCCGCCGTAGAGCAGCCAGTAGCGGTGGAGAAAGCCGGCCGCGGCGAAGAGCCACG
>Ga0068707_1002980_pt1 | contig 11866 bp, 12 predicted proteins | sample YNPNPMetaG_FD_66600 | JGI IMG/M metagenome (GOLD analysis project Ga0068707, IMG submission 66600) | Anoxygenic and chlorotrophic microbial mat microbial communities from Yellowstone National Park, USA - YNP NP MetaG | ecosystem: Environmental > Aquatic > Thermal springs > Hot (42-90C) >... | reverse complement strand
TATTTTATCATTAACATGCTCGTTTTTTTTATGTAAAATTAATCAAGGTTTAACTATCGTTCCGACTTCAGCCATGTTTCTGACAGCATCATATTTAATCAGATCCTTGACGGGCTGCATAGTTTTTTACCTACAATTTTGCAAACAAAAATAGGTTTTTTGTTTATTAACTGCCATTGTTAATCAATTTTTTCACATCCTCCAGAAGGCTGCCCTTGTAAAGGATGGTGTGGTTTTTATCCAGCAAGATGTAATAGGGTATAGCCCTGACGCCAAAAATAGCAGCTCCTTTATTTTTCCAGCCTTTCAGGTCCGAAAGATGTATCCAGTTCATACGGAATTGGTTAATTGCCTCTTTCCATCGTTTGTAGCTGGTATCGAGCGAAATGCCAACAATTGTCAGTCGATCTTTATGTTTCTGATGCAAGGCTACGACGTCGGGTATCTCGTTGCGGCAGGCATCGCACCACGAGGCCCAGAAATGCAATAGTATGTAGGGGTTGTGAATAGATTGCAGGGCAATGCTTGTCCCTGTTGTGTCGGGCAATATTAGATCGTATGCTTTTTGTCCCACCCGGGTATGCTTCATTATTTCAATTTGTTGATCAATGAATGCTGCATATGAGCTGATGAATAAAGTTGTGTCCATTTGTCGATACAGGCGTTCATACTCATCAACGGGCAACTCGTTTGAAAGATATTTGTACAGAATATACAGCGAGACTACCGATTGGCGGTGATGGCGAACAAATGTTTTGATGTATTCAATCTGTTGGGAGGCAAGGCTATCCAATTGCCTTTTAATTGCCTTTTTTTCGGTATCCGTTAATCCTTTTTTTTTGAGTGCCTTAAGCAAAGGCATAGCAGCTTGGTTGATGCTGTCGATATGGTTGACAAAGTTTTCATACAGCGCATGGCTGGCCGAACCCCTGATGTTGGCTTTTCGGAAATTACGCAGCGTAGTGTTGATGTAAATTTTTTGGTTCTCAACGAATACCGGAAAATATTCTTCGCTGTTGGCCAGATAAAACCGGTACAGCTTTGGATATTGTAATTTCCCGCTATAGCTGAATTCACCGTTGCGGACCCGAACCGAATCCAACAGTTGATAACCCTCCCCATCAAATTCCTTTACGAGCAGGATTCTGTCGGTAGCTCCTTCTATAAATCCATTGATATGAAATCTGTCGGGTTCATTACCGGTACAGGACAGAAATAAGCTTAAGCTTACAGTTCCAAGGCACCCAAGAATCATCCTGTTTTTGTTGATCCGGAATTTTGTTAGTATGCCAAACATCTTTACTATTGCTATTTTTGGGATATATTTTTTTGTTTTCGAATATCTATTTTGGTAATACAATCGATCTTTTATCAGCTTATGGGGCTGCGACAGCCCGTCGCTCTTCCTTTAGTTTGTCGTTCATGCTCTTGCGATCGATTGACTTCAAAACTATTCTGCACCAAATATACTACTAAACGGCGAGTTTTGAGTGATTATTTTGCATCGTTAAAATATAATATTAAATTTGCGGAGAATTTTGGAGAGCTGCCAGAGTGGTCGAATGGGGCAGACTCGAAATCTGTTGACCTGCTTATGTGGGTCCGGGGGTTCGAATCCCTCGCTCTCCGCAATCTTTTGATGCTACTCAACTTCCTTTTTTCTTCGTTGCATATTGTTTTTTTTCATGGGCAACATGGGATAAAACAAGCATGTTTACTGAAATACACCACAGCTAATGCAACGAATATACAAGTTCTTTCCAACCGTTGGGCTAAAACTATTACCCTAACGAACTTCAGTAACCTAAAAAGTATTTTTGCCTTCCATGATGCTTTGTATCACAACAACCCATGAGCAAAAGGTTGCCTTTAAACTAATAATCCTGAGGAAGTAATGAAAAAGATAGCGGCAGTCGGGAGACTGCCATTTCGATGCGCTTAAGTCACAGACTTCGCCGATCGAAGTATGACTGATTAAAAATGTTTCTTACCCGGCATGGAATGTCGATACGGTAATCAATTTCGTTATGTGTGCAGTCCTATGTCAGGGTAGATTCAAAAATTCTTTGGAGCGTTTGCGTGCTTATGTCTTCTTTGATAATATAATTCCGGGCTCCGGCTTCGAGCATCTGCATTACATACTGCATCTCCTTGTGGAAGGAAAGAGCTATGATAACAATAAATCTGTTTTGTTCGGTAGCCAGCCGTGTAGCCTCAATTCCATTCATGTCGGGCATCTCAATATCCATAAACACCATGTCGATATGGTGTTGCCGCATGAGTTCAAGGGCTTCTCTTCCCGTTCCGGCCTCGTAAATCGATTCAATACCGTCGGGATTTGACTGCTCAAGCATAAATTTCAACGCTTCTCTAAAATGTTGATTGTCATCAACCAGCAGTAAATTATATTTTTTAGCAGGAAGCATAGGTGGCAAAAATTACATAAACAAATATCGTCGATATTGTCAGAAAAAAATGAGGAAAATCACCCAATTTTTGTTCTTGTAGGTCAATCGAGGTGAACCAGATTGTTTTTAATGGCAAAGATGGCCAGGCTAATGGAATTTGATGAGTTGGTTTTTTCGAGCAAGCTTGCCCGGTGCCGTTCTACTGTGCGGTGACTGATATGCAATGCCTCAGATATCTGCATGGTGGAATAGCCTTTGCAGATGTATTCGAGTACTTCTCTTTCCCTTCGGGAAAGTTTGATCGCAGGGGTTGCGTTTTTGTCACGGATAAGCTTAAGTAACAAATCCTGAGAAAAATAATTCCGGCCGCTCAGAACCGATTTTATGGCATTTTTAAGTTCGTTGGCATCACAGTCCTTGAGGATAAATCCTTTTACCCCTATTTCTATCATTGAATTGTAGTAAGCATCATCGCCAAACATCGATAGTACCAGTATTTTTAAATTGGGATATTTTTCAAGGGCGATTTTTGAAGCTTCTACACCATTCATCCCCGGCATATTGATATCCATGAGTACAATGTCGGGAATGATATAATTCAGTAGGTCGAGAAATTCCTTGCCATCGGAAGCCTCGCCAACTACTTCCATGTCGCTGCTTTCTTGAAGTATATATTTAATGCCGTCGCGAAAAAGTTTATGATCATCGACAATAAAATCCGGGTTTTTCTTTTGGGAATTGTCATGGTTTTGCAATTGTTATTTCAAAATAATACTTTTAAAATAACATTGCAATACTAAGGAAAAAATTATGATTAATTAAACTTGAAAAGGGTAGTGGAGGATAAGGGAATCGAACCCTTGACCTTTTGCATGCCATGCAAACGCTCTAGCCAACTGAGCTAATCCCCCAGCTTTTGCGCTGCAAAGGTAGAAAAAAGAATATTTTCTGCAAAAAAAATGTTATTCTTTGATGTGATATTTTGTTAAGAGCCTGTAAATGTTGTTTTTGAATTAAGTACTTTGCAAATATTGCCAATAACATGACATATGGCTATTTCTATGCGTTAAACTCCTCTTTGGTAACCTGCTTTAACCTCAAAGGTTTTTATTTATTCTCCGTGTTTCTCTGTGTTTTCCGTTGTGAGTTTCTTTACCACAGAGGTTACGGAGTAGCACAGAGGTGTTATTCTTCATCTTGCAATCTAAATTGTATTTCATAGTTTTTAATAAATTCAGTCTCTTCTTTTGTTAATCCATAAAGCGGGCATGTAATATCGTCAATTTGATCAATAAGATGTTTTGACTTTCCTATTTTATATTCTTTAAATGAATCAATATTTGCATATTTGGTGGTTTGTCGAATATTTGCATTACGTTCGATGTCTGCCAAATATGATGAGTATATTTGTTCAAGTTGTATAATTATTTCATCGGTAAGTTTTTCGATAGGTATTGTGAAAGATTCTATTTCATAAGATTTTAAATCTAAGTTGTTTGAATAAATCTGATAAAACCAGAAATACAAATTACTGCTTAGAATGGCTCCAATAATATTGACAATATTTTTATCAAAATAGATTGGTCGTTCTTTTGTCGAACCTGTGGAGTAATTTGTTATAATTTTGAAATACCTACCACCTGTTGTTCTGTAAAAAATGGGGTCCCCTTTTTGTTTTATTAAACTCTAATTTTAATTTTTTGATTAAATATTTTTTTTAGAATTTGCTTTTCAATATCCAAACTAATTTTGGGATATCTACCTGATAACTTTACGTCTAAAACATTAATAAACTGTAAATTTTCAAGCAAATATTTGAGGTTTAATTCACCTTTTTTGCGATACATTTTGGTTGAAAGAATTGATTTAACAGGCAGTAAATCTTTTTTGAAAAAAATAATGCTTGTATTAACAACTGCATTCTCAAAAACAGGTTCAGGTCTTACTGCATAAGATGATATTTTAATGAGACTACAAGTTTCTTCTAAAAGTTTGTGAACACCTGTAACAGAATCGCTTGATGTTATAGAAATCGGAACAATATAATGAAGGTTACCACTCTTTTTACAAATATTATGGCCTAATTCAATAAATAGTGTGTAGATATCTAATGAGCCTTTCTGAATACCCTTTATAGTTTTAGCAGTTTTATAATTAAGTTGAAAATAGTTCTTTTCAGAATCATTAACTTTTGCACCATATGGTGGATTTCCAATCACAATATCAAATCCCCGTTGTTTTTCATCGGGCACAAGGTAAGGATTTAGCACTTCGGGGAAATCGAGTTTCCAGTCGAAATGGTTAAAGGGGGCTTCGGGGTTTTCGAGTAGGTTTTTCAGTTTGTTAATCAGCTTGTTAAAACCCGCAATTTGCAATTCCCTTTCGGTATTGTGCTTAATATCGGCAGCCGAGTACATAAAACTGACTTGTGTCGCGTTTTTACTTAAATAAAGTTCCTTGTTAAACGATAATTGGTTTATCAGCAGTTCAATTTTCAGGTTTCTGATTTCGGACTGTAGTTTTTTCTTGTTCTGATTGTTGGGGCTAAAATATTGCTTCTGCTTTTCGGAAACTTCTTTTTAATAATCGCTGTACATTCTTTACATATTCATCGGCTTTGCCCACGCTTTGCTTGCGTTCCCAGTCAATCTCCACAATTTCGCCATCAAATTTATTACTTATGAGGCTGTCGCCCACCACAATTTTGTAATCGAGGTTGGGCAGGGGTTTAGGTTTTTCTTCGTCTACTACCAACGAGAGCCAAAAACGTAGGCGGGCAATATCTACCGCGCCTTTTTCAATATCCACCCCGTAAATGGAGTTTTGGATGATGTTCAGCTTGGTTTCGGCGGGATTCCACTCTTTACCTGTTTCGTAGGCAATCAATTCTTTGATGCTGAAAATTTCCTGCAACAAACCCATGGGGAAAGCGCCGGAGCCAATGGCGGGGTCGCAGATTTTAACACGGTCGAGTAACGCGTCGATGTGAAAAAGCTCTTCCTTACTTAGTTCATACACCTCTTTTTGTTTTAGCAGGCGTTTAACTCTCTCCCCCCACTTCCCCTCCTTTGGAGGGGTTGGGGGTGGTTCATTCCCCTCCACCGGAGGGGTGCCCTTTAGGGCGGGGTGGTCAAAAAGCATCTGCATCACCCCATCCAAATTACTCATTACATCCTTAACCGGAATGTGAATTATAGTAAGTCCCAAACTTTGTAAAAAAGCGTCTCTTTCGACATCATAATCAGCTTTATCGGCATGGCTGCTGCCATCTATTTCAATTACCACGTTGCAATTGGTGCAGAAAAAATCAACAATATAATTACCAACAATTTTCTGTCTGTCGAAATCGAAACCTTTAAATTGTTTGTTTTTAACCCTGTTCCAAAAAAGCACTTCGGGTAAATTGCCGGCTTTGCGAAGTTACGGGCTTTTTCTTTGAGATTAGGATTATAGGGGAGATTAAAGTAGTTTTGGGAGTTTCTTACCACCCCGTCCTTCGGACACCCCTCCAGAGGAGGGGAATTTTTGAGGTATTCCGTTAAGCTTTCCTGGCACATGTAGTGCACAATTTCTTTTGGTGTGTAGAATGCGCCTTTGTCTTTGTTGTCTTCGAGCAGGTTTTCGAAGATATGACCGAGCATTTCGGGGTCAACGGCTACCGTATGGTCATTGGGGCTGTCTTCGTAAATGGTAAAGTTGAAGGCATCGAGAAAGTCAAGGAATCCACGGGCATTTCCATTATTCTTTTCTGTGAGAATGGTGTCTTCAAAATCGGGATTATGAAACAGCTTTGCAGGAAAAGTGAGCAAGTGTTCGTCAAATTCTTCCTTGTCGAATAAACCACCATTCAGGAAAGGAACTTTTACCGTTTTGCCATCGGGCATTTGAAAGTCATCGTTTGTGCGTTCCTTATTGAGCGTATTAAAGAAAAGTACGGTTAACCAGTTGCTGTAAAAAGCATCATCTCCGCCTGATTGATGAAAGAGTTGTTTTATGAAATCGCGCAGACCATCAGTGTAATTGGTATCGCTTGCACCCAGCCAGCCTTTTTTCTGCACGAAATAAAGAAAAACTATACGTCCGAGCAGTTTTTTTACAAAGTCGCGGATAGTTTTACTGGCTTTGTCTTTTTCCTGTTTTGTGGCATTGGCAGGAAATGAAATGTTGAACACCGATTTACGATAATTAGATTCCTGCAAGTAATTGCAAAAATTCTGATAATGCAGGGTATATTCATCAAAGAATGCTTTACTGAGTTTTTCAACAGAGAAGGCATTAATTAGGGTTTGAATGGTAATTTCCTTTTCTGTACTCAGCGCTTCAAAACGTTCGGCTGCTGTTTTGCAGGTCTCGGAAGGTCCTAACAGGAAAGTATATCGTTTGGCATTGGTTGTTTTTTCTTTTACGCCTTTATCGGTCAACAAACTGTCCTTGGCAACCAGTGTTAGCCGCCAAACATTTTTATTTGCAGGGGCAACAAAATTGATTAACGCAGCTTGTCCGGCAGTTAGCAATTTGCGTACATATTGCTGAATGGCAACTTTACTTTGCTCAATACGGACTTTTGGTTGCAGCAGCACTTCATAGCAGGTTATTTCGGTGCTATCGTCTAACTGAATATTCCCATAAATCCATACTTTATCAATGACTGCCGATTCTGATTTGTTTGGTAAAACACCTGCCGGAACTAAAGCGGAATTAAGGGTAAATCCCGAACCAAAAACTGGGCTTAACACTTCACGAGCAAATAAAACCCTGTCGTATGGTTTATGTAATGCTTTTTGGATTTGAATTTTATTGGCTGGCATATTAGTTATTGTTATTTATCAGGTTTACAATTACTTTAATTAGTAAATCTTTTTCTTCTGGTTTGCTTATTGCAATCAAAAGAGTAATTGCCACCAATGCATTGTCGGCAATTCGTTTATTACCGGAAATATCGTATAGCAAATTATTTCTGTCAAGAAAATATAAAAAAAGCATGGCTGCTATTCTTTTGTTTCCATCAACAAATGAATGGTTCTTTACAATAAAATAGAGCAGATGAGCAGCTTTTTCTTCAACACTTGGGTAAAGGTCGGCACCATTAAAAGTCTGGTAAATGGTTTCGATAGAGCTGTGAAATGATTGGTCTTTTTCTTTTCCAAAAAGAGGCGGATAACCATATTTATTTTTAATAAACTGAATTTGATTTATAGCTTCGTGATATGATATGCGGTATAATTCGTTCTTAGTTGTTTTTTCAATGGTAACGGTTTGACGATCGTACTTAAATATCAAAAGCATTGGCATAATTTGTTACAATAATTAGTAATCCGTCGAATTCATTATTTGTCAGGCATTTTTGTCGGGAAATATTGTTTAATAAATTAAGTACCTTTTCAAGATCTGTTAAGTGTTCGGTTTGTTTTTGCAGTTTGCTCATGTTCAGGGCATAACCCTGAATAAGATATTCTTTTATAATCTGGTTGGCCCAAATTCTGAACTGAGTTCCTCTGCGTGAATTTACCCTGTAACCCACTGCAATAATTACATCGAGGTTGTAGTGGTTTATTTTTCTTGTGACTTTTCTGGACCCTTCGGACTGAACTTGTGCAATTTTTGCACAGGTTGCCTTTTCGTCCAGTTCGCCGGTATTGTATATGTTCAAAATATGTTTATTGATTACCGAACGTTCTGTTTGAAATAAGTGTGCCAATTGGCTTTGAGTAAGCCAAACTGTATCTTTTTCAAGGCGGACCTCGACGGTAGTTTTACCATCTTCTGCTGTATATATTTTTATTTCAGCGTTTTCCATTAACTAAAACTTTGAGTTAATACAATTTGAGGATTCACAATTCCCCTGTGTACTTTATCTGATTGGGTTACTTCTTCAGAACCGGTAGAAAGATCGTACCTGTCGAGAACCTTAATAAAAAGTTGCTCAATAAATTTATCCGGCTCTTTAAGCAATCCGCCATTTGCAGTAAAATAATCATTGATGGATTTTGGTAATCCTTTAGATGCAAAAGTTCCTTTTTTAATGATGTTCAATGTGCGTAATAAAGCCATCCGTTTTTGTTCGGTGGGTGCAATTTTTTTAATTTCGTTTATATTTGTAATAGCTTTATTTTCAGCCGGGCTCAAATTTCTTCGAGATACAGATTGAACATTTTCTTGATTCTTCTCGGATTTAAAATAGTCAAGAGCTGCCAAAGTTTGTTTATGATGTAGTTCGTGCAATGCAATTGCTTTTTCGTTATCAGGTGCTTTAAAAAGTTTAACTGCCTGTAAAAAGTTCAGTTCAATAATATTCAATTCGGGTGTAATCAAACAAAATATTCCCGGATGGTTTTCGCTTTTCAGATACACAAGCGATGTGTTTTGTAATGGGTAATTTACTTCACCTGATTCTGTATCGATCAAAGTAATTTGATTGCTGTCAGGTAGTTTTCTCCCGCATCGTGCTTTGTTTGGAATTTTAGCAATATCATTGAATCGTTTAGGATGTTTCTTTCTGAAATCACGTAATTCATTCAGGTATTTTTAAATTTCGCTTTCCTCTTTTTGAATTTTATTACCGAACAAAGCACCTTCGCCCTTTTCTTCGAGTATGGAGAACACTTTGTTATCTTCGCCAAAAGCCGTGTGAAATGCCTGAAGTTTACGCAGGGCATTGTTTATCAAATGAATTTGAGCATCCCCATGGGCAGAGGGATAAAAGTTATAAACATAGATTTTGTCGGCTCTTGAACCAATACGGTTCACACGCCCGATGCGTTGCATTAAACGGGTAGAGCTCCAAGGAACATCATAGTTTACTATTACGTTACTTCTGTGAAGGTTAATTCCTTCGGCCAGTACTTCCGTTGTAATGAGAATATCGTAATCGTTCCGCCATTTTTCTTCCTCAAGGTTTGCATCAAAATTATCTCTGATAGTATTCTCAAAGTATTTTCTATTTTCGGCACTTACAGTAAGCACCTTTTTCTTTGTAATCTTTGAAAGTTTTACCGTTAATTCTTCTGCTGTTTCTTTTGATTCGGAAAATATAATCAGTTTGCCACTAACATTCTGGTTTGGTTTAAAAAATTCCTCCTGAATTTGTTTTGCAAATTCAATCAGTTTTGGGTCATTCTTTACCTTGCTCCAGCGTTCAATCAAATCATCAACTTTTTCTTTGTCCTGCTTTAAAAGGGCAACAAAATTTTTATCAAAGGCGTCTTTTGTATACTCCTTGTTGTTTCCGCCCTTTTCGTTAATTTTAGCTTCAATTTCTTCGTAACTTAAACCTTCTTCCAATAGTTTGTTTATGTCTAAATCTGGTGCGATAAATACCCTGTTATCATCAAACATTTGAAGCATATTATCAATTGCTTTCTGAAATCTTTTTAAAGATTGGGTAAAAGCATAAAAACTACTTTCAAGACGTTTAACCAACAGGGTTTTCATAATTGCGGATAATCTATCTGAGATGGATTTAACATTACCATACATTTTTTTGTCTTCTTCATTCACAAGAAATTCGATTGCTCGGTACCGGTAATATCCCAAACCGTCAATTTTATTTCCATATTCATCAAGGTTGGTAATGAGCGAAACTGTATCGAAAAATAATTCACTTAGTTTTTCATCCAATTCATAGTAAAGTGCAATAGGGTCGCCCACTTTGGGGAATTTAATTCCCTGAATATCCAAATCTTCCAGATATTCGTTATTGTTTTCTATATCAGTTCTTGTTCTACGGATGACAAGGGGTTCAACCACATCATTTCTCAATTCCTGAAAAAGCGTTTTTAATTTTTTTAGGGTTTTATCTCGCTTGCTCAGATAAGCAGGGTCTTTCGAGTCTAAATCGGATAAATCCTTTGACAATGCTTCGTAAAGTTTATTCTTTGGCTTGAAATACTCTTGTAGGTTTCTGATGTTTTCGAGCGTGCTGTTTCTTCTGTCCTGAAAAAGATAAAGTTGGTTTTCAATATCCTGTGGTCTGTTGTTTAGAGGAGTAGCTGAAATCAATATTACTTTTTTCCTTGTATCTCCATTCTCAGAAGGCCTTGACCGTGGCATTTTACATATTTCCTGTAAAGCCAAATACATTTCGGTATAGTCATTTCTGAATTTATGCGACTCATCAACAACTATTAAATCAATTTCCTCAGGATTCGGATAAGTAAAATTGTCCCGGTCGATTATTTTTTGTAAACTTCCTGTGGTAATGAATGTAAAATGATTATCCAGTTCAAAATCTTTCACTGTTCGTCTCCAACTATCTTCAATTGCTGGAGGAACAACAACTAAAACCTTTGTATGCGTACCATTTTCTAAATGAACTTTTTTATAATCATACAGGCAATAATTGTTTTCCCCAAACCAACCACATCGGCCAAAATAAAGCCATTGTGCTTCATCATAATGGCATAACCCTGGTTGGCAGCGTCTGACTGATATTTTAAACGAATGTATTTTGGTGGAAGAAATAAATCAATATTATACGGGTCGTAATCAACACGTTTGCCAAAATATTCAATGAGCATTTTTATGTACAATTCGAAAGGTGTAAAGTCATCTCGCAAATAGGTTTGGTTCCTTATTCTTTCAGCTTCTGCCTGCAAAATGGGAACTGATTCAGCCCAAAGTCGTTCAAATTCTTCGGTTGCAAATTTCACATCTTCATAATCTCGTAAGCTGACATTAAACTCATAGTTTGACTCGGGATTTGCACCCAGTCCGGCATCAGTCATATTGGATGAACCGGTAATTACCTCACAAGGAGCATATTCATTAAATAATGCAGGTCTGAAAATATAAACCTTTGCATGAATTTTCTTTTTCGGATGTGCCCTAAGTTCTATTTTATTACTAACCAAATCATCAATGAATTGCAGAATTCCTTTTTCTGTAACTTCGTCATAATTCGCTTCCTGTATATTTTTGATGATTTCTTCAAGGAAGTACGCTTTTGTTTCATCAGGGTTTTCAAGGTAAAGCTGTCCTTTGTCGTGATATTTTTTAATGAGTTGATCAACATTAATACCTACAAGTATTCTGATTTTTGGGATTTTGTCGAGAAATGCACGAACTTTAAAATATCCTGAAGCCCTGAAATATCCGACCAATGCATCAAAATGATGTATGTTTTCAATATTTGTAAATACTCCCTCAAACTTCTTGAGTAAACTATTATCGTCCTGATTAGTAAAAAATTTAGTTGGCATTACTTCTTGCTCTTTTTTAATTGATTAATGACTTCGTCCAAACCGTCTTCTAAATACTCTAACTTGCCATAGTTTGCATTAATGCTGTCGGCTAAAAACCTAATTTGAAGTTGCTTATAATCAGTTTTTAGGATTTGACTTAAGATACTATCCCCTAAAAGTGTGTATGTAAATAAAAAGGGAGAAATTAGTAAACCAATAAAAACATACACATAAGAAAGTGAATGAAATCACCTTTACACAAGACCAGATCAGGGACAT
>Ga0068707_1002979_pt1 | contig 11870 bp, 7 predicted proteins | sample YNPNPMetaG_FD_66600 | JGI IMG/M metagenome (GOLD analysis project Ga0068707, IMG submission 66600) | Anoxygenic and chlorotrophic microbial mat microbial communities from Yellowstone National Park, USA - YNP NP MetaG | ecosystem: Environmental > Aquatic > Thermal springs > Hot (42-90C) >... | reverse complement strand
GCCGGCCAGGAGGGTGCCCCAATCCAGGGGGGGCGTATCCTGGCTGATGGCCACGCCTGGGCGCATATTGCGTAAGGAATGCAGATCGCGCACGGCCACATCGTAGGTGCCCGGCAGCAACCCCGTGGGCACTTGAAAGTTCCCCTGTTCATCCGTCGCCACCGTAAAGGCATAGGCGGGGATGGGATCTCCCGGCAGATGTGCCGCCACCACCAGCGGCCCCGCCCACGAAGCTCCCGGCGGCGTGCCGCGCCCTTGGAACTGCACCCGTCCCACGATCCGCCCCGGCCCAGCAGGCATGGGCGTGCGGGTGACGGTGGGGGTGGGGGTGATGGTGGGCGTCGCCGTGGCCGTGGGGGTGGCGCTGGGCGTTGAGGTCGCCGTGGGGGTGGGGTTGCACACCGTCACCACGGCGTCGTTGGGGGTATAGCTCCGGTTGCTGGTCACCTGGATAATATCCAGGCGCGCCTTGCCCTCGCCCCGGGGACCGATGCGGATGGAATGCCACCGGGGGCCATCGAGGCGGTACACCATGGGATAGACCGGCGGGTTCGCGCTGGAGACCTGGCTCCAATGCCAGCCGCCGGTGCCAAAATACCAGGCCACCCAGGGGCCACCATCCACCGAAACGTTGAAGGACTTGTTCAGGTAATCCACGCCCCACACGCGGCCCCAGATGACGTAATCTCCTGTGGAAGGGATAAAGACATTGAAGGCCAGCACCGTCTCCTCGGTGGCGGTGGCGCTGGGCACCACCTGGACATAGCGGCAATCGGAGGCGCTGGCCAGCTCGTAGCGGCCCATGGCGCCGTGGGCGGAGCCATGTTCGGCCTCCCGGTGCACCACGCTGGGCAAGGGGGTGGTGTTGGGCGTGGGGGTGGGGCGCGTGGCGCGGCAGGCAAAGCGGCTAAAATTGCGCCCCATCTCGGTGATCTGGTGGGTGGCCGGGTTAAACAGCTCGCCGTTCCACCCGCCCTGCCCCAAGCTGCCCTGGGGCGTGTTCAAAGCGAACCAGGCCCACCGTTGCACCAAGTGATAGTCATCCTCCGGCAGGCCCAGGTTAGGATCACGGGCGTAGAGAAGATAGGTGAAGGTGGCCGTCATGTATTCGTTGATGCGGTCGGAGGTGAACCCCTCATATTCGGGCATCAACACGCCATATTCAGAGATGATCAGCGGCTTGTTCTGCTGCCCGTGGTCCTTCATCCACTGGCGCATGCGCACGATGTGTTCGATGAACAGGGCCAGGCTATCATTATCCTGAATGCTATAGTTGCGGCCCAGGGCAGGATCACAGCCCAAGGGAATATCCGCGCCGGCGTTGGGCACCTCCCGGACCATTTGGTTATGGATATTCCAAACATCCACCGGCATGTCCGTGCCATAGAAAGCGCGGTAGGCATCCCACACTTTGGTGAGCCAATCCATGCGCAAAGGGGTGGGTTGGATGATGGCACCGTTGGCGATCTTGGCGGTGGGGTCAATCCCCTTGATAAAATCGTAAAAGATCTTGTAGATGCGGGCATATTCGTCGGGGTAGCGGCGGTCGCAGGCGCCCCGGACGCGGCCATCGGGCTCGGTGCCGATCATCCACACCGAGCCGGGGTTGGCCCTGATCTTGGCCTCCAGATCGGTCCAGTTGTAGCTGGCGGGGTTGTTCAGGTCAAAGTTCTCGGGACTGAGGCGCAGGGTCTGCATATACTCGATCCCCTCCGGCCGCGGGGGATGGAGGAGCGTGCCCCAATCCTGATACCAGCCCAGGCAAAGCTGGCTCACGTCGTAATCGGTGATATAACCGTATTCGCGGGCCACGCCCACGCCGATGCGCCAGCGGTCCGAGTAGGGCGGAAACGGCCCCTCGGCTCGCTGCAAGCCAAGACTCGTAGCAGGCTGTGCCGGCGCGGAAGGTCCGGCCGTGACCAGCCAACCGGCAGCCCAAATGCATACTACCGCCAAGAGCAAGGTGAGGACCAGGCGGCTGCGCCAGCGGCCAAGATGATGGACAAGCCCCCCACGGGGCCGACGACGAACCTCAACGGGCATCTGCACGCTCTCCCCATAAAGATCAACTCATGGCTTCAAGATCAAGGGCAAGGCCACGGCGCCGGCCCGATAATCGCCAAAGGTGATCACCGTATCGCCCCCCGCGACGGTGGTCACCACATCATCGGCCGTGCTAGAGCGATAGCCCCAAAGGTTATGCTGGCGGACAAGGTAGGTATCGGGCGCTAGATCGGTGAAGCTGAAGGAACCATCGGCCAAGGTGAACACGCGTTGCAACACTTGGCGGGCCAAAGAAAGAAGCTCCACCGTCACGCCGGGGATCCCCGGTTCGCCGGGCTGATGGACGCCATCCCGGTTCACGTCGTGATAGACGAGACCGATGATGTTCCCCCTGGCCGCCGTGACCGTGGGCGAAGGCGTGGGGGTGAAGGTGGACGTGGGCGTCGGGGTGATGGTGGGCGTCGCCGTGGGCGGGGCGATATAATAGGTCACCAGCAAGCGCGGATGATAGTCCGTCTCCTTGGCCTCGGAGGAGAGGAAGGAGTAGCCCACGTTGGCGCCCGGCTGCCCGATGAGGATCAAGCCCGCATTGAGCACGCCCTGTTCCACCCACCGGCGCGCCGCCGCGGAGACATCCCAGACATACTCGCGGCTGGCCGCGTTGACCCACTGCGTATCCAGCACGGTGGGGTCATAATCTGCCGTGGGGCTGCTGGCCCCCGGCATGGCCCAGGGATCGTCGCTGGTGGCCAAGCGCCAGGTGGCCGAGGATTCCTGCCACGGGCGGCGCACAAGGTGCGCCGTGATGTTGGCGCCGGTGGCCGGCGCGGTGGTGCTGGTGTGCAGGTGCAGGGTGGCCGAGATCACCCGGGCGTAGAGGGGCAGGCCCGTCAGGTCGAACCTGACCAAAGGCTTTTGGATCCCGTTGGTGTAGCAACGCAGTTCCGCCGTGCCGCCATAGTTCGTGGTCGGCTCCCACTGGTTGATGTAGGTGTCCTGGATCGCCACAAAAGTTTGCTGGGTGGGCTGCGGCGTGGGGGAGGGGGTCGCAGGCGTCAGGCTGGGCGTGATGGTGGGAGTGGTGGTCAGCTCTGGCGTCCAAGTGGGTGTGGCCGTGGTGGTGGCCTCGGGCGTTTGGCCGCAGATGTCGTAATCAATGCGCAGGATGGGCCGCCGCTGGGGGAATTGGCTGGTGGAGGAATCGAAGGAATAGGCCGCCGTGGAGGCCGAGATCCCCTTGATCAGCCAGCCATAGTTCTCCTCCGGATGTTGCACCCAATACCGCACACTTGAGGTGACATCCAAGCCGCGAAAGACGGCCCGATGGGTCAGGGTGATCCGATCATCCGGCTCGGCCACCCGATCCTGGCCGATGGCATTGCATCCATCCGCGCCCCAGCGCACCCCTTGGGCAGCAGAACGCCAGGTGGCCGTGGCCTTGTCCCAGGGACGCAAGACGCGAAAAGCGCCGATCTCCAGCGAGCGGGTCTCTTGGTAGGCCTCCACGTAAAAGACCAGCTCCGCTGCCACCACGTTGGCCCCCGGCGGCAGCGCCCCGGCCAGGTCAAAGCGCACCAACACCGATTGAATCTCGCCCCCCTTGACCTTCAAGCCGCCGGCGTTGGATTGGGGGAAATCCGGCGTATAGGCGTTGATCCACGTATCCTCCGTGCCGGCATAGCCGTTTAGCCCTTGCTGCAGCAACACACGTTGTACACAGGGTCCGGCCGTGGGCGTACCGGTGGAGGTGGGACCGGCGGTGGGCGTGGGCACCGGCGTGTTGATGGTATCGCGCAGACCGTTCTGGTGGGGTTGCGCCCAAGTAGCGTTGCCCCGACCGAGCGAAAGCACCAAGGCCAAAACGAACACCGGCCACAAGAAGCTGAAGATGCTCTTTCGGGGCCTATGAGGAATAAAAGGGGTCATCGCAGACATCCTTCTCTCGAACCTCCCGAACTAAGCCAAGGCACAAGGCCGCCCCAGGGGAAAGCCCTGCCTTCTAATCAAGACGGCCGGCCCGGCGATAAGTTACGGTCTTGCCGGCGCGGGCATCAGAAGGCCCCCTCGCCCCGGATCACCGCGCTCAAGGTGCGGGCGAGGATGCGCAGGTCCAACCAGAGGGAATAATGTTGAATATAGTAGAGATCGTCCTCGGTGTGCAAGTATTTCGCTTTGTTGCCCCGCCCCGAGATCTGCCACCAGCCGGTGATCCCTTGGGGCACGGTAAAGCGCTTGCGTTGCCAGGGCTCGTAACGCTCCACCAGGGCCGGAAGCTCCGGCCGCGGCCCCACCAAGCTCATCTCACCCTTGAGGACGTTGTACAGCTGCGGCAGCTCATCCAGGCTATACCGACGCAAAAAGCGGCCGATGGGCGTCACCCGAGGGTCATCGGGGCGCTTGTTGAAGAGCAACTTGCCATCCTCTGTCTCGGAGATAAGCTCAGCCTCGCGCCTATCCGCGCCTTGGTACATGGTACGGAATTTGAGCATGGGGAAGGTGCGCCCTCCCTCGCCCACCCGCAGGCTGCGATAGAACACCGGCCCCGGCGAGCTCCACTTGACCAACAGGGCGATGACCCCCATCAAAGGCGCCAAAAGCACCAAGATGAGGGCAGAAAGGACCACATCCAGGGCCCGTTTGATCAGGCGATCGATGGGGCCGATGACCGGCTCCTTCAGGCCCACAAGCCACAGGTCGCCCAACCGTTCCATGGTGGCCCGCACAAAGACCATATCGGAATAATCGGGCAGCACCTTGATGTTCACCGGCAGCTCCTGCAAGCCGGCCACCACGTTCGCCAGCTCCCGCTGGGCGGCCAAGGGCAGAGCCAACACCACCTCTTGCACCTGCTCTTGGGCGATGATCTCCGGCGCTTGGGCCAAGGTTCCCAACACCCGATAGCCCTCCACCTCGCGGCCCAATAGCTGGGGCTCTTCGGTCAAATAGCCGACCACCTCCACGCCCATCCAGCCGCAGGGCTTGAGGGCGCGGGCGACCTGCTGCCCGGCGCTCCCCGCGCCGACGATGAGCACCCGTCGCCGTCGCGTCTGAGCTCGGCGATCCATCAAGCGCCGCAATACAAGCCTGGCCAGCACACACAGAACAATATCAAAGACAAAAAAGTACACATAAAGCAACCGGGAGAGGCCACGATAGCTGAAATAAAGCGCCCCCGCCAAGATCACCGTGGCGATGGCGATGGCCCGGATCACCAGCGGCAGTTCCTCCTCCAGCCGGGCGATCCTTTGGGGATCGTACACCTTGCCCGCGCTGAGGGTGATGGACCAGATCACTGCGGTCAGGAGGAACACCGGCCAATAAAGGTCGGCCCCATCCAGGCGCAGCGGTTTGCCTAGAGGCACCACCAGCCTCACCCAGCGCGCCAACAGGAGCGCCGCCAGGGTCAAAACGATATCGGCCACATAGAGCGCCAGCACATAGCGCGCACTCGATCGCTGGAGCATCCGTTATCCTTTCGTGGCGGCCCACCAACCATCCACCGCCACCGGCATCTTGCCAGGCCAAAGCGGAACTTGCGGGGCGGGGGCAAAGGAAGGGATGATCTCCTGCAATGTCCGGACGAGGGTGGTGTAATCCTCCTCCCTGGCAGCCCGCAACACCGCCTCGATCCCCGCGGCCAAGCGCGCCTCCGAGGGCAAGCCCTGGGGGCGCGCCACCAAGATCTTTGCATGGGCGGTGGGCGCGGGTGATTCTCCGGGCGCAAAGAGTTCCTCGTAAAGCTTTTCGCCAGGACGGACGCCGGTGAAGACGATCTCGATATCTTCTTTGGGCCTGAGGCCCGAAAGGGAGATCAGATCCTGGGCCAGGTCCAATATGCGGATCTGTGCGCCCATATCCAACACAAAGACCTCCCCGCCACGGCCCAAAGCGCCGGCCTGGAGCACCAATTGCACGGCTTCGGGGATGGTCATGAAATAGCGCCGCATCTCCGGGTGGGTGATGGTGACCGGGCCGCCGGCGGCGATCTGGTGCTGGAACAGGGGTACCACGCTGCCCCTGCTCCCCAACACATTGCCAAAGCGCACCACCACAAAGGGGCGCCCCAGGCGCTGCGCCACGTGCTGCACCAAGACCTCGGCCAGGTACTTGCTCGCCCCCATCACGTTCACCGGATTCACGGCTTTGTCGCTGGAGATGAGCACGAAACGGGCGGCGCCGGCCTCCTCGGCGGCGCGCAAGAGGTTCTGCGTCCCCAGGACATTGGTGGTAAAGGCCTCCTCGGCGTTGCTCTCCATCAGGGGCACATGCTTGTGGGCCGCCGCATGAAAGACCACCTGAGGACGGTGTTTGAGGAACAACCGCATGATGCGCCCCTCATCGCGCACATCGGCAATCAGGGGCAGGGCCGAGAGCTGAGGCGCCAGATCATGCAGCTCGTTCAAGATAGTGTAAATGCTGTTCTCTCCATGTCCTAGAAGGAGCAACTGTTGCGGTTTGCGCGCCGCGATCTGGCGGCAGAGCTCCGAACCGATGGAGCCGCCGGCGCCCGTCACCAACACTACGGCGCCGGCAAGGTAACCCTCCACCGCTGCCAAATCGGTGCGGATGGGCTCGCGACGCAACAGGTCTTCGATCTTGACCTCTCGGATCTGGCTGATGCGCACCGAGCCATCGAGCAATTCGTACAGGCCGGGGATCGTTTTCACAGGCGTGCGGGCCTGCGCGCACAAGGCACGCACCTCGCGGATGACCGCCCCGGGCGCGGTGGGCATGGCAATGATGACCTCATCAATCCCCTGCGCCCGGATCAGCCGGGGAATGTCCTGGCGTCGCCCCAAAACCGGCACATCATAAATCTGCGCCCCCTGCTTGGCGGGATCATCATCCACAAACCCCACCGGCAGATACCCCAAGCCGGGGTTTTGGTGCATCTCGCGGACGATCAGCGCGCCCGCGTCGCCCGCGCCCATGATGAGCACCCGTCGAGGATGCGTATCCCCTTGGCGACCGTTGGCGCGCTCGCGGGTACCATCTCGCGTTTGCACCAGCCGCAACAGGATCCGCGAACCGCCGATGGCCAGCAGGTTCAGCATTCCCTCCAGGAGCAGCACCGAGCGGGAGAACACCCGCACGCCATCCACCACAGGCGCCAAAAACCCGAACGCCAACGCGGCAACGATGAGCGACCCCACCGCCACCGCCTGGGCGATGGCCGCCAGCTCGGCGATGCTGGCATAGCGCCACCAACGACGATAGAGCCCGAAAAAGTAATAGAGCGGCGGCCGTACCAGGAGCACGCTGAGGAAAAAGAAGGCATTTTGCACGATATAGGGGCCAATCCGCACCAGGGCCTCATAGCGGATGACGAAAGCGCCCACCGCTGCGCCCAAGATCAAGACCAGATCCAACAACAACAGGTATCGCCCTCTAAGCCGCACAGTGCACATCCCCGGTTGGGTAGGCCCCAAGACATTCGTGAGGCGAGGCCATGAAGAGTATAATGGTTCACGGGGACGCTGTCAAAGATTCGCCCAGGATTTTGACAACCTTTCCCGACCACTTTATTATCTTCTCAAGCTTCACCGGAAGGTCAGGATGCCCGGCCAACGCGCACCGCGCAGTCTGCTCATCAAGCCCGTCTCGGGGGATTGCAACCTCCATTGCACCTATTGCTTTTACCACGACCGCCCCGGCGACCCCTACAAAGCGCAACACCGCCACCGGATGAGCGCCGAGGTGTTGGAGGAGCTGATCAAGCAAGGGATGGCCCTGGAGCGGCAACACGCCACCTTCGGTTGGCAGGGGGGCGAGCCGACCTTGGCCGGTCTGGATTTTTTCCGCCAGGTGGTGGCCTGGCAAAAGCAATATGGCACGGCGGGCCAGGCGGTGAGTAACGGCTTGCAGACCAACGGCTTGCTCCTCGATGCAGAGTGGGCCCGCTTTCTCCGCGCCTACAACTTTCTCGTGGGCGTGAGCCTGGATGGCCCCGCCCCCTACCACGATGCCTATCGCACCTATCTGGGCGGCGCCCCCACCCACGAAAAAGTGCTGCAGACCTTGCGCCTTCTGCGCCAGTACCAGGTCGAGTTCAACATCTTGGCCGTGGTGAACCGCCTCACGGCGGACCATGGGGTCGAGATCTATGACTATTTCCTCGGCCAGGGATTCTATTTCCTTCAGTTCATCCCCTGCGTGGAGATAGACCCCGCCACGGGAGGGCTGACAGATTTCTCTGTGCGGCCGGAGCAATTCGCCGATTTCCTCTGCGCCGTCTTTGACCGCTGGTACAACGGCGGCGAGCCGGAGGCCTCGGTGCGCGATTTCGAGACCATCCTGGCCGTTTACTTGGGTCAGGAGGCCCCCCTCTGCTGCTACCAGGCGCAATGTGGCAACTATTTGGTGGTGGAATACAACGGCGATGTCTACCCTTGCGATTTTATGGTCGCCAAGGAACATTATGTGGGCAACATGATGGAGACGCCCTTGGAAAAGCTCTTTGCCAGCGAGCCCGTGCGGCGTTTTGCCGCGGCCAAGGCCGTGCCACGCCCCGAATGCCAGGTCTGCGCCTGGCTGCCGTATTGCCACCAAGGCTGCCCGCGCTTTCTGGGAGTGGAGGGACAGCGCACCCACTATCTTTGCCGCGCCTACCAGCGTTTCTTTGCCCATAGCCACGAAAAATTCCTAGACCTGCGCCAACGCATCCTGCGCCGCCAGGGCCTGGCGCCCGCCCAGGCGCCCCCGCCGCCCACCAAGCCGGTGGGCCGCAACGATCCCTGCCCTTGCGGCTCGGGCAAGAAATACAAGCAATGTTGCGGGCGCAAAGGCGCGGCAAGATGATCCGCGCCATCATCTGGGATTGGGGCGGCGTGCTCCAGCGCACCGAGGACCCGGCGCCACGCCACCAACTGGCTGCCGAGCTGGGGCTGACCTGGGAGGAGCTGGAACGTGCCGTCTTCAAGAGCGCCATCTGGCAGCAGGCGAGCCTGGGGCACATCGGTAGCGAGGAGGCCTGGGCATCCATCGTCACCTCCCTCGGCCTGCCGCCTTCCCAGGTGGATAGTTTTGTGGAGCGTTTCTTTGCCGGCGACCAGATTGATCAGCGTCTGGTGCGCCTGATCCGTCATCTCCGCGCCCAGGGCCTGCGCATGGGCCTGCTCTCCAACGCCATCCCGCCGCTGGCGGGCAGGCGCGGCCCCATGGCGCGCTGGGGCCGGGAGGATCTCTTTGACGCCCAGGTCCTGTCCTACCAGGTGGGGGCGCTCAAGCCCGATCCGCGCATGTACGCCGCCATCCTGGCCGCGCTCCAGGTGCCCCCGGCCGAGGCGCTGTTCATCGATGACGCGCCGGCCAACGTCCAGGGGGCCAAGGCAGCGGGGATGAAGGCCCTCCAGTTTACGGGGCAAGAGGCGCTCCTGCGCGATTTGGCGGCCTACGGGTTGGACGTGGCCCCGCCAGGCGAGGACGATTGAGCCTGCCCCGACCCCACCCATTTTGACAGGGCCGTCCATCGTGCTTATAGTATAAAACAAAAGGAAATTGGCGTTAGGCAAAGGTCGTCGCCGGCCCGGATGCCGCGACGTTAAAGGGGGAAGCCCGGCCAGTCCGGCACTGTCCCGCAACTGTAGTCTCGCCTCGGCGAGAGAGTCAGGTCGCCCGCCTTTGCCGCTCCGTTGGCCTTCGCGAGAAAGGCTCAGGAGCTTGAGGAATCTTGTTCCCTTGCTCCTGGCAAGGGATTTTTTGTTGTCTGCGTGAGAGGGAGAATCCACCGATGATAGCATCACCGCCGGTTTGGGGCCAGGGATTGGTGCAGATTTACACGGGCGATGGCAAGGGCAAAACCACGGCAGCCTTGGGTCTGGCCCTGCGCGCCGCCGGTTGGGGGTATCGCACCTTCATCGGCCAGTTCATGAAAGGGGTGGATTATGGCGAGCTGCGCAGCGTGCAGCTCCTGGCCCCTTATGTGACCATCGAGCAATTCGGCCGGCCCAGTTTCGTCCACGAGCCGGCTCCGGAGGATAGGGCCCTGGCCCACAAAGGCCTGCAGCGCATCGGCGAGGTGATGGCGAGCGGGGCATACCAGATTGTGATCATGGACGAGATCTGTGTCGCCCTGCACTTTCGCCTGGTGACGGTGGCAGAAGTGTTGGACCTCATGGCCGGGCGTCCGGCCCAGGTGGAGTTGGTGCTCACCGGGCGGCGGGCGCCCCAGGAACTCGTGGAGCGGGCGGACCTGGTGACCGAGATGGTGGCGGTCAAACATCCTTATGAGCGCGGCATTCCGGCCCGCAGAGGGGTCGAATTCTGATGCACGCAACGTTCGCCTGGGTCATTTGGGCGCTCAGCGCGGCGGCCACAGTGCTGCTCACCCGGAACCCCCTCTATCTGACCCTGGTGGCCCTGGCCGCTTGGCTGGTCTACACGGCGGCCGGGCAGGCCTCCAGCCTATTCCAACAGTGGCGGGGGTTAATCAAGCTCGGCGCGTGGGTCTGGCTGGTCACCATCCCCTTTAACGCCCTCATGGTGCACCAGGGCAAGATCGTGCTTTTGCGCCTGCCGCCGAGTTGGCCGCTGGTGGGAGGCAACATCACCCTGGAGGCGGTGATCTATGGCGCCGTCTCGGGCCTGGTGGTCTGGGTGCTACTCCTTGTCTTTGCCACCTTTAACGTGGCCGTGGACGCCTCACAATTGTTGCGCCTCACCCCCTCGTTTCTCTACCAAGCGGGCGTGGTCACCTCCATCGCCCTGACCTTCATGCCGCAGATGCTGGCCAGCGCCCAAGAGATCCGCGAGGCGCAGCAGATTCGCGGGCATCGCTTTCGCGGTTGGCGCGATCTTTTGCCCCTGTTTATGCCCTTGATCACCACGGCCCTGGAGCACGCCATCGAGCTGGCCGAATCCATGGAATCTCGCGGGTTCGGCGGCCGCGTGACGGGGTTGACGCCCCAAGCGCTGAACCGCCTGCGTCTGCAGATGTTGGCCGCCCTGGGCGCCCTGCTGGCGGGGCTGTTCGTCTACACCTACTGGAACAAGACGCCCTTTTGGGGGCTGTTCCTCCTGGCAGTCGCCGCCCTGTGGTTGCTCAGCACCTTACAGCGGGTGGGGCAACACATCCAGCGCAGCCATTACCGGCGCGCCCTCTGGCGCCGGGGAGATACGGCCATGGTCCTCTGCAGCCTCATCACCTTGGGCGTGATGCTGGGCGTGCGCCTGGCCAATCCCATGGCCCTCATCTATCATCCCTATCCGCCCTATCCGTTGGCTCCAGAGTTCAACCCCTGGATCGGCCTGGCGCTGGTCCTCTTGGCGGCGCCCGCATTGGTGGCCCTCGCCCAAGAGACCCAGTGGACCGTGGTGCCCGTGGAGAGGCAGGAACTGCGATGATCACCTTTGAGCACGTCACCTACACCTATCCTGATGCGCCAGCGCCTGTGCTGCGCGATCTCAACCTGGAAATCGAGGATGGCGCGTTCGTCCTGGTGGTGGGTAATTCCGGCGCGGGGAAATCCACCTTGTTGCGCTGCCTGAACGGCCTGGTGCCCCACTTTTACGGCGGCACCATCAGCGGCAAGATCCGCGTCCAGGGCCAAGATCCCCTCACCGCCCAGCCCCGCCAGATGAGCGCCACGGTGGGGTTCGTCTTCCAAGACCCCGAGGCTCAGTTCGTGGTGGATACCGTCGAGGCCGAGCTGGTCTTTGCCATGGAGAACCACAACCTGCCCCAAGCCACCATGCGCAAGCGGGTGGAGGAGGTGCTGGATCAGCTCAGCATCGCCCATCTGCGGGAGCGACGGATCAACACCCTCTCCGGCGGGGAGAAGCAGCGCGTGGCCATCGCCGCCGTGCTCACCCTGGAGCCGCAGGTGCTGGTGCTGGACGAGCCCACCTCCCAGCTCGACCCCCAGGCC
>Ga0068707_1002975_pt1 | contig 11880 bp, 10 predicted proteins | sample YNPNPMetaG_FD_66600 | JGI IMG/M metagenome (GOLD analysis project Ga0068707, IMG submission 66600) | Anoxygenic and chlorotrophic microbial mat microbial communities from Yellowstone National Park, USA - YNP NP MetaG | ecosystem: Environmental > Aquatic > Thermal springs > Hot (42-90C) >... | reverse complement strand
GGGCAACCTGATCGACCGCATCACGCGCGCAGGCGCCGTCGTCGACTTCGTCAGCATCGGCGTCGGCCCACTGCGCACGGGCACCTTCAATGTGGCGGACGTCGCCATCACCGGCGGCGCGCTCCTCTTCGTGATCGCCAGCTTTCGTCGAGAAAGGACGGTCGTGTGACCCCTCTCTTCGCGCTGAACTATTCGCACCAGGCGGCCGACCTGCTGCGCACGGGCCGCATCCCCCTGGACCGCTTCAAGTTGCCCGCCTGGCCCGATCTGATCGCCCTTGCGCAGGCGATCTATCCCAGCTTCGTCCATTTTCCCCTGCGCGTGGGCGCGGGCATCGGCGACGCCATCAACAGCGAGACGAAACGGCCGGTGGATTGGGGATGGGTCGAGGCGCTGCTCAGGCAGACGGCCACGCCGCTGGTCAACCTTCACCTCTCGCCGGAGCCGACGGAGGTCCCGCCGGGCATGGAATGGGGCGCCGTCGACGACGCGGCCGCCGCCGCCATCGGCGAGCGCCTGCTGCGCGATGTGACGGCAGTCGTCCGTCGGCTGGGGCCGGAGCATGTCATCGTCGAGAACGACCATTGCCTCATGGGCGACACCCCGCCCGCGGCCTGCCTGCCCGCCGTCATCCGGCGCGTCGTCGAGGAGACCGGCTGCGGCTTTCTCCTCGATCTCTCGCATGCGCGGATGGCCGCGGTCGCGTTGGGCATGGACGTCTATGCGTACCTGAATGGGCTGCCGCTGTCCCGCACGCGCGAGGTCCACGTCACCGGCATCCAACGCCTGGACGGACACTGGCTCGAACGCCTGCGGCGGGCGGAAGTGGACGAGGCGGTCATCGCTCACTACGCCGGACGGCTGTTCGACCACTTGCCGCTCGTCGACGCCGACTGGGAGTTCACGGCGTGGGCGATGGACCAGCTTCATGGCGGCGCCTGGGGCAATCCCTGGGCGGTCACTTTCGAGTACGGCGGCGTCAAATCGTTGATCGGCGGCGTCACCGATGCCGACATCCTGGCCGAGCAGACGCCGCGGTTATACAGGCTGGTCAAGGGGATTCACTGAGGAGGAGGAGATCCGTATGCGTTTCCGCGAGCTTACCGAGGCCGATCTACCCGCGCTGCTCGATCTCTGTCAGCGCACCCTGCCCTACGATTCGTTCAATTTGCCGTTGCTGCGCCGTCGCGTGTGGGAGGAGCCGCATCACACGCCAGCCTATCAGATCACCGCCTGGGACGGCGACCACCTGGCCGGCGCGATGTTGGGCGGCATCCGCGAGACGCCAGAAGGGATGGGGGCCTGGATCCGTCTCTTCACGGTCGATGTCCCCTATCGGCGCCAGGGGTTGGGAGGCGCCCTGCTGGCGGAACTGGAGGGGCGACTGCGTGACGCCGCCTACAAGCGACTGCGCGTGGGCAACAGCGCGCCCAACTATCTGTGGCCGGGCCTCGACGTGCGGTACACGCCCGCTTTCTGCTTCCTGCAGAAACACGGCTTCGAGCGCACCGGCGAGGCGGTCAACATGCTGGTCGATCTGCACGCGCGCAGTTGGGATACCTCCGCTGACGAGGAGCGCCTGGCTGCGGAGGGATTCGCCTTCCGCCGCCTGACGCCAGCCGATGGTGAGGAGTTCGCCGCCTGGCTGACGCAGCAGTGGAATCCTACCTGGCTGGCCGAGGGCCTCTCCTCCTACGCCAACAACCCGATCTCGACCTTCGTCGCCACCTATCAGGGGCGCATCTGCGCCTTCGCCAGCTACAACGTGGCGATCTTCGACAACGGCTTCGGCCCGACGGGCACCGAGGTGGCGCTGCGCGGGCGCGGCCTCGGGCGCATCCTCTTTTATCGTTGCATGGAGGACATGCGGCAGTTGGGGCACGCCACCGCCGAGGTCTGTTGGGTCGGCCCCATCGCCTTCTACGCCAAGGTCGCCGACGCCTGGATCCATCGCGTGTTTTGGTGGATGGAGAAGTCGCTTTAGAGCCCTATCAACTTTAAGGGCTTCATACCGCCGAGGGAATGAAAGGCGTAGGGGGGTTCTTAGATGACCCTGCGCCTTTCGCTCTTTTTCCCCGAAGCGCAAGCGGAGCCTGAGTTGTGCATCAACCTTCTAAATCTTCGCAGGTTCTCGGCCCTCGTTTTCTGATGTGCACTACCAGGATTAGCAGGGCGTCGTCGTCGATCCGGTAAATGATCCGCCATCTGTCCAGCACAATTCGCCACAAACCAGGATAGCCACGCAGCTCGATTGCATCCCGATCATCGCGGGGGTGGGGATCGCGAGCGAGGTCCTCGATCGTCGCCGCTGCTCGTTGTCGGATGTGGCCTGGGAGCCGCCGTAACTCAGTTCGAGCTGTGCGCGTGATTTTCAGACGGTAGCGCATCCAGTTCTGCCTTCACCTCTTCCCAGTCGTAAACTGGTTCGTTGCCGGACGCGACCTGAGCCAGGATCGCGCTGGCTGCTGCGCCATCCTGTTCCTGTTCCAGAGCCTCAGCCACATAGGCCGCCAGCGCCGCCCTGACAACATCTGAAATGGTCTCGTTGCGCAGCGCAGCCACCGCCCGCGCTTGCTTGCGCAACTTCTCAGGCACCTTGACCACAAGCTGTACCGTCATCGCTTTCCCCCTATATATGTATGTCTATACAGAAGTCTATATCTGTTTCCCTATCCTGTCAAGGCGGGCGGGATGTGCTCAGAGCTGGGGCGGCAGCAGCAGCAGGTTGAGCGTGTTGTAGCCGAAGTGGATCAGGATGCACGTGGTCAGGTCCCAGCGGCGGCGGATGAGGCCGAGGGCCAGGCCGATGATGAACACCTCGACGACGGCAGGTGAGAGGCCGTATTGGACATGGGAGATGGCGAAGAGGGCCGTGGTGAGCAGCAGCCCGAAGCGCGGCAGCAGCGCGCCGCGGTAGATGATCTCCTCGCTGATCGCCGCGGTGATGCCGATGGAGAGCGCGCCGGGGAGGTTGATCAGGCTGCCGAAGAGGGTTGCCGAGACGCGGCTGACTGCCTCCAGCCCTTGCGGATCGAGGCGTTGCCAGCCCTGCGACCAGGCCAGATCGAGCGCCATGAAGCAGACGATGCTGACGGCCGCCACGATCAGGGTGCGCCCGCGGATGGGCGCCAGACCGAGGCGAGCGGCCGTCTCACGCCCATTGCGCCGCGTCCCCAGGCCGATGCCCGCCAGGCCCACCAGGGTCAGCCCGATCCCCTGCGCCCATATTTGAGCCAGCCCGAGCGGCATGTTGAGATCGGCCAACGCCTCCAGGTCGCCGAGCAGCGCCAACTGTGTGGCCGTCATCCCCACCAGGAAGGCCGCCAGGCTCAGGCTGACGCTGTGCAGGGGATTGGCAGGCTCCAGCGAGGGCAGCAACCGTCCGACCAGCGCGCGCACGGGGGGCGTTAACACCAGCAGCGCGACCAATCCCGTGCCCATGCTGGCGATCCCCAGGAGCGACCAGTTGGGCGCGATCGGCAGAGGGGGCAAGGAAGAGGCCACCTGCGTATACATCTGTCCCGCGATCAGGCTGAGCGCGCCAGCTATCAGAAAGCCGACGCTGAGCAGCGCGATCAGGCCATAGGCCAGCCAGCGCAACTCCGGCGTGCGCAGGCTCAGGTTGGCGATCAACAGCGTGAAGATGAAAGGGGTCAACATGACGAGCAGCAGGACCCCTTGCACGATGTCCTGAGTGGGATCATAGGGAATGTTCACGAGAGCTCCTCATGGTGGTGGAGTGGTCGCGCCGCGACCAGCGCGCCAGCGCGCGCGCGACGTTCTCGGGCAGCCTGTCGCCGACGCGCTCGCGCAGGAAGGCGAGGGCGCGCTCGGCGGTCAATCCCTGCGCCTCGGCGTGCAGCAACGAGCGACGTGTGATACGGTAACGGAATGGCTCGTCGCTGCCCAGCCGCGGCGATGACTCCCAGGCCGCGAAGCGGGTGACGCGAAAGCGGTCGAAACTGGACGCCGTCGTCGGGACGAGGATGGCGAAATCGGGCTTCACGACGAGATCCCCCGGCCGCGGGCATGGCGGCGCCTCTCCTCGCAACAGCGAACGGCCGGCCGCCGTTACCGTCATGCGCTCGCCGACCGCGTCGAGAGCGACAACGCCCAGCCAGTGGAGAGGGCCTGTGATCAGATAGCGAGCCAGCCGTCCCTCGATATCGTCCCAGTGCGCGAACCCGCGCAGATACGTCTCTGAGCCATTATAGCGAATATACCACGAATCGTAATCGCCGGTCGGCCGCAGAAAATCGGGCGCCGTCATCTTGAGGGCGGCGATCCAGCCGGCGATCGTGTGCCAGCGTCCGGCTTCCGCCTGGCCCAGCCACGTCAGCAGTCGGCGGCGCGTCCCGGGCGGGTCGTTGCGCCACCCCCCTTCGCAGACCAGTTCCGGCAGCAGGCGCAGATCGTCCCAGCTTTCGTCCTCGAGCCAGGCGACCCAGAGCGTCTGCCATTGTCGGGCGCGCTCCAGTTGTAGCCATTGGCGGACGGCGGAGGCGTTCAAGTGTTGTTCCCCGCGTGGGCCAGGCGCGCTCCATCCCAGTCGTGTGAGGAAGTGCAACAGCAACGCCAGGCGTCCTGAGGGTATGGGCGTCGCAGGCGCGGGATCGGGGCAGAGGAGCTGTCTATTGAGTTGCTGCAGGTCAGCGCCTGCCCAGCCGGCTCGCTCACGGCGCAGCCCTGCCGTCTGGACGTGGGCCAGGAGGGTCGTCGCATCGACGGCCAGGGCATCCTGGGGATCGCTGAAGGTGGTCGGCGCGGGGGCCTCGGCGCTGGCGAAAGGCGACGCGGTGCGGCGCGGCAGCAACCCCAGGATCTCGGGGGGCACGTAGACGAACTCGGTCGGGACTCCGTCGAGTTGAGCGAAGCCGCGGAAGATCCAGCCGCGATACCACAGTTCCTCAGCGGGGCCGGTGACGGCCTGCCAGGGTTGCTCGCGCGCCAGGCGGCCAGGGCCGAACGGGCGAATCTCGCCGAACTGGCGTTGGAACTGCGATGCAGGCAGGCGCCCATCCTGGGCGGCCAGCGCGGCCAGCGCCTCCAAAGCTCCCGCCGACAGCTCTTCCAGCCCGGCGGCGATGACCACGGGGTCGGCGAGGGCGTTGGCCAGCTCGGCCGCCAGCAAGGGGTGTTCGCGCGCGGAGAGCGCGATCCCGCGCAGGTCGGCGATGACCCGCAACAGGGCGGCGGGGTGATCGATTAAACTGCGTTCCAGGGTCTGCAGCGACACGATTTTGCCAAAGCCTCTTCCCTTCAATATAATGGGCGAGATCGCTATGCCCGTGAGCGATTCCGTGCACGGATTGCGGGCGCTGGCGGTAGATCGCATGGCTGGCAAGCGCAAAGTTGGACCGGCGATGAGGGGCAGCCCCAGTTTCTGGAGCGAGGTCTGGTATAGTCTGCGCCTGGCGTGGCGCCTGCTGCGCGATCCACGGGTGTCGCCCTGGCTCAAAGTATTGGTTCCCGCTCTGGCGGTCGGCTACCTGCTCTTGCCGGTGGATGTGGCGCCCGACTTCTTCCCCTTGCTCGGGCAACTGGATGATCTGGCGGTCCTGGCATTGGTCGCCCGTCTGTTAATCGAGCTCAGTCCAGCGGCGGTGGTCAGCGAGCATGAGCGGGACGTACGACGATCGGCGGGCTCTGCGGAGGCTCCGCCCCCTTCTGATGTTGTGGATGCCTCCTATCGCGTGATCGATGATGACTGAGAGCCTGTTTGGGAATACTCCTGGCGATTCAAATCGCGGCAACGGGAGGCGCAAAACCCGCCTGCGCGGGTTAGAATTCCGTCGGCGAAGGCCGACTTCGCATCCTGCATCGGCGCGGTTTGAACCGCCAGCGGATTTCCAAACAACCTCGTGAAAAGGAGATCGGGATGAGCGAACAGAACGTGCGCCGGCCGGCGGAAGTTGCGGCGCGGCTTGGTGTATCCACCTCCACTTTGCGGCGTTGGTCGCAGCGGTTCAGCGAGTATCTCTCGCCGGATGCGGGCGAGCCGACGAACTCGCTGGACGCGGATGGCAGCCATCGCCGCTACACCGATGAAGATCTGACCACGCTGCTCACCATCAAAGGGCTGCTGGCCGAAGGGTTCTCCTATCAGCAGGTGGAGCGCCGCCTGGCGGCCCTGCGGGGTGGCGACGGCGCCGAGGGAGCGGGGTTGGCGGTCGTCGCCAAGGAGGCCAGCCTGTCCGCCCTGGCGCCAGCGGTCTCGATCCTGGCCGATACGCTGCACACGGTAGCTGATGGCCAGCAGGCGATCCTCAACGCACAGCAGGCCAATCGCGATCTCATGGGAGTGGTGGTGCAGGACAACTTCAACATGAAGGAAGAGGCCATCAAGCTGCGCGATCGCATGTTGGAGCTGGAACGAGAGATGGCCGAGATCCGCCGCCGCAACGATGTGATGCAAGAGCGCCTTGCGGCGCGCATGGACGCCATTGAAGTTGCGATGGAGCGCATCGCCGAGCAACTGGCCAAGCTACAGACGCCTCCTCCGCCGCCCCCGCGCGGCTTCTTCGCGTGGCTGCTGGGGAAGTGATGGGACGTAGATAAATAATATTATACCCTAAGCGATTCCCCCCTCAGAATCACCACACTGAGCTGTGACGTGATATCCTGAAAGTTGATGATGATCGTGGGTGGAGATGACGATGACAGAACTTGCCCGGCCAGTTGGAATTGGATTCGCAGCTCGCGGGAAAGTGTCTGAGGTGATCGGTTGGGCGGAGGATGCTCGTCGCCGCGGGGTGCATTCTGTCTGGATCCATGATAGCCTGTATGAACGCGATGCTGTGACCTATGCCTCGGCGATCGCTGCACAGGTGCCCACCATTCGCATCGCGATGGGCGCATTGAGCACTTATACTCGTGCTCCGGCTTTGATCGCGATGACGGTCTCTGCTCTGGATGAAATGGCCCCCGGGCGCATCATTCTCGGGTTGGGGACCGCGCTGCCCCTCCGCCTGGCTCAGATGGGCATCCCCTATGATCCCGACAAGGGCGTGGAAAGTGTCAGCAAGGCGATCGATCTCTTGCGGGCGATGTGGGCCGGGCAGCGTATCCCTTCGGCCACGCCCAATCTACCGCCGATCCAGCCCATGTTCCCGCCGGTTCATCGCGTTCCGATCTATGTCGCCGCCTATCGAACAGCTTTCCTGCGGCTGGCGGGCCAAAAAGCGGATGGCTACCTGGCCCGCCCCGCTGAGTCGATCCCCAACCTGACCCGCCTCATTGCCAGGCTGCGTGAAGCCTCGATCAGCGCAGGACGCGATGAACGCGCCGTTGATGTGGCCGGCTATTTGCTCACCTATGTGGATAAATCTCGCCGTGCGGCCCTGAATCGGGCCAAGCGCGAGCCTTTCGTGATTTACATGATGAGCGTGCTCTCCAATTTCTCCCTCGAGCAGGCCGGATTCGAGCCTGAATTGCGCGACCGCATCATGGCTGCCTGGCGCGCCGAGGATTATCATGGCGCCGCCCAGCTCATCCCGGACGCGATGCTGGATGCGTTCATGCTCTGCGGTACGCCCGAAGAGGTCGCCGCGGGCGTCGCGCGCTACAATGAAGCTGGCATGGATACGCCCATCATCCAGCCGGTTGTGCAGGAAAATGAACAGGTTCAACTGGCGCTGGAAGCCGCCGCGCTGTATGGCTCCCTTGCGGTAGAGAAGGAGTCTCCCGCTCGCGAAAAGGCCATCCCAATCGGCACGTCTGTTCCCCTTCGCGAGAGCCGCCTGAACTTTGTGGAGTCCGCCCGGCGCAAGGTCAGCGCCTGGGTCGAGATCAGCCGGCCCTTTTCATTTACCGCCTCTGTGATCCCGGTCATGGCGGCTGGTGCCCTCGCCTTGACGCAGTCAAAATTCGACCTGCTCCCTTTCCTCTTCGCCCTGGCCGCCTCCGTGCTTTTGCATATGGGAACAAATATCACCAACGAGATCTTCGATGTACGCAACGGCGTGGATTCGATCACCTCCCCGCGTGCCAGCCTGGCGTTGCTCAAGGGGCGGTTGACCGAACGGGAGGCGTTCAACCTGGTGGTCGGCTCGTTCTTTCTGGCGGTCGCGTGCGGCATCCCTTTGATAGCCCTGCGCGGCTGGCAAGTCGTCCTGCTCGGCTTGATCGGACTCTTGCTGGGCTACGGGTATACCGCCCCACCCCTTCAATACAAATACAAGGCCATTGGCTTGCCGGCCGTGTTCGTGTTGATGGGGCCTCTCATGGTGTTCGGAGCTTACTACGTCATCACGGGCACATATAGCTGGGCTCCCCTGATGGTTGGCCTCCCGATCGGCCTGCTGGTGACCGCCATCTTACATGGTAATGAGTGGCGCGATATCAGCGATGATGTCCGTTATGGCATTGGCACCCTCTCGGCGTTCCTGGGCCGCAAATGGGCCCACCTCATCTATATTTCCCTCATTACCGGCGCCTATCTGACGGTCACGCTGGGGGTGCTCTTCGATGTTTTGCCTAAGACCAGCCTGTTGGCCCTGATCTCCCTGCCCTTCCTGGTACGCCTGGTCCGCTCCTCCGAGCTGGGGATCAATGGCCAGCAGCGCGCGATCGCCAAAATCGATCTGGAGACCGCTCAGCTTCACGCTGCCTTTGGCATGCTCTATGTGATCGGCCTGGTACTGGGCGGCAAGATATGAAAAAGCGGCTTCCCCTTCTCGGCTTGGGGACGCTCCTCGCCGCGGGGCTATTTGCGTTGACCTTTCGCGGCCCACGCCGTCGTTTTTGGGATCGCATGACCATCACGGGGCTGATCTTGGGGGGGCTGGCGCTGGCAGGTCAGCCCCCTTTGCGCAGGATCCGCTTCTCGCTCAAGGATGTGCTTCTTGGCATCCTTTCCGCGGCTGGCTTGTACGGCATCTTCCTTCTTGGCGACCGACTGTCACGCATCGTGGTGCCCCAGAGCGGCGAGCAGATCGCGGAAATCTACAAGTTGAAGCAGATTCGCCCGCGCGCGGAGTTAATGGCCCGCTTAGGGCTGATCATCGGCCCGGCCGAAGAGTTGTTCTGGCGCGGCTTTCTGCAGCGCGGACTAATGGATCTTTGGGGACCGCTGTGGGGGACGCTCGTTGGCGCCCTGGCTTATGGCGGCGTTCACGTTGCCAGCGGCAATTTCACCCTGGTCGGAGCAGCGACAGTGGCCGGCGCTTTCTGGGGGGGGCTGTATGGTCTGGGCATACCTCTCAGCACACTGATCGTCAGCCACATTCTATGGGATAATTTCATCTTTCTGATCGCTCCGACCACAAAACTGGAAGGATAGGCACCCCATGTTGCCCATCCCCTCGCAGGCGGTGATCAGGTAGGGAGGGCAGCGGCCGCTTCTGCCGCTTCCCCTTTCAGCTCCTCGCCGCGCTTCACCTCGCGAACCCCTCCAACCACGACGTCCCCACAAGCGCCAGTCCAATGTTGGCCTGCCTCCAATCACCCCTGGCGTCGAGTGCCTTTTGGCCGTGCCTATTCCAAGGCTGCTGTCCCTCCTCGGCCTGAGAAAAATAACGGCCACCCCATCGGCATCCGCCTCTTGACATTGCGATCGGAAGAGCGTATAATATGATTGTATACTTGTAGGACAGGTGAAAAGTATGATAGTAGACAGAGCAGATACCCTTGTCTCGCCCCTCAAAAGAAGGCTGCTTTTCGAGAGCGTAGCCGAGAAGCTGGAGAGCCTCATCCTCAGCGGGGAACTGAAGCCTGGCGTTAAACTTCCCTCCGAGCACGAGCTGGCGCGGCAGTTCAACGTGAGCCGCAACGTAGTTCGGGAGGGATTGCGCAGTTTGATCGAGCAGGGGCTGATCACGGTGCGGCCAGGGGATGGAGTATATGTCCAAACGCCCGACCAGAGCGTCGTGATCGAGGCGTTCTCGCGCTATATGCAGTTGAATCGCGCTGAGAACTGGGTAGATGAGCTGTACGAAGTGCGGCGGCTGCTCGAGCCAGAGATCGCGGCCTTGGCTGCCCAACGCGCCACTCCAGAAGATCTGTCCGCTCTCGAGGAAGCTCTGGAGAGGATGAGAATCCATCAGGATGATCCTGAGGAGTGGGCCCAGGCCGATTGGGATTTTCACTCCGCGCTGGCGCGTGCGTCCCACAATTCCCTCCTGCTCATCCTTCTCAAGCCGTTGCATCGTCAATTGCTGCGCGCCTTTGCCGAAGGTTGGCATCATTCCAAGCCGTTTGAGAGTCGTCTCCGTTTCCACGCCGAGATCATCGATCCCATCCGCACGCGCGATCCCCAAGCCGCTCGCGAGGCGGTACAAGCCCTGCTCGCCTTTTCCTATATGGAAGTCACCGAGTCGCTGCGCCAACGCGCGGCTCGAGAGGAGAAGCTTTCGGTCTGATGGTGGAAGGCCCCGCTCGCATGATTTAAGGAGGACCAGCAATGGAGATGCAAAAGCTCACTCGACGGCAATTTTTGATTGCTGCTGCCGCTGTGGCTGGCGGTAGCCTTGTCGCCGCCTGCGCGCCTCCGTCGGCGCCCGGCGCGCCGCCCGCGCCGGCAGAGGCCACACCCGTTGGTTTGCCTGAAACCGCGGGCAAACGGGTGTTCGGAGAATTAGAGCCCCCGCCCGCAGCCCCGCCGTTCGAGGGCGGTCCACACTGGGAGCCGCCTGACCTCAGCGGCAAGAGCATGATCCTCTGGGGTTTACAGTACGATCCACACGTGGAGCGCTACGAGATCCTGGCGGAGACCTTCCAGAAACGAACGGGGGCTAAGGTCGAAGTACAACCGCAAGAATGGCCGATCGATCAAAAGGTGATGGCCGCGATGGCGGCTGGGGCGCCTCCCGATGTGATCTGCTGGATGGGAGTGCATTCGGCTCCGATCATCCGACAGAAGGGCGTTGTCCCGATCGATGACGTCGTCTTTGATGCGGTGGGCCTCGCGGTCGAAAAATGGTGGCGCCCTGGCGCCATCGGCGCCTATTTCCATGATGGCAAGCACTACGGCGTCCCGGTCGAGGACAATTGGGATGGCTATAACGTCTGCGGGCGCATCGATCTGATCGAGCAGGCGAGCGATGAGGCCAAGGCTCTGTGGCCCGGCAGCAAAGGGGAGGAGGGCGTCTGGTTCGAGAGCTATGACGATCTCTTTGCCTTGGCGGAAGCGCTGCAGCAAAAGGATGAACAGGGCAATGTCAAGGTGTGGGGCCTCAACAGCACCGGCTGGGAAATGCACAGCCTGCTCAGCATTATGCGCAGCCTGGGCACGCTGTGGTGGGAGGTCGAGAACCAGAAATTCAACATGGACAGCGACGCCTGCGTGGAAGCCATTCGCCTTCTGGTGGAGATCCCCTTCCAGCGCGGGATCGAGGCCATCCTGGGAACGACCCAGATCAACGCCTTTGTGGCCGGGCAGGTGGCCCTGGCGCGCGGCAATGCGACCACAGCAGGCGAGGCGTGGAAATTGGACGTCCCGGGCGAGAACGTCATCGCCCCGCCTCCGATCAAGGGCGAGACGCCGCTCTTTATGGGGGAAGGCGGCTGGGGTTTTGAGATGCCCTCGCAAGCGCCTAACAAAGATGTAGGGACCGAATTCCTGAAGTTCATGTGCACCTACGAAGCGCAATACATCTTCTCCCAGATCTACGGTGGCTCGCCGCCAGCGACTTGGGGACTGGTGAAGCCCGAATTGGCTGACATCTATGTGGGCGATCACCCGGTCAAAGTGGGCCTGCGGCGCTGTCTGAAAGCGCTCGAAAACTGCATCTTCTTCGGTTGGGGGTATGGCGTCACAGCAAATGTGGGCCAGGTTATCGGTGAAGCCTTAACGTCGGTGCGTGAAGGCAAGATCGGCGCCAAGGAAGCGGCCAGGCAAATGCAGCAGGGGTGCGAGGCGCAGCTCAAGCAGTGGCTCAGCGA
>Ga0068707_1002974_pt1 | contig 11881 bp, 8 predicted proteins | sample YNPNPMetaG_FD_66600 | JGI IMG/M metagenome (GOLD analysis project Ga0068707, IMG submission 66600) | Anoxygenic and chlorotrophic microbial mat microbial communities from Yellowstone National Park, USA - YNP NP MetaG | ecosystem: Environmental > Aquatic > Thermal springs > Hot (42-90C) >... | reverse complement strand
GCACGCAGTTCCCCCGAAGCCAAAGCGGCAAGGGCCTCTGGGAGGCTCACACGCCTTTCGCCGCTTGGGCTGGCAATGCCTAAGATCGGATCCTGGAGCAGGTCGTTCGGAAGGGCGCTCATGTTCCCTCCTTCTCCAGCCCAAAACGGGTGTAGCGGAAGCTGTGCCCCGCTGCTGAGAAGACGAACCCTTGAGCGCCCGCCAGCGATTCAGCTGCTATCGGTTCGCCGACAAGTGTGGGGTCTGCCAACCAGTAAGCGGGCAGGTTCATTTCCTTTATTCTAGCACGGAAACAGCTCACCAGAGGTTCGGTGAATTGCACTCGGACCTCGACCACGCCAAGCCGCGTTTGAATGGCACGTCCGTCAGTGTGGAAGGACAGCTCGCCAAAGGGTGTGCCGAGATCCAGCAACGCGTTGGTGGCTGCGCGAAAGTCCATATACTCCCGGCCCTCGAGCCACTCGCGGTGCTTGTTCCACGTCGACGGCAGGCGCTTGAGGGCGTCGGGATGTGTGGTTTCTTCCACCAGGGTGCGGTTGTCGTGGGGAATCGTGATCTCACCTCGGCGCTGCAAGACCTGGAGGGTGGTTTCGAGAGCCAGGCCGTTGCTGTAAACGTAGCGACTGAAGCCTGCCGGCCCCTTGGGGACGCCGTCCTGCTGCACGAAGCAGGAGAGCGGTTGCGAAGGGTGACGAACGAGGACCCGCGGGTGGCGAAAACCGCAGGGGCGCGGCCGTGGGTGACGGTGGAGTCTGCCAATTCGTTGCAGGAGCACATCCATGGGCGCCAGGTCGGTCACGAGCCAGTCGGCGTCAATGTCCAGGCTCTGTTCCAGCGTTTGCGTGCCAATGAGGAGTGCAGGCCCATCATCCCCACCCTTCCCGAATCGGGCTGAGACAGCCGAATCGAGAAGTTCGCGATCGGGACGGGCAAAGCGCCCATGGTGGGGGCAGCACACGCCGTTCACGGCAAAGAGCCAAGCAGGGTCAATGCCTGACGCTTCGAGCCTCTGCAATAGCTGCACGGCCCGTCGCACGGTATTGCAGACCACGAGCAGACGGGCGCCTCGTTGGAGAGCCTGCCGCAGCTGTTCGACCAGCGGCTGGTCGTCCAACGTTGGCAAGAGCTCAAGGGACACGGTTTTCGCCTCACCCCGTGCCGCTACGGGAACCTCTCCGCTGCAGGTAGTGATCGAGGGGTAGGGGCGCTGGGCTGCCGCCGGCAGCGCAAGGGGAGTGTCCTGAAACAGCTTGGCACGAGCTGCCTCGCCCAACGTCGCAGACAGCAGCAGGGTCCAGCCGCCCTGCTCCCTGTGCCGCGCCACGAGTTCGGCGATGATCTCGCTCATGTAGAGATCGGACGCGTGGACTTCGTCAATTACCAGCAGACTTGCGCTCAGGCTCGCGCCGCGCAGATGGGCGTGTCTTGTGGCAAGGATCGACAGCATGGCCTGGTCCACCGTCCCTACGGCAATTGGAGCTGCGAGGAAACGTTTGGGGCGTTCAGCGGCCCACACCGTCTCTTCCCTGCGGGTGCGCTCGCTGTCCTCCCACAGCCGGCCGGCAGGGTCGGGCAGCAGATCCTGGCCGTCAGCTTTGGCGTAACCCGGAACGGCCAACAACACCGGTGATGGTCGCTGCTGAGGATTGGGGAAGACCCTGTCGACAGCGGTACGCACTCGGAAGTAGAGTTCCCGAGCTGCCACTCGCGTGGGCAAAGCAAAGTAGAGAGCCCGCACCTTGCGCGCGTGATACAAGCGCCAGAACCAGTAGAGGGCGGCCTCGGTCTTGCCGTAACCAGTGTCAGCTTCCAGCAGGGTGACTCTGGCGGATGCATCGATTACCAGCCTCGCCACGTGCTCCTGAAGGGGGCGCGGCTGGAAGCCAAAAGCCTCGGTGAACGCAGGGAGCCTGCTGAGCTCAGGCACGGTCAGACCAATGTCACGCAGCGCCCTTCGTGCTGCTTCCTCTGCCAGAGGGAGCCGATCTTCATGAGGGTGCGCCCGGTACGGGAAGAAACGCTCGTCGGAGGCAATCCAGTCTGCCAACATGACGAGCCCCGCGAAGCGATGCTGGACCAGCGGGGAGACGGGAGCATGCAAGTGCTCTTTGCAGAAGGCCTGGGGGAAACCCTGCCGGGCCGTCGCCACTAGCTTTTCGATGCCCGTCATTGGGTCGAGTCGCGTCCCGTCAGGCAGACACCCGGGAAGCCAGTACTTGCGGCGCGCATCGACACTGTTTTCAACATCGTTGGCAGAAATCGGGCGGCCGTGGTGCGAGAGGCTGGCGAGCAAAGTTTGGAATAGGGTTTCAGTCCCATCCCCCGGTCCGAACCAACTGGCTGCATCGTTCATAAACTCGAACCACCGTTGCGGCCACCTGCCTTGTACCCGTTCATCCAACAAGAAGACTGCTCCTTCCAGCTGATGACCGGTGGTATCGGGGGCGTCGGGGAAACAGAGCGCTTGGAATCCAACGTTGCATTTGCCGAGGTCATGAAGCAACGCCATGACAGCGAGCCGCTGTACGAAAGTCCACCAGCTCTCATTGGCAGTGATACCCACGATTCTTCGAAACTGGTTTCCCAGCAGCGAGTCGAGGCAAATCGTTGCGAACGTTACCCCAACGTCCACGCAGTGGTCCTGCAGCGGGTGGGAAGAGCCGTTGTTTCGCTTACCCCAGAAGTAGTTCCACGCTGTCATGGTTCCTTTCCCTGTGGTCGGCGGCAGCGACCCGATCCAGCCCGCAGGAACGAAGCGGAAACAGCTTCTCGGTTCGATCCTGCGATTCCTGGAGGGTTGTCTGCGCTTGTATGCGCGCTGCTCCTGGAGTCGTTCGAGATTCGCGACGCGGGCATGGTGGCGCACAGAGGGCGAACGGACGGGTGGGGGAGCTCCGATCGTGGGCCATGGAAGTGGTAGCCGTACCGCCCACCGATGCGGCGAGGCACATGCCAAAGAGGATACCGCGGACACCCATGGTTTTCTCTCGTGACCGCCGCCAAGGGAGATCCAAGGGGAGAGCAAGTGGGCAGGTCGGGGTGCGGACGGAGCGAGTCGGATGTCGGCGGGGTGGAGGCTAGCGCTCGGGTTCGAGGCCCAGGGAGAAGACCCCTTCGCTGTCGCGGCGGGAGAGGCAGCGGAACGCCACGAGGGTGGTGGTCTTGGCCACCCCCGGCACGGCAGCAATTTCGCCGGTGACCAGCTCTTCCAGGCGCTCGTTGCGGGGCGTGCGGAGGATGGCGACCAGGTCGTAGGCACCGGCGACCGAGTACAGCTCGTGGACTCCGTCCCGGCCCACCAGCGCTTCGCTCACGCTGCGCATCTGGCCCGGGTGGACGTTGATGAGGACCACCGCTTCGAGCATCGTTTCCCCTCCCGGCAGCCCCGCCTCCGGGCCGCTACTCGCGCTTCTTGATCACCACCTCGATGCCGGACCCGGTTAGCAGCTCGGCAAAACGCTTGGCGTCAGCAACGCCGCCGACGATGCTGCCGTAGTGCATGGGGATCGCCACCTTCGGTGTGATGGCCCGTGCCGCCTGGGCTGCCTCGTCGGCGGTCATGACGTACGTCCCGGACACGGGCAGCAGCGCCACGTCCGGGGCGAGGCCGGCCATCTCGGGGATGTGGTCGGTATCTCCCGCGTGGTAGTAGGTGACGCCGGCCACGGTGAAGAGGTAGCCCACCATCCCCGCGCTCTTGGGGTGGAACTTCTTGCCGATGTTGTACGCCGGCACGGCCCGTACCGTGATACCCGCCACGGTGATTCGATCGCCGGGCGCCACCACCGTGATCTTGCCGCCCAGGGCCTTCTGCACCGCCGCTGGACCGACGAGCTGGGTCTTGGGCGTGCGGATCTTGGCAATGTCCTGCGGCGAGCAGTGGTCGAAGTGCTCGTGGGTGATGAGGATGAGGTCGGCGGGAGGCGCCCCGTCGCGGATCTCGTAGGGGTCCACGTAGACGACCGGGGGGCCGTCGATGCGGAAGGTGTCGTGGCCGAGCCAATGGATGGCGTCCGTCATGGTGCCTCCTTTCCCGGCGACGGCGGCCAGGGTCGCCAGCAACGCCACGCCTAGACTGCTACGCATTGCCATGCCTCCTAGAGTTCGTCCGCCTTGGTGGAGATGGGGCCCCGGTAGTTGTGGACCAGGCGCACCTGCCCCACGAACGGGCCGAAGCCCCGGTACGCTTGCTTGATCCTGGTGAGAGCGTTGGACTTCCAGTCCACGTAGGGGTTGTCGATCTGCACCGGGTCGAGGCAGCCGCACAGCACCACCTTGGAGGAGGCGCAGAAGCGGCTCATGAGGGTCTTCGCCAGGTGGCGGTCGCCGTTCTGCAGCTCGTCCACCAGGACCAGCGAGTTCTCGATGTCGAGGCCGCGCAGGAGCGAGGTGGAGAGCAGGGTGAAACGCCCGGCTGCCTCCAGATCGCGCTGGAAGTCGTGGCCGTTGGCCAAGGAGACCGAGCGAATTGCCTGGAAGAACGGTTCGAGCCAGGGGGAGAGCTTCTCCTCGTGGCTGCCGGGCAGGTACCCCATCTCGAAGCGGCTCGAGGCCTGTTCGGGGCGCAGGAGGATGAGGCCGTTTTCGTAACCGGGGGTGGGCATGGCGAGAGGCTGGGAACGCTGGTGCACCTTGAGGGCGGAAGGCTGCCCGAACAGCAGGTAGAGGGCACCCACCACGGCCAGACGGGTCTTCCCGGATCCCGCTGGGCCTTCGAGCACCACCAGCTGGACGTCGGGGTCGAGGATGAACTCCAGCGCCAGGACCTGCCGGGGGTCCGCCGGCGTAAAGCCGAGGATGGTGCGGGGAAGCCACTGCTGGCGGCGGTTGTCCCAGTACTGGGCAAAGCGCAACTCCCGCGCCACGCCAGCGTCGAGATCCACGCGGGCGAGGATCTGCCGCTGGGGACCCGTGAGGATCAGCCCCTGGTTCCACAACGGGTGGGGCAAGTGCTCGGCCAGCAGTTCGAGGGGGACGAAGCGTTCGCGGGGCGGGGCGCTCGCGAGGAAGGCGTCTTCCACCGGGGCGTCCACCGCCAGCTCCACCGCCCCGTCGAAGACGTCGGCGGGGCTCGCCAGTTCCAGCTTGCCAAAGCGCAACGGCTCGGCGGCGAGGCCCAGGGCGTCGCAGCGCAGCAGCATGTTGGAATCTTCAGAGATGAGCACCACGCGGATGCTCCCGTTGCCGTTGACCAGCTCTTGGATGCGGCGCGCCGCGTGAATGATGGCGTTGTCGCCGTTGCCGTCGGCGGGGGTGGGGGTGGGCGGCTCCCAGGCCAGCACCCCGCCTGTGGGGGTGGCGCCGACCGCATCCAACGGCACGTCGCCGCGCAGCATGCGCTCGGGGTGGTGATGGATGAGACCGGCGTTACGGTAGGCCAGGATCTTGCGGGTGGCGACGCGAGCTGCGGCCCGCACGCCGTCGGACTTGCTCTTGCTGGACTGGAGTCGGTCCAGTTCCTCCAGGACCTGGTGGAGGAGCACCACGACGTTGCCGGGCTGGAGGAGTCGGTCAAGGGAGTCCGGGTTCTCCACCAGGGCGCTCGTGTCGGGGATGTACACGTCGATCGCCGCCATACACGAAGAGCGTAGCACAGGCAGTGCCGCCCTCACCGGGGGGAGCGGTGGGGGGCCTGCAGGAGGCAGGCAAAGTAGCCGTCGCGGCTCCGCAGGTCGGCCAGGGAGAGGGTGGCGCCGTGGCCGTCACGCCGCAACCCCCGGTACAGCTTGGCGAGTTCGAAGCGCTGTCGGAACAGCCACGATTCAAAGGGCTCGCCGTCCTGCACCCCCACCGGGCTCAACGGCACCCGGAAGGCGTGGAAGAGGGCGTCCACCTCCTCGTGGAACAGACCAATATACCAGATGCGGGTATCCGGGGCCTCCAGGACGCTGGCCACGCACAGCCGCGGGTCCACCAGCGCCTCGGGCTTGCCGCTCTCGGCAGCGCCGCTTTCCCGGCCGGCCAGGCGCTGCAGGGAGTCTAAGAGCGACGCGCCCTGGGGCAGCGGCAGCGGGGGCTCGGCCATGGCTTCGAAGACCGCCATCTCGGCGACCGGGGTGGGGTCGAGCCCCTTGAGACGGGGGGTTCCCAGCAGCCGCAGGCCCACGTAGCTGCTGCGGCCGTCCTCGGTGGGGCCGGGGACGAGGAGCCAGCGCAGCCCCCACTGCTCCGCTTCGAAGAGGGGCTGACCGGCCAGCTCGGCCTCCAGTTCGCGGAGAAACGCCTCGGTGACCACCCCGCCCAGGTTGACGAGCTCCTGGTTTTCCGCCAGGAACGCCGCGTAGGGGCGCTGCCGCACGTGGTCGGGGTGGCGGCTCGCGTGGCGCACGGGCTCCAGGAACTCCAGGACGCGGTGCACATCGTACCCGGCGGAGATGAGGAAATCGGCAATGTCCTCCACCTCCTGAGTGGTCTTGCCCGTGGTCAGGCGCGCCAGTTCCACGAGCCCGTGGCCCAGGAACTCGAAGTGTGGGGCCCCCTCGCCCTCGGCCACCATGGGCAAGAGGTGGTAGGTGCCAACGTTGACGGCCAACCGCAACCCCCGATCGAAGGGGAACCCCTGGACGCGGAACGTCTCGTAAAGCTGGCGCAGTTCGGCGGCGGCGAAGAAGGCGGCAGCGGGGCGGCGGGCCGAGAAGAACGCGCCGTCGCCCAGGAACTTCTCAAAGTGCAGGCGGTGCCGCTGGCGAATTTCCTGCACACGTTGCTGGAACCGCACCATGAAACGGAGCGCCTCGTCCTCGGCGCTGCGGCCGCGCCGGCGCAACCCCTCCAGGATCTGGGTGAACTCCACCAGGTCGTAAAGCAGGCCGTACCGCCGCACGGTGGAATCCACCACGCCGGGAGCGGCAAAGTCGAGGGGACGGATGGAGCTGGAGAGGCGGATCGAGCCCCCGCTGGTCTCGACCAGGAGGGTGTTGCCCCGCACCGTGACGGGGAGGAGACACTCCCGCAGGGCGGCCACCACTTCGAACCGCTTGAGGCGGGCCCCCAGGCTCTCCATGGCGGTGCGGATATCCGCAGGCAGTTTTTGAGCCGCTCGCCCCTCGAAGGTTTCCAGCAGGTCGAGGACGCCAGGGACGAAGATGAGTTGCCAGGAGGGGCACTGGGTGGCTTCGGGGGCGACCAGGGAAAGGGCGCGGGCAAAGGTCAAGTTCTCCTGGCGCATCTCGTCCAGCCACGCCACGGCAGTGGCCAGCGCGGTGTGGAAGCGCGACACGTCCAGGGCCAGACGGATGCGCAGGTACGGGTCGAGGTCGGCGAGCCGGGCGGTGGGCGCTGGCAGCAGGAACGGCAACACGTCCTCTCGCAGCAACCTCCCAAAGGCCAGGGTGCGAGGTGGGGGTTCGAAATCGGCCGAGCGCTTCAGCCGCCCCACCGCCTCCGCCTCGGCGCGGAAGGCGAGATCGATGTGGGCCTCGGCGAGGGCGTAGCGGATGGGGGCCAGCTCCGCCGGGCTTCCCTTTGGGGTATCCAGCCGGGCGCTGCGCAGGGCTGCGGTGGCTGCTTCGGTCATTTCCCGGGAGAGGGCAAGCCAGAGGATTTCCGGCAGGCGCTGGTTGTGGTCGTGCAGCAGGGCGTTTTCCAAGAGCTCAGCGAGGTGCTGCACCGCTGCACCACGCTGGGTCACGAGCCCCCGCTTCTCGGGCCGCGCGCCGCTGGCCACGGCCACGCGGTACCCCACCTCGGCGGTGATGAGCGTGGCAAGCTCGCGGGTGAAGCGTTGCCAGTTGGGGGAGGCGAGGAGCGGCCAGGCGGGCCCGTGGGAGGTGCGCTCGTCCTCGGCAAAGAGGGGGTACGGCTCGGGAACGCGGTCCGCCACGGGCCCAAAGTAGCGGCGCCACCCCCCACCACGCTCCTGGGGGGTGAGGAAGTGGAGCGACCTGGCCTCGAGTAGGACCTCCTCGATCGCCGAACGGGGCGCCTCCCGCATCGTTCCCCATTGTAGAGGCTCGCCACCTGGCCACCCCAGCGTTCAGTTGGCACGATCCAGGGCACGGTACGACACGGCCTCGGCCACGTGGCGCGGCAAGAGGTGCTCGCTCTCCTCCAGGTCGGCAATGGTGCGGGCCACCTTCAGGACCCGGTGGATCGCTCGGGGGGAGAGGGCCAGTCGCGTCACCGCCAGTTCCAGGAGTCGCTCCCCCTCCGCGTCGAGGGGGCAGTAGCGGCGGATCTCGCGGGGGGTGAGCTCGGCGTTGGTCCGTCGCCCGCTGCCCCGCAGGCGAGCCGCCTGCCGCTCCCGTGCCCGCTGCACGCGCTCGCGGACCACGGCCGAGGTTTCCCCCGCCGAAGCGGTGGCGAGCTGCCGGAAGGGGACCACGGGAACGTCCAGCTGGATGTCGATGCGGTCCAGGAGCGGGCCGGAGAGGCGGGCGCGGTGGCGACGCACCTGGAGGGGCGTGCAGCGGCACTCGCGGCGCGGGTCGCCCAGGTAGCCGCAGGGGCAGGGGTTGGTGGCTGCCACCAGCTGGAAGTGGGCGGGGAACTGGAGGGAGCCGGCAGCACGGGTGATGGTGACGGTGCCCTGCTCCAGGGGTTGCCGCAGCACCTCCAGGGCGTCGCGGCGAAACTCGGTGAGCTCATCCAGGAACAGGACGCCGTTGTGGGCGAGGGACACCTCGCCCGGGTGGGGGAGGTGCCCGCCGCCCACCAGGCCGGCTGCGGAGATGGTGTGGTGGGGGGCACGGAACGGCCTCTCTCGCAGCAGCCCCCGCGGCCTCGGGACGCCAGCGGTCACCGAGTACACCTTGGTGGTGGCCAGGGCCTCCTCCTCGGTGAGGTCGGGAAGGATGCCGGGCAGACGCTGCGCGAGCATCGTCTTGCCGGCGCCGGGGGGCCCCAGGAACAGGAGGTGGTGCCCCCCCGCGGCGGCCACCTCGAGGGCGCGCTTGGCGCGCTCCTGTCCGGCCACATCTGCAAGATCGAGGGGCGCACTCTGCGCGTGCCGCTCCCCCTCCGTACTGTCCCCGCGAGCTGCGTCGATGGGCTGGTCGCCGCGCAGGTGGGCGATGACGCGACCCAGGGAGGAGGCCGGGAAGACGCGGGCGCCGCGGATCACCAGCGCCTCGGCGAGATTGTCGGCGGGGAGGATGACGCTGGCGCCGGCCCGCGTGGCCGCCTCCACGATGGGGAGGACGCCGCGCACGGGCCGGAGCCCGCCGTCCAGGGACAGCTCGCCCAGCAGCCACGTCTCGGCCAGGGGCGTGGCGGGGAGGTGGGCGGAGCCAGCGATAATGCCGGTGGCGATGGCCAGATCCAGGAGCGAGCCTTCTTTGCGCTCCTCCGCCGGGGAGAGGTTGACGACGATGGAGCGTGAATCCAGGTGGCAGCCCAGGTGGCGGATGGCGGCGAGCACCCGCTCGCGGGCTTCGCGCACGGCCGTGTCGGGCAGCCCCACCACGGTGATGGCGGGCAGCCCGGGGCGAACGTCCACCTCCACCTGGACCGGGAGCGCTTCCACGCCCCGTGGCACGGCAGAAAACACTTTGGAAATCATGGCACCCTCCGTATGGAGGTGGCGTGAACGGGTACCACAAAACTATACCCTGCCACACCCCGTGTCAACCCCACCTTCGCGAGCGCCTGGACCTGCGGCCGGAGTCCGGCCGCGCTATCGTGGTGGCGTGGAGCCCCGGGTGGACCCCTTGGTGGCCGAGCTGCGGGACCGTCTCGAACGGGAGCTCGACCGCCAGCTGGCACCGCCCTACGGCTGCTGGCCGTTGCTCGTGGGGCTTGTGGGTGTGCTCCTGGGTCTCTTGTTACTCCTCGACCAGCTGTGAGGGTGCCCGCTCGCGCCCCTTGCGGGGAGCGCGGCCGGGGGAGCTATCGCGGCTCGTTCAGCGGGTAGCGGCAACAGCGCACCCTTGGCGGCGGGGATCGGCGACCCCCACGAGGGTGCCATCGCCCTCAACGGCAATGGCGTTGACACCGCCAAAGGCGGCGAGGTCGATGTCGCGCGGGGGAAAACGGAGGCGGTAGAGGTTGGTGAAGCCTCGGCGTTGGAGTTCGTCGGCCTGCCTGTCGTCGATGGGCGCTGCCATCTCGAGGTAGACCTTGTTCTCCTTGCGTCCACCCCACAGCACCCGTGGGAACTCCATGGCTTGCGCGAGCTCCACCTGGCTGGTACGTGCCGCCACCACCGGGTGCAGGGCGGGTTCTACCCAGCCCGAAACGCCAGCGAGCAGGAGAAGGAGGAGGAATGTCATGCGAAAGAAGCCTACCACGGCAGTTGGCGGCGAAGCACCAGCTCCTGTCGCCGCGGTGCGCGAGGGACCACACCAAGTTGGCAGAAACCACGGGGCCCGGCCGGAGCCGGGCCCCCTTGGGCACACACCGGTTGCAATCGCTAGAAGCCGCTGACGTTGAGGCGGTCACCCGTGAGACACTTGCCGGCGAGCGAAGAGGTCGCAATGCCGAAATTGAGGATCGCATCCTTGATTTGCGCCGCGGACGCGCCCGGGTGGTACGCGGCGTAGAGGGCCGCCGCCCCTGTGACGTGGGGCGTGGCCATGGAGGTACCGCTGTAGCTGGCATAACCCGAGACGATCTTTCCCTTCGAGCTCTTCGGTACCGTCGAATAAATACCCGACCCTGGCGCGCCGATGTCCACCGAGGTGGCCCCCCAGTTGGAGTAGCTGGCCAGCGTTCCGTTGGAGGCGAGCGCCGCGACGGCGATGATATTGCTGTTGGGGTAGCTCGCCGGGTAGGAGGGTGACGCGTCAATGTTCCGGCCATCGTTCCCCGCAGCAGCGATGAAGAGGATTCCTGCCTGATTGGCGCGCTCGATGGCGTCCTGCAACCCCTGCGAGAAGCCACCGCCCCCCCACGAGTTGTTGGTGGCTACCAGGTTGATGCCGTGCCGCAGCTTCAGGTCAGTAAAGTAGTCCACCGCCTTGATGGCATTGGCGGTGGTGCCGCCGCGCTTGCCCAGGAACTTGGCGTCCATCAATTTGATGGACCAGCACACCCCGGCCACGCCCTTGCCGTTGCCGCCCACGCCGCCGATGGTGCCTGCCACGTGGGTGCCGTGATCGTCGCTGGTGCCATCGAACACGCTATTGTCGGCGCCGTCGAAGTCCCAGCCGTAGACATCGTCCACGTAGCCGTTGCCGTCATCGTCCTTGCGGTTGCCGGCGATCTCGCCGGGGTTGGTGCCGGCGTTGGCGGCGAGATCCTCGTGGGTGTACATGTAACCCTCGTCAATGATGCCGACCCACACCGTCCCGCAGTTGGTGTGGTTGTTGGCCCACGCCTCGCCGGCCTGGCTGCCGTACTGGTTGGCGGGGGAGGTCGCATCGCCATACATCCCCCAGAGGCTGCCGTTGGTGTAGTAGGGATCGTTGGAACTCACGCTGGGGAAGTAGATCCAGTTGGGCTCGGCGAACTCGACGTCAAGGTCGCTCTCCAGGTGACGCACCGCGTCGGCAATAGCAAGGCCTGGCGGGAGTTTCACCAGTTCCAGGTCTCCCTTGAAGTCGCTGCGCCACGCCCCGGCCACCAGCAACTCTTCCCGCTGCGCACCGATGCGAGCGACAACGTCGTTCTTTGCCCGCTCCGTTACGTGCGGGTAGAACTGGACGAGTACCTCTCCCGGCATATGCGGGGTCGTGGCTAGCGCGGCGAGGGCCAGGTCCGAGCGCCCCTGCGCCTGTGCCTGGCCCACCACGCCGCCCCACAGCACCATGCCCGCGATGCCAACCACCAGTGCCCATCTCCGCTCCATTCTTTCCTCCCTCTGGACCGGTTGTTTGGACTCGGTCCCACGGCTAAAATTGCCGTTACCCTATTCCATGAAGTTCGCCGTGTCAAGACCCCTCAGATTCTCGCCAAAAACAGTGATCTTGTTACGACAATGTACAAGATCTCCTCGTGTTTCCTT
>Ga0068707_1002971_pt1 | contig 11888 bp, 9 predicted proteins | sample YNPNPMetaG_FD_66600 | JGI IMG/M metagenome (GOLD analysis project Ga0068707, IMG submission 66600) | Anoxygenic and chlorotrophic microbial mat microbial communities from Yellowstone National Park, USA - YNP NP MetaG | ecosystem: Environmental > Aquatic > Thermal springs > Hot (42-90C) >... | reverse complement strand
CCCTCCGAACGGGCCCCTCCGAATGTTCGTCATCTTTCAAAAAAACTCTCCACTGGCCTGCGCAACGAGCGGACCCGGCAGGGCGGCCCGTATCCCAACCGCGCGACCATCATTAAAACACGACTGCTCAGGGCAGGCGCCCACTGGCGCAACCTGCTTGCCAAACGCCGGGCAAGCTGCCGATGCTGGGGCGTCAGTTTTACTCCGTCCAGGATTTCCTCATGGGCAATAAAGATGGGAAGGCTCCCCAGCGGATGCAAAGCCAGCCCAAGTTGCGTCGCTGCAAGCCATAACCGTTCAAAGGCCCGACCGGCAGCGAGGATGTGGACAAATGTGAACTCCGGCACAGAGAGTAACACCGCCCCGCCAGAGCGAAGGACGCTCCCATATGAGGGCCAGGTCAATGCCCGGGATAGCCCCAAACGATTGAGCCGCGACATGAGGCTCCATGACCTGAGGGCCTTTATGAGGAGTTTGCTCCCCGGCGGGAGGGCCAGCGTGCGGAAGTCCAGGCCATCGCGGGTTCGCTCGGCCTCTTCGGCGGTGAAGCGTAACTGGCGGAAGATCTCGGCGTGAAAGGCCGGGTATTCGAAGCGAAACCGGTCGGCCAGCATCACCAGTCGGGCCAGGGCTTTTAGTTGGTTCCGATCGGCAGTGATGTGCAAATGGACATCCGGAAACGCGGCAACGGAGGCTCTGAGGTGTTCCCAGTGTTGATCCGGAACAGGCTTTTTCGCGTAAAGCAAACGGTTGGTGCAGCGGGCCGGGATGGCCTCGGCCAGCGGGTCGGGCCTGGCGCCGGCTGAAAACCGCAACTCGGCAACCTGGGGAAACTCGGTCGGATCGTGCGGGTCCCAAAGCAGCTCAATTTCCGTGCTTCGTCCGTGCTGTGTAGCGGCAATGGTGATGTTTTCGATGACCGCACCGGCGCTCAGCAGGTCGAACATGTGGTGCACATCGGAGGGGAGCGCCTGGCTGCGGTCGAGAAGGATCGTGAGCCTGTCCTGTTCCCAGCGGAATCGCCAGGGCTGGTTATTATCCGGTGACGGGGCGGCCACCCCAGCGGTGACCACGTCTTTCAGGTGCTCGACAGTCGCCATCCCTTCCATAACCGTTCACCCGTTGGCCTCGTGCCATGCCTGGCCTTCAGGCCGGGAGGGCGGCCAATTCACCAGAACCGGCTGCTTCGCCCATCGGTCCCACGGCCACCAATTGCCAGTCACTATCGACAAACTGGTTAAGATATTCTAGCTCATACTGGCTCGGCGGGGGAACGGCATAATCCTTGTCAGTGAAAGGGCTTTCTTCGACAAAGCGTTTGGTCCGCGGTGGTAGTCGCAAATCACTTTGGGCAAAGTCAAGTTCCAGGGCCACGGCCGGGTGGTTCTCCACGCACGGATAGACCCGATGCGGCCCGAACTGCCGAAATCCCCAGATTCGTTCGTAAAAGCGTGCATGTCGGGGATGGACCGCGATCACGAAGTGGTCTAGTCGCGCATATAGTCCGTAGCAGAAGACAAAGCGACAGAGGCCCATGAAGACTTCTAGCGAAATCTGCGTCCCGGCAAGGCAGGAGACCTCGGCAAAAGTGCGTCCCATGCGGCGGAGGGTCTCGATCTCCCGCCCGTAAATGGCCTCCATCGGTAGACCAAGAGAGGTATCGTGAATGAGGCTCATCGTGTGAAGAATCGTCCCGTCTTCGATGGCCAGAAAGATCTTGGTCGTGGGCGCCAAATGGTAGGGGGTGACACGCAAATTGTGCCGATTGGGTTTGATGAGTCCTGCATTCAGATAGGCGTTGTAGACCAGGCGCAGGGCGGCGATGCGTTCCTCCAGAGTGGTTGCCAGTTTGTACCTAAGCATAAAAAGATCTCCCACCGCAGGTACACGGTCAATATCGGAAAAAACAACGACGATAAGACGCAAAACCTGGTCGAGACCGATTCTTTGTCCCGACGTGTTTACCCCCTAGTCCTTGTGGGGGACCCTTCCTGGCCCGACTGCCCTAGAAAACCTTTGCGAGTCTATACCGGCTGTAGGAACCCGATCCAGCCGCGATTGCTCCGCACTCGCATTTTGCCCGTTTGATGAGACCTCGTTGAAAGCATAATTTAGAAAAAACAAGTTGTCAAGAAGCTGTGCGCGGTATGGGTAATACACTCCCCCTATCAGTGGCATTTCCTTGTGAGGATGATTCGCACGGAGGTGAATGGTCGGTGGACAATCTGGGAGGATTGGGAGGATATTTCGCGGCTGGTGACTCTGACGATTGCGGTGAGTGGTCTATTTGCGCCTTGCCGTAGGGAAGCGATTGTTGCATCCGCAGGGAAATGTTTGACAATCCATCTCGCTTTTGCGGGCATGGCAAGCATGCCCCTCCGAGACGCTGCGTAACTCCCGCGTTCACACCAGTGTTGGCTGGCAGGCTAAGGCCTCGTCCCCGTCTGTTAGTACGTTCACCCGGTCGCCGTTTCTGTTAGTCCCTCGCCAAAATTGTATAACCCACTCATATGGGGTATAGACATGGTGGTATCTCATGGCTAAACTGGTTTTATGATTCGCTTCGCTTGTGAATGTGAATCGGTGTCAAGATCGCTACGGGGCATGGCGAGTTTTGAAAAGGAGGGCACGGGATGTATCGAGGGCCAAGCAGCAACCGATGGTCGAATTCGATAGACGGGGTGCAATTTCGCTTCTCGGTAATGTTAAGTAGTTTTGGGGGTGACGATTGCCTCCCAAACGGTTCGAAGTCTTTGCCAGTAAGCAAACACCAGGGGCGATTCCAGCCTGATCAGATCTTAAAAACTTACTTGCGATGTCACACACGCGGGCGTAATGTGGTGACGATCGTGAGTCCTCGCGATGATCAAGGGGCAATCGCGCAAGACCGGCGTGTCGCAGAGCCAATCGTAACAACGGCTTTTTCTCCGGGATTTGAGGGACCAGTCCTGGCAACGTGAGTCGAAGGCAATGAACCCGATGGGGTCCTGCCCGGCACGGATTGGCCGCTGTAACGGTGTCGATCAACGTATGTGTCCGTCACGGTTTGCGGTGATACGTGAACACAACATGGAAACAGGGGATGTTTCGCAAAGGCAACAGCGTAATTGCGGTCTATGCGTGCTGGGAGCAATTCAGGGCATCACAAGGCGTTTTGTCGGCATTTTGAATGGTGGCACATCGTTTGCAGATTCAATTCGGAACAGCAATAAAAATAAACCGTAGGTTTGTCACCCGTTTTCCAGATGGCCCTGGCAGAGGGGCCGCGTAGAATTCGGGGAATCGTCAGGATCATGTGACGGCACGTGAAGGGAGTCCCCGGGGTCGTGGTGATGGACCACTTGAAGACAGATCGGGAGTTCGTTTTGGGAAGCCATCGCGGCGCAACCCACGGGCACGGAGTGTGTCATGGTAACGATTAGCGGACAACAAACAGGGAAGGAAGAACAAACCCTAGAGCGGCGGCAGGCTCCTTCGGTGTCGCTTGGACGATCGCATTTGCGACAATGGCTTGCCTTGATCGGGTTGCTTGTTTTCACGGCTGTTGTCTTTTGGGATGCGATCGTTGTTCTGGTTCAACGTTGGAGCAGTGACCCTGATTATCACCACGGATTCCTTGTGCCCCTCTTCGCCGGTTACCTTTTGTGGCGCCGGCGCGAAATGATTCAGGGTAAGTCAATTGTCGTTTCCTGGAGTGCCCTGATTGCCGGCCTGGGGTGTTTCCTCGTGGCGGCTGCGATTCGGGCGGGATCGGTGCTCTACTACATCCGGATTCTCGATCCGGCAGCCTTGATCCCAACGTTTCTGGGTGTCTTGCTTGTGACCACCGGCTGGCGGGGCTTTCGCTGGGGATGGCCTGCGGGAGTCTTCCTCGTGTTTATGCTACCGATGCCGGGGGCCGTGGCGACGCTGCTGAGTCATCCCTTGCAACGAGCAGCCACGCTTGCCTCGACGTTTGTCCTGCAAACGATCGGGATTCCCTGTCTAGCGGAAGGCAATGTCATCCAGTTGCAGGGGGGTTCGCTCGAGGTTGTCCAGGCCTGTAGTGGTCTGAAGATGATGAGCCTGTTTTTCGCGGTCTGTGTGGGGGCGGCCTTTGTCATGGATCGACCCCTTTTGGATCGAATCCTTGTGGCCATCAGCGCCCCACCGATTGCACTGATTGCCAATATCTTGCGAATCAGCCTGACAGGGATCTTGCACGAATTGGGGGTCAGCTCGGCCAACTTGGATCACGAGCTTTCTGGCTGGCTAATGATGCCTGCCGCGGTGCTGATTCTGTACTGCGGATTGGCAATCTGGGACCGGCTATTGGTCCCGGTCGAACATGGCCCGCAGCGGGTCATCTCGGCAAACAAGGGGCCGGCGTGATTACCCGAAATACAACACGGATACAAGATCGTCGACAAACGGCATCCGGTTTGCACAAAGTCTTAGGAACACGCACTTGGGATGCGTTCGAGAAAACATTCGGAGGGGCATGCCTGTCATGCCCGCGGAGGCGGGATGGATAGTCCAACATCGTGCGGCGGACCCGACAAGCGGGGCCCTCCGAAGGGCGGACCTGACCAGCAGGTCCCTGCGAAAAATGAGGTGGGAGGAGCACGCTTGTCGTGCCCGCGGAAGTGGAATGGATAATCAAACGTTTCGCGGCGGACCCGACAAGCGGGTCCCTCCGACCAACGGACGCGACGAGCGCGTCCCTTCGAGGAGTTTCGATGAGAGTCAATTCGGCAGGAGACATTTTTAAAAAAGTCTGATTGCGTTGAAATTTTTGTTGCATCGCCCGTTTTCGTTGGCGATAATGAAGGGTGAGTTTGGCACCTTAGGGTTTGCTGACCGTTTCGGAACAGAGAAGTAGGCATGTCACAACACGAACGTCTTCCAGAGCCTTCCTCGGGCGTGCCGGTTGGGTTACCGCCCTCGTTATCCGCGGGACAGAGTGGTCCATTGTATGTCGATGCTGAATGGCATCCGCTGGCCGGTGGTCAGGGAACAAACGAGGGCCTAACCGCTTATCTCCACGCCTTTCGTCGGCGTTGGTTTCCCGCGGTGTTCTTGGGGATCGTCTTGGCGGCTGCAGCAGCGGTGGCCGTGTGGTTCCTTTACATCCCGCAGTACACGGCGACTGCGCTGATCCGCGTGGCCGCTTCGTCACAGAGTGTGCTGTTCCCGGCGAACGATCGGGGTGGCGCGAGCTTTGACATCTACAAGGCGACGCAGTTGGAATACCTCCGCAGCCGGTTCGTCCTGGTGGCAGCGCTGCGGCAGCCAGAGGTGGCGCGGTTGCCCTCGATTCAGGAACAACTTGACCCGGTGCAATGGGTCGCGCAGAATCTGAACGTTCGTTTCCCGGGCAATTCGGAATTTATGAATGTGAGCTTTTCCAGCCCGCGGGCCGAGGAAACCGCCGTTCTTGTCAACGCCATCGTGGATGCCTATATGCGGGAGGTCGTTGACACGGAACAGCGCGAGCGTCGCGAACGGTTGAGCGAACTGGATCAGCTTTACGCCGAGAAGGAGAGCGAACTGCGGAAGCTGGAGAATGACCTCAAGGCGCTTAGTCAGCAGTTGGAGACGGGCGACAGTCAAGCCCTGAGTTTGAAACAACAGATCACGCTCCAGCAGTTTTCGACGTACCGCAGTGAGTTGATTAATGTCCAGTTGCGGATGATGCGGGCCCAGGGCGAGCTTTCCCTCAAGAAGGCCCTCCGCGACAAGGCCGCCCAGCTCCAGGTCACCGAGCGGGAATTGGATGCCGCTGCCCGAACCGACTCTCTGATGTTGCAACTCCTGATGCGGGAAGCAGAACTCAAGGGCCTGGTGGCGCAGACCCGCGACGTTGTCCGTCCCGAGATGGCTGGCCGCTACGGAAATCGATACAGCCAGGAGCTAGCTGATGTCCAGGGCCGAATCCAGGCGCGACGCGAAGAATTGCGGCAAGAGTTGGAGCAGAAGCGGGTCGCCAACATCGATCAAGAGATTGAGAATCTCAATTTCGAACTGGCTATTCTGGATGCCCAGCAACAACAGCTTCAGCAAGAGGTGGAAAACGTCCGCCGGACGGCCGAGACCTTCGGCAAAGGCTCGATTGAAATCGAGTTTCTCCGTGCCGAGGTCGATTTGGCCCGCAGGACACTTCAGACCATTGCCGAAGAACGGAATCGGATGAGCATCGAGCTACGGGCGAAACCGCGGATCACGGTGGTCCAGCGGGCTGAGGCCCCACGGGTTGCTGATCAGGATAAGCGAATTCAGCTTGCGACGTTGGCCGGATTGGCGGGATTCGTCCTGCCGGGCGTCGTCCTACTCTGGTGGGATGTCCGTCGCAAGCCAGTCAACACGCCGCAGGACGTTCTGCGAGTTGCCGGGACGGACGTCTGGGGGACGATTCCCCTCCTGCCGCCGCGGGCCATGCGGGCCATTGTTGATGAGCGGGTTCGTTCGAAGAAGCATCGTCGCTGGCGGCAGATGTTTGTCGAGTCCGTGCGAAAAGTGGCCGCCCGTCTGATCCGAGAGGCAGATCAAGATGGCCTGAAACTTGTCATGGTCAGCAGTGCTATGGCGGGGGAGGGAAAAACGACCCTGGCCGGACAACTCGCCTTGACTCTGGCCCAGATGGGGAAGAAGACGATCATTGTCGATTTCGACCTACGTCGGCCAGCGATCCACGATGTCTTCAACGTCCCGATTAGCCCCGGGGTCAGTGAGGTCCTGCGAGCGGAGATCTCGCTTCAGGATGCGATCCAAGCCACATCCATCGAAAATCTCTATGTCTTGTCCGCGGGTTATTGGTCCCCACATCGTTTGGCCGTTTTGACGAACGGCGTCCTGGGTGCGATGTTCCGCCAACTCCGGGAGGACTTCAATTTCGTGATCGTGGATGGAACACCGGTCCTCCCCGTGGCGGATACGCGATTTATCAGCACACACTGTGATGGTGTTGTCCTGTCGGTGATCCGGGATTACAGCCGAGCACCGCTTGTCCGTTCGGCGAAACAAATCCTGGAGAGTTTCCGCGTGCGGGTCCTCGGGACCGTTGTCACAGGCTCTTCGGAGGACGCCTATTACGCCCATTCCTATCACACGTTGCTCGAGAATACACCGGGCGCAGCGGATGATGTCGAGGATATACAACCCGAAAGTACGGAATCTTAGTCGGCGATTTCGGCGACAAATGACGCCTTGCTGCACAAACAGCCGTTTGTCTTTCACTGAATGTGACGCTCGCCGCAGTGGAAGAATCTGATGTGCAGGAAGTGTGACTTCGTGCTGCGACAAGCTCGAGCGAAGCGGCAACCCGCTCGGCGAAAGGCCGGTCGCTCATTGACGTTGTAGCAAGGCCTTTGGGGATTGTGGCAACAAGGATAACGCAACCGGGATGGGAGATTCAGCGATGACGCAACATATGGCCGTTTATGCTGCCGTCAGTTGCCTGGCGGCTGTTGTTGTCAGCGCCCTTTTCACCCAACTGATCCGCTACGTCGCCCCCCACATTGGCCTGATGGACAATCCGGATGGCAAGCGTAAGCTCCACGATAAGCCAAAACCATTGGGAGGAGGTTTGGCCATTTTTGTGGCCGTGTGTGCCGTCCTGGCCGGTAACCTCCTGCTGCCTAATCCGTGGGGACTGAGGGTCCAGCAGGATTGGCATGATCTGGTAATCCTGTTTGCCGCAGCAAGCTGGCTTGTCCTGGTCGGACTGGTTGATGATCTTGTCCGCCTGCGTGGACGTTATAAACTCATGGGACAGTCCATTGCCGCAGCCATCCTCGTCGCCGGCGGATACAGCTTCAGCCGCGTGAGTATAATGGGGATTTCATTCGATTTCGGCTGGCTCGGGCCGGCTGTTGCCTTAGTCTGGTTTCTCGCCACCATCAATTCGATCAATCTGCTCGATGGTATGGATGGTCATGCGGCCACGGTGGGAACGATTTTCAGCGTGACCATTGGGATGATGGCTTGCATCACAGGCCATTACGCGGTAGCCTTTGTGGCATTTGTCCTTGCCGGGGCGACGATCGGCTTCCTCTGGTTTAACCTCCCCCCGGCAAGGATTTTTCTGGGTGACACCGGGAGCATGCTGATCGGTCTGATGCTCGGCGTCCTCGCCGCCCGCGCCTCCCTGAAGGGACCGAGCACTTTCCTTTTGGCAGCCGCCGTTGCTCTCTGGACGTTGCCGTTTCTCGATTCCTTTGCGGCCATCCTCCGGCGGACACTGACCGGTCGGAGCATTTATGCCGCTGATCGCGGTCATATCCATCACTGCCTGATGACAAAGACCAAGAGCGGTGAAACGGCTCTAATGGTCATTGCCGTCTGTGCCAGCGTCACGGCCCTGGCCTCCCTTGGGGGGGTTATCCTGGGGAGTGACTCGATCGCCCTGGTAACGGCCGGGGGTGTTGTCGGGTTTTTGATTGTCACCGGGCTCTTCGGACGGGCCGAATGCCGCCTGGCTCTGAACACCATCCGCCGTTTCGGCGATGGCATCCGGAGACGGCTCTTTGGCACCAATGGCCAATGCATTTGTAACGGAACACAATTCCAGGGGAAGTTCGACTGGAATGCTGCTTGGAGTCAACTGACCCGCCCTGCCCATGAGTCCAACGTCCTCTATCTTCGCGTGGACCTTAACGATCCCCGTATCCAGGAGGGTTACTTTGGAGAATGGCAGGCACACGATCTCTCCGATTCCGATGAACTACCGGTCAGTCGCTTTGAGCTCCCCCTTTGGGTCAAAGAACGTGTCGTGGGACGGATTCGGGCATGGATTCGCGGTCCCGTCCAGACTTTTCAGCGGGATCTGGACCTGGTGGCGGACATTGTAGAAAACCTTGAGAAACAGCTCGAGGATCTCAACGAAAAAGGGGCCGAACGGCTGGCCGATGGTAAACACAGCAAGACGGTTCCCGCAGCCCACGTTACCCCAGAGGCCCTGAACGCAACACCCGCCCCCCTAACCACCACAACGAGGGGGAATGGCAAGAAAAGTCATCCGCAATCAACCGCGACGACTCAGCCAGAGGACGCCAAACCTGTGGAGATGACCCGATGATGGCGGCACGCAAAGGATCACCTCGGCATCGCAGCCCAATAGGAGTGTCAGGGGGTGATGTCGCGGCGAATAGCAAGCGCAAGTCGGCGGCAACCGCCCCGTCAGCAAGCCCTAAGCGCAGTACGCCGACAAATGCTTTGAGTTTCTCGGTCCGGTGTCTCGTTGCAGCAGCGGGAATCCTCTTTGTTGGTTTGGGGACCCGCTGGGCAGCATCGCAGGCCGTGCCCAATACCGTTCGCCTCCCCTCGCGGGATCAACTGGATGCTTTCCCCAAGCAGCTTGGCCCATGGAAGCTTGACGACGAGGAACAGATTGACCCGAAAGTGCTGCAAGTCCTGGGGACGAGTTTGGCCCTCAGCCGGCGTTACAGCCAGTCGGCGGAGCGGGTCGTGGAAATGCATATCGCCGTCTTTACCCAGACCGGATTCAGCCTCCCGCACCCCCCGGAGCTTTGCTACGATGGCACCGGTTGGCGGGTCCGCTCGACCCGCGATGCCCGCGTGATCCTTCCCAACGGCACATCCGGCACCGTGCGGATCCTCCGTCTGGAAAAAGAACGCGGATCGCAACGCGCCACCGTGCTATATTGTTATCAGTTGGCCGGCCCATTTTCGGCCGAACGCGATACCGTACGGACGTTTTTCTGGCAATTCCGTGGGCAAAAGTCGCGTCCACCCCTGGTCAAGCTCATGTTGCATCTGCCGGGGAGTGGCGAGTCCACTGAGGAGCTAGGCCTGGATTTTGCCCAGCGGGCATTGGAAAAACTCATGGAAATCGAGAAGGCGTGGTAAAGACCGCTTTCGTCCACTACAGCAGATTTCGAACACCAAAATTTTTTGAATAAAGCCTTGATGAAAAACGAACGGACCATTCCCGAATCCATTCCGACAGAAACGCATTTGCCCCACGATGCGGCTGACGTCGAGGGTGCATCGTCTGAAGATGTCGCTTTGACGCCGGACGATGCGCTGACCGAGTCGCTCGAGGACTGGCAGCCGCAAGAAGGGTCCGAATCGCCACATGACGGCGAGGTCCAGAACGCCCCCGCGAGCGTTCCCAAAGAGCTGACAGTCACTTTCATCCGGCCGACCCATGGCTGGCGGGCCCTGGACCTGCGGGAAGTGTGGCGGTACCGGGAACTTATGTTCACCCTGGCCTGGCGCGAGATCACGATCCGCTACAAGCAGACCTTTCTCGGGGCGGCCTGGGCAATCATTCAGCCCCTCATGACCACCGGCATCTTCAGCGTCCTTTTTGCCCTTCTCTTGGGAAAAGGAAATGAACCCAGTGCGGGGGGGATCCCCTACGCCGTCTCCACTTTCTGCGCGATGCTCCCCTGGCAGCTGTTTGCGACCTCCCTCAACCAGTCGGGCAATATCCTTATCCAGTATCGGGGCATGATCACCAAGATCTACTTCCCGCGGCTGATCCTCCCCATGGCTGCCGTGCTCTCCTCACTGGTCGATTTCGGGATTGCCTTCGTTGCCCTCCTGGGTCTGATGGCCTTTTATGGGATCTATCCCGGGATCGCGGTGCTGACGTTGCCGTTTTTTGTGATCCTGGCCATTATAGCCTCGCTCTCCGTGGGACTGTGGCTGGCGGCCCTCAATGCCATTTATCGCGATTTTCGTTATGTGATCCCCTTTGTGATCCAGGTCGGGATGTTTATCAGTCCCGTGGTTTACAGTATGGAATCCATCGAAGGCCGACTCTCGCCGCTGGCGTGGACGCTCTACAGCCTTAACCCCATGGCGGGAGTCATCGAGGGCTTCCGCTGGGCCCTGCTGGGGACCTCCCACGGCCCGGGGCCACTGCTGGGGCTTTCGGCTGCGGCGACGGCCCTAATACTGATCGGCGGGATGTTCTATTTCCGCCGGATGGAAAGACTGTTCGCCGACGTGATTTGACCTACTGGCAAAACTTTTACGGACAGCTTTTGCCAAACGAGCCACGGTAAGGTAGATTGATATATCAATAGCAGCGAGCAGAATACCTCCCGCGCAACCGACGGGACCGGAGGCCAAATAGGGGTGACGATTATAAGGAAAATGATGATTTTGCTGGCCACCGGCTCAAAAACTTCTCCGCAAGTGGTTTATTAACGGAGTCTCAATCCACCCCATGGCAGGTCTGAAGGGCCTGCCCCAATTGCGATGTCCGATCTTGCCATCCGCGTTGAAAACCTGACGAAAAAGTTCTACCTCGGCGAACGGGTAGGCATCAAGACCTTTCGCGAGGCCCTCCAGGACCTCGTGACGGCTCCTTTTCGCGCCTGGAAAAGGAACGGCAACGGCGATGGCCAGGAAAAGGTGGACACCGACCGGGAAATTTGGGCACTCAAGGGAGTCTCCTTCGAGGTGAAGCACGGCGAGGTGTTGGGCATCATCGGTCCCAACGGGGCTGGCAAAAGCACCCTCTTAAAAATCCTTAGCCGGATCACCGAGCCGACCGGCGGCTACGCCGAGATCCGCGGTCGGGTGGGAAGCCTCCTCGAGGTGGGGACCGGCTTCCATCCCGAACTCACCGGCCGGGAAAACGTCTACCTCAACGGGGCCATCCTGGGGATGTCCAAGGCCGAGATCCGCCGCAAGTTCGACGACATCGTGAGCTTCGCCGGGGTGGAAAAGTTCATCGACACGCCCGTCAAGCGGTACTCCAGCGGGATGCAGGTCCGTCTGGCCTTCGCCGTGGCGGCGCACCTGGAACCGGAAATCCTGATCATCGACGAGGTCCTGGCCGTCGGCGATGCCGAATTCCAGAAACGTTGCCTCGGCAAGATGGACGAGGTCTCCCGCTCCGGCCGCACTGTACTTTTCGTCAGCCACAACATGGC
>Ga0068707_1002970_pt1 | contig 11888 bp, 11 predicted proteins | sample YNPNPMetaG_FD_66600 | JGI IMG/M metagenome (GOLD analysis project Ga0068707, IMG submission 66600) | Anoxygenic and chlorotrophic microbial mat microbial communities from Yellowstone National Park, USA - YNP NP MetaG | ecosystem: Environmental > Aquatic > Thermal springs > Hot (42-90C) >... | reverse complement strand
GATGCTTGCCCCCTCCCTCGGTCGGCCTCAGCTTCGCTTCGGCCGAGAGGGCTTCCCCCAGGTCCAAATCCTGGAAAATCGAAGCGCCTCCGCCAAGCCGCTCCGAGAAACGCCGCCACCTTGTGATCACTTACCTGTGGTATGGGCTTCTTCACCCTCCCCCTTGCCCGGATGGTCGGGGAAGCTGGCCTTGTAGTCGTCGTGGATATCCAGCCCCGGATGCTGGAGATCCTGGGGCGCCGGGCTGCCAGGGCGGAGCTGCTCGAGCGTATCCAGTTGCGGGCGGCCAGCGAGGAAGGGCTGGGTGTGGCGGATCTGGCCGGGACCATGGACCTCGTTGCCGCCCTCCACATGGTGCACGAGGTCCCGTCACAGGGACGCTTTTTCGAGGAGGTATGGCTGGCCTTGAGGCCAGGGGGGCGTCTCATCCTGGTGGAGCCCAAAGGCCATGTCTCTCAAAGGGAGTTCGACCAGAGTTTGGAGACGGCGGGGCGAGCAGGTCTTGTTGTTGAACCCGCCAGGATGAGGACCAGGGGCCGGAGCGCTCTGTTGCTCAAGCCGGAAGGAGCTCGCCTCTGAACGTCCAAGGCCGTGTCTTGCATTTCACGAAAAAGCGTGTAGCATCGTCTCTGTTTCCGTCGAAGAGGCCGGGAACCGACAATCCGAACCGGGGAGGGGATCATGAGCACCATCGTCGAGATTCGCGGCAGGGAGATCCTGGACTCCAGGGGAAACCCCACGGTAGAGGTGGAGGTGGGCCTGGACACAGGGGAGGTGGGCCGGGCGGCGGTCCCCTCCGGGGCCTCCACTGGTGAGCATGAGGCGCTGGAGCTTCGGGACGGGGACCAATCCCGTTACCTGGGGAAGGGTGTGCTCAAGGCCGTCGAGAACGTCAATGGGCCCATCGCCGAGGAGCTGTTGGGTTGGGATTGCCTCGACCAGGTGGGGATCGATCAGGCCATGATCAAGTTGGACGGGACCGAGAACAAATCGCGCCTGGGGGCCAACGCCATCCTGGGGGTATCCATGGCCTGTGCCAGGGCCGCGGCGCTTTATGTGGGCCTGCCGCTCTATAGATACATAGGAGGGGTCTCGGCACGGGTGCTGCCGGTTCCCATGATGAACGTCATCAACGGGGGGGCCCACGCGGACAACAACCTGGACATACAGGAGTTCATGATCGTGCCCCTCGGCGCCGGCTCTTTTCGGGAGGCCCTGAGGATGGGCGCCGAGGTCTTCCATCACCTCAAGAAGGTCCTTCAGAAGAGGGGTCTGGCCACGGGCGTGGGGGATGAAGGGGGATTCGCCCCGAACCTCTCGAGCCACGAGGATGCCTTGAAGGTGATCGTGGAGGCCATACAGAACGCCGGTTACACCCCCGGAGAGCAGGTGGGCATCGCCCTGGATCCAGCGGCAAGCGGGTTTTACAAGGATGGAAGGTACGTCCTTGGGGCAGAGGGAGGCAGGTCGCTGAGCTCCGCGGAGATGGTGGAGATGTACGAAGGCTTTGTGTCGCGCTACCCCATCGTATCCCTGGAGGACGGGCTTGCCGAGGACGACTGGGAAGGCTGGGTCCTTCTCACCCGACGTCTGGGCGGGCGCATTCAGATCGTCGGAGACGACATCTTCGTCACCAACACCAAACGTCTCAGGCAGGGCATCGAGAAGGGGGTCGCGAACTGCATACTGATCAAGCTCAATCAGATAGGCACGGTGACCGAGACCCTGCAGGCCATAGAGATGGCGCACCGAGCCGGTTACACCGCCGTTATCTCTCACCGCTCGGGAGAGACCGAGGACACGACCATCGCCGAGCTGGCCGTGGCCACAGGGACGGGGATGATCAAGACGGGATCCCTGAGCAGGTCCGAGAGGATAGCCAAGTACAACGAACTGCTGAGGATAGAGGAGGAACTCGGGGAGGCGGCCGTGTATGCTGGTCGCGAGGCCTTCCTCAGGTGGCGGTGAAGATCTTGGCATTGACAATTGGAGAAGGGGCCCTGATCGGCCCTTGCTTTCGGCTAGCTGCGGGGCGATACTGAAGCAAAACGATATGTAGATTCCATAGGGGATGGATAGACAACGGGCCGTACACACGGCCGAGGAGGGGACATGAGAGAAAGGGTGGAAGAGGTGCTGAAGGAGATCCGTCCCGGGCTGCAAGCGGACGGAGGGGATGTGGAGTTGGTGGATGTCAACGACGGGGTCGTCAAGGTCAGGCTCACCGGGGCCTGCGGGGGATGCCCCATGTCGCAGATGACCTTGAAGATGGGCATCGAACGGAGGTTGCGCCAGAGGCTGCCAGAGGTCAAGGGTGTGGAGTCTGTCTGAAGGATGCCCCGAGCCTGAAACAGGCCGAGTGAGCGAGCCTCAGCGATACAAGATGGGTCTCCAAGCACCACGAGGGGGGCCGAAGGATGGGGCGGTGTAGATCATGATCGCGTCCACATCCAGCGCATCGCGCCTGCCTCTTTGGAGAGCTTGATGTGCCCTTGGGTGGCCAGGGACTCCAGGTACGGCTCGATCTCTTCACGGGCTTGGCCCATGATTGCAGCGAGGGAGCGGGATAGTCTTTCCAGGGCCTGCGTCTCTGGCATCAGGGGCAGGGGGGGATGCCTCTCCAAGAGATCCTCGCCTATGAGACGGCGGAGGAACGCCAGACGGCGGCGGCGCTCCAGCTCCTCTGCTCCTTTCTCGGTCAAGGTGCCTCGTCTCTCGTCTTCCAAGAGTCCTTCCGCGTAGGCCTCCAGGCCTCTTCGGTAACTGGCTAGCGCACGGCTCAGATGCCAGGGCCGCACGGATGCGGTGGCCGCCACCGGCTTGCCTTGCCCGTAGAGGGCCCACTCGTCGGAGAGGATCTCTATGCCCAGTTTAGAGGCCCTGTCCCTCACGGCCGTGCCCATGTAAGGGGTGAGGAGGTTCAAGGTATACGGCACGCCGAGGGATTCTGCGAACTCCAGGGTCATGCGCAGGGTATCGGGGGTCTCGCCGGGGAGCCCCAGGACGAAGGATGCCAGGACCCCTATGCCAGCCTCTTTGCACATGGCCACGGCCCTTCGCGTCTGTTCGGGCGTTATGCCCTTGCCGATCCGGCGGAGGATCTGCGGACTTCCGCTCTCCGCGCCGAAGAGCAGTCTCTCGCAACCCGCCCTCCTCATGCACGCCAGAAGCTCCGGGTCAACGGTATCCACCCGCGAATATGCCCGCCATCGCACGGAGAGCCCCCTGCGCTCGACCTCCCGGCAGATGGACAAGGCTCGGTCCCTGCGCAAGGTGAACAGGTCGTCTTCCACCCTGACATGTTGGAAGCCGAGCCGGCAAAGGGCCTCCATCTCGTCCACCACCGCCTTCGGAGTCCGAAATCGTCCCTTTGCGCCCACCATCCTTCGCCCCACGCAGAAGAGGCAGCGGTGGGGGCACCCCCGAGAGGTGATGATGCTCGCCCCCTCCCCGAAGGCCCTGTACTTGGACAGCTCCAGCAGATGCCATGCAGGTCTCGGCAGGGATTCCAGGTCAGGCCTGAAGGCACGGTCCTCATTGCGACGGAGGCTTCCATCGGGGCGCCTCCAGGTCACTCCGCGGACCCGCTCCAATGAATCACCTCTTTCCAGGGCATCCACCAGCTCCAGGAGGGTCTCTTCCCCCTCCCCCCTCGCCACCGCATCCACCCATGGGTGGCGATTCAGGATCCCTGCGTCGTCGAAAGAGGCATGGGGGCCCCCCCACAGGGTGAAGATCTCCTCGGAGCAGCGTTTCGCGGTTCGGAGCATCCTCGATGCCTTGGAGAGATTGATGGAGAAGGAGGTGATGCCAACGACCATGGGATCGAGGCGGCGAATCGCCTCCTTGAGGCGAAAGATGGGGGCCCGACAGAGCTGGAGGTCCGCCACTTCGACCCGATGCCCGGCTTCCTCCAGCCGGGCCGCCAGATAGAGGAGGCCCAGGGGCATGGTGAGGCCTTCGCAGACCGGATAAGGTGGGTTGATCAAGAGGACTCGCAAAAGGACCTACCTGGCTGTGCCCTGGTGCGGTTGACCCCCGGAGGCGCCATCATCGGCCCGTGTGCCCCAGCATCGCCTCATCGCTAGAGCGACGAGCCGTTCAGATACCCTCCGCACATGATCCGGAATCCGAATCTCCGGAAGAAGCCAAGGTTCTCCCTTTCAAAGAGCACGTTGACACCCTGGGGACCCATCTCCTTGCAGGCTTCCAGGGCGATCTCCATCATCCGGGTGCCCACACCTTGGCGCTGGAGGTCCGGCCTCACGCACACGTCATGAATCAAGACATCGCCGCTGGGGCTTCCCACCACCTGGAGGTATCCCACGAGGCCCGTGTCCAATCTGGCCGAAACAGTGAAGAGGCCCTCGTTCAAGATTCGCTGGTAGTCACCCGCGACACTCCATCCCACCGCATGCCGCAGGGCCTCGATCTCCTCCTTCGCAACAGGGAGGTCTCGCCCGATTTGGACATCCCCCAGTGCCGTGTGAAAGGTCTGGACCTTCAGGTCGTCTCCCACAATACGTCTCCGAATGGGATGGAAGCCCTGGGCCGACTTCTGAATGCCCGATATTCTTTCTTGGACTTCCCCACCGTGGTCCCCTCCCCGTGGCCGGGGAGCAGCACGACCGAGTCCTCCAGCGTGTAGATGTGCCGCTCGATGCTCTCCACGATCTGGAGGAACTCCTCGGGGCTGCCCGTTTTTCCAGGACCTCCCGGGAAGATCGTGTCGCCGCAAAAGCACAGCTCGTGCCCCAGGACCAGGCAAACGCTCCCGGGGGTGTGCCCTGGGGTGTGCAAGACCCGCAGTTCGTGAGAACCGACCGCTATGCGCCTCCCGTGAAAGAGGGGGATCTCCGCCCGCAGCCTTTCCCCCCCGGGCTCCAACGGGTGCAGACCCACCGGGGCCCCGGTCCCGCGGCGGAGCGGATCCAGGGCCTGGATGTGGTCCAGATGGGCATGGGTGAGGAGTATGGCTGCCACCCTGTCCCCCCCCAATGCCTCGACTATGCGCTCGGCCTCGAATGCCGCATCGACGACGGCGCACACACGCTGCTCCAAGTCCCGCACCAGGTATACGTTGTTCTCGAAGGGCCCCACGGTGAGCCTCCCCACCTCCAGAGACCCTCTCAGGAGTATCTCATCCATCACCCCGTGATCACTCATCGATCACCTCGGCGGGGGGTGTATGGTCAGGGAGTGATGACCACCGGAGCGGAAGATCTGGAGCGTGAGGGCCTCGCCCGATTCGGAGATCGCTGTCTCCAGGTCATCCGTTTCCAGCACGGGCCTCTCGGCTGCTCGCACGACTATATCCTCCCTTTTGAGCCCGTCTCGCTCCGCTAGGCTTCCGGGTGCCACGCTGGAGATCAGGACTCCTTCTCCCTTGTATCCCAAAGCCTCCTTCAGGTCATCGGAGAGCTCCTGGACCTCGATGCCGTAACGCCGGGTGTGTGACACCTCCAAGGGGATCCCGCGGGACTCGAAGAGGGAGGTCTCCACCAAGATGGGACAGCCCGCCTTCACTGCCAGGACCATGGCGTCGCTGGGACGGGCATCCATCTCCACCTGACCGGAAGGGGTCTCCAGAAGGATCCTGGCGTAAAAGATCTCCTCCTTGAGTTCCGTTATCCTGACCTGGACCACGCGGGAGTTGAGTCTTGTCAAGGTCCCGAGCATCAGGTCATGGGTCAAGGGCCTGCGGTGAGTCACGCCCTGCCTTGCTGCCTCGAGGGCCTGCGCCTCCGCCTCTCCGATCCATATCAACATGCCCCTCTCCGCCTTGATGTCCGAGAGGACCACCACGGGCTGGGCGGAACGCGGATCGCGCAGCACCCTCTCCACCTTCACCTCCTGAAAGCCCTGGCTGGGGAGCCCCTTGGCCTGACAGTTCCGGTCCGTCCAGATGATCCCCAGGAGCACAAAACCGATGGCCCACGCCTTTTTTCCCCGGAGCCGCCTAGTCATGGTTTCTCCTTTTCCTTCTCTGTCCACCGTCTTGGTCGGCAAGGCGCTGACCATGACGGAATTCGGGCGGGTTGCCGCCGTCAGTGCGCAGCATGCCTTTCCCCCTTGCCAAACCGGGCAGGCTTGGCTTACTGTATGGACGTCCTTCGACGAACAGGGGAGGCACGCAGATGAAGGCATCGCTGGATGTGGACGGCAGGGCGGTGGAGATGAACCCGTTTCTGGAGACGTATTTGGCCAACGTATGTCGCGCCATCTTGAACTCCCTCAAGGGGACGGAAGGGGCCCAAAGGGCCCTCTTCCGCATCCGGGGAAAGGAACTGGAGCTCCTGGTGAACGACAACCCCCTCGATCTCCATATGAGGACCGCCTTCGCCATGGTGCTCGTCCGAGATACCCTCCTGGGCGTGCTGGCCCACTTCCGCGGGGTCCGGGGTTGGAAGGAGATCCAGGTGAAGCTCACCCTCTAGCTCCTCGGCATCATCTCTTGTAACCGATCTTCCTGAGGAGCCCCTTTCTCCACTCGATGTCCTTCTCCCCCTCCACGCCCTTGGGGAAGAAGCCGTCCACGACGCCCATTATCCCGCGGCCTTGGTCTGTCTGAACGAGGATCACCTCCACTGGGTTCGCCGTGGCGCAGTAGATGGAGCAGACCTCCTGACAGAGCTTTATGGCATTGAGGACGTTTATGGGATAGGCCTCCCGCAATAGGATGACGAAGGTATGGCCGGCACCGATCTGCTGGGCGCTGGCCACTGCCGAGAGGCGAAGCTCCTCATCGTTTCCATCGGAGCGGATGAGGCAGTCGCCTGACGCCTCGCAGAAGGCGATCCCGAATCTGGCCTGAGGCACGCTGCTCACCAGGATCTCGTACAGGTCCTCCACCGTCTTGATGAAGTGAGTCTGTCCCAGTATGAGATTACACCCCTCGGGGATATGCGGCCGGACGCTCAACCACTCCATGACCTGACCTCCTTTGCGACTTCGGTTTGGCCTCGAGGCTAGGCCTCCTAAAAGTTACCAAAAAGGCATCTCCATTGCCAGAGGAAAGGGCGATTTTCTGGCGGTTCCATCTCCCTTGGACCGAGACCCCCTCGGCCCCCCTCGTTGCCCAAGGGCAATTCATCACGGGGTGGCGGCATTTCTCTCAGCTTCAAGTCTTCGGCGCTTGATTCTCCAAAGGATTTGGCCTCCGGGGGATGCTTGCCCCCTCCCTTGGTGGGCCTCGGCTCAGCTTCGGCCGAGATGGCTTCCCCCAGGTCCAAATCCTGGAAAATCAAAGCGCCTCCGCCAAGCCGCTCCGAGAAACGCCACCACTCCCTTATCACTTACCCCCGAGCAGCTCAGCCTGTTCGAGGCCCTGGGGGTGCCGGCCCGGTAGCGCAAAGAGCTGGGAGCACAGCCTCTCCAGTCGGCCCGCACCATGGGGTGCGGTTGCGCCCTCCACTTTTTTCGGTAGCGAGGTGGTGGCAAAAGTGGCCAATGCGTGTGTCAAATGGGGGAATCTGCTAAAATGTCAAAAAGGGGCTCCGAGACCTCACACGATCACTGGACCCGGCCCTTTTGCAGCCCATTGACGATCAGATCGAGGGGAGGAACTGCGCGCCTTGGAAGGCAGCCCTTGAAAAAGAAAGATAGTGGAGGGTGGAGTCGTGATTACCCAGCTGGATCACGCCCGGGCTGGCATCCTCACGGAAGAGATGCGTGTGGCCGCCCAGGGCGAACAAGTGGATGCCGAGACCTTGAGGCAACTCATAGCAGATGGCCAAGCCGTGCTGCCCAGGAACAGGAACCGGCTCTGTTTCCGATACCAGGCGATAGGCCGGGGGCTCCTCACCAAAGTGAACGCCAACCTTGGCACCAGCGGCGAGTGCGCCGACATGGAGATGGAAAAGGCCAAGCTCCAGGCCGCCTTGAAAGCTGGAACCCATTCCATCATGGACCTCTCCACCGGGGGTGACCTGGATGCTATCAGGGCCTTCTTCCTGGAACACTCGCCGGTCATGGTGGGAGCAGTGCCCATCTACGGGATCAGCACCGAGATGGTGCGGAAAGGCGAACCCCTGGAGGCCCTGGACGAGGAGGCCCTCTTCAGCAGCATCGAGAAGCAGTGCCGCGAAGGCTTGGATTATATAACCGTTCACTGTGGTGTGACCAGGGAGGCGGTTCGCAGGCTCGAATCCTCCAGGCGCATCATGCCCTGCGTGAGCCGGGGCGGCGCCATTCTCATGTACTGGATGCGAAAGACGGGAAGGGAGAACCCCCTTTACGAGCACTTCGACGATCTGCTGGGGATAGCTCACAAGTACGACGTCACCTTGAGTCTTGGGGACGGGTTTAGGCCGGGCTCCATTCTTGATGCCACGGACGGACCGCAGATAGAGGAGCTCATGATACTGGGGGAACTGGCCAGGAGGGCTAGGGCAAAAGGGGTGCAGGTGATGATCGAGGGGCCTGGGCACGTCCCCTTGGACGACATCCGCTCGCACATGCTCCTGGAGAAGCGCTTGTGCGACGGGGCTCCTTTCTATGTGCTGGGCCCCCTTCCCACGGATATAGCCCCCGGGTACGACCATATCACCTCAGCCATCGGGGGGGCGATAGCCGGGGCGGCAGGCGCTGATTTCCTCTGCTACGTGACCCCTGCGGAGCATCTCTGCCTTCCCACCCCGGAGGACGTCTTCATCGGGGTCATGGCAGCAAGGATAGCAGCCCACGTTGCCGACATAGCAAAGGGGCTCCCAGCAGCCGTGGAACAGGATCGCCGCATCTCCATGTGTAGGCAAAGGCTGGACTGGGAGGGGATGATCCAGGAGTCCGTCGATCCGGAACTCACGAGACGTCGCCTGCAAATAGCCCAGGACAGGCAGGGCTGCTCCATGTGCGGTAGACTTTGCGCTGTGAAGCTGAGCGGCCTGGTGGCTCCAGGGGGAAACTGAGGGCTGCTTTGAAGACGCCGGTCCCGTCCTTTGGCGCAAGCCGCCGCGACTCGCTCCTCGGTCCGGCGAAAAGGCCCGTCGCCCTCTTGGAAGGAGATTGCCAACCCTTCCTCGGCCGTCTATCAGGTCCCCTTCTCGGAGACCAACGCCTCCTGCTTCCGCTGGATGGCAAAGATCTCAGGACACCGCACACACGGCCTTCGTCGCCCTTGGGCGCGGGCCTCCGATTCGCGTCCGGAACCTCCTCTGGCACTTGTTCCACCCCATCCGCGCCCTGAACCTTGATCAACGTGGTCATCATCTCGGTTTGGAAGGATCTTCATCACTTCATTTTTCTCCCGTAACTTGAGCGATTCCTGTTTCCCGTGGAGTTAGCGCAGCATCTCCTGCCCGGTTTCGGGGTCCAAGGGCGACATGGGGGATGGCCGGGAGTGCCTCAGAGGGGGCTGTTTTGGGGCACGCATCATTGATGGCTTGGGGTCCGAGGGTCTCTGTGGTAGAATCACCCATCTTCACCTCCCACCCGATGGGTTATCCGCGCGGTTGATACGGCGGCATACACAACCCCGTTATACCACGGACTTAGCCCAAAGGGTGGGACTTTTCTTGCAAGAAATCGCTCGATTCAGCTGTCAATCAACCCGTGAAGGGCAGGACCCAGATCAGGATGGCCAGCACGTAGCAAGTCCCCAGCGAGACCAGAACATAGGGCACGCTGTAGCTCAGGAATTCCTTGAGGCTCCACTTGCGCCCATCCTCCTTCTCTCCAAGGCTCAGGGCCAGGTACAGGGCCGGGGCGCCAGCAATGGTCAAGTTGCTCCCCAGGGTCCCCGCCCAGAGCAGAGCCCAGTAGAGGGGCCAAGGATTGATGCCGTGGCTCTGGCCCAAATCCCTGATGACGTAGAGGAGGGTCAAGATGTAGGCGTCATGCTCCACCAGCCCCACTATCGGGGCGGTCACCCAGTAGAGTATGGTTGTTCCCACGAGCAGGCTGGACTGTATATAAGGAACTAGCCAGTTGGCCACCATCTCCAGGATCTTTGAGTGCTCCAGCCCCCCCACCAGGGCGAAGAGGGCTACGTAGAAGCCGATGGCCTTCCACTCCAATTCTGCCAGCATTTCTTCCAGGGGAGGCACTTCCATTTCCATTGGTTTGGCGAAGATCTCGAAGAAGATCACCAGGGCCAGGGCCCCTGAAAAAGCGATGAATCCTAACTTTACCCCTATGAACTCCCTGAGAGCCATGGCAATGATGGTCAGCAGAAAACCGAGACAGACGATGAAGGCGAACCTCTTGTCTTTGATATGGTCCACCTTCTCCCCTTCCATGGCATGGGCCACCTCCGGTGCCATGGTGCACTCGGCCAGGGAGGACCTGCGGAACTTGAAATAGAAGACCAGCACGGTCACGGCATAGGTGGCCGTCAGGATGATGAACGAGGAGGGCCTTCCCATCTGCCAGATGAAGCCCGCAAACTCGATTCCCGAGACACTGTGGAGCATCTGCGGGGGCAGATCCCCAAGCAGAAGAGCGGTGCCCATGAAATTGGCGCAAAACCCTATGAACAGAATCGGGCCTGTGGCCTCTATTCTGTAAATCTTGCGGATGTGGAACACGATGGGGGCCATCATCAGGACCACCACCACGTTGTCTATGAACATGGACAGGAACCCGGAGATGGTCCCCACCAGGGTCACGAAGACCGGTATGTTCCTCCTGGACACCTTGAGGGCCCAGTCCCCCAAAAACTGGGGTATCCCTGTCTTGCCGAAGTACCCGGCTATGAGCCAAATGCTCACCAGGATGGCTATCACGTTCCAGTCCACGAACTCGAAGGCCTGCACCTCGGTCATGGCTCCCACCGCCACCATGGCCACGACCCCCAGTAGGGCCCCCACAACGCTGTCTATCCACCTCACGATCACCAGGAAAATTGCGGCCAAGAACACTACCGTTGTCACAACCTGTTGCGGATCCATGAGTTATGGCTCCTCCTCCCGAGCGGTCTTCAATCCACCTGGCAGACAAACGGGGCAATTCTAACCCGGACCAGGCCATTTGTCACCGTGGGAATATGTCATGCATAAAGAGCTATTGTCACACATATTGATACTTAGGCTTCCCATGGAACAGCCCATCAGCTATAATCTTGGCCTCTGCCGCCCCCTGGGAGCGGGTTGACTTCGAGCTGGGAGCTGGTCATGAGTCTCAACGAGGTATGGGATCTGCTGGTGGGGACCTTTTTCACCACGGGCATCTCCGCCCTGAGCTGGAAGTACCTGGTCATGTGGGCAGTCGCCTGTTTCTTCCTGTACCTGGCTATTGCCAAGAACTTCGAACCACTCCTCCTGTTGCCCATAGGTTTCGGGATCTTCCTGGTGAATTTCCCCATGGTGCCCCTCATGGGTCGAAACGAGGAGGGTGTGCCCCAGCTGCTTCAGTTCTTCTACCACTACGGCCTGGAATGGGAGATCATCCCCTGCGTCATCTTTTTGGGTTTGGGGGCCATGACGGATTTTGGGCCGCTCATCGCCAACCCCAAGACACTCCTGATAGGGGCTGGCGCCCAACTTGGGGTGTTCGTGACCTTCACCGGGACGGTTTTGGCGGGATTCACCTTGAAGGAAGCGGCCTCGGTGGGGATCATAGGCGGGGCGGATGGCCCAACCACCATTTACCTGACTCAACACCTGGCCCCGCAGCTCCTGGGGGCCAATGCCCTTGCCGCCTACTCATACATGGCCATGGTTCCCCTGATCCAGCCGCCCATCATGAGGCTCCTGACCACCCCTGAAGAGCGCGTGATCCGCATGAGACAACTAAGACCTGTCTCCAAGAGGGAAAGGATTCTGTTTCCCCTCATAGGGGCGGGGATAATAGCCATACTGGTCCCTGCGGTCATGCCCTTAATGGGCATGTTCATGCTTGGCAACCTGATGAGGGAGAGCGGGGTCGTAGGGAGGCTCTCGGACACGGCCCAG
>Ga0068707_1002969_pt1 | contig 11888 bp, 8 predicted proteins | sample YNPNPMetaG_FD_66600 | JGI IMG/M metagenome (GOLD analysis project Ga0068707, IMG submission 66600) | Anoxygenic and chlorotrophic microbial mat microbial communities from Yellowstone National Park, USA - YNP NP MetaG | ecosystem: Environmental > Aquatic > Thermal springs > Hot (42-90C) >... | reverse complement strand
CTCCTGGACGACGCCGAAGACACGGGTGGGCCGGTCCTCCGGACGACCGGACACAGTCAGGCGCGCGGCGCGTTTCCCGGCCGCCGCGCGGAGCTCGTCGACCGCGAACGGCGCCCAGTCGTTGGACCAGTCGAGCCACGACCAGCCGGTCGCCCCGTCCTCGAAGCCGGCATTCGCCAGGAAGTTCCCCGTGCGCGCCTCGACGGTTCGCGGATGGAAGTGCGGATCGGCCGGTGCGCCCGGCGCGGGCCGATTCGGGCCTTTCGCCCGCGGCGTCGGGGAGGTGGCGACCGGTCCGACGTCCGACGCCCCTCGGCTCAGGCCGATCCGGTAGCCGATCCAGCCGGCCACCGCACCGGCCAGCACCGCCGAGATCGCGATGTCAAGCGCGCGGTGGCGTCCGTCCCGCGCGGAACGACTCGAACCCGACGAGGAGGCGCGGCTCGATCGCACGGGGCCAGCCTAGGGCGCGGCCGCCGACCGCGTCAACCGCTCCAGCAGGTGCCGGTAGATCGCCTTGTCCGGCGCCAGTTCGAGGGCGCGCCGGATCGCCGCGACGGCGGCGTCCACGTCGCCAAGGCGTTCGGCGAGCGCCGCGACCAGGTAGTGATTCCAGTCGTCGTCCGGGGCGAGCTGCGTCGCGGCCCGCGCCAACGCCAGGCCCGCCGCCGCGTCGCCGCCCGTCCTCCACAGGTACTCGGCCTTGAGCGCCGCCGGCTCGGCGAGCTGCGGGTGCGTGTCGATCAGGGCGTCGAGCCAGGCCAGCGCCTCATCCGATCGTCCCAGCGCCCGAAGGGAAAGGGCGACCCCCCAGCGGAAGCCCCAGGCCGCGTCCGTCCCCGCGGTGCGCTCCGCCCCCTCGCGGTAGTACGCCAGTGCCCGCTCGGGATCGCGTCGGACGCGGTCGAACCAGCGGCCGAGCGTCCGTGTGGCGTCGGCCCACGCTCCGGCCGTGTTCTCCGGGTCCAGCGCCCGCGCCCGCTCCAGCAGCCGCAATCCGTCCTCCTCCGCGCCCCGGGCCAGTCGCAGGTGTCCGACCTCGACCAGCAGGGCCGGGTCGTCGGGCGCGGCCCCGAAGCGTTCCAGCAGCCCGGCGGACAGATCCTCGCCGTCGAGGATCCGTCGCAGGTCCGTCCGGTAGCGGTCCGCCGTCTCGTACCCCTCGATGCGGCCCAGCTCGTTGCCATCCGGGTCGAGCAGCAGGGTCGTGGGCAGGCCCAGGACGCGATATCGCACGGCGACGGCCTGCCCCTCGTCGCTGTCGAAATCGATCGATCCGGCGACGAAGCGGTCGGCGGGCAAGCGGTCCGCGGCCTGCTCAAAGACTTCCCGGGCGAGCTGGTGACAGGCCGGGCACCAACCGGCTTCGACCCTCACGAGGGCCGGGAGGTCCTCCGAGCGCGCCACCGCAAGCAGGGTGTCCAGCCCGACTTCCGGCCCGACGGAGGAAGGTTCCGCGGGCGGCGCGGGACACCCGGCCGTCGAGAGGAGCGCGACGGCAAGCAGGGCCGCGGGCCCTGGAACGGCGCGGGCGGGTCGACGGTCGGGCATCCGAACCCCCTTTCGCGGGAGGAAGATCGCGGCGCCTTGCGCCGACGCAGGGACAATGGTAGCAAGGTTCACGCCGGCGCGCGAGGCGCTCGATCGGGAAGATGGGGGATCGACCGTCCCGTGACGCGCGGGGGATCGGCCCGAGGCGGTTCGAGGAGGCAGGTGATGACCGACCAGGAGAAGCAGGGCGCACTGGTGATTCACGATCCTGACCGCAAGCCGTCGGCCCGCACGGCGCTGAAGAAGGACGAGCAGCAGGTCTACCTGGCGGCGGCCTACTGTCCGCGCGGCGACAACCTGATGATCGAGGGAGCGCCGACGTTCGACGGCCGCCCCGGCATCTGCCTGGAGGTTTCGGACGGCAACACCGAGGGGATCGTGACGCTCAGCCCGCTGCACGGCGATCACCGCAAGGTCGGCATGGAATTCCCGCCGGGCACGGTGCTGACCCTGCGCTGCCCCGTCTGTCACGTGGAACTGGATCCGATCGCCCCCTGCTCGTGCAGTCCCGACGGCCTGTTCGTCGCGCTGTACACCGTCCCCAGACGCTCGGCCCAGAACTTCGCCGGCGTCTGCCGGGTCTGGGGTTGTTTCCGATCCTTCACCAAGGACTCGGGCCGGATTCTGTCCGAGTTTCGTCCCGAACCGCGGAAGAAGTAGCGTGCCGGCGGCGAGACCCGCTTCGCGGTGACGGCCGAGGAGGAGAGCAATGCGCAGTTGCCTGACATTCGTCCCGGCGACCCTGGCCGTCCTGTTCGCGGCCGGTTGCCCGTCGACGACCGAAACCACGCCGGTGCCGCCGGTCGATCCGCGCGCCGCGCACCTGGCGCAAGTGCCGGCCACGGCCGAACTCGTGCTCCAGGCAGACCTCTCGCGCGCCCTCGACCGGACGGTCGTCGAACGCTGGCTGCGCTGGGTGCTGCCGGTGCTGGACGTCGGGGTCGAGCCTGCCTGCGCCCTCGATCTGCTCGGGCGCGCACGGATCCTGACCGGGGCGATCCTCCGCACGGATGCGCCCGACAAGGAAGCCATGGTCTTCCTCTCTGGCCCGTTGACGGCCGCCGAGGTGGCGGCCTGCGTCACCGTGCTGGCGAGCGGCGAGATCCCCGCGCCGGACGCCGAAGGGGTGTACGCATTCCACCTGGGTCGCGGGGGGCTGGAGGTCGCCGACTTCCCCGCGGGCGGCGTCGTGCTCGCCTCGCCCGCGGCGATGGACCTCGTCCGGGGTCCCGCCCCAGCCGCCGAGGCGGCGCTGACGGCCGTTCCATTCTACCAGCGGTTGCGCGCGCTGGTCGGCCCCGGTCCCTTCGACCTCGAGGCCTACCGGATGACGCCGCTGGGGGGCGACGACGACTCCGCCGTCGGGATCGCCATCACGCTCCAGCGCGGGACGACGGACCGTTACGAGGTGGTCGTGCCGGCGGGCGACGCCGACCGCGCCAACGCCGTCGCGATGTTCCTCGCCACCTTGCCGCTCGTCCTCACCGGGGTGGAGGCGGAGATGAGTGCCGCGGCCCGGGAGGAGGATCGCGATCCGGTGTTGCCGGCCGAGGCGAGAACGGAGGTGCTGGGGGTCGTGGCGGCCGCGCGCGAGGCGCTGACCGCCGCCCGGACCACCGTCGAAGGCGACGTGGTGCGGGGGGTGGTGGAGGTCGACCCGACGCGCGCTTCGCCGACCCAGATCATGCTCGTCGGGGGAATGAAGGTGCTCTTCGTAGGAACCGGGGACGAGGGGGCACCGCCCGCCCCGACGCCGGTAGAACCCTCTCCGATTCCTGGCGCGCCCGGAACGTAGGCGGACCGAGGCGAGCCGCCCGTCGAGTCGCCGCACCCGCCCTGCTTCCGCCGCGGGGCCGACGTGCTTCCCCGGCACGCCGGGCCGACCCGCGTCGGATCGCCGTGCCTCGCCTACTTGCGCCGCAGGGGCAGCGGGATTCCCGAGGAGGACTCGGTGATTTCCGGGGGGACCTCCGTTGCTTCCACCACCTGTCGCAGACAGGCCTCTTCCTGCGCCGTCACCGAGCCGACGATGCGTTGCAGCGAGGCCCGGTGCGCGGGACCGTCGACGTCCACGACCAGCGTGATCGGCCCCGCGCTCTCCGCGACACAGGCCAGCGCTTGACGTCTCGCCCGTCGGAGGATTCGCGAGATCGTCTGTTCGAGTGACACACCACCGTCCGGCGCGGCCGCGCCGGCGTCGGCCGCCGCAGGTCCCGGAATGTCGAACCTCCAGGCAAACGACGAAGTTCCCTCGCCGACGGAAGGGAACGTCAAGTCGGAGATCAGCCGGCGTACGCACTCGACCGACTCCGCCGACAGCTCGGAGGTGACGTGGGCTTCGAGGACACGGCCGTCCGAGCCGCGGGCGACCGCGACCACGCGGTAAGAACCGGGTCCCTCGGCCCCGGCGCAATCGCGCACCGAGGCGGCGATCTCGCCGAACCGGCGGGCGGCCTCGGCGGCCGACGGCCGGGCCGGCGGGGCGGGGGCGTCGTCCCCTGGGGTTGCGGCGTCGGCGACGTCGGCGCGATGCCCCTCGGCCGCCGCCTCGACCCCTGCGTCGCGCGCCGGTCGGGCGGTCCGGGCATCGGGAGGGTTCGTGGCGGTCGCCTCGGGGCGGGCGGGGGCGGCGTCCTCGGCACGGCCGGCGCCTGCGTCGCCCCCGTCGGTCGGCGCGCCTCCGTCGGTCGGCGCGCCCCCGTCGGTCGTCAGGCTCGGCCCGGCGAAGGACGGGGTCGCATCGCCCGCCGGGGCGGGCAGCGCCTTGCCCTCCTCCGCGTCGGTTGTCTCGGCGAGCGGGGGGAGCTGCGAGCCCGCCAGGCCGCCGCTCGGCGGGTGCTCCCGCGGGACCGCCCTGGGTTCGCTCCGCAGGAGGAAATACGCGCCGACACCGCCTGCCGCGAAGACCACGGCGGCAAGGCTCAGGACCAGCCACAGGCGCGAGCCCCGGCGCGGCGGTTGCGATCGCGGGGCGGCCGAGGCAAGGGCCGTGGAGATCTGGAACGGTTCGCCGTGCTCGCGCGCGCTCGACCCGACCGCCGAGGCGGAGATCCGGCGCGGGGTGGCGAGGTCGAGCGTCGGGTCGGCGGCGGGCGGCGGTGCGCCCAGGGCGGCCGACGCGGAGGCGGGGATGGAAGAGCGGGAAACGCGGGCGGCGGCGCCGCCGGACGGAGCCGATGACCGGCGCGGCGCCGGGGTTGCCGGACGGGCCGGCGCGAAGGCCGCGAGAGTGGCCGCGAGCGCCTCGGCGGTCGGCGCCCGCCGGTCGCGATCCTTGTTCATCGCCCAGGCCACCGCCTCCGAGATGCCGAGGGGGAGGTCCGGAACGAGCGAGGACAGGGGCGCGCACGTTCCGTCCAGGATCCGCGTCACCAGGTGCTCGAAGGTCCGCCCGTCGAACGGGAACGCCCCCGAGAGGGCGCGGTACATCACGATCCCCGTCGCGTACAGATCGACCCGCCCATCGACGTCCTTCTCGCCCCGCAGCTGCTCGGGCGCCATGTAGTGCGGCGTGCCCAGCGCGCTGCCGCTCTGGGTGATCGCCTGCGAGGTGGAGCCGAGCGCCTTCGAGATGCCGAGGTCGACCAGCTTGACGACGGTCGTGCCGTTCGGCCGGTGGGCGAGGAAGATGTTCTCGGGTTTGAGGTCGCGGTGGATGATGCCGCGCGAGTGGGCATGTCCGAGCGCTTCGAGGACGTCGAGGACGATCGGGATCAGTTCCTCGTACGGCAGCCGCCGGCCGGGCGCCTGTTCGAGTCGTGCGGCGAGGGTGTCGCCTTCGAGGAACTCCATCACCAGGAAGGGCACGCCGTCCTCGCCGACGCCGAAATCGAGCACCTCGACCACGTTGGGGTGCTCGATGCGCCCCGCTGCGCGCGCCTCGCGCTGGAACCGGCGGACCACCTCGGGGTCCGACGTGTAAACGGGCAGCAACCGCTTCACCGCCACGCGCCGATCGATGTGCAGCGCACGCGCATCGTAGACCGCGCCAATGCCGCCGACGGCGATGAGCCGGTCGAGACGGTAGCGGCCGCCGACCACGGCCGTGCCGATGACGTGCTGCGTCGTGGGACAGATCAGCACCCCCTCGGGATGCTCGAATCCGCATGCGGAACAGGGCCGCATCGGCAGCATGTCCCCAGCCTAGCACGGCGGGGGCCGGTTGGGGAAAGCACCCGCCGCCTCCGACCGGCATCGATTCCCGGGGGGGATTCGCGGGATACCGGGGCCGTCCGGGGACCGTGTCTCCCGAGATCGGGCGCCTTGCCGGGGACCACCCCTCCGGCCCCCCGGCATCCTGCCGCCTGCGGTTGGCCTTCTCGCGCCCAGCGCGGATGCCTCGCCCCCGTAGGGTTTGACCGGCCCGCCCGGACGGCCCAGAATCGTTTCCGCGCGGGGCGCCGCGCGAACGGAGGTACCGATGCGTCTGCCGGCCGGATGGATCGGGGGACTGTGCCTCTCCGCGCTCGGCTGCGCGGAGTCGACCAGCCTCGTCGCCGACGCGCGCGAGGTCGCGGCGGAGGACGCAGGGGTGGGGGAGGAGACGGGCGGCGAAGACGGCGGTCGGGTCGATGCGGACGATGCCGGCGGCTGCCGGCCGGGATGGGTCGATTGCCTTGGCGCCTGCGTCGACACGAGCCGCGATCCGGCGCACTGCGGCGCCTGCGCTCGCACCTGTCCCGCGGGCATGGTGTGCAACGAGGGCGCCTGCGCGTCGACCTGTCGTCCCGGCCTGGAAAACTGCCTGGGCGCGTGCGTCGACACGAGCCGCGATCCGGCGCACTGCGGCGGCTGCGGTGTCGCCTGCGGCGACCACGAGGAGTGTCGCGCCGGCGTCTGCGCGTGCGTGCCGGCGTGCGGGGGCCGGGAGTGCGGGGACGACGGATGCGGCGGAAGCTGCGGCACCTGCCCACCCCGGTCGACCTGCGGCCCGGACGGCCGTTGTGCATGCGTGCCGGCGTGCGGGGGCCGGGAGTGCGGGGACGACGGATGCGGCGGAAGCTGCGGCACCTGCGGCGCCGGGCGGGAGTGCGACACCGCCGGGCGGTGCGTCTGCGACGACGCGCTCCCGCCCGGTTGGCCATCCGACCTGCGTCCGTGGGCCCACAACCCGCTGCTCGTCCCCACCGGCGCGGATGCGTTCCAGGGCGCGGACAACGTCTACGCTCCCGACATCCACCGCTGGGGCGACGTCTGGATTCTGTTCTACGGCGGCCAGGGCGGCGACGGCCACGACCGGATCTTCCTCGCCTGGTCCCGCGACGGGATGGAATGGCGCAAGTACCCCGACGACGACCACCCGCGCCCCGTGCTCGACGTCGGCGCCTCGAACCACGTCAACGACCCGAGCGTGGTGGAGGTCGGCGGCACCTGGCGCATGTACTACACCGACGCGCCGGTGGGCGAGGAGGACCGGATCTGGCTGGCCGAGGCGACGCACGTGCACGACTTTGCAAAGGTCGGCGAGGTGCTCGGCCCCGGTCCCCCCGGCTCCTGGGAGGAACGCAAGGTCGGCCGGCCGTCGGTGCTCTACGAGGGCGGCGTGTACAAGATGTGGTACGACGGGACGGGGAGCGGCGGCCGGCACGTCGGTTACGCCACGTCTTCCGACGGCCGGACGTGGACGCGCCACCCCGACAACCCGGTGTTCCGCAACGCGGGTGCGGTGGACGTGCGGAACGTCGGCGGCGTGTACGTGATGCTGCGCGAGGCGGGCGACGGGACGTACTGGGCGACGAGCGTCGACGGGACGTGCTGGGTCGATCGCGGGCGCCTGTTCGGCCTGTCGGGGGAGGCCTACGACGCCTACGGCCAGGTCACCCCGCACCTGCAGCTCGACGGCGGGGCGGTGCGTGCGGTGTGGTACGGCGGCGCGTCGACTGCAGGCTGGAACCGCAACCGGATCGCCGCAGCGTTTCCCGGCGGGACGGCGCCGGCCCCCGGCGGCGGCTGCAGCGCCTGCCTCGCGGGGGGCTGGTCGTGTCCGCGGGCGTGCCGCGGCGTGGGGTTGAACAGCGGCCTGTGCGGCTCCCCCGGCAGCACGAACCCGTCGGCCTGCTGCGCCTGTTCCAACGACGGCTGCCAGGAGTGCACGCCCGGGTTCGCCGACTGCCAGGCGGCGTGCGTCGGGGCGGGCCGCGGCGGCGGGTGGTGCGTCCACGCCGGCAGCCTCGATCCGTCGCGCTGTTGCGGCTGCCTGCCCTGAAGCGGTCGGCCCGGACCGCCGGCGACCGCGAGGGCGCCCGCCGGCACGCGCCGATCTTGCTTGCCAACCCGTCGTCGTGTGAGTATACAGGCGCGCCGGCCGGGACGCCGGGGTCCCGGTTCTCTTCCGCGGGCGCGGGGCGTCAAGGGGAGTGGAACGATGGCACGAGTCACCGTCGAGGATTGCCTGGAGCACGTGGAGAATCGCTTCGCCCTGGTGATCCTGGCCGCCCAACGGGCGCGGCAGCTGATGAAGAAGGCGCCGCAGCTCGTCCCGAGCCGGAACCGGCCGGCGGTGACGGCGTTGCGCGAGATCGCGGCGGGCCGCGTCCGCCCGCGCGTCTCCGTTCGCCAGCTGATCGAGGAAGTGGTTCGCGAGCAGCATCGGTAGGGACGGTCGTCCGGTCCCTGCGTGCCGCCGTCGCGCCGGATTCCCGAAGGCTGGTGGTCGCCTTCCCGTCTTCGCCGGAGGCCGCGCCGCCGGGCGTCGCTTGCCTCCCGTGCGGCGCCTGCGGTAGTGGTCGGGGCAAGACGGAGGACGACGTGGCCGACGGCGAAGAGACCGGAACGGCGGAGAAAGAGGCGGAAGCGCGGCCCGCGCCGGAGCAAGGCGACGCTGCGACGACGCGGAATGGCGAGGACACGGGACTCGTCTCGTTGGACGGCGAGATGCCGGCCAACGTAATCGTCGTGCCGCTCGAAGAGACGGTGCTGTTCCCCGGCATGACGGTGCCGGTGGTCTATCCGCCGGGGCCGGTCCGCGAGGCGGTGGACTTCGCCGCCGCCCAGGGGTCGTTCCTGGCCTTTGTCCCGCGGCGGACGCCGCGCGAAATCGAGGCCGAGACGCCGAAGGAGACGATTTTCAACCCCGAGGAACTGCTGCCGGTGGGGGTGCTGGCCCGCATCCTCAAGTCGCTCAACATGCCCGGCGGCAACCGGTCGTACTTCCTCGCCTGCGTCCGGCGGCTGGTGGTGGCGCGCTACCTCCGGACCCAGCCCTACCTGATCGCGCGGGTTTCCTATCCGGTGGACCGGGTGCCCGACGACAAGGAGTTCCAGGCGCTGTGGCGGGCGGCGAAAGCCTCGCTGGGCGATCTGCTCAAGGAGATTCCCGGCCTGCCCGAGGGGTTCTCGATCGCTGCGGCGAACCTCGAGGGGCCCGCGCAGCTCACCGACTTCGTCGCCGCACATCTCGACCTGCGCCGCGAGGAGCGGGTCGAACTCCTGCAAACGGTCGATCTGCCGAAGCGGCTGCGCCGGGTGACCGAGGCGCTGAACCGAGAGCTGGAGCTGGCGCGGCTGGCCGGGAAGATCCGCGAGGAGATCCGGGCGAAGATCGAGAAGAGCCAGCGGGAGTACTACCTGCGCGAGCAGATCAAGGCGATCCGCAAGGAGCTGGGCGAGGAGGTCGACCAGAAGGAGCTGGCGCTCAAGGAGCTGGCGGAGCGGATCGAGCAGCGGGGGCTGCCGGAGGCGGCGGCAAAGCGCGCGCGCGACGAGCTGAAGCGCCTGGAGATTCTGTCACCGGAGTCGCCGGAGTACAACGTCGTCCGGTCGTACCTGGAATGGATGACCGAGCTGCCGTGGGCGGCGGAAACGGAGGACGTCACCGACCTGCCGCGCGCCCGCGCGGTCCTCGAGGAGGACCATTACGGCCTGCAGGAAGTCAAGGAGCGGATCGTCGAGTTCCTCGCCGTGCGCAAGCTGCGCCCCGACCAGAAAGGGGCGATCCTGTGCTTCTCCGGCCCCCCCGGCGTCGGCAAGACCTCCCTCGGCCAGTCGATCGCCCGCGCGCTCGGACGCAAGTTCTTCCGCTTCTCCCTCGGCGGGATGCGCGACGAGGCCGAGATCAAGGGACACCGGCGAACGTACATCGGCGCGATGCCGGGCAAGATCCTCCAGGGGCTGCGGACCGTCGGCGTGCGCAACCCGGTGTTCATGCTCGATGAGATCGACAAGCTCGGCCAGGACTGGCGCGGCGACCCTTCCAGCGCGATGCTCGAAGTGCTCGACCCGGCCCAGAACGCCACCTTCCTCGACCACTACATCGATGTACCGTTCGACCTGTCGCGCGTCATGTTCATCTGCACCGCGAACATCAAGACCCAGATTCCGGCCCCGCTGCTGGACCGGATGGAGGTCATCGAGCTGCCGGGGTACATCCTGGAGGAGAAGGTGCAGATCGCGCGCCGCTATCTCTTCCCGAGGCAGCGCGAGGCCCACGGCCTGTCGAAGGACCAGCTCGTCTTCCGGCCCGCGGTCTACCCGCGGATCATCGAGGGCTGGACCCGCGAGGCCGGGGTGCGGGAGCTCGAGCGGCGGATCGGCCGGATCGCGCGCAAGGTCGCCGCGCGGGTCGCGGCCGAGGAGATCCGCCGGGCGACGGTCGCCGCCGACCAGCTCGAAACCTACCTCGGACCCCGCCAGTTCTTCGCGGACGAGCTGCGCCGGGCGCTGCGTCCCGGCGTCGTCGTCGGCCTGGCCTGGACCCCCGTCGGCGGCGAGATCATGTTCATCGAATCGACCCGCATGCCCGGCCACGGCAACTTCAAGGTCACCGGACAGCTCGGCGAAGTGATGTCCGAATCCGCGCAGATCGCCCTCTCCTTCGTCCGGCGCCACGGCGCGGAGTTCGAAATCGACCCCGAGGTGTTCGAGAAGTCCGACCTGCACGTGCACTTCCCGGCCGGCGCCACCCCGAAGGACGGCCCGAGCGCCGGGATCGCCATCACCACCGCCCTCGTCTCGCTGCTCGGCTGGAAGAAAGGCCGCAAGATCCGCCCGCGCCTCGCGATGACCGGCGAGATGACCCTGCGCGGCGAGGTGCTCCCGGTGGGCGGCATCCGCGAGAAATGCCTGGCCGCCAAGCGCGCCGGCGTGCGCGAGGTGATCGTCCCCCGCGAGAACCGCCGCAACGTGCTCGAGATCCCCAAGCACATCGTCCGCGGCCTGCGCTTCCACTACGCCGCGACCTACGACGACGTGCTCAAGGTCGCCTTCTGAGACCGCGAGACCGCGGCGCTCCGGGCGCCGCGCCCGGCAGCTCGATCCGGCGCGTGTTCCAGGTGTCGAGGTATTCGCGGTAGTCCGGATCCTCCCGGTACGGCCCGTCCGCCGGGTCGTATGGGTAGCGGTCCATCCCGTGGAACGGCAACGGCTCGATCGTGTCGGTCACCACGTCGCCCGAGCTCTTGCCGGCCACCAGCGCCTCGCCCCAGCCCCCGTTCCCGTCCGGCACCTCACAAACGTGGTGCCGGCCGAGTCCGGCGGCGCCTGGACGTCGCGCAGGTCGAGGGAGTTGCCCCACGAGGTGATCACGAACCGGGCGTACTCCGGATGCTCCAGAGGCCCGAAATCGACCGTCACCCGGCTCCACCCGGTACGCTCCACCGGCAGCGGCACCCCGTCCGGCTCCGCCACCTCCGCCGGCGCGCACGGACGGCGGGCGCCGGCCCGGCGGCCGATCGAAGACCAGCGGATGCCGAAGACGCGCCGGATGCGCCTCACTCGGACGGCGGCGTCACCCCCGGCGGCGAGGGCGGCACACCGGCTTCGCCCGCACCCTCGACGGGACCCCGGGTCGGCGCCGGGGGCGCCGGCGGCGCGGGCGTGGGGAACACCGTCGGTGTTTCGATCCCGAGCAGCCGGTCGATCCGCTCGCCGAAATTCTCCGCCGGTACCGCCCCGGACAGCCGCCGGCCGTTGATGAAGGTCGTCGGCACGCCGTTGACGCGCAGCCGGTCGGCCTCCGCCGCGTCCGCCGCGACCTGCTTGCGGATCAACGCGCCCCGCAAGTCCGCGCGAAACCGCTCGACGTCCAGGCCGAGCTCCCGGGCGAGGCGGATCGGGAACTGCGGTTGCTCCCGCAGCCGCTCCTGGTTCTCGAACAGTCGTTCGTGGAACGCGCGGAACTTCCCTTGCCGGTGCGCCGCCAGCGCCGCCACCGCCAGCTCCTCCGCGCCGGGATGCACGGTCCGGAACCGGTAGACGATCCGGATCCGGTCCCCATAGGCCGTGCGAAGCTGCGCCAGCACCGGTTCGAGTCGCCGGCAGAACGGGCAGAGGTACTCCAGGAACACGACCAGCGTCACCGGGGCGTCGGCCGGGCCGATGGAGGGGCTCCAGGCCGGAAC
>Ga0068707_1002968_pt1 | contig 11891 bp, 12 predicted proteins | sample YNPNPMetaG_FD_66600 | JGI IMG/M metagenome (GOLD analysis project Ga0068707, IMG submission 66600) | Anoxygenic and chlorotrophic microbial mat microbial communities from Yellowstone National Park, USA - YNP NP MetaG | ecosystem: Environmental > Aquatic > Thermal springs > Hot (42-90C) >... | reverse complement strand
AACAGACGAGATGGACCAGATGGACGAAACCGAACGATGATGCCGTGATCAGGTGGCGGCCGGGGGCGCGGGTGCCCCGATGGCGTGCAGGGAAGACAGGACCCCCGATCTCGACTAGAAATAGTGCATGCTCTCCTTCTTGCTTTCCCTCGAGCTGAACAGGAGCAGATAATCGTGAAGCCCTGAACGCTCGGCGACCTCCCGGGCTATCCTGTGGCACTCCTGGCGACTCCTACCGTGTATCATGGCGTAGAGGTTGTACGGGAATTCGCCACGCGGTTCCCTTTCATAACAATGGGTGACCTGAGGCAACGATGCCAGGATGCGGCCCACCTCCTCCAGCCGCTCCCGGGGGACCTTCCAGACGCTCATGGCGTTGGCCCGGAAACCCACCTTCTGGTGGCGCAATGTGGCGCCGAAGCGGCGCAAGATCCCTCGAGACTTCATCTCGCTGATGTTATCCAGCAAGGAGTCCTCGGATATGCCGATCTTCTCCGCCAGTTCACCAAACGGGGTCTCGCACACCGGGATGTCTCCCTGGAGGAGACGGATGATCTCTTTCTGTTGTTCGGAAAGCTCGAGGGTCTTTCTGCGCATGCCCAAGAAAGCTAACACGGGGGCGATGCCCTGTCAAGGCGTCCTGTCCGGGCTAAGGGAGCACCCCAGAAGGGACTACGTTGTTATCCTCATTGGATTCCTTCACGGCGTTCGAAGGATCGACGCAGGCCAGCACCAGCTTGCCCGAAGCGCTCTCCCCGGAAGGAAGCACGTACTTCAGCTTGGCCGTCTTGCTCCTCCCCGGCGAGAGCTTCTTCACGGACACTTGCTTCAGTAGGACGTCGGCACCCGGATCCAGACTTTCATCCCCTGAGAGATAGAAGGCGACAGAAGAGGCGGGGGTCGCCTCCTGCCCCGCGTTTCGCACCGTGAACGCCCCTTTGAGGGTGCACCTGGTCCCGTTCTTGCCGTTTTTGCAGAGCTGTGAAAGGGAGTTCCAGGAGCCTGTCAGGTCAGCCCCTCCTTGGTTTGACGGGGCATCATAATGGAGCAAGATCCCGCTGTCGGCCTCCCAGCCGAACTCCGCCCCCACTGCCCACCCTTCTTGGGGAGAGACGAAGTGCACGGCGCGAAGCTCCCAATCCTCACCGGCATACCCTGGATCGACCACCGTCCAGGAGCCTCTGTCGTAACGAAGAATGACCCCGCCTCCGGTCATGGCCTCCCAGTCGTAGCGCCACCCCACGGCCCATCCCGAATCTGATGAGGCGAAGTGAATGGAGGAGAGGCCCCATTCCGAAGAGCTCACCTTGGGTGGGCTCTTGGATGCCCAAGAGCCATTGACATAGCGGAGCAAGACCCCTTTTCCGGAATCACTGTCCCAGTCGTATTGCCATCCCGCGGCCCAGCCTTCGCTCGGGGAGGTGAAATGGACCGAAGAGAGTCCCCAATCCAAACCGCCCATGTCCGGAGGGTTCATGGAGGTCCACGACCCGTTGAGATACCGAAGAAGGACCGCCTGGCCGTTGTCCCAATCGTAGCCGACGGCCCATCCCTGAGAGGGGGAAGTGAGGTGGACCGAGGAGAGCTCCCACTCCCAACTCGTATCGGGAGAGATGATGGTCGAGGCGCCGTAAGAGGACCAAAAGCCATTGGAGTAATGCAGGAGCACGCCGCAGCCGTTGGCCTCGTCTTTGCCCACAGCCCAGCCTTCGCCGGAGGTCGTGAAATGGACCGAAGAGAGTCCCCAGCTCTCGCTCACCTCCGGGGGTGACACCGAGCTCCAGGAGCCATTGGAGTAGTGAAGCAAGACCCCTCTGGCATTGTATTCGTCGGTCCCCACTGCCCATCCCTCGTTGGCCGAGACGAAGTGGACCGATGAGAGCCACCACTGGTCGCTCTCTTCGGGGGGGATAATGGCGGATGCGTCGAGAGATATCCAGGTGCCGCCGGTGTAATGGAGCAGGAGGCCTGTGCCTTTTTCCCCGTCGTAACCCACAGCCCAGCCGTCGTCGGCGGAAGTCAAGTAGAGCCCTGACAATCCCCAGATCTGGCTGACTGCTGGGGGTGTGCTTGCGCTCCAAGAGGCATGAAGGGGAGAGCGAGGGACGAAGAGCGCGAACAGGAAAACGAAGCCGACCAACCGTAGCATCCGGTGAATTGACCCCGAGACCATCCCGGCCTCCCTTTTCGATAAGCAACTGTCCACGGGGGGTGACGGCATTTCTCTCCGCTTCAAGTCTTCGGCGCTCGATTTTGCGAAGGACTTGGCCTCCGGGGGATGCTCGCCCCCTCCCTCGGTCGGCCTCAGCTCAGCTTCGGCCGAGAGGGCTACCCCCAGGTCCAAATCCTGAAAAATCAAAGGGCCTCCGCCAAGCCGCCCCGAGAAACGCCGTCACCCTGTGATCGCTCACTTCGATAGGGCCCCCTCGGCTGCCTCCCCGAAGTCTCGGGGGCTGCCCCTTGCCCCACAAAGGGCTCCGGAGCGACGATCATCCACCTGAGTATATTCAGCGAAGAGAGGCCGGAAGTCAAATGGATCCCTTCGCCATGGCGCGGCCCTGGGTGTAGAGCGCCCACCGGGGCGAACCTGGCCGTTGCTTTCGGTTGCAGAGTGTGGTAAAAAAGAGCTTCCATCTACCCGGAGCCAGGGCAGCTCCTCGCCCTGATCTTCGTATCAGGGCCTCAGACCGTGAGGAGGGAATCCATGAGACGTTACGAGACCGTCTTCATCAGTCATCCCGACCTTTCCGACGAAGATGTCGAAAAGCTGACCGAGCGCGCCTTGGATGTCATAAGGCATTACCCAAGCGAGATCTTTCAGGTCCAACAGTGGGGGAGGAAGAAGCTCGCCTATGAGATCGCCAGGCAGTCCCGTGGGAGTTACACTCTTTTGGATTATGCTGCCGTGCCAGACGCGGTCAGGGAGCTGGAACGTATTTTCCGGCTGGATGACAAGGTGATGAAATATCTCACCGTGATGACCGAGGAGAGGGTGGACTTCGAGGCCGTTCGCAAGGCCTTGGCCGAGGGCAATGTCCCTGCGAGGCGTTACGGGGAAGAGGAGACGGCCGAGGCGGGGGCCGAACCCGTTGCGGAGGTCCAGACAGCGGGCGTCGAGGGGGACGAGGCCTCGCAGGAGGCTAAAGAGGCGTGAGCTCAAGGGGCTTCTAGAGAGGGTGTCCATCGAGATCCTTTGCCTGTGTCCGCTTTGGCCCGGGGCCCGGAGCTGTGGGCCCCAGCAATCGGCGGAAGGGCGTTGGAAGGAGGCCTTTACGAGGTGAAGATGCATTTCTCATGGAGGAGTTGAACCAATGCCGCCACCACCGAGGGGACGTAGGGGTTTTCATCGAAGGAAGGTCTGCCGGTTTTGCGCGGACAAGACCCTTGCCATCGATTACAAGGATATCAGGACCTTGAGGTTCTTCACGTCGGAGCGGGGCAAGATCATTCCGCGCCGAATAACGGGCAACTGCGCCAAGCATCAGAGGGCCTTGACCCAGGCGATAAAGAGGGCCAGACACTTGGCCCTCATGCCCTACACGACCCATACGCTCTGAGCTCAGCCGGTCAAGGCCGAGGAAGGAGTGGATGACGGAGAGGGACAGCAAACCCCCGCTGCCCGTGCAAGGTAGAGGCGCCGCGGCTGCCACGGCAGGGCTGATCGCTTTTTTTTTCTCTTCCAGTGGGCCTCACTTCCTGTCCGGATAGGGCTGTTTCCTTTTGCGCCCTCTGTCAGCGCGTTGGTCTATAGGCTACTTGGCCCAAGGTCGGGTCTGATCTGCGTGGGTTTGGCCGTAGGGGTTGCGCATCTGCTCTCCCCTGGAGGGACTCTGCAGTGGACATGGCTCCTGCAGTGGACGTTGATGGGCGTGGTCTTTGTAGAGGCCTTCTCTCGGGCGAAGACCACCGAGGGTGCCATTGCAGGCGCAGTGGCCCTGATCGTCGGCTTTCAGATCTTCTTGCTGGCCGTGGCATCTTGGGACTCCGGAGCCGCGCCATGGGCCTTGGTGAGGCGCTCCATGGAGGGCACGCTCCACAGTGCGGTCGGTGCCTACGGAGAGGTTGGTGTCCCCCAGGAGGGCGTGGAGAGGTTGCGGGAAGGGATCCCCGCACTGGCCCGAGCCATGGCCTGGGTGGTGCCTGGGTCTGTGGTCGCCATGGACCTCTTGCTCTACTGGTGGACCTTGCTGGTCCAGCGCAAGGTCTGGCCCCTCTTCGGGATCCCGAGGCCGGGGCCCGAGGCCCTTCACGGCTGGGGCCTTCCGTACGGGTGGGTGTGGCTCACCATCCTGGGTGGGGTCCTCATGCTCGTGCCTTGGGAAGCCCCGAAATGGACCGGGGTGAACATCCTGATCGTCATGGGGACTGTGCATTTTCTCCAGGGGATGGGCGTGGTCGCCAGCTTCTTCCAAAAAAAGGGAGTGCCGCCCTTCTTGCGGGGGATGTTTTACGTCCTGGTCTTCCTGCAACAATTCGTCCTGTTGGCCGTGATGGCCATAGGGCTATTTGACCTCTGGTTCGATTTCCGCAGGCGGTGGAGCTCTTCCGCCCGGGCGTAAGGGGAGAAAAGAGATGAAGGTCATATTGATCGAGGACGTCGATGACTTGGGTCGGGCAGGGGAGATCCTGAACGTCAAGGATGGTTATGGCCGAAACTACCTGATCCCGAAGAAGAAGGCCTTGCCTGCCACACCAGACAATGTCCGAAAGATGGAGAGGGTGAGGAGGGAATTGGAGGCGGCACGGAACAAGGCTCGAGCCGATGCGGAGAGGCTTGCGGAGAGGATCAGGTCCCTTTCCTTGACCTTACCACGAAAGGCAGGGGAGGGGGACAAGCTGTTCGGTTCCGTGACATCCATGGATATTCAGCGCGCCCTGAAGGATGAAGGGATCGAGGTGGATCGAAAGAGGATCTTGCTCGACGAGCCGATCAAGAGCCTCGGTCTGTTCCATGTCCGCGTCAGGCTCCATCAAGAAGTGACGGCCGAGTTGAAGATCTGGGTCGTTCAGGAGTGACGGGTGAGCCATGGCCTCTGGTGATTCGAGGTCGATGAGGGTCCCTCCACACCACTTGGAGGCGGAGATGGCCGTGTTGGGTGGGATCCTCCTGGATAGGGAGGCATTGCCCAAGGCCTTGGAGATCCTGACTCCCGAGGATTTCTATAAGGAGTCCCACCGGATGATCTTCCAGGGCCTGGTGGAGCTCTTCGATCGCAATGAGCCGTCCGATCTGGTGACGCTGTCCAACGTGTTGAGGACCCGGAACCAACTGGAGGCGGTAGGCGGGATGGAGTACCTCACCCTGGTGGCGGATCAGGTCCCCAGCACGGCCAATATCGCTTACTATGCCAGGATCGTCAGGGAAAAGGCGGTGCTTCGCAGACTGATCCGCAAGGGCTCGGAGATAGTGGAGGAGTGTTACAGGGATCAGATAGATCTGGAAGACTTTCTGGATGAGGTGGAGCGCGGGATCTTCCAGATAGCTGAAGATCGGGTTCGCAAGTCCTACTTCCCGATGAAGGATATCGTCAAGGCGAGTTTCGAGACCATCGAGAGGCTCTATGAGCGCAAGGCGTTGATCACCGGGGTGCCTTCGGGTTTCGTGGATCTGGATACACTGACCGCGGGGTTCCAGGCCTCTGATCTGATAGTGGTGGCCGCCCGTCCCAGTATGGGGAAGACGGCCCTGTGTCTGGACATAGCGCGCCACGCCGCAGTGGTGGCAGACATCCCGGTGGCCTTGTTCTCCCTCGAGATGTCCAAGGAGCAGATCGCCATCAGGCTCCTTTGTGCCGAGGCCAAGGTGGACGGATCCAAGCTGCGCCGTGGGTTTCTCAAGGAATCCGACTGGCCCAAGCTCACCACGGCGGCGGGGGTGCTGAGCGAGAGCCCCATCTTCGTGGACGACACCCCGGACTTGTCGGTCCTGGAGCTCAGGGCGAAGGCAAGGAGGCTCAAGGCGGAGAAGAACATCGGGCTCGTGATCCTGGATTACCTGCAGCTCATGAGGGGCAGGCACGGGGTGGAGCGCAGAGAGCAGGAGATCTCCGAGATATCCAGGTCGCTCAAGGCGCTGGCCAAGGAACTGAACGTCCCCGTGATCGCCTTGTCTCAGCTCAACCGTCGAGTGGAGGAGCGAGGGGACAAGATGCCTCAGTTGTCCGATCTGCGGGAGTCCGGGGCCATCGAGCAAGACGCCGACGTCATCCTGTTCATTTACAGGGACGAGGTGTATAACCGCAACCCGGACAACCCCAAGAGGGGGACGGCCGAGATCATCGTGGGCAAACAGCGAAACGGGCCCACGGGGAAGGTGACGCTGGCCTTCCTCCAGCCCTTCGCCACATTCGAGGATTACTCCCCCAGGGCCGATGTCGTGGCGGAGCCATATTGACAACTTTGGCTTTTGTGTGTTAGCAGGGGCTTTGTCGCCCTGCATGAGGGAGGATGCATCACAGATCCGATCAGAGGGAAGGAGATAGAGTCCGATGTCTGCAGAGGGAAATACGATCCATTTGAGCGACGCGACCTTCGAGGCCGAGATCCTGAAATCACAGATCCCGGCCCTGGTGGACTTCTGGGCCCCTTGGTGCGGCCCGTGCCGCGTCGTCGGGCCGGTGGTCGAGGAGCTCGCCCAGCAGTATGCAGGGCGCATCAAGGTGGCAAAGCTGAACGTGGACGAGAATCCGGTCACTCCCGGCAGGTACGGAATTCGCGGGATCCCTACGCTCATCGTTTTCAAGGATGGTGAGGTCTTGGAGCAGGTCGTAGGGGCCGTGCCCAAGGGGAGCATCGAGGCCATGCTCAAGAAGGCTTTGTGAGCCCCGAGGGGCGAAGGCACATGGGGCAAGGCCCTCAGTGGGACATCTTGATCCTCGGAGGGGGGCCGGCAGGTCTCACCGCGGGGCTCTATGCTGCCCGTGGGGCCATGCAGGCCTTGCTCCTGGAGAGGCTCGTGCCAGGTGGGCAGGCGGCCACAACCGAATGGGTGGACAACTACCCGGGCTTCCCGCAAGGGATCTCCGGCGCAGAGCTCTCCCAGAGGATGGAAGAGCAGGCGGTTCGATTCGGGCTGAAGACCGCGCGTGAGGAAGCCCGCGGCCTGAGGGTCCTGGAGGGCCAGCCCAGATGGTTCGAGGTGGTGACGGATCAAGGGTCTTACAGGTCACTTGCGGTGATCATCGCCTTGGGGGCTGATTACGCGCGACTCGGTGTGCCGGGAGAAGAAGAGTTCAGGGGGCGCGGGGTCTCGTATTGCGCCACCTGTGACGGACCCTTCTTTGGAGGCCAGGAGGTCCTGGTGGTGGGTGGGGGGGACAGCGCGGTGGAGGAAGGGATCTACCTGACGAAGCATGCGAGCAAGGTGATCCTGGTACACAGGAGGGACAGGCTTCGTGCATCCCCTGTGATCCAGAAACGGGCCTTCGCCAACCCGAAGATGGAGTTCGTCTGGAACAGTGTCGTCGAGGCCATAGAGGGGGATCGAGGGGTGGAGAGGGTCCGTCTGCGGGACCTCCGGACAGGGCGTTCATGGGACAGACCATGCTCCGGGGTATTCGTGTTCGTCGGGACGGTCCCTAACACCCACTTCCTGCGCGGGCTATTGGAGATGGACGACAGGGGGTACATCGTTACGAACGAGGAGATGATGACCTCCGTCGACGGGATCTTCGCCTGCGGGGATGCGCGGAGAAAATTGCTCCGGCAGGTCGTGACCGCTTGCGGGGAAGGGGCCACGGCCGCCTTTGCGGCGCAGAGGTATGTGGAGGAAGTGAAAGGGATCGCTTACAAGTAGCCTACGGGTTGCAGGGCGGCTTCCTTTCTCTCCGCCGCGGTCCTTCTCCTCGCGGCGAGGGAAAGAAGGGTGGGAGGAAACCGCATGCGACGCCGCGGGCAGATGGGTTGCGAGGTGGGGGAATGAAGATAAGGATTCGAAAGGCCAGGCCGTCCCAGAGGCGGGCTAGGCCAGCCGATGAGACGAAGCTAGGCTTCGGGCTGCACTACTCTGACCACATGTTCCTCATGAGGTACCGGCAGGGGCAGGGCTGGGATGAACCCAGGATAGAACCTTACAGGCCCATCCCTCTGGAGCCGGCCGCTTTGGTGTTGCATTATGCGCAGCAGGTCTTCGAGGGCCTCAAGGCCTACAGGCGTAAGGACGGTGGGATTCAGCTCTTTCGTCCGCGAGACAACTACGAGCGTATGAGCCGGTCGGCCAAGAGGCTCTGCATGCCTTTCATCGATCTGGAGACCTGGCTGCAGGCCTTGAGGGAGCTCGTGGCTTTGGACCAAGAATGGGTCCCGAGGACGAGGGGTGCCTCGCTCTACATCCGTCCGACCATGATCGCCACCGAACCCCACCTGGGGGTCAAGATCTCGTCCGAGTACCTCTTCTACATAATGACTGGGCCCGTGGGTGCCTACTACCCCGAGGGCTTCAACCCCACGCGTATATTGGTGGAGGACCGATATGTCAGGGCGGCCCGAGGAGGGGTCGGGGAGGCCAAGACCGCTGGCAATTACGCGGCGAGCCTCCTCGCCATGGAGGAGGCCCACAAACAGGGCTACACCCAGGTGCTTTGGCTGGATGCGGTGCATCGGAAGTATGCGGAGGAGGTGGGCACGAGCAACATGTTCTTCCTGCTGGACGGGGAGCTGGTCACGCCGCCCCTGACGGGGAGCATATTGCCGGGTATAACCAGGGCGACCGTGATCCAGCTCGCCAGGGATTGGGGGCTCCCGATCGCGGAGCGCGAGATATCCATAGATGAGGTCGTGGACGGGATTCGGTCGGGAAGACTGAGGGAGATGTTCGCCTCCGGGACGGCGGCGGTCATCTCCCCTGTGGGCGAGATTCGATACAAGGGAGACACCTTCCTGGTAAATGACGGACAAGTCGGTCCTGTCGCCGTGCGTTTCTACGAGGAGATACAGGGGATCCAGTACGGCGAGCGGCCCGATCCGCACGGATGGATCCTCCCCGTGACCTGAGGCGGGCTTGGCCACCCGAGGGGGCCGGCTTGGCTCGAGAGGGCACTGGCCCAGGATCTCTTTCCCTGGATTCAGGACGGTCGCAGTGTGGGGCAAGACCGGGCGGTTCAACGGCCTTCCCCTCTCAGGGAGCGCAGGTAATCCTCCCACTCCACAGGAAGAAGCGAGTGCTTCTTGGTGTTGCACTCCTTGCAACAAGGTACGCAGTTGCCCCTGGTGCTCCTGCCGCCTCGGGCCAGAGGGACGACATGGTCCAGGGTGAGCTCACGGGGGGGGAAGACCCTTCGGCAGTAGTGGCAGACCCCCCGAACGACCTTTCGTTTCCACCACTGGGTCTGGCGGAGTTCCCTGGCCCTCTGTCTCTCCCGGCGAAGGTCCTCGGGGGAAGGCCAAGGCCCTGTCCCCTCCATGGGCCCGCGGACCTCGCGGCGCCTACTGCCCTTCTCGCTCATCTCCTGTCCCGAGTAAAAAAGGGGGGCCCTATCTCCTGGTGCGTCGCTCCTCCATTATCCTGTCGAAGAGATCGCAGGCCTCCCTCCGCAAGCCGTGGCCCACGCTGACAGTGTCATCGAACTCGATGTGGGCATCAGTCGCAGGGTCGTAGGCAGGCCAGTGCGGTAGCCCGGGCCTGTTGGGATCTCCCTTCTTGGCGAACTGGATCCAGTAGCCGCTCATGGTCTGCGCGAGGGTCTGCCGCCTTCCATCGAAAGGGGCCATAGCTTTTCGCAGGTTGTCGAATACGAAGGGTATGTCGGCGCCATGAAATGCCCCTAATTTCCCCCCCAAGGGGCCGGTCGCCCTCATGGTGAAATGATAGAGGTAGGCCTTGGACTTGGCCCAGGCCATGCCGCGCACAAAGGCCCTCATCCCCCCGACGAAACCGAGGTCTCCGAGCATGGCGCTCAAGGCCTTGGGAATCTCCGAGACCTCCATCACGGGATACATGGACAGGACCTCCTCGGCCAGCCTTCCGTAGACCGCCCGCACGAGCATACGGTAGCCCTCGACGCTCTGCACAGGTGGCCTCAGGGTGAAGATCGTCCCTTCGTCAGCGTTGGACCCGGCCAAGAGGGGCACGTCGTTCTGCTTCCCCTCGGCGTAGACGGCGCTGATGTCTTGCGGGATGACCCTGCCGTCCACCACGGGGTCGAAGCGATTGCCTTGCTCCTGGAGGAGGCCGACGGTGGGTTTGGAGACCTCCAGCAACCTCTGGGCGCTGACCTCTCTGAGCTCCGCAAGGCCCCGGCATCCCAAGGCTTGGGCGATGCGCTGCCCCTGTCGCTCCATGGGCTCCTGCCCATACCACGATTCTCTGAGATGCCTGATCCTTCCGAAGGCGTGGCCGCTTTGGGCTATGGCACGATGGAAAAGACCGGAGGCCAGGGGAGACGCCATGAGACAACAGATATCGAGGCCGCCTGCGGACTCCCCGAAGACGGTCACACATCCAGGGTCCCCTCCGAAGGCGCGGATGTTCCTCTGCACCCACCTCAGGGCAGCGATCTGGTCCAGCAGACCGTAATTGCCTGAGACATGCAGCGGAGACTCGGCCGAGAGCCATGGGTGGGCGAGAAACCCGAGCGGGCCCAGCCGATAGTTCAGCGTCACCACCACGACGCCCTTGCGGGCCAGGGCCTCCCCGTCGTAGACCGGGTTCGATCCGGCACCGGAGATGTTCCCTCCCCCGTGGATCCAGACCATAACGGGGAGTCGGTCTTCGCTCGTCTTTGCGGGTGTCCACACGTTGAGATAGAGGCAATCCTCGCTGACGTTCTCCAGTTTCGTGCCGTACAATCTGCTCAGGGTGTCAGGCTGCGGACAGGCCGGCCCGAACTCGGTGCACTGCCGGACCCCCTCCCAGGGGTCCGGGGGCCGGGGGGGCCTCCAGCGCAAAGGACCGGTAGGAGGCGCAGCGTAGGGGATCCCCTTGAATACGCGGACCTCCCCCCGTCCCCCTGACAGAAGGCCGGAGACCTCGCCTGAATCCAGGGCCGCTGCAGCGGTAACCTGGCCCTTGCTGGACGGCGTTGCCCACGCCGAAAAGTTCCCTCCGGGCGGTGAAGTGGCTGCGGCCAAGGCCACGAGCGACAGGATCCGCAAGGCCCTCATCGGAGTCGTCCTCGCGAGCGCCCTCCACGCAGCATGCGCCTCACGGAGAGAACCACAGGGGATGACGTCTTTTCATCCAAGGCCATCCTTATCTCCCCGATCCTCTCGTGTGCCGCCTTCTCTCCCATGGAGACGTATTGCGGCATCTTCTGAAAATCGTACCATCTGTCCTCGCCCGCCCCCGGGTGGATCAGGACTTCCGCGTCTTCCGTCTGGTAGCGCGTGAGCTCTGCCCCCATGATGTCATCCGCTCTGAAAAGGATCTCTATACCGGAGAGGCCCTCGATGGACTCGCCTATGCAGCGCTCGGCGTTGACCGCCACCACGACATCGGCCCCGAGCTGTCGGGCCGCCCTCACGGGCACCATGGAAACGACCCCACCGTCGACCAGGAGCCGTCCCGCCCATCGCGCGGCCTCGACCACCCCAGGATAGGTGCAACTCGCATACACCGCCTGAAGGAGGGATCCACGACGGATCACCACCTCTTCTCCAGTCTCCAGGTCCGTGGCCACAGCGGCGAAGGGGACATCGAGGTCGTCTATCCGAACGTCCGGGATGAAAAAACCGAGGTTCTCCAGGAGGTGCTCCTTGGAGATCAGATAAGGCCTGGACAGGGCGAGGGTGATGATGAACTCCTTCTTTATGAAGGAGGCGATACGCCTCAGGATGCCGAACCTCGTTTCCGTGGAGGTCTCAGCCATGAAGTTGAAACGTGCCTTGCGGAAGAGGTCGCTCTCCAGGTACTCGTGGAGGCGGTGCTCGATGGCCGTTGCGCTTCGGCTGACCGC
>Ga0068707_1002967_pt1 | contig 11900 bp, 11 predicted proteins | sample YNPNPMetaG_FD_66600 | JGI IMG/M metagenome (GOLD analysis project Ga0068707, IMG submission 66600) | Anoxygenic and chlorotrophic microbial mat microbial communities from Yellowstone National Park, USA - YNP NP MetaG | ecosystem: Environmental > Aquatic > Thermal springs > Hot (42-90C) >... | reverse complement strand
GCAGCGGTGGTACGGTCGAAGACAGCAGTTTTCCCAGGTAGATTTGCCAATCTCGCAATGGTGTATTAAGAAGCGGCTCAATACTGCCGCGCTCTTTCTCGCCAACAAAACTTTCCAACGCAATTACTAGGGAAACCGAAATTGGGAAAAAACCAACTACCATTAAGAGAAACGGTACAAGACGCTCGCCAATGATTGTAGCACCATACTTTTCAACAAATCCCAGCATTTGCTGCGCAGTGAAGTTCATCAGGAATGGGAAGAAAAGTGTCAAACCAATAACGGGAAAAATGATACGCCAATCCCGAAACTGATCGCGCACCTCGCGCAAGGCAATAACAAAAACTGGATGCAGATTATTGAGCAAGATTTTCCTCCTTAACTGCCTCCCGCCGCATAACCTCCAGATATGCTTTCTCCAAACTGCGCGGGATCTCCTGAAAGGTAACTACTTCCATTTGGGTGGACAACATCCGCAACAGCGTAGGATTTACCCCTGACGGATTTTGCACCCGAAAGCGCAGCCAGTTTTCACCGCGTTCCGTTAAAACCACACCTTCTGGCAAATCTGCACTCCAACCATCTACTGACCTTGAAAATGTTGCTTGAAACTCGGCAGGACCAAGAATATTTTGCTTGATATTTTCGAGAGTGTCGCACAGAACAATTCTCCCGCTGCGAATAATAGCCACCTGATCAGCAAGCTCCTCCGCCTCTAATAGATTATGCGTACAAAGCATAATGGTACGATCATTGGAACGAAGGCTGGTAATTGCATCGCGAACCACCCGTGCACTTTCCGGATCCATTGCTGAAGTTGGCTCATCCAGAAGCAAAACTGGAGGATCGTGAAGCAAAGCCCGAACCAGCGCCAGCTTTTGCCGCATACCTTTTGAAAACTCACCTAGCCGTCTAAAACGGTCATTCAAAAGCCCAAAACGATGTAATAACTCTTCTGCACGCTGGCGAATTTGCTTCAACTCCAGCCGATATAGCTTTCCAAAAAACTCCAGATACTCCTGTGCATTCATGCGAGCGTATAGCCCATGGTGCTCGGTCAAAACTCCAATATTGAAACGCACCTGTTCAGCCTCGCGCACAACGTCATATCCTGCAACAAACGCCCGTCCGCGTGTCGGCTTTAGAATAGAGGTCAACATGCGCACAGTAGTTGTCTTCCCTGCTCCATTTGGTCCAAGCAATACTAATATTTGGCCTGGGAGTACTCGTAAATTTACCCCGTTCACAGCCAGGAAATTGTCAAATTTTTTGGTTAGGTCTTCTGCATGGATCATTTGGTGAAAACTCGCTTACTCCCCAGCCACCTTGTTCGGCCGATCATTTTTGTGGCGATAAACAAAAACAAAAGCCGAAAATAGAACCACACCAACCATCAATGCCTGATTAACATTCAATCCGCCCACCAGAGAAGCATCCAACCGCAGGAACTCAAGCGCAAATCGTCCAACCCCATAAATCAGCATGTACAAAAGAAATACATCACCGTTTTTCAATCGTTCTTGATATTTTTTCCCAAACCACAGCAAAAAACTCATATTCAGGAAATTCCAGATTGACTCGTAAAGAAACAACGGATGATAATATGCCTGGTCAGCAAACCCTGGAAGGCGATGTCTCTCATCTATAAAAATTGCCCAAGGCAGATTCGTGGGCGCGCCATACAATTCTTGATTAACAAAATTTCCCCAACGGCCAATGGCTTGTGCCAGTGCCAGTCCCGGCGCAATGAAATCCATCCATAACCTGAAATCCTGTCCATGCCTGCGCGCATACAGATACACAACGAGCGCACCTCCCATCACTGCTCCCGGGATACCCAATCCCCCCTTCCAAATCATTAAAGCCTCTAAAGGATGTTGAAAATAATATGCTGCTGTAATTCCCTGTGATTGTGTTGGTGTCAAAACATGCCACAAGCGCGCCCCAACCACACCACCGAGAACAACCCACGGCAACATATCCCACACATATTCACTAAGCTGACCACGTTTTTTCGCCAGCCAGTATGTCATCCATGCAGCGGCTACAACACCTGTCATTAAAATCATTCCATAAAAATGAATACACAATGGTCCAATTTGCAATCCAACACATTCCATAATTCATTCCTTTCACTAAATAAGGATACAAGATTCAGTGAACTTATATCCTTACAATCACTTTACTCTTGCAGCGAACGCTGCGCACACGCCTGCCGTCGAACATGGGCAATCCGTTGAAGTGCAGTAAAATTCGCCAGCACACCAATTATCCAAACAGCTATAGCTGGGATATTAAACAACAAACCGGGCACTAGAACAATGTAACGTTCCAACCGTGACAAAATCCCAATCTTCACAGAATAGCCCAAACTCTCCCCGCGAGCCCTGACATAGGAAACCATTACTGAGCCAATCACTGCCAATGTGACGCCAATACAGGAAAACAAGTTTTGTTGTTGGTAGAAATAAAACATCAATGCAAAAAACAGGACAAATTCTGAATAGCGATCAGTAACCGAATCCACAAAAGCTCCATATGAGCTCGATTCACCTCGCAGGCGCGCCATGCTTCCATCTAGAAAATCAAACAACCCGGAGAACAGTGTCACTACACCAGCCCAGGCAAGAAACCCACGAATAACCAGATAAGCCGCAAGAAAATGCCCTAGAAGTCCTAAAAATGTCACTGTATTTGGGCGCAATCCCAGCCGGTTTAAGAAACCAGCTACCGCATCCGCATAATCTTTCAGGTAAAAACGGGCATAATCTGACAGTGTTTCAGGTTTACCACTTCCAGCACTTTGCATAGCTCACTCCAACGATCAATTTTTTAGAACCGCTTTATGCTATCCTACCCAAACCAAACTGTCAAGAAGTGTCCAAAAGAGGCTTTTGAAAAACAAAGTCCCTCCCCCATATATGGCAGCAAAACGGTTTTTTTCGTATAGATAGAGGTCAAATATGACTTTCTCAATACCCTCGCCCCAAAACGCGTTGGATAGCAGGTCGTCATCCAATACCTAACGAATGTTTCAGGAACTAACCAGCCTCTTCGTCAAAATCTCTCTCTTCACCCAGAGATGCTTCATCCGATGACCAAAGCACCTCACGCTCACGTCCTCCCCCTTGTGCAGGACCCACAACACCTAATGTCTCTAACTCATCAATCAAGCGCGCTGCGCGCGGGTAGCCTATTCGCAGACGTCGCTGTAAAAGAGAGGCGCTCGCTCGCCGTGTCTGACGAACCAATGCAATAGCCTGTTGCAATAGTTCGTCACTGCTTTCTTCTTGTTGTAGATATTCTTCCCACGGCGCAGGAGTCTCCTGAACAGGGAAAACTCGTTGCCAAAAACCCACCACACGCTCAATTTCATGATCAGTCACCAGAACACCCTGAGAACGCAAAGGGGTTCCCACCTCTGGGTTAAGGAAGAGCATATCGCCGCGCCCCAGCAAGTCTTCAGCACCATTGCTATCCAATATCACACGCGAATCAACTGATGTGGCTACGTTAAAGGAGATACGCGCCGGGAAATTGGCTTTGATTAATCCGGTTACTACGTCTGTGCTCGGACGTTGTGTTGCCAGCACCAGATGGATACCCGTTGCACGCGCCATCTGAGCCAAGCGAATCAAACTGTGTTCGGTTTGGTCAGGCGCAGTCATCATCAAATCAGCCAATTCGTCAATAAAAATGACGATGCGCGGTAGAACAGGTTGTTTACGGCGTTCAGCCTTACGATTGTAACTATCCAGATCCCGAGCGCGTGCCGTTTCCAGGATGCGATAACGATTATCCATCTCCGTCAACGCCCAGCGTAATACTGCCAACATACGCTCAGGCTCACTTTCAACCTGTCCTAAAAGATGCGGCAGCCCGTTGAACCGGGCAAGTTCAACCATTTTCGGGTCCAACATCGCCAGGCGCAATTTCTCTGGACTGTTATTCATAACCAAACAAACGGTAAGCGCGGCAATGCAGACAGATTTTCCCGAACCAGTCGTTCCAGCAATTAAAAGATGTGGCATACGCGCCAGATCAGCCACGACCGGCAACCCCGAAACATCTCGTCCAAGCGCTAGAGCCAGAGGGGAACCCAAACGTTGAAAAGATTCCGATTCCAACAAAGGGCGTAGCCTGACCACAGCGTTCTTGCGGTTGGGCACCTCAATACCAACAAATGAATGACCCGGCACTGGTGCTTCAATGCGTAGACGCTCAGCAGCAAGAGCGCGTGCCAGATCTCGTTGTAACGCAGCAATTTGAGATACACGCACCTTCTGGCGCACGAGTTTTCCATCCAAACCCGGCTTTTCAATATACCCCGGCTCTATGGCATACTGGGTTACGACTGGACCAACACGAAAACCGATGACGCGTGTCGGAACACCCAATTCCAGCAAAGTTTTTTCAATCAAAACAGCAGTCGCTTGAATACTTTCCTCATCCAGGTTGTTGTTATGATCCTGAAGCAAAAGGTTTAATGGAGGCAATCGCTCATCTCGCCTGGAAACTGACCCAGTGTCAACGACCGTACCATGACGCACTTCTGTCGAGTTGCTTGAGGGAACAATGTATTCCACAGAAGAACCAATAACCTCTTGCTTCTCTTCAGCCATGCCACTCGCAGGGTGATCAGCACGTAATAACCATTGTTCAAACAACCTAATAGCCCACCCCCAAAAACCCAAACCATATAAAACTAAGAAGACCAGCGCCAAAACAATCAGAAGTGTACTCCATGGCGGCGGCAGGATCATATCGAGTAAAGTTGCCAGCCCCCATCCGACCAAACCGCCGTGTTCTCCTTGAGAAGCTTCGGTTAGAGACAAGCCGCTGCGAATCGCCAGAAAAGTGATCAAAGCAAACCCAGCCAGCTCCAATGCCAGAATCCTGTTCAGACGAGGACGCGAAAGTCGGGAAAAATGTTGTCGCAAAACAAAAAGCCCCGTAACAGCCAATCCCAGACCGACCAGATAACTTCCCCAACCCAACCAGCGCCTGATCAGCCAGATCCATAAACGCATCAATGCGCCTGTGGTCAATCCCAATAACCCCAACAATGTTAGAAGAGCGATAGCCAGAAGTAAAACACCAAAAATATCTTGAGCGAAACGATTGAAACGCAGCCACCATCCCCCCAGACGATCCAACCAGGTAGATGAGGGCGATTTCCTTTCAGATTTCGGTTGTTCAGGCTTTTTTGATGAGGACGGACCTTGCGTCCTTCTTGGAGATGAGGACATTCAGAACTACACCTTCACTAGCCCCAAACCCAATCTGCGTCGCTCACAATCAATATGCAAAATCTGCACCTGAACCATCTGACCAGAATACAAATACTGATCCAGACTCTTATTTTCAGGCAATGACTTAATTGACGAAATATGAATCAATCCTTCAACACCTTCTTTCAAGCGTGCAAAAGCGCCAAAGTGCATGATGGCTGTTATTGTAGCGGGTACAATGTCCCCTGGCTGGTAGATATTGCACAGAGTTTCCCAAGGATTCGGCGACAGGCGTTTCAAACTAAGCGCAATGCGAGAATTTTCTTCAGAAACCTGTAAGACCATTACGCGGACTTTCTCGCCCAACTGCAAAATCTCCTTGGGATGCTGCACCCGTCCCCAGGAAAGCTCCGAAACATGAATCAATCCTTCGACCCCACCCAGGTCAACAAATACGCCAAACTCGGTGACATTCGTTACGACCCCCTCAACAACTTTACCCGGAGATAACGTACAGAAAAGTTGTTTCCGTTTCCCCCGCCCAGCCTGTGCCGCTCGTTCCGATAACACGACGCGATCCGCAGACGGTTCACACTCGATCACCTTCAATTCCAGAGAACGACCAATGTAACCATTAAGAAGAGTCTGACGCTCTTCATCGCTGATTGTCGCGGGCACGTCAACCAGATGCGAGACCGGCACAAACCCTTGAATACCATTTGCCTGAACCAGTAAACCGCCACGGTTGCATCCATAAACTTTCAAAATTACGACCTCGTCACCTTCAAATAATCTTTCAACGTAATCCCAATCATTTATCTCGGTTGCTTCCGCATTTGCGTCAGGCAAGAGAGACAAATCCTTTGCTTTGGACGCAGGTTGAAAAGCCTCCTCATCTGCCAGAACAGAAGCCCACCATCCCTCATCCAATTCGGGTATTTGTTCCTGAGAAGACACCTCAGCACTCTTTGACAACATGTGTATCCCTCCCTGAAATTTCTTCAATAACTATTCCAAGATTTCTGACCTCTTTGACTCCGACCTAGCTTGTATTTCCATATCATAAATAGCCTTTGCAACAGCCTCAATTGCCAGGCGTTGTTTTCGATACAAGTCAGCTTCCGACATTGCCAGTCGCATTGCAACTTCGCGTACTTTCTTACCTTCAAGAAATTTCATCTCCAAAATATTATACAATATCCAATCAGCCGTAAAACGACGCTCACCTTCAGGACGCACCTGATTTACCGCCTTGCGCAAAATTGCGCGTAGTGCATTCGCATAATTCCCTTCGTGCTCATCCAACGCATCCCTGACTACTTGCAGTTTCATCAGCGGATTTTCCGTAAATTTTGGCCCGCCCCAATAATGCACCAATGCATCCTTTACCCACCGCGCCCAGTCAGATTCAAATTCAGATGTTTCAGCCATTAATAAAGAATTATTATTATAGCGCCCTGAAGCACGAGCGCTTTGAATGTAATCTATTTCTGGGGAAAGCATTTGTAGGGATCGTAAAGCCACTTGTTGAGCATAGCGGTCATGTAGTGCCCTTGCAGCGCGACTGCTCAATGCTCTTAAGGCGTCCAGTTGTTCCACATCCAATGGTTTTCCAGCAACACCCGAGGCACCCAATAAACCAATCATGCGGCAACTTTGGTCATCTTCCTCAAACAATGGAACGACATAATCATCCCCCCATTGGAACAGATCTGTCTCTTGTTTCCCATTCAACATCATCTGTTCAACGCGCTCTGAAGCCCTCTCTTCATTAAAACTGCTGTCCCCGATTTTCACAATTAATTCTATGCCTTCTCCATTCAATGCAGCAATATACGCACCGGGAGTGCGCAAACGATCACAGACAGCAGCCAGCAGTAACTCCAGATATTGCTTGAGATCATTACGGGTCAGCAGACGATTTCCCAATTGACGCAGAGAATCAATATCGGAACGGTCATTGCCAAGGAACAACCAGCGTTCCCAAGCAGCATGAAAGAGTGTGATCGAATACTCACTTAACAATATTGTGACTACCATGACGATTGGAACCAGCGTAGAGTAATCAACCCCCAAAGCAACTCCCACACGCCGGACGATAGTGGTAATCCCCAATGTAAAAATAGCGGTCACGGGTCCACGCATAATCCATTCAAAAAGGCGGCTCTTTACCACCCGATCTGGCCAAGGAACACCAAAGAAAGCCACAGCATAGGACATGACTACCACCAACCCGCCAACCAGCAGATTACTGAAAACAGCAATCACCCAAAACAGAAGAGGAAAACGTGCGGCAAAATCAGAGCTGAATAATAAAAAGGGAAAAGAACCCAGCGAAGGCGCCAGCGATCCAACCAATAAATAGAACATGCGTCTACGGCTGGTCGGTGTAATAGTTCTTCGATAAGCGCGAACAAAGTTGTACCATGATAAAAACATGGATAACAGATAATAAAAAGTGAAAATATCGGTGATCAGTGTAGGCTGGAAATGCGGCGCAGGAGGTTGATCAACAATAAGAGGACCAACCAATTTATCCAGCACCAAGGCAACTAGAAAAACCAGCGACAAAAGATAAGATATTCTTACAGTCCAAATACGCCGCCAGCGACTTGGTTTGCCAGTCGTTGCCAGTAACGCATCTGAAAAATGCAGATACGTGGATGGCAACAGTACAATCCCTACCCATTGAATCTTCAACCAAAAATTGATCTGCTCAAAAACAGTTGACGTACTGCCAAGCGCTTCTCCTGTAAACGCAATGACAACACAGACCAAAATCAACGCAAAAGTGCGCGCCACACGATCGCGCAAGTTAAAAGTTAGAGCATATAGCAATAAAGAAAATGCAGTAATGGCTATCCCCGCTGTCAATATTTGGCTGATAGTTCTAAAAAATAATAAAAGCCCTGTTTGCCAACTATACGCAATCATTTACTAACAATCAAGGCATCAGCGAAGTGGATAAGCAAAAAAAAGCGCAATATCCTGGTTCTCATAATAATATTCATTATAACCGCAGAACTGATAGCCCAATTTGAGCATCAGACAAATAGCAGGAAAATTTTTTGATTGCATCTCACAGATCACATTTCGAGAGCCTCGCTCACTTGCCCATTCTTGAGCTGCCAGCAGCAAGGCGGTTGCTATTCCTTTGCGGCGCAAATCGGGATGAACCGCCATATCCAAAGCCCACACAGCACCAGGCAGCACACTTTCGCTTAAGCGAAGATACCCGACAGGTTCATCAGCCAGAGCTGCAACAAGCACCCGGTCTTCTAACAAATTCTGCCCATGTAAGCCAACCGGACGAGGATATTCTACAAGCACGGTGCGCGGAAGACGAATTTCGCGAAAACTGACTCGCACCTGCCCAACATCTACATAACGATCCATCTGCCAAACATGATCTGTTTGATACGAATGATCCATCTCAGCAAGAAGAGTCAAATCATTGATTGTCGCAGGTCGAATCTCAATCTCAGGCATATTTCAATACTCACTCGGAAGCTGCCACCACTCTGACCAGAATTTCGCAGGCGGGTAACACCTGATTCTGTGTATTATAAACGACCAACCGCAATCGGTAATCCCCCGCAGCCAGACCCGAGGTGTTCCATGTTCCCAATGCTTCATCCACTTTCTTCGTGTTACCACCAGCCAACGTTGTCCAGACATCACTCCCTAACTGGCTGAACTCATATTTGTAAAAAGCAAGATCTGGCAAGTTTATCGTGCCACGCAGTTCTATACTCCCGCTGATTTCCTCACCTGGCTGCGGAGATGTCCACTCAATCTGCCCTGCCATACATCCCTGTGGAAAGGGCATCGGAGTTGAGCCTATCAACGCAGACTCAGGCGACACCTCAAAGCTACCAAGGGTTGCCGTTGGTGTGGTGAGGATGTTCAAAGTCGGGGTAACAACCAGAAAAGTTTGAGGATATAAGGGAACAACAAACGAAACCAGCACAAATTCCGAAGCCGCAAACAATGTCAGCACAATCATTACTGAGAGCATCATACTAAAGCGACGTTGGGCATTTTCACGTTCCATGCCAAATACCGCCGAGCGCCATTCCCTCCATGCAATGATCAGTTTACGTAAACAAATCACCCCAGATCCCCCTAACAGTACATAAATCCATAGCTCGTATGTTGCCAGGAATCGGAGCAGCTCTTCCATAAGAAGGATCAAACACTAATCAGGATAAACGTTCCAAGACACCCAGAACTATCGTTTTCAATTTTGGAACCATAATCCGACCTGCTTCCAGTACTTCTTCGTGTGTGGTTACGGTACTGCCATCCAGGTTAGCTTTATTGCTGATGCCAGAAATCCCTAAAACGCGCATACCGCCATGCTTGGCAACGATAACTTCCGGAACCGTTGACATTCCTACCGCATCAGCCCCAATAACGCGCAAAAAACGCAAATCCGCTGGTGACTCATAGGATGGTCCAGACAAACCAGCATAAACACCTTCACGCACTGGAATTTGATTCTCTTGCGCAATCTCTCGGGCCATGTCCAACAACTGGCGATCATAAGGTTCGCTCATATCGGGGAAGCGCGGACCCAGCTCATCTAGATTGGGCCCACGTAACGGGTTGAAACCTGGAATACCAACCAAGTTTATATGATCTGTAATAAGCATCAAGTCGCCTGGCAAGTAGTCAGGGTTAATCGCTCCTGCTGCATTAGTTACAATCAAATATTTCGCACCCAAACGTTGCATCACCCGAACAGGTAATGTCACCTGTTGCATACTATATCCTTCATAAAAATGTATACGCCCTTGCATAACCAGCACGGACTGCCCAGCCAGTTTGCCAATGACTAGGCGACCTTTATGCCCTTCAACGGTAGATTGAGGCCAGTGTGGGACATTAGTAGTAGAAACAATGGTAGCATTTTCTACAGCTTCTGCTAGATCGCCCAAGCCAGACCCCAAGATGATGCCAATTTTTGGCACAACTGAAATCCGACTCCTAACAGCATCGGTAGCCTCATCAATTTGGGCTAACGTGATAAACTCTTCCATATTGTCTCCTTCGCAGGTTTTGAACACATCCAGAGAAATCAGCGATACCTCTTGGATTGGACAAAAAAGAATTTTTTACGCCCAACACAATTTGAACAACAACTTGCAGGGATTTATTATATCAGAAAAGCAATAGGACAATTCTCGGCGGCTGAGTGATTGTTCCAGGTTTGGTAGATATACATTGCCACCAGATTTGAGTGATAACGGGTGATATTGATAGTCAGTTATAGCAGTTACCAGATGAGTTTACTGGTTTTTAAACAGCCAATGATCTGTCTGCATCCATTCGTAATATAAGAGGGTATTGAAAAATTACACTTGACGCTTATCTATACGAAAAACAAGTTTTTTTCACACATTTGGGAAGCCGATCATTTACTTTCAAACCACGCCTATAGCACCCCCCTAAAAGCTCTGATAGCTCTTTCCACTTTTTGATCATCAATCCAGTAATGGGTTACCAGCCGGAAGCGCCGTTCACCCACAACGCCAACTTTAACACCATCGTTCCGCAAGCGCTCAGCTATCTGCGCCGCAGAATAAGGAACACTATCTACAAGACTGACAAACACCATATTGGTGGCTGGAATTGGATGATCCAGTCTCAAACCCGAGATATTTGCCAACCCTTCAGCCAGCATTTGAGCCCGCCGGTGATCTTCGGCAAGGCGGTCAACCATTTTCTCAAGTGCCACGATCCCTGCTGCTGCCAACACACCCGCCTGCCGCATTCCACCCCCCAGTTGTTTGCGAATGCGCCGCGCTCTTTCGACAAACTCGACCGTTCCGCACAACACCGAACCCACCGGTGCACACAAACCTTTGCTCAAACAAAATGTAACCGAATCGGCGGGTGCTGCCAGTTCGGCTGCCTTAACATCCAGTGCAACTGCGGCGTTAAAAATACGAGCACCGTCCAGGTGAAGCTGCAAACCATGTGAATGCGCCAGGTCACCTGCCTGACGGGTATACTCAACAGTCAGTGGAACGCCTCCACAACGATTGTGCGTGTTTTCTAAAATTACCAAACGGGATACTGGATGGTGAACATCATCTGGACGAATTGCTGCCCGAATGTGTTCTAGTTTCAGACTTCCATCGGGTTGGTTGGGGATTGTATGAGGCATCACTCCCCCCAAAGCCGCTACCCCACCAGCTTCATACAAAAACGTATGTGCTAAATCACCCATGATAACCTCATCCCCCCTGCTACAATGCGTCAAAACCGCCAGCAGATTACCCATCGTTCCTGACGGCACAAAAAGACCTGCTTCCTTGCCCATCATCGCTGCCGCCATTTCTTGCAAGCGGTTAATTGTCGGATCCTCTCTCAACACATCATCCCCCACCTCTGCACGTGCCATCGCTTCCCGCATTTCTGGAGTGGGGTGTGTAACAGTATCTGAGCGTAAATCTATTTCTTCCATTGCGAATTCCCTTCAAAGACTAAACTTTATTAGAAGATCTATTCCCTGACTGTACGCGCAACTCTTTCAAAACAATGGTCAACTCCTCTGGCATTGGAGCCTCAAAAGTTGATTCTTCTCGCTCCCCCGGCAGGCGAACAGTAAGAAAAGCAGCATGTAAAAAATGACGCCCAATCATAATGGTAGGTCTCCGATGT
>Ga0068707_1002963_pt1 | contig 11908 bp, 12 predicted proteins | sample YNPNPMetaG_FD_66600 | JGI IMG/M metagenome (GOLD analysis project Ga0068707, IMG submission 66600) | Anoxygenic and chlorotrophic microbial mat microbial communities from Yellowstone National Park, USA - YNP NP MetaG | ecosystem: Environmental > Aquatic > Thermal springs > Hot (42-90C) >... | reverse complement strand
CCCGATCGCTTCTCCAACGGGCTGCCAGAGTCCAAAAAAAGTATAACACAGGATCGCCCGTCTGACAAACAGACACCCACCCCCTGCAAGGCTTCTCAAAGGCGGTTGGCTACCAGTCCAGGTTCAGCTTGCGGATAAATGCCTCCAGATCGTCACTGCCCTGGACGCGGACACGGCGCAGGGTAAAGAGGTCGGCAGTGGTATGGGTCGCTCCCTGCTCAGTGAGGACCCCTCCCCAGAAGTATGCCGAGCGCAGCACATCAATGACCTTCTGGTCGTAGCGGCCAGCCGGATACGCATAGAAACGGCAGGTCTCGCCCGTCCGCGCTTCGATCGCCTCTTTGGGGGCCAGGATCTGAAAGACGAGGAACTGATAGCCCCGGTTGCGCAGGTCGGGATGGTCGTAGCTATGTGGTTCGAACTTCATCCCGGCAGCGTGCATCTCCCGGACCTGATCCCACGACAAAAAATCGGGATTGCCCTGGTCAATCGGTGCGGAGATGAGGAAAAAGGTGCCGACAAAGCCATACGAACGCAACAGCGGGAAGGCGTGGTGGTAGGCGTCGGCATAGCCGTCGTCAAAGGTGAGGATGATCGGCCTGGGAGGCAACGGCTTGCCGACCGTCAGGTACAGGGCCAGATCGTTCAGGGTCACACTTTCGTAGCCGGCCTGTCTCAGATAATGAAGCTGTGCCTCAAAGTTTTGGGGTGTCACCGACAGATCGCGACGGATGGCATCGGCATCGGGTGGGGGGGTGTCAATGTGATGGTACATCAGGATCGGCACCCGCGCCCGGCGCTCCACCCCATCGGGTGTGGGGCGCAAAGGGGTGGGGGTGAAGGTCGGCGTGGGCGTGGAGGTCGGGGTCGGCGTGCGGGTCGGGGTCGGAGTGGGAGTCCAGGTTGGGGTGGGGGTCGGCGTGAAGGTGGCAGTTGGCGTGGGGGTCGGGGTCTGGGTCGCTGTGGGCGACGGAGGGAAGGTCGCCGTCAGGGTGAGCAGGGTCGGAACCGCAGACAACGCCGCTCCGCCCGGAGGGGGGTCCTGGGCCTCTCCTGGCAGCGACATCCTGGTGCGCCAATAGGCGGCGCTGATCAACAGGACTGCCAACGGCAGGACCAGAGCTCTCAACGACGCCGACCACCGGGATTCAGATACGCGTTGCAACTTTCTTTACCACCGCGAGCGCAGAGGCCGCCTCCACGATAGACAGATGCAACCTCTGGCAACCGGCTACGGGCAAATTGCCATGTCCCCAGCCTCTCCCGAAAAGATACCACCGAACCGATCGGGTGTCAAATCCCACAAGCCGCCATTCCCCACCCGGTTCCCCGCGCCTGGTGCATAGCGCATTTGAACTTGACACCTGCCCTCTGATACTTTATAATCGTAATGGGCCGATGGGTGAGCCGTCGCCAGGCAGCACAGGCTGTCTGGAGGAACTTCCCGACTCCCGGTCCCGGTTCCTGGGCCGGCACAGGGCCGGGACAGGGTTGCCCCACGAAACCGCAAGTGGGGGCAGGCCGGCGAAAGCCGCGTCCTGACTACAACCGCAACAGAAAAGATTCCCGCCGCTGCCCCCTTTTCTCCCCTCCGCAGGGGAGAGGGGAGGGTAGCCGGTAAGGGGCGAACCGGTGGGGTAAGAGCCCACCAGCGGCCGTGGTGACATGGCCGGCTGGGCGAGCGTGCGACCGGGAGCAAGGCGAGTGGGCCGGGTCCTGGGCCAGGCCCAGGGTTCGGTCTCGTCGCAGCGGCGACGATGAGGTCGGGTCACACCCGGCAGGTCAGGAGCCGCCACCCCGTTGCCGGGGTGAGACAGATGACGGCAGGGTTCACCCCCGCAACAGGGGGTGAATCCACAGAATCGGGGGTATGATCCCATCCGGCCCGGCCGATAGAGGCCGACGTGGCGGAAGTGGCAGACGCAACAGACTTAGGATCTGTGACCCTGCGGGGTGTGGAGGTTCAAATCCTCTCGTCGGCACACGCACTTTACGATTGACGATTGACGATTGTGAACGAAGAAGAATTCAAACGGCGGACGAAGGACCTGGGGCTGCGGGTGATCCGGCTGGTAGAGGCGCTGCCCCAGAAACCGACGGCGGCGGTCATTGGCAAGCAGTTGCTTCGTTCCGCGACTTCGGTGGGAGCGAATTATCGAGCGGCGTGCCGGGCCAGGTCCACAGCCGACATGATCGCCAGGCTCAAGATTGTGGAAGAGGAGGCTGACGAGACTCTGTACTGGCTGGAACTGCTGATCGAAGCCAGGCTGGTGCCCGACAACCAACTGGCCGACCTGATGAAGGAAACCAACGAGATCGTCGCCATGACCATCGCCTCCCTCAAAACCCTGCGCGCCCGCCAAAATCGTCAATCGTCAATCGTAAATCGTCAATCGTCAATCGTCAATCGTCCGGGCCCGTGGCCTAGCGGGAAGGCGTCTGCTTTGCACGCAGAAGATCGCCGGTTCGAATCCGGCCGGGTCCACCACGCGGGGGGCAGCCACAGTCCGATGCTGCCCCCTCCTGCACTCAGGAAGGAGACAGGGATGGTTCATCAACCGCCCCATCCGGCGCTATTTACCGGCCTGGTCCAGGATGAGGAGGGCCAGCCGGTGGACACCGTCCTGGTCGGCGACGTGCCCCATTACGTGGTGGACGACGCCGGCTTTCGCCGCCACATCGAAGCGGAAGCTGTGGACCGTCAGGTGATCGAGATGCTGCGCCAGCAGTTCCTGGCCCATCGCGAGATCGCCACCGAGGCCATGCTCCAGATGCTGGGCCAGGATGACCTGTTCACCAAGGCGATGATTGACGCCTCTATCAAAAACATGGACCGGGTGATCGAACAGGGCCTGCCTGACGAGGCCCGCGCCTGGCTGGGGATGCTCGGCTTCCGGGTGATCGTCAACACCCACGGCCAGGTGGTACGGCTGAACATGCCGGAAGCTCCGGAGGAGTTTGACGGCTGGGAGGGCGAATGAGTGCCCTGAAATGGGAATACTGTCTGCTGGCCTGCACCCCCATGTCCGGCCTGGACGAGGAAGGGGTGCGCATTGCCTGTCACCTGTTCGCCCCGGATCAGGGAAGGGAGCTGGAAATCCGCAGCGGCGAGCGATCACCGCTGGCGGCCATCGCCCGGCTGCTCAATGAGCTGGGGGCCGAAGGGTGGGAACTGGTGGCCTATGACACGGCGACCAATCGGGGCGTGTTCAAGCGAGCAGTGCCTGGACCCGGAGGCAATCCATGATCCGGGAGGTCCCCTCGCGCGGCAACGAAGAGATTGACCTGTACAGGCGCACCTACTACTCCCTGCTGCGCTCCAGCAGCGATATCCGCATCCGTTCGCTGGAAGAGACCCACTCGGCGATGAACTCCAGCCTGCATATCGGCGCCGACAGCCCGACCTCGGACATCTCGGCCTTTGTCTACAGCGTCATGCGCCTGCCCCAGTGCCTGCCCCAGGTGCGCCTGGTGCTGATGGGCCAGTCGGACGAGGTGTTTGACCGACGGGGCTACCCCGATGTGGAAAAATGGCAGCCGGTGACGGCCCACTCCCGCCGGCGCAAGATGTTCTTCGACGGTCAGAGCACCCTGGCCGCCTTTATCGCCAGCGTGTCGGACATTGACGACCTGATCCCGATGCTGACTGCCTACCAGATCGAGTGGAACAAGCTCCACCATCGGCTGGCGAACCCCCCCACCCTGGCCCGGATCGAAGCCCATGTCACCGGCCAAAAGCCACTGCTGCCTGACGAGGTGGGCCAGGTGGCCGACCTGCTGCACCTCTCGGCGGACGATTTTGCCAAACTCCAGGCGGCCTGGGGACCGCTGTTATGGCCCAACCTGCTCCGGGTCGGCCAGGAACGGAAGGATATGGCCATCCGGTTGCTGGCCGGGTCGTTGACCGACTATCGCCGCGCCACCGATGGCTGGTGGTCCACCATCTCTCAGGAGGTGGATCGCTATCTGGAAAGCGACCTGTTCTACCGACCGGTCTACTTTGTCTCGTCCAACACCCACAGCCTGGCGAACCTGCTGTGCGGCTATGCCCGGACCATCGAGCCGGAGCTGGCCGCCTTCCTGGAAAAGGTCAATCCGGAAAACCTGTGGCACCACTACCGGCGCTGCAAGGCTGCCGGCCGGGGGGACGGCGAACTGGAGAATCTGCTGTACTATGCCCTGAGCAGATATCTCCGTCATGGTGATGCCCAGGCGCAGGCCGAAAAACAGGCCGCTTTGCAGCACTATTACCGTGAGCATGGCCTGCTGCATGTGGAAAACCCCCTCTATCTGGATGTGGCCGCTCAGGTCATCGAACTGAACGCCATCCGCCCTGAAGATTTCGACCCGCGGGTCAGGATAGAAGGTCTGGAGCTGCTCAAAGGGAGCGAAGCGGTCATTTTCAATGTGGACTATCCGCTGGGCATGGCCGCCTATCAGATCTTCAGCCAGGTGGCAGCCAACCTGGGCGAACTGCGGGGCGTCTATTTCATGGGCAAAGCGGCCACCCTCAACGGTCAGGTCGGCGACGTGATGATCCCCAATGTGGTCTATGACGAGCATTCGCAGAACACCTTTCTGTTCAAGAACTGCTTCGTCGCCGCCGATGTGGCCCCCTATCTGTTGCAGGGCAGCGTGTTTGACAATCAGAAAGCGGTGACGGTGCGCGGCACCTTTTTGCAGAACAAGGACTTTGTCAGCATCTTTTACAAAGAGGGCTACACCGATATCGAGATGGAAGCGGGACCCTACCTCAGCGGGGTGTATGAGAATATCTACCCGACCCGCTACCCGGTCAACGAGATCGTCAACCTGTTCATCAACGCCCCCTATGACATCGGCGTGATCCATTACGCTTCGGACACACCCTACAGCCGCCGGCAGACCCTGCTTTCCAAGAGCCTGTCCTATTTTGGCGTGGATGCCACGTATGCGGCGTCCATCGCCATCCTGCGCCGCATCCTGAGCCGGGAGGTGGCGATCCTGCGCGCTCGGGGCGTGGCTTGATTCGTCATCAGAAGTGTGCTATACTAACGGCCGGGAGTTGATGTGACCTCGGAGTTCGACATTGAAGACATTCGAAATCGGGTACGCGCCGGGCATTATCTGGTCAAGCGGGATGCGATTCTGCACGCTATCAAAGAAAGCTTTAACCGACGTGATATGGTTGAAGCCATCTTGACCGGTCGCATCATTGAGCACTATCCCGATCGGCAACGAGTGCTTGTGTGTGGCGAAACCTCTCTTTCCGTCACAACGATGATCTACTTGCACATCGTCTGTGAAATGCGTGACCCGATATACGTTGAATTTGTAACCGCATACATCCCAGACGAGACAATCTGGGAAAACCCTCCGTTTCGGCGGCGGCGAAAGTGAGAGAAATGAACAAGTTTGTTCCGCATTGTTCAAACTGTGGGACCAAGATGCAATGGGGCAAGACGATGTTTGTTTACCAGGACGACGGGGTGAGCATCACCATCCCTGGTGTTCCCGCTTGGGTTTGCCCACAGTGCGGCGACGAATCCTTTACGCCCGACGTGACCGATCAACTGATCGCCACCTTGAAGGAATTCACAGTTGCCGCCAAACATGCGCGTGAAAGGCAGCCTATCCTGGCAGAATACCTGGTACAGGTTGCCGCCTGACCTATAGCCTCTCCAGACAAGCTGGCAGCTCCTCCAGGCCCCCGATTGTCGCATCGGGCACGATCGGGTCCGGCTGACCGGCCTCGTCGTAGCCGCCCCCCTCCTGGCGGACCTGCTGCCGCGAGCGCAACCACACTCCCCACATCCCGGCCCGCTGTGCGCCCAGGATGTCGGCCTCTAACGTGTCGCCCACCACGGCCACCGATTCGGGCGGCAGGCCCCACGCTTCCAGAAAAGGGGCAAAGGCAGCCGGGTCGGGCTTGCGGACCCCCACCCTGGCCGAACTGAGCGCCGGGTCCAGCCAGGGCCGGAAACCGAAGCGGTCTACCTGGTGCTGGATCAAGGGGTCGTGGGTGGCGTTGGAAAAGAGGCCCAGGCGCAGCCCACGGCCGGCCAGCTCTTGCAGCAGGGGCAGGGCCACAGGATCGGCAACCCAACAGGTGTTCTCGTAGGCGAAAAAGGCATCAATCGCCGCCTCGACCAGGACCGGGTCTGGGTCGGGCAGGCCAAAGTGGGCAAAGGTCCGGCACATCGAGTCCCAGGCTGTCACCTCGCGCAGCGTTTCCCGGGCGCGAGCAAACCCTTCGCGGCGCAGGTCGAGCAGGGTGCGGGCGAACGCCTCGCCGTCCAGACCCGGCCCCCGGCTGTGGAGGAAGGCCGCCAGGTCGGCTGCCCCCCGCGCAAAGATGGCCGGCCAGGTATCGTTCAGGTGCATCAGCGTGTGGCCCAGGTCAAAGACAAGCCCGCGAATGGACATCAGTACCCCCTCGCTCGATCCACCAGGTTGAGCAACGGCTCGCCGGCCAGGTAGCGGCGCAGGTTTTCGGCAAAGAGGGCCGCCGCCCGCCGGTCATAGTGGGGGGTGAAGCCGGCGACATGGGGCGAGAGCAGGGCATTTTCCAGCGCCCACAAGGGGCTATCGGCCGGCAGCGGCTCCTGCTCAAACACATCCAGCCCCGCCCCGCCGATCCACCCCTCGCGCAGGGCGCGGACCAGCGCCGCCTCGTCCACGATGGCACCACGGGCGATGTTGACCAGATAGGCAGAGGGTTTCATGGCCCTGAGTTCGGCTTCAGCGATCAGGTGGTGGGTGTCTGGGGTCAACGGCAGGGCCACCACCACGTAATCGCACTCGGCCAGCATCTCGTGCAGCGCCTCAGGGGGATAGAACCGCTCAGGGATGGTCCCATCGGGGTCACCGGTGCCGGGCACAGCGTAGCCCTGCTCGGCCCGACCTGCCGAACGGCGCAGGGCCAACACCCGCATCCCGAACGCCTGTCCCAGCCGGCCCACCTCCCGGCCGATGCTGCCGTAGCCCAGGATGCCCAGGGTGCTGCCCCGCAGCTCGGGCCGGGCATAGAGCTCCCACCTGCCAGACGGCCATCGGGCCTGGCGCTGGCAGGCCGTCCAGTGAGGCACCCGCCAGCGATAGGCCAGGATGGAGGCAAACACATACTCGGCGATCGGGGTGGCGTGGATGCCGCTGCTGGTGGTGATGAGCAGGTCGCTGGCCATGATCGGTCGCCCCAGCAGGTGGTCGGCGCCGGCGCTGTGCAATTGCACCCAGCGCAGCCGGGGGGCCAACTCCAGGGCGTTGTCCGGCAGGTGGAAGGTGTAGAGCACCTCGATCTCCGGGTGGTCGGCCAGGGCAGCGGCCACCTCCTGAGCATGGTGGCAGGTCTGCTGGCTGACCCGCACCCTGGGCGACACCGCCCGCAGGCTGTCCAGCAGGTCTTCGGTGAAGCGCAAAGTACCCAGAATATGGACAAACTCCATCGTTATCCCTCCGGCACTCTCTGCGGTTTCCCCTGCCGCGCCGCTTCGTAGAGGGCCGCCAGGGTCGCCACATTGCCCCGGCTGCTCTCCAGCGGCACCGGCAGAGGGGCGCTGTCGAGGACGGCTGCCACCAGCGCCTCCACCTCATACCGATAGGCATCGGGCCCAGGCCAGGTGATCTCCTCCCGGCCCGAGTCCCGGTGCAGGACGATGCGGCTCTCCGGGCCGACGAGATATGGCTGCTCGACGATCAGCCGCCCCTCGCTGCCGATCACTTCGGCTTCGACGCGGAACGGCTGGCGAAAGCCGCAGTCGAACACCCCCAGCACTTCGTCCCGGCAGCGCAACAGGCCGGCAAAGGTGGCATCCACCCCACTGTTGCTCAGCGCCTGCCAGCCAAAGGCCTGCGCCGGTTCGCCGGCGATCCAGCGGATAAAACTGACCGGATAGCTGCCCACATCCCACAGCGAACCGCCCCCCAACTCCGGCCGCCAGCGCACGTCGTTCAGCCGGTCCAGGAAAAAGGAAAAGGCACCCCGCACCAGCGTCACCCGGCCCACGGCCCCCTCCTGGACCAACTGACGCACCCGGTGGAGCAGGGGATGATACAGGTACATCACCGCTTCGGCCACCACGACCCCGGCCGAGGCGGCGGCAGCGGCAATCTGCTCCACCTCGGCCACCGACAGAGCCAGTGGCTTTTCGCACAGCACATGCTTGCCGGCCTGGACGGCTCGCACCGTCCATTCAGCGTGCAGGCTGTTGGGCAACGAGATATAGACCACATCCACCTCCGGATCGGCCAGCAGCGCCTGGTAACTGCCGTAGGCGCGGGGAATGCCCCACTCGGCGGCGTAGGTTTCCGCCTGGGCTGCCTCCCGGCTGGCAACGGCCAGCAGTTCGGCCCGTTCGGCCGCCCGGATGGCCGGGATCAGCCGGCGGTTGATGCGGGCGGTAGACAACAGGCCCCAACGCAGATGTTCTTTCATCACCCTATCCTCCTGATTGAGTTGCAACGTAGATGACCTGATAGCGCGGTCCGCCCTGCCCATCGTCCAGCAGACAGGGCCGAATGGCATCTTGAATCCAAAAAGGCCACAGTTCGGCCTGGGCCAGCCCGGCCGGAGTGACATGCACGCGCAGCAGATGGCCGAGCATCGCCGCCGGGCGGGGGATGTCGAACAGGGCATCGCCCAGGCTGTAGACGATGAGGCCCCCTTTGTACCGCTCCACCTCCTGGATCACGTGGGGATGGTGGCCGACCACCAGAGCAGCTCCGGCCTCCACAGCCGCGTGGGCCACAGCCACCTGATCGGGCGAGGGATGGGTGGCATACTCGGTGCCGGCATGGAGCAGGACGATCACCAGATCGGCCTGGCTGCGAGCAGCCCGCACATCGGCCTGGACGGCCGCCGGCTCGGCCCAGGCGATCTGTTCCGTGGCCGGCACGTCGGCCGAACCGTTCCAGCGGGCGGCCGCGTAGCCCAGGAGCGCCAGCCGCACGCCGTTCACCTGGAACAGCGCCGGCCGGTGGGCCTCGTCTGCCGTGCGGCCGGCTCCCACGGCGGCGATCCCCAGACCCTCCAGCAGGCCGAGCGTCTCGTCCAGCCCGGCCGACCCGTAATCCAGAGCGTGGTTGTTGGCCAGCGTCACCAGGTCAAATCCGGCTGCGGTCAGGCTCGCGCCCCAGCGCGGATGGGCGCGCAGCAGGTAAGGCTTGTGCAACGGCCGGCCCTGGGTCGTCAGCACCCCCTCCAGGTTGGCCACGGCCAGATCGGCCTGGCGCAGCAACGGCTCCAGCCCCGACCAGGGATAGGCCGGGCCGTAACGGGTCAACTGTTCCTCCATCGTCCGGCTGAGGGCCACGTCACCCACAAAAACCAGGATCGCCTCCCCCTCGGCCCGCCCGGTGTCGGGGGGCCACCGATCGGGGGGGACCGCCAGCAGCGGCGGCGGTGACAGCCAGGCCCTGCCCATCGGGCCCTGGCCGGCCCGGAGTTGCCAGGCGGCCACATCGGCCAGAGCCAGCACGCTGCCCCCGCCGGCCGGGATCAACCCCCACACCGATAGCCCGGCCTGGACCGCACCCCGCAGCCTCCCCTGCCGGTCAAAAACCTGAACCTGGCCGTCCATCAGCCCGACCAGAATTTCCAGACCACCGTCGCCATCCAGGTCGGTCGCTGTGATGGCCGCCGGCGGCGAAGGCAGGGCGACACGCCACAGCGCCTGGCCGTCGGCAGTGAGCAGGGTCAGAAGCGGCCTTGCCCCCCCACTTCCGGCCACGATCTCCGGCGTGGCCTCGTCCACCAGGTGAACGGCGTGCCACACCGGAGCGCCTTCGCCCAGGGCCAACTGCCGGCGCACTGCCCCTTCCCCGTCCAGGATCAGCAGACGGCCATCCTGCCCGCCGATCAGCAGCCCCACCCCTTCAACCGCTTCCACAGCCAGGGCCGGCGTCCCGCCGTCAAAGCGCCAGACCTCAGCCCCTGCCGGGTCAAAGGCGCGTACCTGACCCTCGAGCGTGGCGGCCACGGCCAGGCCCGACGCTGAAGGCCCGGAATGGGGCAGGATGGCGATGCCGCTCACCGGCCCACCTGGATCGGCCTGCCACCGCCGTTGACCTGCGGCATCCAGCAGGGTCAAGCGCCTGTCCCAGCCGCCGACCAGCAACCCCTCCTGCCAGGCGGTCAGGGCCGTCACCCGGCTGCCGGTTTCATGGCGCCACAGCCGCCGCCCCTGCCCGTCCAAGAGGGTCACAAAACCGGCATCGTCGCCCACGGCGATCCCTCTTCCGGCCAGGAGCGCCAGCGTGTAAGCCGGCCCGGCCAGCCGCACCCGCCAGACCACCTGGCCTCCCTCGTTCAGAGCGTAGAGGGTCCGCCCCAACGAAGTCAGCAGAAAGGCTGGCCGGCCCTCCCGCCCGGTGGCGATCCCGGCTGTCAGGTGGCCATCGGCGTCCAGCCGCCAGCCGAGAGAAAGGGGCGCCGGCTCGCCAGGGAGAGGGGGGGGCGCCGGAGGAGAAGGGGAAGGGGTAGAAGTGGGCGCAGGGGTGGAGGAGGGGGGGAGCCGGGGGGTAAGGGAGGAGGGGGGCGACGGGGGAACCGACGGCAGAGGGGCCAGACCGGGTGAGGGCATAGGCGTCAACTTCAGGCGCGGACGATTGGAAATCGCACCGGTAGGGGCAGAGCGGCGCTCTGCCCCTGGCCGTCCGCCTGCGCGGACGGAGGCGTCCACGCCGGTGGACGCCTGGCTGCAAGCCCCTGAGGTGCGACTTGAGTCGCTTCCCTTGACGCCTGTGCCGGGTGAGGGAGTGAGGGATGGCGAGGGCAGGCTGGCGACCGGGGCCGTGACGGACGGGACCGTCGCCGGCGCAGGTTCCGGTCCACAGCCGGCCAGGCCCCAGGCCAGCAACAACCACCCGGCCAGGATCACCGGCCACACCGGGAAGGCCGGGAAACCCTGGAATCGTAACCCTGACTGTGCAGACAACCTGATCACCCGGCAGCGACGATCTGGAAAAAGTTGCCAAAGAACTTGCCGGCCAGGTCGTCGTACTCGCGATAACCGATGGCCACCATCTCTTCAATATCATAGCCGGCTTTGGGCAGGTAGGTCGAACCCCGGATCACCGCTTCGGCGATGACCGGGTCGTATTGGGGGTTGAACTGTACCCCCCACACCGGCCGACCCCGCAGGCGAAAGACCTGGATGGGGCAGGTCTCGGTCGAAGCCAGCAGTACACCCCCTTCCGGCAGGCGGGTGACCTGGTCGCCGTGCCATAAAAAGGCGTAAAAGCTCTCCCCCAGGCCGGCCAGCAGAGGATCGGCCAGGCCCTCCTGATTGACAGTCACCGGCAGCCAGCCGAACTCCCAGCGGCCCGGCTTTACCTCCCCACCCAGCCAGTGGGCCAGCAGTTGATTGCCCAGACAGATGCCCAGGATCGGCACGTTTGCCTCCAGGGCGACCAGGATCCGCTCCCGTTCAGCCTGAAAGATCGGGTCTTCAAACTCCTCGACCCGATACTCGCCGCCGGCAAAGATCACAGCATCGTATGGCCGCAGGTCGGGCACGGCCTCTCCCCGATCCACGCGGATGGTGGTGCCCAGCACCCCAAACCGCTGCAAGACATGATCCATGACCAGCGCCCGGGCCGGGCCGTGGATGAGAGAAATGACCCGCAACGGTCCACGGGTGGGGGTGACGGTGGGAGTGGCTGTGGCGGTGGGAGTGGGCGTGGCAGTGGGGCTGGCGGTTGGGGTGGGGGTCGGGGTCAGGGTGGGGGTCGAGGTGGGGGGTGGGGTCGGAGTGAGGGCGGGGGTCGGAGTGGGGGTCGGGGAGGGAGGGGCAGAGGTCGGCCCCGGCGTGGGAGTGGGGGGCGAACCACAGGCAGCCAGCAGCGCGCCCACTCCGGCCAGTTGCAGGAAAGCGCGGCGGGTGATTCCCATGCGCAACCGTTGATCCATTCCGTTCCTCTGTCGTCTACC
>Ga0068707_1002962_pt1 | contig 11909 bp, 9 predicted proteins | sample YNPNPMetaG_FD_66600 | JGI IMG/M metagenome (GOLD analysis project Ga0068707, IMG submission 66600) | Anoxygenic and chlorotrophic microbial mat microbial communities from Yellowstone National Park, USA - YNP NP MetaG | ecosystem: Environmental > Aquatic > Thermal springs > Hot (42-90C) >... | reverse complement strand
CCAGCCACCAAGCGCCCTTTCGGTCACCCCATTTAAGAGTTGAGAGTTGAACGTTTCACGTTGAACGTTCCTGATCGGTATACCGGACATCGTGTCTGTCCCCATATTCGGGTGCCGCGGCAGGCTTGGACCGCCCAACCGGCGCTTGGACAAGTCCGGCCAGCCAAAAACTCGGGCGCCCACATATCGTGTCTGTCCCCATATCCCGCCCACCATCCGCCCTTTCGGTCACCCCGTTAAAAGTTGTGAGTTGAACGTTTCACGCTGAACGTTCCTGATCGGTATACCGGACATCGTGCCTGTCCCCATATTCGGGTGCCCCGGTAGCCTCCACCGCCCGAGCGGCGCTTGGACAAGTCCGGCCAGCCAAAAACTCGGGCGCCCAAATTGCGCGTCTGTCCCCATATCCCAGCCACCGTGCGCCCTTTCGGTCACCCCGTTAAAAGTTGAAAGTTGAACGTTTCACGGTGAACGTTCCTGATCGGTATACCGGACATCGTGTCTGTCCCCATATCTGGGCGCCCCAGCCGGCCTGGACCGTCTGACCGGCGCTTGGACAGGTCCACCGGGGCAAGAGTCCGGTCGCCCAAATTGCGTGTCTGTCCCCATATCCCGGCCGCCATGCGCCCCTTCGGTCACCCCGTGAAAAGTTGAGAGTTGAACGTTGCACGTTGAACGTTCTTGATCGGTATACCGGACATCGTGTCTGTCCCCATATTTGGGCGCCCCAGCCAGCTTCGGCCGCCCGCCCGGCGTTTGGTTAGGTCCACCGGGCCAAAAGTTCGGTCGCCGAAACATCGTGTCTGTCCCCATATCTGGGTGCCGGAGCCGGCCTCGACAATCCGACCGGCTCTTGGACAGGTCCGGCGGCCAAAAGTCCGGTCGCCCGGGACAAATATCGTGTCTGTCCGTCTATTTGCACCGGCGGCGGCCAAATACCGTGCCTGTCCCCATATCCCGGCCCAGCATGCGCCATTTCGGTCACCCCGTTAAAGGTTGAGAGTTGAACGTTGCACGTTGAACGTTCCTGATCGGTCTATCGCACATCGTGCCTGTCCCCATATGTGGGGCAGCCCATTGCTTCTGGACGAAATCCAGTACGCACCGGCCCTGCTCAGTGCCGTCAAGCGAATCGCCGACACACAACCAACGCCGGGGATTGTTTGGCTGACGGGTTCGCAGAGTTTCGAGGTGATGCAGGGGGTTCGCGAAACGCTTGCTGGCAGAGTAGCCGTCCTTAACCTGTATGGTCTGTCCGACGAAGAGAAGAAGCTCAAGGCGACGACCCCTTCAGCGTACTTTGCGTCACTTTTTCAGAGCACCTTTCCCAAGCTGGGCGATGTAACTGATCCCGAGGCAATCGATCTGTACATGTCGAGTTACCTCCAGACATACATCGAACGGGATGTGCGGGAGCTGCTTGGCATTCAGAAACGGCGTGAGTTCGAGTTGTTCGTGCGGATTTGCGCACTTCGCACCGCGCAAGTTGTCAACTGCGATGAACTCGCGCGCGATGCTCGGATTTCGCCGGGCACAGCGCGGCAGTGGCTGAGCCTGCTTGAGGACAGTTTTCTCATCCGGCTGGTCCAGCCGTACCACAGCAACAAGACCAAGCGGCTGATCAAAAGCCCAAAGCTTTACTTCCTTGACGCTGGTCTGGCGGCGTGGCTGTCCGGCTGGCGCGATCCGGAGATGTTGCGATTGGGACCGCAAGCGGGCGCAATCTTCGAGACCCACATTTTCGGCCAGTTGCTGCGGCATTTCCGACATCGAGCGCAAGAGGTGGATATCACATTCTGGCGCACGCGTGACGGGGAGGAAATCGATTTCCTCGTTGAATCCAAAGGACGCGTCACGCCGGTCGAAGTCAAGCTGGGCACCCTGGATGCTCGTGCGCTGCCGCGGCTGGCGAAGATAGCCGAGCTGTCATGGCGGCCGGGGCGTCTGGTTTCGCTTATCACGCTTGACTGCGCCGACGTCCGGTCACGATGGGCGGACGATTGGTTTGCCGCCTCGCCACTCGATCTTTCGTTTCTTGATTGACTCGGCGCGGCGCGACGGAGTGCCAAGCCTGGAACGAACGCGTTTATCTCAGCGCGGCGCAGCCGAAACCAAATGCGCGAGGCGTAACAACTGCGCTGGTGGCAGGAATACCGGTGTGTAGCGCCGCGCTGAGAGATCCGGGTTAGGGTTAGGGCTTGACACGGGCTTCGAGGCTGCGTGCACTGAAGGCCATTAGAATTGCTGCATTGATGAAGAAAATCACGGGACAGATTCCTTCGCTTCTTGGGTACTCGATGCCGGCTGAATGGGAACGGCACATTGCCACATGGCTGGCGTGGCCGCATCATCCCACTGATTGGCCGGGCAAACTGGATACCATTCGCTGGGTGTACACGGAGATTGTTCGGAAAATCACCGCTGGCGAGCTGGTTCGTCTGCTGGTCCGAAGCCAGAGCGAAGAAGATCAAGCGCGGCAATACCTGACGCGATCCGGGGTCGGCCTCGGCAAGGTCAGGTTTGTGCGGCATGCGACGGACAGGGGTTGGACACGCGACAGCGGCCCGATTTTCGTTCGGCGGACCAAAGGCGATCGTTCCGAGACTGCAATTGTGCATTTTCATTTCAACGCGTGGGCAAAATACGATGACTGGCGGCGAGACACCCGGGTGCCTGTAGTGGCGGCGCGGCTGCTGCGCAAACCACTGTTCGAAGCTGAATTTCAAGGCCGGCCATTTGTTCTCGAAGGCGGAGGAATCGATGTGAACGGCAGAGGGACTTTGTTGACAACTGAAGAGTGTTACCTTCATCCGACCGTCCAGGTGCGGAACCCGGGGCTTGGCAGGAAAGATATCGAAGAAACGCTGAAGAAGTATCTGGGCGTAACCAACGTGTTCTGGCTGGCTGGAGGGCCCGTTGGTGATGATACGCATGGGCACATAGACGACATCTGCAGGTTCGTGAATCCGCGGACAGTGGTCCTGATACGCGAAACCAATCCAAAAGACGTCAATTACCGTGTGCTGTCGGAAAACTGGGAGCGAATTCAGGACCTTCGGCTCGAGGATGGTTCTCGTCCCGAGGTTGTAGCTTTGCCGATGCCGGCGCCACTGTACTTTGACGGGGACCGGCTTCCGGCTAGTTACGCGAATTTCTACGTATCAAATGCGGCGGTGCTCGTTCCGACTTTTAATGATCCGAACGACCGGATTGCGATGGGGACGTTGTCGGAGCTGTTCAAGGGTCGGCCAGTAGTTGGAATCCACGCAGTGGACCTTGTTTTGGGTTTCGGGACGTTGCATTGTCTCACACAACAGGAACCGGCGTGACGGAAACGCGACGAAGGGGGGATTGAAGACCATAGACCATAGACCATGGACCACAGACCATAGACATGAGACCGGGAACAGGTGACAGGAGACAGTAGGTGGCCGAATGTCAAGGCGCGGGACAAGCGATCGCTGTTAGAGCTGTTTGGCGTTATGGCACCGCATGATTGGTCGGCCAGAGGCAAATCCTCTCCAAGAAAACTGAAACCCACACAGGCATTTCCGTGTACTATATGAGGAAACAAACATCGCACCATGGGCCGATTTTTTACTGCCATCTTGGATAATCTGCGCGGACATCGGAAGACGTCTGATACCTCGGGGGCTTTGCTTCGGAGAGGTTCAGTCGGCGATCCCGACCTTGTTCAGCCCCGGGCGACGAAGCCACTTTGGACAGCACGGCGCGACAGAGCGCTGTCCCTGTCGTTGATGACCATACTGCGAGGCGATCGTCCGGTTGTGCCTTTGCCGCACCGTGGACCGGCAGGCTGGGTTTCGCTGGCGAGCGCTCTCGTTGTGGGATTTCAGGCACTCAACGCAGCAGCCGGGCAAAAGTGCGTTGAAGAGCAGCACACAACCTATCCACTGGCGCCCGATGGCAGGGTTGTATTGGAGAATGTCAACGGAAGCGTTCGTTTCAAGGCATGGGACCGCGCGGAGATCGAACTTCATGCGGTCAAGCAGGCAAACAAACAGGCGGATCTTGAAGCAGTGAAAATCGAGGTCGAGTCCAAGCCGGATCAAATAAAGATTCGGACACAGTATCCAAAGCCGGCTTCGGGCTGGTTCAAGTCGAAACAGAACTCGACCACGGTGGACTATGTGGTCACAGTTCCGCGCAAGGCGACACTTGCAAGAATCTCGAATGTGAACGGCAGCATTGAGATTCAGGGACTTCGAGGTCAGGTGAACGCCTCGACAGTAAACGGACGACTGACTGCGTCCGGACTTGCTGGTGACGCATCGCTTTCGACGGTCAACGGCGCGTTAGAGGCTGAGTTTGAAGAATTTGCCAGCGCCCGCTCGGTTTCTCTTAGCACGGTAAACGGGAAAGCTTCGGTTACCCTGCCTCGCAACGCGGATGTGACGATTTCTGCTGACACTGTCAACGGCGAAATCTCTGCAGACAAGCCCTTCGAAGTTAAGAAACAGCGGTTGCCAGGCCGCAGTTTTGAAGGCACGCTTGGCAAAGGCCTTGCCAGGGTGAAAATCAACACTGTCAATGGCGCAATAGCGATCAGGCTGGCGGAAACAGCCGGTCAACTGAAAGCCGAGGCGGACAAATGACGGCGACCCGATTTTCCCATTGTCAAACCAGGAGCGGTGTTTTGCTGATTGTTTGGAATCGGCAGCGCAGTGCGGCAGAGCGCCGGGCTTGCACCGAACGCCTTTATCTCGCCGCGATCATTCGGTTGCGGCAGCGCCGCGGTGCGTGAGATCGCGCTCGATGCGATGTCCAAAAAGCTGTGGACATACCCGGGTGTTGGCGTACCGTGGTTAATTAGAGGTTGATATGAAACATGGCAGGCCAGCGATTCGAAGCCAGCCTTTGGCAGGCACGGGTGCGGGTTTTACCCTGATCGAGATGCTGGTTGTGATCGGGATTATTGGCGTTTTGATGGCGATGCTGATGCCCGCAATCTCGAGGGCCAAAGCCAAGGCGAACCAAATCAAATGCGTAAATCACCTCCGGCAACTTGCTTTGTCTCTGAGCATGTACGCCGATGATTACGACGGTGAGTATCCGCCGCGGCGAACTCCGCCAAACACGTGGCCGAGCAAACTGCAGCCTTACTTCAAAGACTGGCAGATAGTTGCCTGCCCGACCGACAGACGACCTGTGGTAGTTCTTGTTTTGGTTCGGGAACCGAAGCGGAGCTACCTCATCAACGGCTTCAACGATTTCTTCATGAAGAAACTCAGCAAACTCGATTATTTGAAACATCGGAATTGGAATTGGCCGCACGGCATGAAGGAATCCGACATACCCAATCCGTCCCAGACAATCGTCTTTGGCGAGAAACGAAGCGGATCGTTTCACGTGCACATGGACGTTGACCAGGGCCTGCGGGGCAATGATTTCGAGGAGATAGAACAGAACCGGCACGGGCGAGGGTCCAATTACGCGTTTGCTGATGGCTCGGTGAGGTTGCTCGGCAAGAATGAGGCGCTTTACCCTGAGAACCTTTGGTGTGTAACAGACGAATACCGTTATCCGCCCGGCCCGCCCAAGTGATGCCCCTTCTGATCGACCTGATCGAATCTTTGCGCAGCCATTGCAATGAATCCGATCACATTTTCTGATGACTGGACAGGGAGGTTGACCGGTGGCAATTTGCGACCATGCAAGACGATCGCTTGAAAAAACTACAGGAAATCCTCAGTGGTTACGGGTCGTGCGTTGTGGCGTACTCGGGCGGGGTTGACTCGACCTTTCTTGCGTACGTGGCGCACAAGGTCCTTGGCGACCGGTCCCTAGCGGTTATCGCAGACACGCCGAGCCTGCCGCGTCGTGAGCTCGATGAAGCCCTCGATTTGGGTGTTCGATTTGGTTTTCCCGTGCACGTGATTCGCACGAGCGAATTCGGCGTTGACTCTTACACGGCGAATCTGAGCGACCGCTGCTATCACTGCAAACGTGAGCTCTTTGCCATGTTGCGCAAAGTCGCGAATGAACGGTCTTATGCGTTCGTCGTGTATGGCGAGAATGTCAGTGACGCGCACGACAATCGCCCGGGCATTCTGGCTGCCGCCGAGTTCAATGCGCGCGCTCCGCTCAAAGAAGCTGGACTGACAAAACAGGACATTCGCGTCTTGTCGGCTCAACTGGGGTTGCCGACGGCGGACAAACCTGAAATGGCCTGCCTGAGCTCGAGGGTGCCTTACGGAGAAAGGTTGACATTGGCAAAACTGGCCATGATCGAAAAGGCCGAATCTTTCCTGCGGGACCTGGGGTTTCGGGACGTGCGAGTTCGCCACCATGAACTGCCGCGATCACAAGGAACGGTGGAACGGTACCTTGCCCGAATCGAGCTGGGGCCTGACGAACTTCCGCGCCTGTTCCGCGACGACGCATGGAAGCGGGTCGCACAGGCGCTGAGAGAGATCGGCTATCAACATGTGACGCTTGATCTTCAGGGCTACCGACGTGGCAGCGCCAACGAAGTGTTGGGCGATGCGCGCAGGGAAAACTTGCTTTGGCCCGGAAATCCTACCGGCTGACGGTTCAGACCCGAACAGCCGTTCAATGCCAAATCATTTGTCTCGTCGCGATCGTTTGGTTCCAGCTGCGCCGCGCTGCGAAATTGCCGGGTCAGGGACACTCAACCGATCTTGGGCAATTCCCACGGTTTGCGGTATTCGTAATGCAGTTGCTTGAGCCGGACGGGCTCACCCACGATTTGCTCTGTTGCAGGGTCCCATTTGATTACCTTGCGCCCGCTTTGGACGGCGATGTTGCCAAGGTGGCAAACCGTGGCCGAGCGATGACCAATGGCGACATCGCAGATTGGCGGTTTGCGGCTCTTGATCGCGTCAAACCAATTCTGGTGATGGTCCTTGCTCACCGGAAGATGGACCTCGTCTGCGGCGAGTGGTTCTTCCAGAACGCCCTTGACGGACGACTCGAGGCGCCCACGGTCAACATAGATGATTCCGTCCTGTCCTTCGAAGGTGGTTCCGATCCGATGGCTTTGGCCGCAAATGACGGTTGTGCCATTGGCGTACTTGTACGTGATTTCGAACCATGCAGGCACCTCGAAGCGTTTTTCGGGGTCGTACTCGGCGCGGGCACTGACTTCAACCGGTCCACTCTCATCCATGCCCAACGCCCATTGAGCAATATCGAGGTGATGCGCGCCCCAGTTGGTCATTTGACCGCCGGAGTAGTCCCAGAAAAATCGGAAATAGTAATGCACGCGGTGCTTGTTGTAGGGGCGGTATGGGGCCGGTCCGAGCCAGAAATCATAATCGAGTTCTTTCGGTGGTTCGCTGTCCGGCACGGGCGGTTCCTTTGTCCAATTGACGCCGGGGAGACCGACGCGGATCATTTTTACATCGCCGATCCTGCCTGAACGAACGTACTCGCAGGCGCGGCGGAACTTCTCGTCCGGCCACGACCGCTGCTGGCTGCCGGTTTGAACGACCCGATTGTAGTACCGGGCGGCACGGACCATTGTTTTCCCTTCTTCGATGGTGAGGCTGAGGGGTTTTTCCACGTAAACGTCCTTGCCGGCCTGGCATGCGTGGATTGTTGGAAGGGCGTGCCAGTGATCCGGTGTGGCGATGAGCACTGCATCGATGTCTTTGTTTTCAAGAAGCCTGCGATAATCTGAGTAAAGCTTGGCTTCGTTGCCACCTCGTTCCTTGAGCTGTTTTTGAGCTTCAGCCAGCTTGCCGGAATCAACGTCGCACAGGGCGACGACGTGTTTGATCATCGTTCGAGTGCTCATGTTGCTTCGGCCCTGGCCGCCGGTGCCTATTATTCCGACTCGTATGAACTCGGATGGGGACTCACCTGTTTGGGCCCTGGTCTGATTGAGGAAGATGTTCGGTGTTAGCAAGAGCGCGCCTGAAGCGGCTGAGATTCGGGCGCCACGTTTGAGGAATTGCCGTCGGTTGCAACTTGGTGTCGCGTTCATGCAGCCCTTATCCAATTAATTCTGCAAATTGTCAACAGCACGCCTGACGATCAAACCTCGGTAAAAACCGGACTTTTTGTCCGGGGCATTCGCAACTTCAAAGTCGGTTTTTTTGCCCAACTGAAACCTTAACCGGCGCCCTGACACGTCCGGCTTGATCCGGTTCGTGTCATCTAGTCGGACAAAATATCTTGTCTGTCCCTTCATTTGCTGCGGGTTTGAGCTTTTCACATGGCCGAGCTTTGTGCCGGGACAGGGCCCCTTTGTAGTCGGACGTGTGCGCGCAGCCAGGATTGCAGAGCCTCGAGGTAAAGGTAAATGACCGGTGTGATGTACAAAGTCAGCAACTGTGAAACGGCCAGTCCGCCAACCACGGCCAGGCCGAGAGGTTTTCGGGCTTCGCCGCCTGCGCCGTAACCGAGTGCTATGGGGAGCGTTCCCATCAACGCGGCCATCGTGGTCATCATGATCGGCCTGAACCGGAGCAGACAACCCTGATGGATTGCCTGCGACGCCGGCAGCCCGCGCCGTTGGGCGTCGATCGCAAAATCGATCATCATGATCGCGTTCTTTTTGACTATCCCGACAAGCATTATCAGTCCCACGAAGGAGTAAAGGTTCAGGTCAACGTGGAACAGCATCAGCGTGACCAGCGCGCCAAATCCTGCCGACGGCAGACCTGAGAGAATTGTAATGGGATGAATGAAACTCTCGTACAGAACGCCGAGTATCAGGTAGATCACCAGAATGGAAAGAAGAAGCAGTATTCCGAGGCCGCGGATCGAGGATTGAAATACCTGTGCTTGTCCTTGAATTGACGCGCTGATTGTTGCGGGCAATCGCATCTCCGCCAGCGCCTTGTTGACTTCATCGACGGCCGTGCCTAGCGATTTGCCCGGAGCAAGGTTGAAGGAAATTGTCACGGCCGGGAGCTGTCCGAAATGGCTCACAGTAAGCGGGCCGACTTTTCGTGTGATGGTGGCGAGCGAGTCGAGCCGGACGAGTTTGCCCGAGGATGACCTGACATAGAGGCGCTTGAGAGCGGATGTATCGCGCTGGAACTCCGGCAGCAATTCCATTATTACCCAGTACTGGTTGATCGGCGTGTAGATTGTGGAAACCTGCCGCGATCCGTAAGCATCATAGAGCGCGTTTTGAATCTGCTCGACCGTGACCCCGAGCGCGCGGGCTTTGTCGCGGTCGATTTCAACATGAAGTTGCGGACTGTTGATCTGCAGGTCGCTTGTGACGTCCTGGAACCCCGGCAGTTGCGCGAGGGCCGTCTGCACCCTGGGGGCCCATTGGTACAGCTCGGACAGGTCCGGGCTCTGAAGCGTAAACTGGTAAAGGCTCTTGCTGAACACGCCGCCAATCCTCAACAAAGGCGGGTTTTGCAAAAAAACATTGATGCCCGGCACTTGCGACAGTTTGACCCGCAGTTCTTGAATGACCTGGTCAACATGGGGGCGCCCGCTCGACCGCGGTTTGAGTCTGATCATGATTCTGCCGCTGTTTCCGGTCGCGCTGGGCCCGCCTGCGCCAATTGACGAGCTGTAGTTGAGCACGTGCGGGTATTCGTCAAGTATCCGCATGATCGCGAGCTGGTGATCGCGCATTGCCTCGAAGGAAATATCCTGTGCCGCTTCGGTGACAACGAATATCTGGTTGATGTCCTGGCTGGGGAAGAATCCTTTGGGGATTTTGATGAAAAGCCAGACCGTGCCTGCAAGGACCGCGATGGAAACTATGACTGTGAACCTCGGATGCCGCAGCACCCATTGCAGACTGCGATCATAGATCCGAATCAGCGCATCAAAGAACCTTTGCGAGACAGCGTACGCGTGGCCATGCTTGATTTCACCCGGCGGGCGAATGAACCGGCTGCAGAGCATGGGCGTAAGCGTAAGCGCAACAAAACCCGAAACAAGAACTGCAGTCGCAATGGTCACGGCGAACTCGTGAAGCAAACGGCCAAGAATGCCGCCCATGAAAAGGACCGGGATGAAAACGGCGGCAAGGGACAGTGTCATTGAAATGATTGTAAAACCGATCTCGTTCCAGCCGCGAAGCGCCGCAGCGAACGTTTGTTCGCCCGCCTCGGTGTGCCGCACGATGTTTTCGAGCATGACAATCGCGTCGTCCACAACGAACCCGACTGACAGTGTGAGCGCCATCAGCGAAAGATTGTCCACGCTGTAGCCCAACAAATACATGACGCTGAACGTGCCAATGATCGACATTGGAAGCGCAACGCTCGGGATCATTGTGGCTGACAGGTTCCGCAGGAACACGAACACCACAAGAACAACGAGACACACCGTGAGCATGAGCGTGAATTGGACGTCATGGACCGATTCGCGTATGGATTCCGAGCGGTCGAACCTGATCACGAAATCTATTGCTGCCGGCATTTGACTTCGCAACGACGGCATGAGCGCCCTGATATCGTCCACGACGCGGACCGTGTTCTCGCCGGGCTGGCGCTGCACTGCGAGGATGATGCTGCGTGTGTTGTTGTACCAACCGGCCACCTTGTCGTTCTGGACGCTGTCGATCACGCGCCCCAGATGTTCGAGTCGGACAGGCTGACCCTGCCGGTAGGCGACGATCAGCGGGCGATACTCGGATGCCTTGAGAAGTTGTCCGCTGACATCGATTGTGAAAGCCTGGTGTTCGCCCTGCAGGGTGCCTGCCGGCATGTTCACGTTGCCTTGCGTGATCGCGGAGCGGACCTCGTCAATCCCGATACCGCGGCTGGCGAGCTTGTCCGGGTCGAGTTGGACTCGGACGGCGTATGTTTGCGCGCCGTAAACTGACACCTGCGCCACGCCTTTGATCATCGAGATGCGCTGGGCACACAATGTCTGTGCGTATTCATCCACCGCGGACAACGGGAGCGTGTCCGAGGTCAGAGCGAGATAGAGGATTGGCTGGTCGGCGGGGTTGACCTTGCTGTATGTGGGAGGCGAGGGCATGTCGCGTGGGAGCTGTCGATTGGCCTTGGCGATTGCAGCTTGGACGTCCTGCGCAGCAGCGTCAATGTCCCGCTCCAGTGAGAACTGGATGGTGATCTGGGTCAATCCCAGCGAACTGATTGAAGATATCGAGTCCACACCTGCGATCGTGCTGAACTGCCGTTCAAGCGGAGTCGCGACGGTCGCGGCCATCACCTCAGGATTTGCGCCGGGCAAACTGGCCGACACCTGGATCGTTGGGTAATCAACGTTCGGTAGATCACTGACCGGCAGGTACCGGTAGCTTGTCACGCCGAAAAACAGAATCGCCGACATGACCAGGGTGGTCATTACGGGTCGGCGGATGAACAGTTCCGGAACACTCATCTGGCATTGACTGCTGGGGTGGATCGGTCGGCGGAAGGAACACTCTCTTTGGCACGACCAGCTCGAGGCTTGCCGTTCGAGTTGTGTATGGCGTTGTCGGTCACGCCGGGTTGGCCGACCGAATCCGTGGATGCTGCGGCAGCTTCTGCCGGCTCGGGAGACTGTCCCTGGCCAGTTCTTGCCGAGACGGGGTCGGTCTGCTTGACCTTCGAGCCTGGTACAAGTCGCAGATGACCGTCGGTTATGACACTTTCGCCCGGTGAAACGCCTTCGGTCACCACGGTGTAGCCGGCCCACATGGCGCCTGTGCGCACGGACCGTTTGGCGACAGTTTGGTCGCTGTTGACAACAAAGACGAAATCACCGTTTTGGCTCGCCTGGATGGCCTGGGACGGCACAACGGTTGCGTTCGACAAAATGCCCACCTGTAGTGTGACGGAAACAAACTGACCCGGCCACAACTCCTCGTCGCTGTTCGGGCAGACGGCCCTGAGAAGGACTGTCCCGGTTGAAGTGTCCACCTCATTGTTGATTACGGCCAATTCGCCCCTGACAGGTCGAGCGCCGGTTTCAGGCAGGGCGATATCGACCTGCAACGG
>Ga0068707_1002958_pt1 | contig 11913 bp, 10 predicted proteins | sample YNPNPMetaG_FD_66600 | JGI IMG/M metagenome (GOLD analysis project Ga0068707, IMG submission 66600) | Anoxygenic and chlorotrophic microbial mat microbial communities from Yellowstone National Park, USA - YNP NP MetaG | ecosystem: Environmental > Aquatic > Thermal springs > Hot (42-90C) >... | reverse complement strand
GGTGTGCCGCCGAGCTCTACGCCGAGCTGGGGAAGTGGGAGCTGGCGGGGCACGCCTGGGAACAGGCCGGCGAGCTGGGCGAGGCGGCCCGCTGTTTCGAGCGGGCAGGGGACGAGGCGCGTGCCCTGCACCTGCTCGAGCGCGACGGGCGTATCGCCGAGCAGGCCCAGCTCCTCGCCCGCCTGGGGCGGGTCGAGGATGCCTTCCTCGCCCTCTTCGAACACGGCGACGTGCGCGGCTCCTGGGAGCTCCTCTCCGCCTACGCTGGCACGTTCCCGCACCTGGCGCCGCAACTCGTCAAGCTGGCCCGCTGGCTCGAGGCCAACGGGGACGTGGCCGCGGCCATCAGCGCGGTGCAGCGCGCCACCGCCGGCCATCCGGTGACGCGCGAGCTGCTCCCCGCCTGGTACACCTTGGCGCTGCTCTTCGAGAAGAACGGCGACCTGCGCGCTGCCGAGGGGGCGCTGCAAAAGATCGTGGAGTTCGACTACGGCTACCAGGATGCAGCGACGCGCCTGCAGAACGTGGGGGCCCGCCGCGCCGCCGTCGAAGCGGCTGCTAGCCAGCAGCACGCCGCCGGCGAGGTGGGGGAGGACGTCTTCACCGATCCCTCGGTGCGCTACGTGCTGGGCGATCTCATTGGCCGTGGCGGTATGGGGGCCGTGTACCGCGCCCAGGACACGCGCCTGGGGCGGACCATTGCCGTGAAGATCCTCAACCCGCGGCAGCACACGCCGGAGACGATCCGCCGCTTCGAGCGGGAGGCCCGCGCTGCCGCAGCCCTCTCCCACCCCGGCATCGTGCACGTGTACGACTTTGACCGCGGCTTCGACTCCTACTTCATCGCCATGGAGCTGGTGGAGGGCCCCACCCTGGCCCAGCTCCTGCGGCAGGAGCCGGCCTTCGTACGCGAGAGCTTCTTCCTCCTCGCCCGCCAGATCCTGGATGCGGTGGCCTACGCCCACGAGCACCACGTGATCCACCGCGACTTGAAGCCCGCCAACATGGTCTTCGCCGAGCGCCGGCAGGTGAAGATCCTGGACTTTGGTATCGCGCGCCGCCTGGACGAGATGGATGCCGCCGCCTCCGGGGCCACGGGAACCCCTTACTACATGGCTCCGGAGCAGATCCTCGGCGAGCAGGTCAGCGAACGCACCGATATCTACTCCCTGGGGGTGACCTTCTTCCAGCTCCTCACCAGTTCGCTGCCGTTTCCGGCGGGCAACGTGCTGCGCGCCCACCTGGAGCAACCGCCCCCCAATCCCCGCGACCTCGCCCCCGAACTGGACGCGGAGCTGGCCTCGCTCCTGCTCCGCTGCCTGGAAAAGCAGCCGGAACGCCGCCCCCGCTCGGCCCGGGAACTCCTCGAGGCGGTGACGCGCATCGAGGAGCGGCTGCGGTGAAGATTGCCCTCATCGGTACCCACGGCGTCGGCAAGACGACCCTCTGCTTCGAACTGGCGGCCCGGCTCAAGCGGCGGGACGTGGACGTGGAGATGGTGCGGGAGGTGGCGCGCCGCTGCCCCCTGCCCATCAACCGCGAGACGTCCGCCCAGGCGCAGGCCTGGATCCTCCACGAGCAGATGGCAGCAGAGATCGAAGCCGCGGCGCACCACGAGCTGGTGATCTGCGATCGCTCCGTGCTCGACAACTACTGCTACCTGCTCCACGCCACCGGTCCCCAGCCCGCCTGGGAGCCCCTCATTGCAGCCTGGCTGCCCACCTACGACCTCTTGGTCAAGGTGCCGTTGTGGACCGCGCCGCGCTGGGACGGGGTCCGCGACACCGACCTGGCCTTCCAGCGCGCCATCGACACCCTCTTGGACCAGCAGCTTGCCGCCCGGCGCCTGGCCCCGCTGCACCTCCCCCTGGAGCGCCAGCAGCAGTGGGGGGAGCTGGTGATGGAGCGGCTCCACCCCCTCCTCCACCCCATCCCGCCCCTCTTCCCCGAGGAGGAGGCCCCGTGAGGGGGAGGCGGCCCGCCTGGCCGCGCAGCTTGAATCGCGCCCCCTCCTCGCTTCCGGCCGTGTCATGAGGGTCCTCCTCGGTCTGGGCGGCAACCAGGGCAACGTGGCCGAGGCCTTTGCCGCCGCGCTGGCGGCACTGGCCGAGCGCTTCCCGCTGGGCGAGTGCTCCAGCCTGTGGCGGAGTGCTGCGCTCGGGCCGCCGCAACCCGACTACCTCAACGCTGCCGTGCTCCTCCACGTGGATGTCCATCCCCTGCGCCTACTCGCGTTCTGTCACCACCTGGAGGCGCGAGCTGGCCGCGACCGCCAGCGCGAGATCCACCACGGACCCCGCCCCCTGGACCTGGACCTGCTCCTGGCCGAGAGCGTGGTGGTGGAAGGGCCGGCCCTCACCCTCCCCCACCCACGCCTTGGCGAGCGGCGCTTCGCCCTGCTCCCCGCTGTGGAAGTGGCACCCACCTGGCGGCACCCGCGTCTCCACGCCACCCTGGAAGAGTTGGCCCGCCAGCTCGAGGCTACGCCCCAGCGCTGCGAGCGGCTCGGCCCCCTGCCGGCGCCCCCCACCGCTGCCACACCCCGCAACTTGGAGCAACCGCCCCGTCGCTAGCGCTCGCCGCGCAAGATCGCCGTGGGCTCGAGGCTGGCGGCACGGCGTGCCGGCCCCACGGCAGCCACCGTGCACACACCCACCGCCAGGGCAAGGGCGGCCAGGTAGAACCAGGGCTCCTCGGCCATCTGCAACCGCTCGTTGCGCAACACCGCCGCCTCGCCAAAGTCCACTGGCAGCGAGGCCACGAAGCGGATGAGCAGCGCCCCCACCACCCACCCGCCGGTCGCCCCCAGCAGGCCCAGCAGCGCGCCGTGGTGGAGGAAGATGATGCCGATGTCGTGGCGGGAGAAGCCAGCGGCCCGCATGATGGCAATGTCGCGACGCTTGTCGGCGACGATCTGCACCAGCACGTTGGCCACGCCAAAGGCCGCCACCAGGGTGGTGAAGAACACGAGCACCAGGGTGATGCGGTTCTGCCGCTCGAACGCCTCCACCGAGGCGGCGTTGCGCTCCTGCCAGGAACGGCACACGTAGCCGGTGCGGGCGGCGGCGGCTGTGGCCACCTGCGGTGCCTGCTGCGGGTCGGCGAGTCCAATCCGCACCGTCGTGGCCTGGTCGCTGGCAAGTCCGGCCAGCGCCTGCGCCAGGGGCAGGTTGACCAGCGCCAAGGCGGTATCCACCCGCGCCAACCCCGATGCCACCACGCCCACCACCGACAGCGTCGTCACGCCGCCCCCCTCCCCCACCGCCTGCAGCGAGTCGCCCAGGTGCACGCCGAGATCGCGCGCCAGCCGCACCCCCAACAGCACGCCGTCGGGGCGCCTCCCCAGCGCCGACCAGCTCCCCACCACCACCTTCTCGTCCAGGGCCGTGACCGCTGCCTCCACCCCCGGCACCACGCCCAAGAGTGCCGCCGGTCGTTTCACGGTGCCGCAGCCCAGCACCACCTGGGCCTCCACGGCGGGCGACACCACCCGTACGCCGGGCAGCGAACCGAGGGCGGCCCGCAGGGCGGCAATGCCCCGCACCGCCCGCTTCTCGTCGGGCACGTGGTGGCGTTCCAGCGCCAGCACTTCCCCAGCGTCCCGGCGCAGCGCTTCCGGCCGCCAGGTGGCGCTGCGGCGCGGCAGCACCTCCACGTGGGGCGAGGACTCCGTGGTCTTGGTGATGAAGTCCCGGGACAGCCCGGTGGTGAGCGAGAGGGTGACGATGAGCATGGCCGAGCCCACCGCCACCGACAGGAGGGCGATGAGCGACTGGCGTGGCCGCCCGCGCAGCTGCGCCTCGGCAATGCGCAGGTGGTTGATCACCGCCGGTGCACCCGCGCCCCCTCGGCAAGGGAACTCGCCAGGGGCGAAATCACCCGCTCCCCCGCCGCCACACCCTGGAGGATCTGGCAGCGAGTCGCGTCGCAGGGACCCAGGCGCACCGGGCGCCGCACTGCCCTCCTGTCCTCCCCCACAGCCATCACGAACGGGGACCCACCAGTTTCTCCCAGGGCATCCCGGGGCAGCACCACTGCCGCCTCCACGACCTCGGTGACGATGTTGACGGTGGCGGTGAGGTCCAGACGCAAGGGCGGCCGCTGTTCCGGCAGGCGCACCAGCACGTCCACCGACTTGGTGAGGCGGTCCAGGGAAGGCACGATGCGCCAAACAGAACCGGTGAGCAGCGTTTCCGGGAAGGCGTCGAAGGCAATCCGCACCTCCTGCCCCTCGCGGATCCGGCCCAGATCCCGTTCGTCCACCGCCACGCGCAGGTACGCCGGGGCCAGATCCACCACCGTCACCACCTCGTCCCCTTCGCGCAGCGGATCCCCGGCGCGGTGGTGGAGCCCTGCCACCACCCCGGCCATAGGAGAGCGCAGCACGCCCCAGCGCTCCTGCTCCGCCGCCAGGCGCCACGCCGCTTCCTGCGCCGCGAGCTCGGCCCGCAACTGGTTGGCCCGCTCCCGGGCCTTGACGAGCTCCTCCTCGGGCAGGAGCCGATCGGCGGCCAACTGCTCGGCGCGCCGGGCCGCGTCCTCGGCCTGGGCCAGCGCCGCACGGCCCGCCTCCATCTCCCGCTCGGCCCGCTCCCGCGCCAGGCGAAGCACTTCGCCGTCCTGCCGCGCCACCACCTGGCCAGCCGTCACCGCCTCGCCGGCCCCCACCAGCAGCTCCTCCAGGGGCGCCGCCACCCGCGCGCGCAGGGTAGCGCGGCGGTCGGTGTCCACCCGACCGGTGGCGTACACCGCCGCCACCACCCTCCCCACCGTCGCCTCCACCTCGGTGACCTCCACCCCCCGCCACCACCGCAGCGCCATCCGTCCCAGCACCCACCCGGCCACCGCCACGATTACCAGCAGCACCATCCACCGTCTCACGGCTCCCCCCTCCGTTCATCGCCCACCAGACGTCCGTCGAGGAGCTGCAGCACCCGATCGCTCCGCTCCGCCCACTCCCGGTCGTGGGTCACCACCAGGATGGTCTGTCCCGTGGCCCGGTTCAGTTCCCGGAAGAGGGCGTAGACAGCGCGTGCGTTCTCGCTGTCCAGGTTGCCGGTGGGTTCGTCGGCCAGCAGCACTCTCGGCCGGTTGACCAGGGCGCGGGCCACCGCCACCCGTTGCTGCTCGCCCCCCGACAGCTCCCGCGGCAGAGCGTTCAGCTTGTCGGCGAGCCCCACGGCCGCCAGGAGCTCCCCGCCCCAGGCCCGATCCTCCCGCGAGCTGCCAGCACCGCGCGCCCACAGCGGCATCAGCACGTTCTCGAGCGCGGTGAACTCCGGCAGCAAGAAGTGGAACTGGTAGACAAAACCCACCAGCTGGTTGCGCAGCCTCGCCAAGCGATCCGGGGACACCCCCGCCAGGTTGACGCCATCGATCTCCACTGCCCCCTCGTCCGGCGTGTCCAGGCCACCCAGCAGGTAGAGCAGGGTGGACTTCCCCGACCCCGACGGCCCTACCAAGGCCGTGAACTCGCCGCTCGCGATCTCGAGATCGATGCCGCGCAGCACCTCCCGCCGACTGGCCCCCGTCCCCAGCCGACGCACGAGACCCTGCGCGCGGAGCACCACCGGCTTCACTCCCCCTCCCTTGGCGCGCCGGCCACCTCACACGCTGCCACGCAGCACCTCCACAGGCACCACTCCCACCGCCCGCCGCACGGCACCCAGCGCCGCGGCCGCCGACAGCACCAGCGCGACACCGGCCACGATGGCGTAGTAGCGGGGCTCGTTGGCCAGGTACAGCTCGGTGTACGCCACCACCGCGCCGGAGCGCGGGGCAAAACGGATCGGGAAGGCGGTGAAGTAGGCAATGGCCGCGCTGGCCACCAGGCACCCGGCAGCAGCGCCGCCGGCGCCCAGCAGCACCCCCTCCAGGAGGAAGGTGGCCCAAATCGCTCCCCGCGAAAAACCAAAGGAGCGCAGCACAGCCACGTCGCGCTCCTTGTCCAGGATCACCGTGGTGAGGCGGTTGAAGATCCCCAGTCCCGCCACGAGCAGCACGAAGCCCGTCAAGAGGTAGGTGGTCAGCCCAATGGTCCGGAAGAGCTGCAGCGAGGCGCGGCTGGTCTCCTCCCAGGTTTCCACCCGGTACCCCGTGACCCCCTCCAGGCGCCGGCGGAGGGTGGTGAGGCCGGTGAGGGTGGCGGCGCGGATGCGGATCTCGCTCCCCTCGTCGCTGGCCCACCCGGCCAGCGACTGGGCCACGGGCAGGTTCACGAAGGCGCTCGCCTCGTCCACCGCGCCGAGGCCGGTGGCCATGATGCCTACCACTTCCAGCTCGCGCGCGGCCCCGTCCTCCCCCGTGGCCACCAGGCGATCTCCGAGATCGGCGCCCAGCCGATCGGCGAGCTGTACCCCCACCACCACGCCGCTGCGCCGCGCCACGAGCCCATCCCACCGCCCCCGCAGCACCGCGGCGGGCAGCTCCGTCACCCTCGCCTCGGCGCGGGGCTCGATCCCCACCAGGGTCGCCGGCTCGGCCACCGTGCCAAACCGCAGCACCGCCGGCACGGAAGCCGCCACCGACACCCCCTCCACCCCCTCGACGCGAGCCATGCTCTCGGCCAGCACCGTGGCACCGCGCACCGTCGGCCGCTGGTCGGGAAGGGGCGGCCGCGGCAGGGCCAACAGCTCCCCGCCCCGACCGGTCCGCAGCGCCTCCCGTGCCGGCGATTGGGCCAGGCGCTCGGGCTGCACCGTGAGGAGGGGGGACACCCGGATCAAGCGCTGGGTGAAAAACACCACCAGCCCGTCCATCATGGCAACGGTGAAGATGAACACGGCCACGCCCAGGGCGACCCCCCCCACCGTCAGCACGGTCTGGCGCGGGTGGCTGGCGAGTCGGCGCAGGGCGAGCCTGAGGGCGACGCTCACGGGCCGATCGCGATCCGCACGTCCACAGCCACGCACCCCTGGCCCTGGGGGAGGACCAGGAGCGGGTTCACGTCGCCCTCGGCAATCCCCGCCACTGCCCCCAGCGTGGAAAAGCGCGCCACAGCCTCGCACAGCGCTGCGGTGTCGGCGGGCGGATGACCCCGGAAGGGGCCCAGGAGGGCTGCCCCCCGCAACTCGTCGAGCATCGCTGCCGCCTCGGCAGCGCTCACCGGTGCCGGCCGGAAGCTCACGTCCCGCCACACCTCCACCGCCACCCCCCCCAGGCCGAGCATCACCAGCGGCCCCACCACGGGGTCGCGGGTGAGGCCAACGATCACCTCTCGCCCACCGCTCACCATTGCCTGCACCAGGAAACCCTCCGCAGCCACCCCGGCGGCCGCCAGGCGCGCCCGCATGGCTGCCACCGCTGCCTCCACCTCCGCTGGACCGTTGAGACCTACCGCCACCGCCCCCAGCTCGCTCTTGTGGACGATGCCACCCCCGTAGGCCTTGAGGGCGACGGGGTAGCCCAGCTGCGCCGCCGCGGCCGTGACCTCCTCGCCGCGCGCCACGCAGCGAAACGGCGCCACGCTCACGCCAATTCCCTCAAGCAGCGAAAAGGCCTCCTCGGGCGACAGGAAGCTTGCCCCGCGCAAGCGGGCACGTTGTACCACGCTAGCCTCCGGCGTGGCCGCCGTACTCGGCTCCCATGGGGGCCTGGTCGCCGTCTCCTGCTGCTGCACCAGCGCGGCCAGAGCCCGCACCGCCGATTCGGGGGCGGCGTAGACGGGTGGTAGCCCGGCCATGCTCCGCGCGACCTCGAAGAAGCGGGGCGAGGTCATGAACACGGGGATCACCGGTTTGGGGGTGGTGGCCGCCGCGGCGGCCACCTGCTCCGCTACCCTCTGCACCGGGATCATGGGCGGGGTGACGGTGATGACCACGGCCGCGTCCACCCCAGGCTCGGCGGTGACTACCTCCACGGCGCGGCGGTAGTGCTCGCCGGTGGCCGAGGGGAGCATGTCCACCGGGTTCGCCACTGCCGCCTCGGCCGGCAAGAAGGAGCGCAGCTCGGCCCTGGTCTCCTCCTGCAGCGTGGCCAGCTCCAGCCCCTCGTCCACCAGCGCGTCGGTGGCGATGATGGCCGGCCCCCCGGCGTTGCTCACCACTGCCACACGTCGCCCGGCCACGGGGCGGGCCCGTTCGAACAGCCGCGCCAAATCCAAAAGTTCCGCCAGAGACCGGCAGCGCCGGACCCCGGCCTGGCGCAGGATCGCCTCCACCCCCGTATCCCCCGCCGCCAGCGCCCCGGTGTGCGAGCTGGCCGCCCGTTGCCCTTCCCCAGTGCGCCCCGACTTCAAGGCCAGGATGGGCTTGTGCCGGGTGATCCGCGACGCCACTTGCAAAAACCGGCGCGGCTGTTCGATCTCCTCCAGGTAGAGCATGATGGCCCGGGTGGGCTCGTGCTCCTCCCACACCTCCAGGAGATCGCAGACGTTCACGTCGGCGGAATTGCCCAAAGAGACAAACTGCGAGAACCCCAGGCCAATCTCCCGCACCGCCTCGATGAGCGCCACCCCCAGGGCGCCCGAGTGCGAAGCAAAGGCCACCCCGCCCGGCTGGGCCGGCGCAGGCGAGAAGGTGGCGTCGAGCCGCACCGCCGGATCCAGGTTCATGACCCCCATGCAGTTGGGACCCACCATCACGGCCCCAGCCGCCCGCACCCGGCGGACCAGCTCACGTTCCACCTCGGCCCCGGCGCTGCCCGCCTCGCGGAACCCGGCGGTGATGACCACGATCCCCTTCACCCCGGCCGCCAGGCACTCCTCCACCGTCGCCGCCACGCCGTCGCGCGGCACCATGACGATGGCGCAGTCCACCGGCTCGGGGATGGCCGCCACCGAGGGGAAACAGCGCAGGGTCCGCAGGGAGCGCACCTTGGGGTTGACGGGGTAGACCACCCCGGCGAAACCTGCCGCGTACAGGTTCGCCAGCAACACCCCCGAGAGCGACTCGCTCCGGGACGACACCCCCACCAGGGCTAAGGAACTGGGACAAAGGATGGCTTGCAGGGCTTCGCGCACAGCACCGCCTCCCTTGCCGCGGGATGCTAGCACGCCCCTTCACTGCCGGCCGGGGCCGCAGCGATGGGGTTTTAGGCAGATGGGGAGGCGGGGCGGCCCGCCGGCACCATCACCCACAGCCGTTCCGGCGCGGTTCGCACCGCCACGGGCAAGGTGCCCGCCGGATCCCCGTCCAGTTGGTAGGGGATCCCGTTCTCGCCGAGGAGCCTCACCTCCTGCGCCGAGGCTCGCCTCACCCCCCGCAGGTGCAGGTGCCTTCCGGATGGGATGGCGAAGAAGAAGGGGATCACGGCGCGGCGGCCCGCTCGCTCAAGGACCACCAGCTCGAACCCCGGCGCGAAGGGATCCGCTCCCGGCGTGGCGTGGTACGGCCCGCCGTAGCAGCGGCCGTTACCCACGATGCACCACGACGCCTGGGCGGTCAGGGGTTCGCTCTCGACCTGGAAACGAGGCAGGCGCGCCCGCGCGCACTCCACGAACGCCTGGATGGCAATCCCCACCTTGCCGGCACGCACTTTGAGGAGGGTCGGCAGGTTGGCCAGGATCAGGGAGTCCGGCCCCACCGAGAGCATGAGGAGGAACGATTGGCCCCGGTCCGTGAGGCCGACGCTCATGGCCCGCCGCACCCCGGCCAGCTGCGCCTCCAGCGCCGCCACCGGTCGGCGGGGGATGCCCAGCTCGAAGGCCAGCACGGAGGTGGTGCCGCCGGGGAGGATGAGGAGACTCGTGTCGCTGCCGAGCAGCGCGCGCGCCACCTCGTTGTAGGTGCCGTCCCCCCCCCACACGGCCACGATGGGGCAGCCGTCGCGCACCGCTCGCCGGGCCAGTTCCGTGGCGTGCCCGGGCGCCTGGGTGGGGTGCCACTCCAGTGCCAGCCCGTGCCGCCGTGCTACCCCTTCGAGCCCGTCCTTGGGCAGGGGCGCCCGCCCGCCGCGGGCAATGGGGTTGACGATCACCGGGAGGGGTTTCACGGCTCCCCCCGGAAGAGCTGGCCCTGTGCACCCAGGGCAGGGAACCCCAGGTGTCGCCGCGCCCGCTCCGTGGCCACCCGCCCCCGCGGCGTTCGCTGCAGGAAGCCGCTCTGCAACAGGTAGGGCTCGTAGATGTCCTCCAGCGTTCCCAGATCCTCGCCCAGCGTGGCGGCCAGGGCCCGAATCCCCACGGGTCCGCCGCCGTACTGCTCGATCAGGGTGAGGAGGAGGCGGCGGTCCAGCTCATCCAGCCCAAAGCGATCCACCTCCAGCCTCTCCAGCCCAAAGGTGGCGGTTTCCATGTCCAGCGTGGCCCGCCCCCGGGCGTGGGCAAAATCCCGCACCCGCCGCAGCAGCCGGTTGGCGATGCGGGGGGTGCCCCGCGAGCGGCGGGCAATCTCGGCGCTCGCCCCCTCCCCCAATTCCACCCCCAAGAGGGCCGCGGACCGCTCCACGATCTTCTGCAGCGCGTCCGGCTCGTAGAAGTCCAGGCGGTGCACGATCCCAAAGCGGTCCCGCAGCGGTGGCGGCAGCAGTCCCGCCCGCGTGGTGGCCCCCACCAGGGTGAAACGGGGCAGCGCCAGCCGCATGGTACGCGCCGCTGGGCCGCTCCCCACCACCAGGTCGAGCACGAAGTCCTCCAGGGCCGGGTAGAGGATTTCCGCCACCGCCGGGGCCAAGCGGTGGATCTCGTCGATGAACAGCACGCCGCGCTCCTCCACGTTGGTGAGGATGGCCGCCAGATCTCCGGCCCGCTCCAGCACTGGCCCCGAGGTCACCTGGATGTTCACCCCCATCTCGGCGGCAATGATGTGCGCCAGCGTGGTCTTGCCCAGACCCGGGGGACCAAAGAGCAGCACGTGATCCAACGGCTCCCCGCGCGAGAGCGCAGCCGCAATGAACACCCCCAGGTTCTCGGTGACCTTCTCCTGGCCGATGTACTCGCCCAGCCGCCGAGGACGGAGGGTCTCCTCGTACCGAGCCTCCGAGGGGTCGCGCGAGGCCGCCAGCAGGTGCTCCGGCATGCTCGTATCTTACTCCGCCACCATCCGCGCTGCCGGCCCTGGCACCCTACCGAACCAGAGCGCGCAACGCCTGGCGGAGCAGCTCGCCCAGTTCGAGCTGCGGCTCGGCCCGCAGCAGCTCCCCCACCACCTCTTCGGCAGCTCGGGCCGGGTACCCCAGGTTGACGAGGGCCGAGACCGCGTCGTCGCGCCGGTCGCTGCCGAGAGGACGCGCCGGGGCGGCCAGCTTCCCCTTGAGCTCCACGATGAGCCGCTCCGCCGTGCGGCGGCCGATCCCCGGCACGGCGGCCAACGTCTTCCAGCGTTCCGCCTCCACCGCCTCGGCCAGGTCGTCGGGGGAGAGCCCCGAGAGGAGCGCCAGCGCCGTGCGCGGCCCCACACCGCTGGCTTGCAGGAGCACCCGGAAGGTGTCGCGCTCGCGGCGGGTGGGGAACCCGAACAGGGCAAGCTGGTCCTCGCGCACGTGGGTGTGGACGAACAGGCTCACCCGTTCCCGGCCGGCCAGCAGCCGATGTGCCGAGAGGGGGACGTGCACCTCGTAGCCCACGCCCGACGCTTCCACCAGCGCCACCCCAGGCGCCAGCTCCAGCACCCGACCCTCGAGAAATCCGATCATCCCGCGCGGTTCTTGAACCGGTTCAGGAGCTCCTGGTTGACGGTGGGGGGGTCCTCCCGCTTGGCTTCCGCCAGCAGCGCAGCGAGGAGTCGGTCCAGCTCGGCTTGCACCAGGCTCTTGCGGACCGTCTCCTTGTCCCGGGCAAACTCCTGGGCGTTGAACACCGTCTTGGCGGTCACCTTGGCCACCGCCACCCCCCGATCGCCCACCGCCACCACCGGCGTCAATCCGCCAATGGGCGTGGCAAACACTGCCTCTTCCAGCGCCTGGGCCACACCCACCCCGGGGATGGCGCTGCCGCGCGTGTGGTCGGTCACGGTGTTGGCCGTGCCCCCCACCAGT
>Ga0068707_1002955_pt1 | contig 11918 bp, 7 predicted proteins | sample YNPNPMetaG_FD_66600 | JGI IMG/M metagenome (GOLD analysis project Ga0068707, IMG submission 66600) | Anoxygenic and chlorotrophic microbial mat microbial communities from Yellowstone National Park, USA - YNP NP MetaG | ecosystem: Environmental > Aquatic > Thermal springs > Hot (42-90C) >... | reverse complement strand
CTGAAAAATGGGGGTGAGGGGAGGAACGACGCTGGAAATGATAGCGCCGTCGACAGCTGCCGTATCGAGACCTGCTTCTCTAAAAAAGCCAAAGAGGATCAAACTATATTCGTCACAGGTTCGCTCTCGGTCGCTTTTAATTTTCCAGGTTCGAATCAGCTCGCTTCCCTCGAAAACGCCTATTTGAATTGTTGTATTCCCGATATCAATGGTTAAAAGCATTTTTCCTCCTCAGGCTTTTTTGAGGCTCACTTCGCCGGCGGTGAAAGACATTTTGCCCTGGGGAGTTATTAGACAGAGCGCTCCCTCAAGGTTAAATCCAGCCAGACGGCCCTGAATCACCCGACCCTCAACTTCCACTTTTATCTCCTCGCCCCGAGCAAAAAGATGGTTAGTTTCAAAAGTCTGGACGATCATTTCATCTCTTCTTTCCAAAAAAGCCTTGTACCAGAAATTAAGCCTCGGCCAGAGAAGCGGCAGAAGTTCCTCAGGAGTAACATCCCGGCCGCAGGCTAAGCGTAAGGAAATGGCTTGCTCTTTCAGTTCAGGGGGAAAATCATCAGCAGAGTGGCCGACGTTCAGGCCGATTCCCAAAATAGCATAAACAGGCGTTGCGCCCGAAAAACAACTTTCCAGCAAAAGGCCGCCGAGCTTTTTCCCCTCCCAGATAAGGTCATTGGGCCATTTCAACCTTAGGTTCAGGCCGAAGTTGGCGTTAATAAACTCCCGCACGGCCAAACCGGAAATAAGCGGAAGCAGAGAAAGCTCCGAGCGGGGTGGGCGAAGAATGACAGAAGCATAAAGGCCGAGCTTGGGAGCTGAATACCAGCTTCTCCCTTTTCGGCCACGGCCTTTAGTCTGCTCGTCGGCTATGACCACCGTCCCCTCTGGCTCTCCTCGGGCTGCCAGTTCCTTAGCCAGGTCATTAGTCGAGGGCAAACTAGAAAAACGCATAATCTTTCCCCCGATATTCATGGCCAGCTAATTTTAGTCCATTCCCGCCAGGCTTTTAGACAGTTTGTCTCGCTTGGCCTGGAGTTCTTGCAGGTTAGCCTTTGTCTCCTCTCTCACCTTGGCTGGGGCTTTTTCTAAAAAAGAATTATTATCCAGGCGGTTCTGGAGCTTTGCTATCTCTTCTTCTATTTGGCGGATTTCTTTCTGCAACCTTTCTTTCTCCGCTTCCAGGTCAATGACGCCGGCCGCGGGAATGGCCACTTCCCAGGTAGCGCCAGCTCCCTTTAAACAGGGAATGCCGGCAACGAAGCCAGCTTTGAGCTCGAGTTTGCTCAGGCCGGACAAGAATTCTATATAGGGGATAAGTTCGGTCAACCTGGCGGCAGTCATCTCATCGGCAGCCCGAATCCAGGCGTTGATTTTGAGAGAGGGAGGAAGGCGATGCTCAGAACGGATGCTCCTTATCTCCGTTACCACCTCTTGTAAGAGAGCCACCAGGGATTCGGCTGTTTCGTCAGCCGGCAGGGCTTCCGCCACAGGAAATGGGCCGAGAGCAATTGATTTTTGGGCTCCTGGCAAATGTCGGTAGACCTCCTCGGTAATAAAAGGCATAAAAGGATGAAGCAGCCGCAGCGTGAGCTCGAGAGTTTGAGCTAAAACGGCCCTGGTCGTGTTTCTCCCTTCCCGCAACGCCGGTTTGCTCAGCTCTAAATACCAATCGCAGAATTCGTGCCAGGTAAAATGATAAATCTTGTCAGCTGCCTCGTAGAATTTATACTGCTCTAAGGCGTTGTTAATTTCCTGGATTATTTTCCTGAGACGACTCCTTATCCAGCGGTCGGCTAAGGTTAACTCTTCCTCTTTGAGGCTTAGTTCTTGCCCCTGGATGTTCATCAACACAAAGCGCGCCGCGTTCCAAATTTTATTGGCAAAGGCCCGGTACCCAGCCATTCTCTCTTCAGAAAGAGAGATGTCCATTCCCGGCACAGCTAAGGAAGCTAAGGTGAAGCGCAAAGCATCGGTGCCGTATTTTTCAATCATCTTGAGGGGGTCGATGATATTTCCCTGGGATTTACTCATCTTGCGGCGGTACATGTCTCGGACTAAGCCGTTAATAAAAACTTGCCGGAAAGGAATGCGTCCGGTAAATTTGAGGCCCATCATAATCATCCGCGCCACCCAGAAAAAGATGATATCAAAGCCAGTGGCCATCAAGTCGGTGGGATAAAAGACTTTCAGGTCCGGCGTCTCCTCGGGCCAGCCCATAGTCACAAAGGGCCAGAGGGCAGAGCTGAACCAGGTATCAAGGATATCCTCATCCTGGCGCAAGTTTTGGCGGCCGCATTCAGGGCAGCGGGTAGGGTCTTCCAGCCTCACAATGGTGGCGCCGCAATCCTGGCAATACCAGGCTGGGATGCGATGGCCCCACCACAGTTGCCGGGAAATACACCAGTCATGAATCCGGTACATCCAGTCAAAATAGGTCTTAGCCCAGTTAGCCGGGATAAATTCAATTTGCCCTTCTTCCACTACTTTTATGGCTGGCTCAGCCAAAGGCTTCATCCGCGCAAACCACTGCCAGGAAAGATAGGGTTCAATCACTGTTTGGCAACGATAACAATGCCCGACGTTATGGCGATAATCTTCAATTTTGACCAAATAACCTTCTTTCTGCAGTCTTTCCACAACTTTCTGGCGGCAGGCTAAGCGGTCAAGTCCCTGAAAATCAGGGCCTGCCGCCTCCGTCATCCGACCTGAGCCATCAATAACGACCACCTGCTCTAAGTGATGGCGGCGGCCCAGCTCAAAATCAACCGGGTCATGGGCCGGGGTGACTTTCACCGCGCCCGTCCCAAAATCCTTTTCTACTCTTTCATCCGTAATGATAGGCAAAAGTCGGCCAACTAACGGGAGGATAGCTTTTCGGCCGTGAAGGGCCCGATAACGCTCGTCCTCAGGATGAACCGCCACCGCCGTATCTCCGAGCATGGTTTCTGGACGCGTCGTGGCCACAACAATACTTCCTTCCGCCTCAGCTAAGGGATAACGAATATAATAAAGTTTTCCCGCCACTTCCCGATGTTCAATCTCGATATCAGAGAGAACCGTCTGGCAGCGAGGACAGCGGTTGACCAAATAATAATCGCGGTAAATCAAACCTTCCTGGTAGAGGTCAACAAACACCTTCCGCACGGCTAAGGTAAAACCCGGGTCCATAGTGAACCTTTCTCTGGTCCAATCAAGTGAAGCCCCCAAGCGTTTAAGCTGATGGGTAATGATGCCGCCGTACTTTTCTTTCCACTCCCAGGCGATGCGCAGAAACTCTTCTCGACCCAATTTTTCTCGGCTCAGCTTCTTGGCCGCCAGGCTTTGTTCGATTACGTTATGAACGGCAATCGAGGCGTGGTCAGTTCCTGGAAGCCAAAGGACATTAAAACCTTGCATTCGTTTCCAGCGAGCGATGATATCAGGCAGGGTAAAACAAAGAGCGTGCCCCATATGAAGCGAGCCCGTGACGTTGGGGGGAGGAAGAACCATAGAAAACTTGGGCTGATGGGAGTTGACCTCGGCCATAAACAGTTTTTCCTCCACCCAAAAATCAGCCCAGCGGGTTTCGACAGAACTCGGGTCGTAAGTCTTAGGTAAATCATAAACCTTATTCATTTTGACCACTCTCTTTTAATCGGCTCCGCCATTTTTCCTCGACCCAGCTCTTTAATTCAGCCAGCAAAGAAGCTCGGAGTCTTTTTTCCAGCTCTCGCTCTAAAAGGACTATTTCTTCCCTGATGATGGGCCGGGCTAAGGCGGCTAAATCCTCTGGATTAGCCGGAAACGGCTCCTCCACTGCCGGTCCGGAGGGATTGTCACTCGCCACATCTTCGGGCAAAGTCTGGGGCTCTTCAGTTCGACGCAGAGACTCTTTAATTATCTCGGCCACCATCTCGGAATCAAAAGGCTTGGTCACAAGCTTGGTAAAAACGAGGGATGAAAGACGTTTTTCCTCGATTGACTCAAAGGCATTTTGAACCAAGATTATCGGCAAGCTCCGGAATTCGGATTGGGAATTAAGCTGGGCTACCAAGTCATAAACATCCTGGCCAGGAAGAGACAGGTTTAGGATAAGCCCGGCAGGGCTGGTTTCGTTAAGCTGGGTGAATAGTTCCTGAGTATCGCGGCAGCAACGCAGCTCAAATTCCGGGGCAGAGAAGGTGAGCTCAAATATTTTCTGAACCGAAGGGCTATTATCAGCCACGATAATCCGATAAGTCATGCCTCTAATTATAACGGAAACGCTGGTGCAGAGCTAATATTCGACGATGACAGCTTTTTCCCCAAGAAGCGCCTCTAACCGCCGGGTCAAAGTTTCGGTGGGGGTAACTCCGACTACTTCTCTGGATTGGAGGCGAAGGCGACAATGGAAAGGAATTTCTAAGTCAAAAAGAACTGGGCATTCCCCCGGATATTCAGCCAAGATATCTTTAATCGCCTCCATGGTTGATTTCTCCAAACCCGGGACAAAAAGACGAAGGACAAGGCATTTGGCCTGCTTCTGGAAAGCGTCGATGAGCAGCATGGCCTGGATAAGCTGTAACCGCCGGCTATCCTGGTCCCCCAACAGGCGAGCTTTTAACCAAACGAGCTGGCCTTCGCGGAGCAATTCCTGATGGGGTAAGAAAGCATCCGGAAAAGCCACCACCTCCACTCGACCGGTCATATCTTCGAGCATAAAAGTTGCCATCCGTTCTTCTTTGCGCGTCTTGAGCGCCTTCACTGAAGTGATTATGCCAGCTACTCTTACCTCACTTAAAGTATCCCTGACCTGTTCGAGCTCACTCAGGCTATGACTGACCAGGCGTCGAAGATTTCTTTGATATTGAGAAAGAGGATGACCAGTGATATAAAAACCAAGCACATCTTTTTCGTAAGAAAGAAGCAGGCTTTCATCCCACTCCTTCATCTCCATTACTTCGGGCGGAATGGCGGGCGGCAGAAGTTCTTCCACCTCAAAAAGCGCGCTTTGCGGCGCCACTTTTTGCTTCTGAACTTTATGGCCATATTCGATCATTAAATCAATCAGATGGAAACATTGGGAGCGCTTCCAGCCCAAGCTGTCAAAGGCGCCCGCCTTGATCAGGCTTTCCAAGACTTTCCGATTAACCAGCTTCATGTCGACGTTTTCCACTATCTCAAACGGAGATTTAAAACGGCCCAAGCGCCGCCGCGCCGCGATGAGTTCTTCGATTGCCGTCTCGCCGACGTTTTTGATGGCCGTTAAGCCGAAGCGGATTGCCCCCCCGACGACAGAAAACCAACCTTCAGAGCTGTTGATATCAGGGGGAAGAACGTCAATTCCCATATCCTGACATTCGTTAATGTATTTAACTACCTGAGAGGTAGCACCTCTTTCTGCCTCCGAAGTTAGTAAAGCGGCCATAAAATGGGCTGGGTAATGGGCCTTGAGATAGGCGGTCTGGTAGGCCAGGTAGGCATAAGCGGCGCTATGCGACTTGTTGAAACCGTATTCAGCAAAATGGCGAATCTGCTCGAAGATCTGCGTCGCTTGGGCTTGACTCAGGCCTTTTTTCCTGGCTCCCTGGATAAATTTCTGCCGCTGAGTTTTCATCGCTTCGGCATCTTTTTTCCCCATGGCCTTGCGCAGCACGTCAGCCTCGGCCATGGTAAACCCGGCCAGCTCGGTGGCAATCCGCATTACCTGTTCTTGATAAACAATGATTCCCCTGGTCTCTTTGAGGATCGGCTCGAGTTCAGGAATTTCCTGGACGATTCGCTGCGGCTCTCTTTTCCGGCGGACAAATTCCTCAGTCATGCCGCTCTTGAGGGGTCCAGGACGGTAGAGAGCATTAAGGGCGATGAGGTCACGAAATGTTTCCGGCTTAAAACTGCGCAGCAATTCCTTCATCCCCGGGCTTTCAAACTGAAAGACACCGTCAGTCGCACCGCTTTGAAAAAGCTCAAAGGTTTTAGGGTCTTCGAGGCTGACCTTGTCAAGATTAACCTCTTCCTTCAGGTTTTTAGAAACCAGCTCGACCGTGTCCCGGATGACAGTCAGGTTGCGCAAGCCCAAGAGGTCCATTTTGAGTAATCCGATAGATTCTATATCTTCCATCGGAAATTGAGTTGTTATTTCATTGCGCGTCGACATATAAAGCGGCATGAATTCCACCAGCGGCCGGGGAGCAATAACGATGCCGGCAGCATGAATTGAAGGATGACGCACCTGCCCCTCGAGCCGCCGGGCAATACTCATCAGTTGAGCCAGCTTAGCGTTCCGCTCGCAAAGCTCTCGGAGGGGTGGAATATTTTTCAGGGCGCCGTCGATTGTTGCCTCTGGCCCAAAGGCGGGAATCATCTTGGCAATGCGGTCAACCTCAGGAAGAGGAACTTCCAGGACGCGGCCGACGTCGCGAATGGCCTGGCGGGCGGCCATCGTCCCAAAGGTGATGATTTGACAAACGTTTTCCCGTCCGTATTTATGGGTAACGTATTCGATGACCTCGTCTCGGCGCCGGCCGCAGAAATCAATGTCGATATCGGGCAGCGTAATTCGCTCCGGGTTCAAAAACCTCTCAAAGAGCAGGTCATATTCGATCGGGTCGATGTCCGTAATCCCAAGGCAAAAGGCTAACAGACTACCAGCGGCTGAACCGCGGCCCGGACCAACCGGGATACCCTTGGAGCGAGCCATGGAAATCAGGTCCCAAACAATCAGGAAATAGCCTTCGAAGCCCATCTGCTTAACTAACCTGATTTCGCGCTGAAGGCGTTCCTCATAGGCCGAAAGCGGATGACTCAGTTCTCCGCGGCGCTCCTTTTCTAAGAGTAGCTCCCGACGCCGAGCAAAGCCTTCCCAAGCTACCCGGTCAAAATATTCTTCGAGGGGTGAGCCGTCGGGCGGTTCAAAACGCGGCAAAAAGTGGCTACCTAAGGGAAAATCAAATTGACATTCGGCGGCAATATGAAAGGTATTCTTAAGTGCCTCGGGGATTTCCGCAAAAAGCTGGGCCATTTGGGCTGGCGATTTAAAATAAAATTCCGTTGAGCCGAACCGCAAGCGGTCAGCGTCGCTCACTTTTTTGTTCGTCTGGATGCAAAGAAGGACATCGTGGCTGGAGGCATCCTCCTGCCGAAGGTAATGAACGTCGTTGGTGGCGACCAAAGGCAAGTTAAGCCGCTGGGCCAAGCGAATTAACCCCTGGTTTACTTCCCGCTGCGCCGGCAGGCCATGGTCCATGAGTTCTAAATAAAAATCGCCGGCCGCAAAGAGCGAGGCATACTCGGCCGCCGCTTTCTCGGCTTCCTTAGTCGCTCCCCTGGCCAAATGAACGGCGATTTCTCCCTTAAGACAACTGGAGAGGCCGATTAAACCCTGACTATGACGGGCTAAGATTTCTTTATCTATCCTGGGTTTATAATAGAATCCTTCTAAATAGCTGCTGGTTAGAAGATGGCAGAGGTTCCGGTAGCCCCGGCTGTCCTTAACCAAAAGGACCAAATGATAATTGTGGGCTTCCTCCGTGCCTCGGTCTAACCGACTATGAGGAGCAACGTAAACCTCGCAGCCGAGAATCGGTTTTAAGCCTCGCGCTTTAGCCAGCTTGAAAAAGGTAACCGCGCCAAAAACATTACCGTGGTCAGTAAGCGCTACCGCCGGCATTTTGGCTTGATAGGCTGCTTCCACCAGGTCCTCGAGCCGGAGCGCGCCGTCGAGGATACTGTACTCTGAATGGTTATGAAGATGGATAAAACTCGATTCCATCAATCAACCTCATTCCCACTCAATCGTCGCCGGGGGTTTAGTCGTAATATCATAAACAACCCGGTTGACCCCGGGCACCTCATTAACAATCCTCGCGGCCACCCGGCCGAGCCAGTCAGCGGGCGCCGGAAACCATTGCGCGGTCATGCCGTCCAAGCTCTGAACTAAGCGCAAGACCACAACCTGTTGGTAGGTTCTCTGGTCGCCCATCACCCCGACGCTTCTAACCGGCAACAAAACAGCGAAGGCTTGCCAGAGTTGAGAATAGAGGCCAGCCTTTTTTACTTCGCTCAGCAGAATTTCATCCGCCTCTCTCAGGATAGCCAGACGCGGGGCGGTCACTTCTCCGAGGATTCTCACGGCTAAACCCGGTCCCGGAAAGGGGTGTTGTTCGATAAACTCGCGCTCAACGCCGAGCTCCAGCCCCAGCCGACGGACCTCATCTTTAAACAACTCTCTTAAGGGCTCAATAAGCCGGAAACGAAGTCCAGGGGGAAGTCCACCCACGTTGTGATGGCTTTTGATGGTCGCCGAGGGACCTTTAACGGGAGCACTCTCGATTACATCGGGATAGATTGTCCCCTGGGCCAGAAACTCGACGTCCTTAAACTTCTTGGCCTGCTCCTCGAAGACTTCGATAAAGGTGCGACCGATAACCTTTCTCTTCCTCTCCGGGGAGACAACCCCCTTTAGTTTGGCCAGAAAACGACGGCTGGCATCAACGGCAATTACGTTTAGACCGTAGCGGCGGCGAAAGGCCGCCAGCAATTCTTCGTATTGGCCCTTACGCAATAATCCGTTATCCACAAAAACACAAAGAAGACGACGGCCGATAGCCCGATGAATAATGAGGCAAGCGACCAAGGAATCAACGCCGCCGCTCAGACCAGCAATTACCTTACGATGGCCAACAGTTCTCCTTATCTCGGCCACTTTACTCTCGATGAAGCCGCTCATCGTCCAATCTGGCTTTAGTTTGCAGAGACGGAAAAGAAAATTACTCAAGATTTTTTTGCCTTCAGCCGTATGGGCCACCTCGGGATGAAACTGGACGCCAAATAGCCGCCGCTCTGCGGCTTCCACCACTGCCGCTTTGGTGTTGGAAGTCATCCCGGTGATCGCAAAACCGGGCGGAATACGGCTCACCCGGTCGCCGTGGCTCATCCAGACAGGGGAGCTGTCCTGAAGGTTGTGAAGTAATCCATCTCGGTTAAGAGGTTGGAGATGGGCTAAGCCATATTCTCTTTTGGCGGCCGGAGTTACGCGACCGCCTAAAAGATGCGCCATAAGCTGAAGGCCGTAACAAATGCCAAGAACAGGAATGCCCAGGTTAAAAATCTCCGAAGAAATTAAAGGCGCGGCGTCCTCATAAACACTTTGGGGCCCGCCAGAAAGGATGATGGCTTGGGGTGATGCTTTTTTCAGATGGGATAGAGATAGATTATACGGGTGAATCTCGGCATAAACTCCGAGCTCCCGAACTCGGCGGGCGATAAGCTGAGTATACTGAGAACCAAAATCAAGAATGAAAACTTTATTCATCTTCCGATTTTACCAGTCCCTAATTAGGGACGCAATACCCGCCAAAGTCACGAAACGCTAATATAATAGCCTATTCTGCTGCCTCCAAATTGAAATTTCCATTAAAAACTTTAAGGCATTTAAGATGTAGGTTCTTACGACTTTATTTTGGGTAAAAATAATATATTCTAATGAACCTTTTAGACAGCTCGCTCAGGCGGTTTTGTCGTGCATGAGGCCAATTAGATGAATATAATAGGATACGAGAACGGTCCAAGAGACTTTACTCTAAAACTCCGCATCTAAAGGCCAACTACAGCCCTTCTGGCGCCTTTAATTCTCCAGGTTTGCGCCCATAAAACCCAGAAGAACCAAAATGTATTTAACGCCTCCTCTAAAGTCATAGCTACAGCGGGAAAATTTCAACTTTTCTAATAACCAGGGACTTGGCTTTTTAAGGATTCAATCGAATCGAGACGGCTGGGATAAAGGTAAGAGGGTCTAAACTCGTCTGGTTTCTCGGGCTTCGGCCCTAAGCCGGTTGACGGTGTGGCGGGATTCATTTATAGTGTAATGTTTAAAATCGGGGAGAAAAATGAACTGGGAAGAATTAGCCAAAGAATTGACTCAAGTTAACAACGCAAAAATTGTCTTATTGGTAATCGACGGCCTTGGCGGGTTGCCCATCGACGGCCGAACTGAGCTCGAGCGAGCCCGGCATCCTTACCTCGACCAGCTCGCCCGCATGGCGAGCTGCGGGTTAACCGACCCGGTCTACCCTGGTATCACTCCGGGAAGCGGGCCATCCCATTTAGCTCTTTTTGGCTATGACCCGATTAAATATCAATTAGGTCGGGGTATTTTGGAAGCCTTAGGGGTCGGAATGGAGGTGGGGCCAAAAGACCTTGTGGCCAGGGGCAATTTCGCCACGCTTCGCGACGGCCGAATTATTGACCGCCGCGCTGGTCGTATCTCGACAGCGGTGAATCAAACTCTTTGCGCCTACCTGCAACAAAACCTAAGCTCCATAGAAGGCACGGAAATCTCTCTTGTGGCCGGCAAAGAGCATCGTTTTGTAGTCCGGTTTCGCGGAGAAGAGCTAAGCGACGCGCTAAGCGATGCCGACCCGCAGAAAGAAGGTCAGCCGCCAGCTCCGGCTCTTGCCCTTTCACCGGAAGCGGAAAGGACCGCGCGCTTAGTTAATGCGTTTATTAGCGAGGCCACAAAGCTCCTTCAAGCCGAGCCAGTAGCTAACACCCTTCTTCTCCGGGGCTTTTCGAAATTTCCGGCCATTCCTTCCATGAGGGAACTCTATAAGCTGAAGCCTCTGGCGATAGCCAATTATCCGATGTATAAAGGACTGGCTCGCCTTTTAGGGATGAAGGTAGTTGACGTCGGGCCCTCGGCTTCGGAGTTGGTCACCGCTCTTGAAGCCAATTATTCTAACTCCGACTTTTTTTATCTCCATTTCAAGAAAACCGACGCCGCAGGCGAAGACGGCCATGTGGAAGCCAAAGTAGCGGCGATCGAAGAAGTCGACGCTATCATCCCCGCCCTTCTCCAGCTAAAGCCGGAGGTGCTGGCCGTCACTTCTGACCACTCCACGCCCGCTCGTCTCAAAGCTCATTCCTGGCATCCCAACCCTCTCCTCATCGCGGCCTCGACAATGCCCAGTGATGAGCTGCCGGCTTTTACGGAAAGAGAATGCTCCCGCGGTTCCTTAGGTCGCCTTCCCTCGCTGGCAGTGATGCCTCTTTTGCTGGCCAGTGCCGGCAAGCTCAAAAAATATGGGGCCTAATACTTTTGTTTTAATATAACAATAACTTAATATATGGGGAAGACGACAGTTTAAAGGTTTTTTGGCGAGGGAAAAATTAGGCAGGGAAAAAAATTTCACCTGACTCAAAAAATTTTTCTTATCTCTTTTATCACTTTTGTTAATCTCCTCGCCGTTTCGTTCCATCTTGTTTCAGGACCATTTTTTCCTGGGGCTGAAGCCAGACAGAAAACCTTTCCGTCAGCCCGGCCGGCTTTTTTTATAATCTCTGAACCTTTGCCCTGGGCGGTCAACCGTCAGCTGCTTGCACCTTTTTCTGCCTTCCCGGCGACAGAAGAAACCTCAGGCGCCAATTATGGAGCTGTTAAGAAAGACGAATATGGAACGAATTTTGCCCCTTCTCCGCCAACTCCACCCACTACTGCCCAGTCGGTACAGAATAAGCCGGACGCTTCTCAAGAAAAAACGCCTCCCGAAAAGAATCCGGTCAAAGTGGAAGTGTATGACTTGCGCACTTTTACCCATCCAACTCATACCCGAATTGTCCTTGATTGCGGCCAGGTGCGAGAATTCACCACTCTTGAACTCCATGACCCCGACCGTTTAGCCGTCGATGTCTTGAGCGCCCAGCTCAACCCCATCCTCCATGGGCGTCTGATTCCTGTCCAGACTGCCTACTTGACGAAAATCAGAATCGCCCAGCGAACACCGACCATTGTTCGCCTGACGGCTGAACTTGACTTCCGCCTCGTCGAAAGAACCCACGTTTTTAGCCTTTTTGACCCCTTCCGCATTGTTATCGACATTTATCCCAAGGCAGGGCAGGCGCAAAAACCCATTGCGGCTGAGCCAGAAGAAAAACCGGTCACTCCCCCTGAACCGACCAAA
>Ga0068707_1002954_pt1 | contig 11919 bp, 5 predicted proteins | sample YNPNPMetaG_FD_66600 | JGI IMG/M metagenome (GOLD analysis project Ga0068707, IMG submission 66600) | Anoxygenic and chlorotrophic microbial mat microbial communities from Yellowstone National Park, USA - YNP NP MetaG | ecosystem: Environmental > Aquatic > Thermal springs > Hot (42-90C) >... | reverse complement strand
GCTCCACGAGAGAACCCACCTGCCTCATGATCCCGAGGAAGTCCGTCCGCGTGTCCCGCCCGAAGATCAGGACCCGGCCCCGCGTCGGCCGTATGAGACGCAGGATCAGGCGGATCGTCGTGGACTTTCCGGCCCCGTTGAGGCCCAGGAAGCCGTAGATGTCTCCCTCCTCCACCACGAGGTCCACGTCCTCGACCGCCCGGAGCCGCCCGAAGTGCCGGGTGAGTCCCTCCGTCCGGAGGATGGCCGTCATGGAAAGGGAGTGTAGCAAAGGCGGGTGCCGGTGGGTAGGGCCCCGATTCCCGGCCGCCGCCCCGGGTCTACGGGTCCCGTTCGGAGGCGACCAGGGGGACGTACCGGTCGGCCATCTTGTCCCAGACGTACAGCAGCTCGAAGATCCGCCAGTCCCGCCAGCCGCGGGCGTGCCGACGGCACCAGAGTTTCGCGATCTGGTCCCGGAGATCGGGCGGGACGGGGGCACGAAGTCGCTCCCCTTCGTACCAGATCTCGTTGTCGATCTCCCGCCGCTGCGCTTCAATGTCCCGCCGGGGGTTGCAGGATCCCTTGCGGCGGAGGAAGGAGCGGACGCAGTAATCCACGAAATGGCGGTCGCTGATCTCCCCCCGCTCATACCTTCGGCGGACGATCTCCAGGCCCTCCCCGGTTCCCTTGCGCAGCCACTCCCGGATCTCGCCCAAGTGGTCCCGGATGAACCGGTCCAGGTCCTCCTCCAGGTCCTTGAGCCGTCCCTGCCGCCAGAGCTCCTCGAGGGTGTCGACGACCTTGCTCATGGGCGCCGCAATTATATTTCCTCTGGTAGAAATACGGCTTCCGGAGGCGAAAAATTTAGCGTCCCCGGGGCAGGCGTTCCAACCGTTGTGAATGCCGCCGCTATTTCTGGAAGATGGGGAGGTACTCGCAGGGGATCTGGAGGATCAGGCAGGCCATCGCGGTGGCGTAGTTCCTCCCCACGTCGTCCTCCCAGTAGCCGGCCGGGGCCTGCATGCCGGGGCCGAGGATCTCCGCCTTGAGGTTCGCATAGTAGCGCGTCCAGTCCTCCCCTCCGGCGATGTACATCGCCTGGGCCGCATAGTAGTGGCCGTAATAGTAATGGAGCTTGCCCACGTACCCGGAGTGGTCCCACTGGCGCAGCACCTGCAGGGCATCGCGGAGCTCCCGGGCGTCGTACCGTCCCGCGCTGAAGAGCGAGACGATCCCGCAGGCCGTCATGGCATAGGAGATCCGCGTGTCGTTCCGCGCCGCGTAGTCGGCCGTGTCGCACTGGTAGCGGAAGCCCCGCGGCGTGGCGCACCTCAGCACGTACCGCGTGGCCTGCTCGATGGTCTGGGCCGGCACGGCGATCCCCACGTTCCGGGCCGCCCGGAGGGCCTGGAGGACCGAGACCGTCACCGACAGGTCGGCGTCCACGGGGATCGGCTGGTACCGCCAGCCTCCCTCCCGGTTCTGGTAGCTCACCAGGAGATCCACCGCCCGCCGCAGAAAGGGCTTGAGGTCCTCCTGCCGCGTCATCCCGTAGATCTCCGCCAGGAAGAGCGTGGCGAAGGCGTGGCTGTACATCCTCGAGCCGCCGTGGGTGATGTAGCCGTCCTCCTGCCGCACCTTGGAGAGCAGCCACCGCACCCCCCGCTCCACGTTCCGCCCGTACCGCCCCCGGCCCGGCACGCTTCCCCCCGCCACGAACGCCATGCCGGCCAGCGCGGTCACGTCGACCGACTCGTGCTCCTCGCCGTAGTAGTTGTCGTACAGCTTGTAACCCACCCGGTTGACCCAGGAGCCGTTGGGTCCCTGCCGGGAGGCCAGGTAGGCCAGCCCGCGATCCACCGCCGAACGGACCTCGGCGTCGAAGCCGGGGCCGGGGCACGGGACACGGTCCTCCCCCGCCCCGGCGGGGAGGGCCGGTAGGCCCGCCAGGAACGCAAACCCGATCGCCGATCGCCTCACCGGTATACTTCCACCCGGTCGTCCCCGCAGAAGACCAGCCGGTCCCCGGCCACCGCCCCGTGGGGGGGCCGCTCGGACGTGAAACCGGCGCGGATATTCTGCACCAGATTTCCCGACCGATCAAGGAGGCTTCCCCCGCAGGAAAACCTCCCGTCCTCCCCCGTCTGGAAATACAGGGCCACGAGGTGATCCCTCGCCAGCACCGGGGGAAACGGGACGGCCTCCGCCGGTCCCAGCCGGGTCTTCCACACGAGGGCGAGATCCTCCAGCCGGACCGCCCGGACGGCCAGCCCGCGGTCCGGCTCCCGCGATACGAAGTAGGCGACCCCCTCGTCCACCTCCAGGAAGCGGGCGTCCCCCAGGTCGATCCGGTTGGCCATCCTCAGGATCTTCCCGTTCTCCAGGTCGACCGTCCACAGCGCCATTTCCGGGAACCTCCCTCCCGGGAGATCCATCGCTCCCATCACCACCACCCTTCCGGCCGCGACCTTCAGCTCGCGGACCGAGACGCCGCTCATGCCCGAACGCCACCGCAGGCCTCCCGAGGGAAGGGCGTAGGCCTCGAGGAACCGTCCTCGGGAAGACACCAGCGCCAGCGACGGGGTGGCGTGTTCCAGCTGGGCGGTGAGATCGTCCGTGAAGGGGATCCCCCCCGAAAGCGGCCGGCCCGTCTCCCGTTCGATCAGGTGGACCCGGCACGGCTCGATGGTGAGCAGGGCCAGGGCCTCGCCCGCCGCGCGGAGGATCGTCCCGTCCGCGGCGACCCGCCGCGTCCCCGGGAAGGTCTCCCTCCACGCCAGGGTCCCCTTTCCGATTTCCAGGGCCGAGACGGCCGTCCCGCTCCCGCCCCGGGGATCCGGCCCCGTGAAGCACAGGAATCCCCCCGTCAGGAGGAATCCCCGCATCGGAGAGGCCGCGGCATGATGCCATTCCACCCGCCCGGTCCGGGGGTCCAGGCGGTACGCGCACCGGTCCCCGGCCGCCAACAGGGCCTCCTCCGAGAAGGCCGCGAATTCGATCGCCGACGGGGTTCGAAGCGTCCAGGCCGGCGTCCCGCGCCCCAGGTCGAAGGCCCGGATCGCGGTCCCGTAATGGAGGAGAAGGAGGTCCGCGGCGGACGGCGGGACCGGGCCGGACACCGCCAGGGCCGCTCCCTGGCGGCCCTCCGGATCCTTCCAGGAGAAGACCTTCTTCAGCGGAGGGGAGAGGACGGGGCGGGCCACCGGGGGTCCCGGATCCCGGGGGGCCGCCCCCGCCAGCCGCCGGCGGGCGAAGTCGAGGGCGGAGATCTTCCTTCCCTCCTCGTCCTCGACCTCGGCGGTGGGGAATTCCCGTTCCAGGCGCCGCAGGACCGCCGCCGCGGCCTCCCGCTGGCCCCGCCGCTCCAGGGCCCGCGCCAGGCGGGCGCACGCCCCCGGGAGGCGCGGCGAATCCGGGTACTCCCGCAGGAACCGCCCGAGGGTCCCGATCGCCTCGTCCGTCCGGCCCAGCCGCTCCTGGGCCGAGGCCGCCTCCCCAAGGGCCTCTTCCGCGGCCCGGCTGTTCGGGAAGAGCCGGGCGACCTCCAGGAGGGACTCGGGCATCCCGTCCCGGCGGGCCGCCGCCAGATGCCGGGCCGCCGCCTCCTCCAGGAAACCGTACACTCCCCGGCCCCACTGCTTCAGGATTCCGTCGATCTCCTGGCGGACCCGGTGCGCGACCTTCGTCCCCGCCACGACCTCCTCCCCCGCCTCGATCAGCAGCCGGTGGAGTCCCTCGAGGGCCTCCCGGACGTTCCCCCCCGCCGCCCGGGCCCTCTCCCTCTGGAGGGACGCCTCCGCCCGCGCGGCGAGATCGGGGGCCCGTTCCAGGGCCTTTCCGAACGAGGCGGCCGCCTCCTCGAACTCGCCGGCCCGGAGGGCCCTCCTTCCCTCCTCCATCCGCGACGCGTACAGGCGCCTCCCGGCCGCCCGCGCCAGGGGGGATTCGGCCGGGAGCGCCTCCCGCCACACCCGCTCGAGGATCTCCTCCCCTTCCCGGGAACGGCCCGACTGGATCAGCCGGAGGGCCTCCTGGTACAGGACCGACGGGTCGGGGGACATTTCCCCGCGCCCCGCGGTCGGTCCCGCCTCGGCCCGCGCGGCATAGACCTCGACCCCCGTCGCGGTCCCCAGGGCGAGGACGCCGCCGGCCACGATCAGGTTTCCCCGCATCGGGGAGATTCGATCCCCCGGGAGCGGATCCTCCCGGGAGCCGTCCCAGGAGACGCGGCACAGCCCCTGCATCGTGGGGACCAGGACCCCGTCCTCCGCGACCACGCCGCGCCCCGTCCCCCGCAGGTCGGGAGGAACCGAGGCCAGGAGTTTGCCGGTGCGCACGTCCAGGAACTCCAGACCTTCCCCTCCCAGGACCAGGGTGGATTCCCGGAGCCCCACGGGGGTCCGGATCCACGGCGTCCGGGGCCGGGCCCACCGGAGCGCCCCGGTTCGGGCCTCCAGCCCGTAGACGGCCGGGGCGTCCATGGGGGCCGCCACCACCAGATCTCCCTGGACGATCGGCGGCGAATTCACCCATCCGAGGGCGCTCTTGGAGGCGAAGGGCGTGCGGACCTGCCGGACGGGGATCTGCCGGTATCGGTGGATCCAGCGGATCCTCCCGTTCCTCTTCTCCAGGGCGGCGATCGCCCCGTGGTGGGTGCAGTAGTACAGGGTGTCCCCGGCCAGCGCCACGGGTGACCCCAGGGACTCCCGGATGGGGTTTCCGAAGAGGTTGATCTCCGTGCCGCCGGAGGCCACGAAGGTGGACCAGAGGATCCGGCCGGTGGAGGCCTCCAGGCAGAGGACGTGATGTTCGAAGGGATTGGTGGGCAGCTTCTGCCGCACGGCCCCCACATAGAGGCGGTCTCCCTCGGGCGTGGGGGGGGTCGCGAAGGTGGCGTTCTCCTCGAGGGCGTCCCGTCGGGTCAGGCCGCCCAGTCTCCAGTGGAGTTTCCCGCCGAAGGCGTCCAGGGCCAGGAGGGCGCGGCGGGGGAAGGGGTACTGGACCCGGATGGGAATGGGAGGTTCCTCCGGCCGTTCCACGGAAGCGATCAGGTTCGCATAGACGCGCCCCCCGTGAACGGTGGTGGCGAAGACGACCCGGTCGTCGAAGAGGACCTCGCCCGCGGGCTCGGGGACCTCGTGCTTCCACAGCACCTCCGGGTGGGAGGCGAAGAGGTTGAAGGCGCACAGGGTCGTCTCGTTGTGGACGTAGAGGATCCCGTCGGCGACGGCGGGGTAGTAAGGCCGGTGTTCGGCCAACGGGGTTCCCGCGAGGAAGGCGGGAGGCCAGGTCCCGGCAGGGTGGTCGCTGGCGTACTGGATCGGGCGGAGGGGGGCGCTCCAGGCCAGGGGGGCCGGCCTCGTGCCGGCGGGGACGAGACGGGACCCCGAGGGATGTCCTCCCATCATCTCCCAGGCCGGGACCGGGGGAGGAGCCGGCCGTTCGCCTTCGCGGATCCCCTCCGCCAGCTTCCGAAGGAATCCGGCCAGGTCCTGCTTTTTCCCGCCGATCCATACCTCCGCCCCGGGGCCTTCCCGTTCCGCCCGGCGGGCCAGCTCCTCCAGGTCCTTTTTCCGGCCCGCGCGGGCGAGGGCCAGTCCCAGCCGCCCGGCGAGCTCCGGGCGCGACAGGGGCCCGGCCTTCCCCACGAGCCGCTCCAGCGCGGCGGCCGCCCGCCCGTGCATCCCCGCGTCGAGGTGGAAGCCGGCCGCGAGGGAGAGCGCCTCGGCGGCCGCCCCGGAGTGGGGGAACTCCGCGGCCAGGCGTTCGAGTTCCTCCGCGTCGGCGGCCTCCCGGGCGGCCTCGAGCCGCCGCCGGACCTCGGGATCCACGCGGCGGCGGTAGGCCTGCCGGCCGCTCTCCGGCCAGGCATCGATCCGGCGGTGGATGTATTCCTCCACGCCCAGGGCGACCGCCGGGTCCAGGGGGACCACGGCGCCGGGGGACTCCCGGAGGACCTCCTCGTAGAGAGTCAGCGCCCCGTCGTAGTCTCCCGCCTCCGCGAGGCGCTCGGCCCGGACCGTGAGCCGCTCGGGGGAGGCCAGGAGATGCAGGTGGGCCGTGTTGGGAGACTCGGCCCGGGGGGGCGGCTCCTCCTCCTGGGGGAGGCCCCCCGCGAATCCCAGAAGGGCGGCGGCGAGGCGGATCACGGCTACAGCATCCGGAAGAACTTGCGGAGGATCCACTCCGAACTGATCAGGAGGGCGAAGAGGAGGTACGCCAGGGGGGAGTCCCACAGGTCGTCCTCTTTCGTCTCTGTCAGCTGCAGTTCGCTCTTCTGGACCGCCTTGGGGAGCTTCCCCACCTCGTCGATGGGGAAGTAGGCCCCGCCGTTGGACTCGGCGGCGAGTTCCCGGAGGGTGGCCTCGTCGAGGACGGGGTCGTCGTCCTCCCGGTCGGGGATGAAGACGGAGAACCGGGCCTGGGCGCGGCTGGACTCGTCCTCTCCGCCGGCCCAGATCGTGTAGAGGCCGACGTCCGACGGGGTGTACTCCCCTTCGTAACAGCCGGGGCGGGTCCGGTCGCGCACGAGCGTGAGGCGGAGGCGCTCGCCCGCGGGGGGATCCACGGTCGCCTCGATCCGCTCGTCCTGCCGGGGTTCGAACTTCTCGTCGTAGGCGTTGGCGAAGATCCGGACCTTCTCGCCGCGGGTGTAGCGTTCCTTGTCGATGCTGAGGCGACAGCGGCGCGCCCCGAGGAGCTTCCCTTCCCGGGCCCAGTACAGGGCCTGCTGCCAGAAGGGATAGAACCAGGGATAGTCCCCGGTGAGGTACCGCCACCGCCACGTCTCGTCGGTGGCGCTCCAGAAGACGCGGCCGCGGCCCACGTGCTGGGTGACGAAGAGGGGGGCCCGGCCCGCCTCGTCCCCCGTCCCGGTGAGCTCCACCAGGCACGAGGCGCCGGCCTTGAGCTTGCGGACCCGCTGGAACCAGAGCAGGCCGACCATGCCGTCCCCCCGGCCGTCGCGGTCTTCCCAGTGCTCCCGGTTCCGGTCCCGGTCTCCCCGGAATTCCTTGAACTGGGTGATGGGGTGGTTCTTCCCGTCCGGGGTGAGGGCGTACCCGAGGGGGCGCGTGAACTCCGGCTCCGCCGCCAGCAGGGCTCGGGGCTCCTCCGGGATCACCGGGAGCAGGGTTGCCAGGGGGGTCCGGGCGAAGGAGCGGGGGTTGTGGAGGGAACCGGCGATGAAGAGGAGGCCGCCGCCGAACTCGCTGACGAAGGCCTCGATGAGGCGGGGGGCGTCCGGTCCGAGGGCCCGCGGGTCCACGTCCCCCACGATCAGCACGTCGTACTCGAGGAGGCTCTTGAGATCCTTCGGGAACTCCCGGAGCGGCTCGCGGAAGAGGGGGTGATCCGAGCGGGTGTGGTCCTGGGGGAATCCCTCGTCGGCGGAGGTCAGCAGGGTGTGGCAGAGGATCTTCGGGTCGCGGATGAGGGCGTTGCGGAGGTAGCGGAATTCGTAGCGCGGCGGGTGCTCCACGTAGAGGACCTTGATCTTGTCGTCCGCCACGCGCACCCGGTGGGTGAGGTAGTTGTTGGAGTCCGTGTTCTCGTCGGCGCGGGGATCCACCCGGAGGATCAGAAGGTAGTCCCCCGGCGCCGCCGGGGTGTAGTCGAAGGCCTCCGCCCGTTTCTGCCCGTCCGGGGGGATCGTCACGCGGCGGTCCAGGATCTTCGGGGATTTCTCGATCCGGCGGTCGAGGTCCCGCGGCATCAGCGGGAGGTCGCGCTCCTCCCCTCCCAGGGGACAGGCCCACATCCCGACCTCCACCGTCTCGCCCTCGTACCCCTGGCCTCCAATCTTGAAGGCCACGCGGAGCACGTCGTTGGCCAGGACGGCATCGCGGGCCTCGAGCTCGGAGAGCGCCAGGTCGCGGGGGGCGTGGGGGAGGCCGGCGGCCACGGTATACAGGGGCAGGTAGCGCTGCCGGCACTGGGCGGCGATCTCCCGGGGGGGCATCCCGGCGTTGTTGCGGCCGTCGGAGAAGATGACCACGCCCCCGATGATCTGCCCCCGCAGCGCGTTCAGGGCCCCCCGCACGGCGTCGCCGATGGCGGTCTCCGTCCCCAGGCAGGTCTCCGGCCGGTAGCCGTCCAGGAATTTCGTGCGGTCCTCGCGGGCGCTGGCACCGGCGGAGAAGGTGAAATAGGCCACGTTGGACTTTTCCTCCAGGCGGTCCAGGATCCCCAGTTCGGGGTTCTCGAGGACCCGCCGGACGATCTCCGCCCGGGAGATCCTCCGAAGGGCCTCCTCTTCGGAGGGAGAGAGCTCGTCGTCCCCGTCCACGAGCCCCGTGACCCGGCCGATCCGGAGCTTTTCTTCCCGCGTTCGGAGGGGGTCCGTCTTGGCCATCGAGCGGGATTCGTCCACCAGGACGATCACGTGGGCCTTGCGGCTCTTGATCGTCTCCACGGTCAGGACCGGCTCCATCAGCAGCAGGAGGACCAGGATCCCGAGGGCCGCCCGCAGGGCCGTCAGCAGGAGCTTGGGGCCCGACCCCGCGTCCCCCCTCTCCTTCCGGTAGACGAGCCAGGCCGCCAGGACCACGGCCGGGAGGAGGACGAGGAAGAAGACCCAGGCCTCGGGCATGTGCTTCCAGGCCAGGGAGATCTCGCCGTCGAGGTTCACCCGGTCGATGCCCAGGAGCCTCGACCCGAGATCGCCCGGCCGCGGGGCCCGGAGAGCCTCCTTGAGAACGGTGCCGGTCATCGTTTCTCCCGCCCGAACCACCAGGCCAGCACGGACTCGACGAGCAGCAGCCCCAGCAGGAGGAACAGGAGGTGCCGGGCGAGGTTGCTTCCCGGGGGGGTCTTGAGGTCCATCTCCGCGGTCCCCTCCCGCCGGTCGCCGAGGAATTCCACCTTGAAGTCGGGAAACCGGCGGCGGAGCTCCTCCGGGGAGATCCGGTCCAGGTTGCCCTCGGCCGCCTGGATCTCTTCCGGGGCGGGGGTGCGGGGGGGGAGGTTGACCGCGAAGTAGGCCACGGTCTTCTCCTCCTCCCCGGGGGGCCGGCGGGTCAGCCGGTAGGGGCCGGCCCATTCGACCCCCTCGTTGCGCAGGACGCCGGGATCTTCCGTCCTCCGGCGCAGGGGGTAGGAGACGCGGAAGAATTTCCGGTCCGGCTCGGGGGGAGCCGCCGCCAGGTGGACCGCCCCGCGCTCGCCGGGGGTGTACAGGAGGAACGGGGGCTGGTACTGCTCCACCGGCAGGTCGGCCTGGATGAGGTCCCCCACGAGGAGATTCCATCGCCCGGGCGGGCGCGCCGCCAGGTGCCCGCAGAGGTTCCACATCAAGGGGAGGTAGGGAGGATGTCCCGCGATGCCCGCGTTCCACTCGTGGTCCAGCGTGGAGGTGAACAGGAGCACCTTGCCCTCGCCGAAGGCCTTCTCGAGGAGGAGGGGGGATCCGGCGGGGTCGTCGAAGGAGGCCAGCACGGCCCCGGCGTCGAAGTCCCGGACCCGGTAATATCTGTAGAAGACCAGCTCGGAGAGGGCCGCCCGCAGCTTGTCCCGGAAGGTGCGGAAGACCGGGTGCCGGGCCTCGAAGCGGGCGATCCGGCGCTCCTCCCTCCCGTCGGTGCCGGCGGGGGCGGCGCCGGCGACCTCCTCGAGGGCCGCCGGAGAGAGTCCCCGCCCCCCCTGCCAGAACGATTCGTTGAAGGAAACCCGGTCCACGCGGGCCCCCAGGGTGAGGAAGAGGCCCCCGCCGCGCCGGACGTACCGTTCCAGCCGCTCGATCTTGTCCGCCGAGAGGCCCGGGATGTTCGCCAGGACCACGAAATCGTAGGCGTCCAGTCCCTCGGCATCGAAGAGTTCCACCCCCTTGGAGTCCACGGAGAAGGTGGTCCCCTCCCGCGTGGGGTCCAGCGCCAGAACGAACGTGTAGGTCTCGCTCTGCCGGGGGGATTCCCCGGGATCCCCGTCCACCACCAGGCCGCGGAGGGCCGTCCGCACCTCGAGCGCCAGGTGCCTCCGGTTGTCCGCCTCCAGGGGGTCCGGATCCAGGGAGACGGAGACCCAGTGGGGGCCGCTCTCGACGAACTCGTGGTCGAAGAACACCGGGACCGTGGCGTGCGGGGGGAGCGGGACGGTGCGGACGGGCTGGGCGGCGCCGTCCACCGAGAAGGTCACCTCCAGCGCGGGGAAGGAGAGGGCGGAGAAGTTGTGGACCAGGGCGGTGAACCGGGCCCTCCGTCGGGCGATCACCACGGGAGGGTCCACCCTCAGGTCGACCGCCGCGCGGTTGACGGGCTCGCCCCGCTCCCCGGCGTCGAAGAGATAGAACGTGGTATCCTCGCGCCCCGAGAGCTGCTTGAGCAGGGAGGCGAACTTCCGCGCCTCCGCCTCGTCGGAGCTTTCCCAGCCGACGCGCTGGAGGTCCGTGAAGAGGTACACGCGCCGGTCCCGGTTGCGAAGGTCGGGGTCCTCCAGGAGGGCCCGGACCTCGGCCATCGCGGCCGGCACGCGGGTCCCGTAGTCCGTCGGCTTGAGCTCCCCGAGGGCCTTGCGGATCTGGTCCTTCTGGGTGCGGCCCTTCATGAGGATCTCGGGGAAGGAGGAGAGGGTCACCAGGGAAAAACGGTCCTGTTCGCCGGAGCGGATCTCGGAGAGGACCCGCTCCGCCGCCCGCCGGGCCACGTCCAGCGGCGTGTCCCGGGCGGGCCGGTACCCCATGCTCGCCGAGACGTCCACGACGAAGATGTGGTGCGTGTCGGTGTCCCCCAGGGCCTCCAGGGGAGCCCGGCGGAAGAAGGGCCGCGCCAGGGCGAGGGCCAGGAGGACCATCACCAGGACGCGCACCAGCAGGAGAAGCAGGTTCTCGAGGCGCACCCGCCGCTGGGTCTTGCGGAGGGCCGCCTGGAGGAATTCCATCGCCGCCCACCGGACGCGGCGGTACCTCTGCCGGTTCAGGAGGTGGATGAGGATCGGGATGATCCCCCCCAGCGCGAACCAGAGGAACCCGGGGTTGTTGAAAAAGCTCATGTCCGGTCTTCGGTTCCGATCATCGCTTCCGCATGGACAGCCGCCCCGCCAGGTAGCGCGAGAGGACCACGTCCAGCGGCTGGTCCGTCGTCACCCGCACGTAGTCGATGGACTGCCGCACGCATTCCCGCTGGATCATTCCGCAGAACCGCCCGATCTCCTCGAGGTACGCCTTCCTCAGCGCCCGCGGATCCACCAGGAGCCGGGGCTGTTCCTCCAGCCCCTCGAAGAGCGTCATCCGCTGGAACGGAAAGGTCAGCTCGTACTCGTCCAGGACATGGAACACGATGACGTCGTGCCGCCGGTGGCGGAAGTGGCGCAGGGCCTTCAGAACCTCCTCCGGCCGGTCGAAGAGGTCCGAGATCACGAGGACGAGGCTCCGGTGGCGGATCCCCTCCGCCAGGGCATGGAAGACCGCCGCGATGTCGGTCCGGTTTCGCGGGGCGGCCTGGGCCAGCACCCCCAGGACGGACTTCAGGTGGCCCATCGAGCTCGAGGGCGGGACCTGCTGCCGGACCTCCTTGTCGAAACAGACCACGCCCACGGAATCCTGCTGCCGGAGGATGAGATGGGCCATCGAGGCGGCCACGAGGCACGCCAGTTCGAGCTTGGAGATCCGGCCGCTGCCGTATTCCATCGACTCCGAGGTGTCCAGGAGGATGTGCGAACGCAGGTTGGTCTCCAGCTCGTACTCCTTGACGTAGAGCCGGTCGGTCCGGCCGAACACCTTCCAGTCCAGGTGCTTGAGGTCGTCCCCGGGGACGTACTCGCGGTGCTCGGCGAACTCCACGGAGAACCCGTGGTAGGGGCTCTTGTGCATCCCCGCCACGAACCCCTCGACGAGGTGGCGCGCCTTGAGGTCCAGCCGCGTGATCTTGTCGAGGATCCGGGGATCGAGATAGCTCCGGGCATTTTCCGCCATGGCCGGGCCGGCCTCCTCCCCGGCCGACGGGC
>Ga0068707_1002948_pt1 | contig 11930 bp, 5 predicted proteins | sample YNPNPMetaG_FD_66600 | JGI IMG/M metagenome (GOLD analysis project Ga0068707, IMG submission 66600) | Anoxygenic and chlorotrophic microbial mat microbial communities from Yellowstone National Park, USA - YNP NP MetaG | ecosystem: Environmental > Aquatic > Thermal springs > Hot (42-90C) >... | reverse complement strand
AGTGCGGCCACGACAGCGTGGCCTTTGGAGTATAATATTGGATAATCGGCGCGGAAATCGCTGATTAGCGGCTCGTTCGAGACTTTTGAGTTCGAACTGTTCGGCCACTGAGCCCACTCGGTTCTCTCCCCCCCGTGGGCGACGAAGTCGCCCCTTTCAGCGCGGCGCGACAGAGTGCCAAGCTTGGAAGGAACGCATTTATCTCGCCGCGATCATTTGGTTGCGGCTGCGCCGCGCTGAGATTGTTGGATTCTCTGATTTTGCACGGATTCATTCACAAATGCGAACCCGTTGCATACAGTTGGCGCAGGAGTGTCCGAAGTGCGGCGTTCGGCCCGAAGGAATTGACTGAATTGACAAACTGGCTTTGAGTGTCGCCCGTGAACAAGCTCAGCATCCGTTTGACGGTGTGGTCGGTCCTCGTTTGGCTGTTGCCCGCAACACATGCGCAAACCGGCAACGCAACCAATTTCGCCAATCCAGCAGCCGAAACCCGAATTCTGAAAATCATACACAGTTGGCCTGACGACCATGAGGCGCAGGATCAGCTCATCGCCCGCCTCCAGCGGCAGGGTTTCGGCGGCGTGGTATGTAACGTGTCTTTCGACCAATACCTCGAAAGCGAATCCAAATGGCAGGCGTTTGTGCGCGCAGTGAAACGTGCAAGGGAATCCGGAATGGCGCTGTGGCTGTACGACGAACGCGGCTACCCGTCAGGCAACGCAGGCGGTCTGGTCCTGCGCGACCATCCCGATTGGGAAGCACGCGGTTTCCTCGAAGTGCACCATGAAACTCAAAGTGGCTCGGTTGATTTCGCGGTTCCCCCCGGAAAGGTCGTCCTCGCCGCCGGTTTCCAGATTCGTGACGGGCGGATTGACCTTGAAACGCAAAAAGATTTGTCCGCGCAAATCAAGAATGGCCGACTCGAATGGCAGGCGCCTTCGGGCCGGTGGCTGGCAATGACTGTGACCGAGGACCGGCTGTATGATGGGACACACGCCGATGGAAACCTCTGGCAGAAAATGCCGTACATCAACCTGCTCATGCCCGAACCCACGGCGCGATTCGTTCAGGTCACACACCAACGGTATGCCGACAAACTCGGCTCGGATCTTGGCCGCTGGTTCATGGCAACGTTCACTGACGAACCTTCTCTGATGAGCTGTTTTCTGAAGCCGATGCAATACCGACCGCTGCCATGGGCGCCGAACCTGCCGATCGAGTTCCAGAAACGGCGCGGATACGCGCTGGATGTCAATGTGATTCCGTCCTTGTTCGTCGATGCCGGTCCATTGACGCAAAAGCATCGTCATGATTTCTGGCTCACGGTTGGTGAGCTGGTTTCGGAGAATTTCTTCGGCCAAATCCAAACTTGGTGCAGACAACACAATATTCCTTCCGGTGGCCACCTGCTCATGGAAGAAAGCATCGTTGCGCACGTGCCGTTGTATGGCGACTTTTTCAGGTGCGTGCGAAGACTGGACGCACCGAGCATCGATTGCCTGACCAGTTTGCCCGGTGAAGTGCCGTGGTTCATCGCGCGGTTGGTGGCCAGCGCAGCCGAACTGGAAGGCCGCCAAATCGTGATGAGCGAAACTTCGGATCACGGCCAGGTTTGGCGATCCCCGGGCGATGCTCGGCCAAAACGAATCGTCACCGAAGCCGAGATTCGTGGCACGTGCAATCGGCAGATCGTTGCCGGTGTCAACTGCATCACCAGCTATTACAGCTTCACCGACCTGACAGACGACCAACTCCGGCGGATCAACGAGTGGGTCGGGCGATGCTGTGGAATGCTGCGCGGCGGTCATCAGGTCGCGCAGATTGCAGTGCTTTACCCGGTCGAAAGCTTGTGGACAAAGTTCACTCCTGCGCGGCACTGGGCAAATGAAGCGCCCCGGGCCGGTCGAATCGAGAGCATTTACCGGGCGGCGATTGAAAGCCTCTTTGTTCATCAGCGGGATTTCACCGTGGTTGATTCGCGCGCTCTGGCCGAGGCACAAATCGAACAGAATTGCCTCGTTCATGGCAAGTTGCGGTGGAACGTGGTGATCCTGCCGGGCGCAGACACACTCCCCATGGCAGCGTGGGACAAACTTGGGCGTTTTGTGCGTGCGGGCGGGGTGGTAATCGCGATTGGTGATTTGCCGACCAACAGCGAAAACGAGTTTCCATCGCCAATGGTTGAACGCATGGCTCGTGAGCTGTTCGGCGCTCCGGGAGAACAACAGCGCGTCACGGCAAATCCCGCGGGCGGCGCTGGCGTGTTCCTGCCGGCTGGTTCCGAGAGCCTCCTGCCCCTGCTGATGAACGGCCTTTTGGAGCCGGACATCCGAGTCGTTCCCGCTTCATCACCGATCCGAGCAACTCATCGGCGCATGGATGACAGTCACGTGTGGTTCATCATCAACGACAGCCCGCAGCCGTGGTCGGGCGAAGTTAGTGTCTCAGCAGAAGGCGCGGGCGAACTTCTGGACCCTGCAACCGGAAGAAAAACCGACGAGATCAAAGCCGACGGTTTTGCCTTGAAACTCGAACCATACGGTGCCGCATTTGCAAGATTCGACACCGCACTTGCGCCTCGTCGGCTCCCGGCCAAACCCGGTCAAATCCCCAATCTTGTCCTGCGACCGTTGCCTGCGGGGACCACCAACCTGATCAACGGCGAATTCGTATCTGCGAGTCTGAAATCCGACGTTGTTGCAACGGCCTCCGAACCCTGCGCGTTGCAAGCGACCGGCAAGATAAACAAGAGCAACGTTGATACTTTTCTGTTCGTGAGCCTCCAGAAAACCAACATGTACGACCTGTCTTCGGCTGATTGTCTGGTGATTGATTCCCGTGTGCCGATCGGCCAGAAAACGGCCACGCAATTGCTTGTTATTCTCGCTGAGGACGGCGGCGAAGATTTCATTGCAAGCACCGGGCGGTCACTTGGTGTCTCAGGCCAGCAGCGCGCCATCGTGCCCATCTACCAATTCCAGCGCGCGGGATGGTCAAAACCCGGCGACGGGGTTTTGGATTTGAAACGCGTCAGGGACATCCGCGTTGGCTGGGGCGGGTATTTGGGAACCGAGGGCGAGGTAGTCACGTTTGAACTGGCGCCGTTGCAGATCGGGACAGTGCAGAGTCTGGAAATGGTGCCGGGCAAGTGATCCCGAAATGGTGCCAGGCTCACTGTTTGGAAGAACGGCGTAATACAAAGTGCCAGGCTCACTATTATGCCGGGCCTCAGTAAAACCGGGCTTCTTTTCGGGGTATATCACAACTGCAATACCCGCTCTATCGCCCAACTGAGACATCAACCAGCGCCCTGATCCGTCTGCCGTGATCCGGCCAGCGGCATCGAGTCGGGCCAAATGTCGTGTCTGTCCCCATTTTTGGGGCGCAAGATTCCAAACACCCTGCCACACTGAAACGAGCGGGTCCTGGGGTGGCAGCGTGGCGCGGCAGAGCACCGAGCGTGCAACCGAGGCTTTTTATCTCGCCTCGATCGTTCAGTTGCGGCGGCGCCGCGCTGCGAGGCAGCCGGGCTGAAAGGTGGGGTAAGACCGGCGGCTGGTTGACCGCCAGCTTCATGTCTGTTATGCGGCCGCCAGTTTGACTGTTCGATCGCGCGTGGCGCGCTTGCGTTGGACCTCGTCGAGGATCTTTTTTCGCAGGCGAATGTTTTTGGGCGTTGCCTCGACGTATTCATCGGGTCCGATGTACTCGAGGGCGCGTTCGAGGCTCATTTTCAATGGTGGTTCGAGCTGGATGCCGACGCCTTCGCCTTTGGACCGCATGTTGGTGAGGTGTTTTGTTTTGCACGGATTGACCGGGATGTCGTTTTCACGAGAGTTTTCGCCAACGATCATACCCCGGTAAACCCTTTCACCTGGGGCAATGAAAAGCCGACCGCGTTCCTGGTTCGCATTGAGGGCGTAGGCGGTCGCAATTCCGTCTTCGATGCTGACTAGCGAGCCGTTTTTGCGGGCGGGGATTTCGCCGCGATCGGGTCCGTATCCATGAAACAGGTGACTCATCACGCCCAGACCGCGTGTCAGGTTTACAAGGTCGGTTTCGAATCCGATCAGCCCGCGCATCGGCATCAATGCTTCGATGCTGATTTCACCGTTATGATGGACGAGATGGGTGATCTCGGCTTTCCGCCATGAAAGGTTTTCAAGAACCGGCCCCATTGATTCTTCGGGGATTTCGAGGAAAAGGCGTTCGATGGGTTCGAGGAGATTGCCGTTTGCATCCTTTTTCCAAAGGACCTCGGGACGCGAGACCAGGACCTCATAACCTTCGCGGCGCATTTGTTCGACGAGGATTGCGATTTGCATTTCGCCGCGGCCGCTGACTGCGAACACTTTCGGGTCCTGGGTCGGCTCGACGCGGAGGGAAACGTTTGTTCTTGTTTCCTTGACGAGCCGTTCCCAGATATGTCTGGCTGTGACCAATCTTCCGTCTTGTCCTGCCAATGGGCCGTCGTTGACGGCGAATTCCATTTGTATTGTGGGCGGGTCGATCGGCTTGAATGGGAGGGCAGGGCGTTCGGGGTTATCGACGATTGTTTCGCCGATGAAAACGTCTTCGAAGCCGGTGATACCGACGATGTCACCGGCGTGTGCGTCCGGGACCTCGATGCGTTTGAGGCCGTCGAATCTGTAGAGGCAGGTGATTTTGCCTTCGGTTTTGTGTCCGTCGCCATGGATGCAGACGGCGGGGTCGCCGTTGCGAATTTTTCCGGAGTAAATTTTCCCGAAAGCGATACGGCCCATGTAGTCGCTATAATCGAGGTTGGCGACAAGCAACTGGAAACCTTCGCTGGCAAATGCTTTGGGTGGTGGCACATACCGCACAATCGTCTCAAAAAGCGGGACCATCGAGTTGGACTGGTCACTCAGGTGGAGCTTGGCGGTACCGTCTTTGGCGCTGGTGTAAACGAACGGGAAATCGAGTTGTTCGTCTGTTGCGCGTAGCTGCACAAACAAGTCAAAAACCTTGTCGAGGACGGCATCCGGACGCGCGTTGTCGAGGTCGATCTTGTTGATGACGACGATTGGTTTGGCGCCGGCTTCGAGGGCTTTTCTGAGGACGAAACGGGTTTGTGCTTGAGGGCCTTCGGCGGCGTCAACGACAAGGAGTACGCCGTCAACCATGCTCATGGCGCGTTCGACCTCACCGCCAAAATCGGCGTGACCGGGAGTGTCAACTATGTTGATGCGATAGTCTTTGTATTTGAATGATGCGTTTTTGGCGCGGATGGTGATGCCTTTTTCCCGCTCGAGGTCCATGGAATCCATGATGCGCTCTTCGCGGGCGATGGCCTGGTTCGCCCTGAAAGTGCCGGACTGCTTCAAGAGGCAATCGACCAGCGTGGTCTTGCCATGATCAACGTGCGCAATAATAGCTATGTTCCGAATACGTTCCATACAAGGTCAACCGCGCGCATGACCGAGTTGTCGGGCTTGCCGCGGGTTCATGCTCCGCCGATTGGCAAAGAATACGGTTTGCATGCAATACCGTGCATCAGTGACAACAGGCGGGGCATGGATAATCTGTCCTTTCCGGGCAAAAGGTCAAGTGGACAGGTGCCGCGGTAATGCAACCGTTGAGAATTCGGATTGCCTTTCGGTTGTATGGGCAATCCAATGTTGGTCGCGATGGCTTGCGGGTCATACATCTGGCTTGGAACCGGCGACGAAGCATTTGCCATGATGCTGAACGCGATAGATGAGGCCATGAGCGACGTGCGCCTTGAAATGTACATTTTCAGTCCGGGCCGGATCGGCGAGCATTTCAGGACTGCGCTCGAGAAAGCGTGTGCACGAGGTGTTCGGGTTCGTGTGATGCTTGATGCGTTCGGGTCGCACAGCATCGGGGATTCATTCTGGGCACCGGTTGTTCGGGCGGGCGGCGAATTCAAGTGGTTTAATCCGCTGAACTTCAAGCGCTGGACCTTCCGCAATCATCGGAAACTGCTTGTGTGCGATCTCGATAGAGCGTTCATTGGCGGATTCAACATAGCACCAGAATACGAAGGAGACGGGGTGACACGCGGCTGGCGTGATTTGGGTTTGGAAATGACAGGGCCGCTTGTGAAGGAACTAGCGGCATCATTTGACACGCTATTTGAAATGGCGGATCGTCCGCATCGGATTTTGACCCGGCTGCGCAGGACAGCTCTGCGGTCAAGGGTTCTTTGTCCCGACGGCGAGTTGCTGCTGAGCGCGCCCGGGCGCGGCAGAAACGCAATCAGTCGCGCGCTTCTCCTTGACTTTGCCGAAGCAAAACGGATCAGGATTGTGTCCGCGTATTTTCTCCCCACGGTTCGACTCCGAAGAGCCCTGGTCCGGGCTGTGCGACGGGGTGCTCAGGTTCAGTTGGTGTTGCCTGCGCGGAGTGACGTAAAACTGGCGCAGATGGCAAGCCGGAGTTTCTACACCCGGCTCATGCGGGCAGGGGTCGAAATCTACGAGTACCAACCACAGATTTTGCACAGCAAACTGGTGCTGACCGATTCTGCCGTGTACGTTGGCTCGTCGAATCTCGATTCTCGTAGTCTGCATATCAACTATGAGCTGATGGTGAGACTTGTTTTGCCCGAGACAATCCGTGAAGCCAACGCGGCGTTTGAAGATCACCTTGCGCACTCGAGCCGAGTCCGGCTCGAGACATGGCGATCGTCGCGCACCTTGTGGCACAGAGTGCGCGATCGGCTGGCATTTTTTGTACTTGCTCGTCTTGACCCGTTTCTGATGAGACAACAACTCAGAAACCTCGGAAGATAGTTCGACAAGGCGGGTTTGGGTGAGATGATGGACTTGATTTGAACCGGTCATTGATGTTCTGTCTGTTCAGTGTTTCTTTGCGATGAGCTGCAGCGGCTTTTGATTTGAGATGGCGGTGGAAGCCGGCTTTGCAGTGCGGCGCCATTGGGGTAGCTTGATTGACATGGATTTGAGCACAGAAAGTTAAGATGGGACATGACTTTATCAGAATCGGCGGCGCACGGGTTCACAATCTGAAGAACCTGTCGCTGTCGATTCCGAGGAACAAACTTGTTGTTATTACTGGCGTGAGCGGTTCTGGCAAATCGTCGCTTGCATTTGACACGATATTTGCCGAAGGCCAGCGCAAGTACATGGAATCGCTCTCGACATATGCGCGCCAGTTTCTTGATCTTCTTGAAAAGCCAGACGTCGATTTCATCGAGGGGCTCTCGCCTGCAATCGCCATCGAGCAACGCACTGCCGCCACAAACCCGCGGTCGTTGATCGCCACAGCCACGGAGATTTACGATTACCTCAGGCTGCTGTTTGCCCACATCGGACAACAGTATTGCCCTGACACGGGGCAACCGGTGACCTCTCAGACTTCGAGCGAGATAGTGGACCGGATTCTGGGGCATCCTCCGAAAACGCGGATAATGGTTCTGGCCCCGGTGGTTTCAAACCAGCGCGGTGAATTCCGCGATGTGCTCGAACGCCTGGCGCGCGAGGGATTTGTCCGGGCGCGCATTGACGGGGGGCTGGTCGAGCTTGCGGGCAACGTTCGTCCAAGGCTGGACCCGAAATCCCAGCACACAATTGATGTTGTTGTTGACCGGCTGGTTGTTGATTCCGCGATACGATCCCGGCTGGCGGATTCGGTTGAGACAGCGCTCAAATGGGGGGCGGGGCGGTTGATTCTTCTGCATCAGCCCGCGGGCTCGGACATTGACGCACCATGGAATGAGACAATGTACTCGAGCAGGCGGTTCAGCCCCGCCACGGGAAAGAGTTTCGACACTCCAACACCAAAACATTTCTCGTTTAACAGTCCCCTTGGGGCATGTCCGGTGTGTCATGGGCTTGGCCAAAAGTACGTTTTTGACCCGCAGCTTGTGATTCCCGACGACACGAAATCGCTGGAACAAGGTGCTGTGGTACCGTGGCGCCGCACCGGAAAACGCATGATCGGGTATTACAAGAGCATGTTGAAGGGGCTCGTAGCGCATTACGGCGTGGGATTTGACACGCCTTACAAAGACCTGCCGGAGCAGTTCAAGCGCGTTTTGTTGCATGGCTCGGGCGACGAACAGATCGAAGTCACATTTTGGCGGGCAGGCAAAATGAGCAAAATCACACGACCGTTTGAAGGTGTCCTGCCCAATTTGGAACGGATTTACAAGGAGAGCGAAAGCGAATTCACCCGGGGCCGGCTGAAAGCGTTCATGGCGCTGCAGCCTTGCGATGCCTGCAGGGGGCGGCGTTTGAAACCCGAGATACTGGCCATCAGAATAGGCGACATGCAGATGCGGCATCGTTACGTGGCGTCGTGGCGATCGGAACCCGGGCCTGAAATACCCGGGTTGTCCATAATGGACGTCTGCTCATTGTCGGTCGAATCTGCCGACAGATTTTTTTCCGAGCTTGAGCTCACATCTTTTCAGGAACAGATCGCGGGAGAGATTGTCCGCGAAATCAGAAGTCGGCTTGGTTTTCTGAAGAATGTCGGCCTCAACTATCTGACGCTTGACCGCGAGAGCGGCACACTCAGCGGCGGTGAAGCACAGCGGATTCGGCTTGCAACGCAGATCGGGGCCGGGCTTGTGGGGGTTTTGTACGTGTTGGACGAGCCGAGCATTGGGTTGCATCACCGCGACAACGAGCGGCTTTTGCGGACCCTTGAAGAATTGCGTGACCTTGGCAATTCGGTGATTGTTGTAGAGCACGATGAGGAGACGATACGGCGCGCGGATTACGTGGTGGACCTTGGTCCGGGGGCGGGTGTTCATGGCGGCCAACTGGTGGCGGCGGGGTCACCTGCCGAAATCGCGGCGAATCCTGCATCGCTTACCGGGCGTTATTTGCGGGGTCAGTTGGCCATAACTCCGCCAAAACAGCGCGTCAGACCCGGCGAACGCGGTTGGCTCAGGGTGATAGGAGCACGTGAGAACAACCTGAAAAACATCACCGTGGGATTTCCGATTGGGGCGTTCACGTGTGTGACAGGCGTGAGTGGTTCGGGCAAGAGCACGCTTGTGGATGACATTTTGCGGCGGGCACTGGCGCGGCGGCTTTACGGGAGCACGGAACATCCCGGCGCGCACACGGGGATCGACGGGATCGAGCACGTGGGCAGGCTTGTGGTTATTGATCAGAGCCCGATAGGGCGGACACCACGCAGCAACCCGGCAACGTACACCGGCATTTTCAATCACATCCGCAACCTGTTTGCGAGTTTGCCTGCGGCCAAAGTGCGCGGGTACGAAGCGGGGCGTTTCAGTTTCAATGTGCGGGGCGGGCGCTGCGAAAAATGCCAGGGCGATGGCGTGATGAAGATCGAGATGAATTTTCTTCCGCCGGTGTATGTTACGTGCGAAGCATGTTCGGGTCGGCGCTACAATCGCGAGACTCTGGAAATAACATACAAGGGTTTGAACATATCTGACGTGCTGGAGCTGACGGTGGAGGAAGCGGTCTCGTTTTTCCGTGCTATTCCAAACATACACGAGGCCTGTGCCACGTTGGCCGAGGTCGGTTTGGGCTATCTCAAGCTCGGGCAGGCGGCGACCACGTTGAGCGGCGGTGAAGCCCAACGACTCAAGCTGGCCACCGAACTCAGCAAACGCTCTCTTGGAGATACGGTGTATCTCCTCGACGAGCCAACCACGGGCTTGCATTTTCGTGACGTGGAGAGATTGTTGGATGTGCTTTTCAAGCTCAGAGCGGCAGGTAACACTCTCATTGTTATTGAACACAATCTCGACGTGATCAAATGTGCTGATTGGATAATAGACCTTGGCCCGGAGGGGGGTGACGCCGGTGGGTTCATTGTTGCTGAAGGGCCGCCCGATGTGATCATGCGCTGCGCAACAAGTCACACCGGCCATGCGCTCAATGAACTTCTTGGCGCCGCAGTTGCCGGTGGCCAGCGCAATGGCCAGCAGCGGCTTGCCAGAACGGTGTCTTTTGATGCACCCGCTGTCGCGGGGCAATACGCGAACGATCCGAACCGTCCAACAAATCAATGACCCGGTTGATAAAGAGTTTTTCGTTGCTGACCGTTGCGGCGGTGCTTTTGGTGTTTTCGCTCGCTGTCAATTGTGCCACACCGGAGGAAACCAGCGCTGTCGAAGCTCTACGCAAGATGTTTGCAGACGGCCTGTATGAGGCTGTCGATCGTCAATCAACCGAGTTCGTCAAACAGTTCCAGAATTCCGAGTATCTGCCGGAGGTGTGGCTGATCCAGGCACGTGCGCGAACCGAACTCGGTCGGGTCGATGACGCCATCTCAATTCTGCGAGAAACAGCAGAACGATCTGGACAGAAGCGGGACGAGTTCGATTTCTGGTATGCGAGTGCTCTGGCATCGAAGGGCGATTGGAAAGGGGCGGCCGATGCTTTTGGGCGGTTCATTGATACTCACACGAACTCGCCGATGCGCTTGCAGGCGACCTATCATCAGGCGCACGCCAAACATCGGGCGGGCGACACGGTAGGAGCGATCAATCTCCTGAGCGTTCAGGACGGTTTGTTTCAAAAGGAAGCCGCAGCACATCCGGATGACATATGGGTCCACCGCGGCATGTTGCTGCTGGCTGAACTTCAACTTGCTGCTGGCAAGACGAACGAAGCCGAATTAGTTCTCAAACAACTCGAAAGCCGTTCTATGCAGCCTGACCTCGCATGGCAGAGATCATATCTCATGGCGAGGATTCATGCGGCTGCGCAGCGGTGGCCTGAGACGTTGGCATGCGTGACGAACCTTTGGACCTCGGTTACCAACACTGTCGCCCCCGAGCTCCAAGCTGCAGCAGCGCTGATCGAAGGGGAAACGCTCGAGAAACTGGGTCACCACCAAACGGCAAGGCTTGCGTACGAGCGCGCTCTGATCAAGAACGCGCCGGCGAGTCAGCGCCGAACCGCTTTGCAACGGATTGTGGCCAGTGGTTCGGCGCCGGCGAATGCGCCCGAAACCGCCAAGTGGCTGGAATCGTTCGTTGCGGGGCATCCCGGGGATGAACTCCTGGATCTTGCCACATTCAGCATTGGCGAGCTGCGATTGACTCAGTACCGGGCTTTGAAACAGTCGGCCGACCCGAACGCACCTCCTGGTGGGGTGACGCTGAGCAACCTTTTGCAGCAAGCACGGATTCAGTTTGACCTGATTGTGACCAATTATCCGTCGAGCCAGTTCATTGGGCACGCGTACTTATACCGTGGCATATGTTTGTGGGAGGAAGGGACAAATCGTGTTGTGGACATGTCAACAAGTTTCAGGAAGGCCGTGGAGACGCTTTCTGATCCGTCTTTGAAGACAATGGCGACGTTCAAGTTGGCCGATTCACAAGTGTTGGCCGGAGACCTTCCGGCTGCGCGTTCCAATTACTGGGTTGTGGCAACCAATCAGGTTGCCGTCCCGGGATGGACAAACTCGCTTGCTGCACAGGCGCTGTTCCAGGTTGTTCGAACGAGCATTGACATGAACGACATTGCCGCGGCGACCGCTGCAATGCAGAAGCTTGTCGAGCAGTATCCCGCCGACAATCTGACATCGAGCGCAGTTTTGTTGTTGGGTCATGCGCACAGTCGGCTTGGCAATTCACAGACGGCGCGTTCTGTGTTCGAAACGTTTACAAACACATTCACGAACTCAGTGTTGCTGCCCGAAGTGCGGCTCGAGATTGCCAAAACATATGAGCAGCAAAACCTGATAAATGAGGCAATCAGCGCCCTCAAAGGGTGGTTCGGCACTTACGGCGGACAGACCAACCTGCCGGCACCGCTCCTTGCCCGGGCTTCGTTTGATCTCGCCCGGCTTTCATACAGGGCAAAACCCGATACAAACGCGGTCAACATGCTGGCAGACTTCTGCGCAAAATTCCCGGATCACCCCAGCGTTGCCCTGGCCCAGTACCTCATCGGAGAGTACTACTTCAGTCAGGGGGACTACGG